>Ga0209550_10001504_pt1 | contig 22290 bp, 19 predicted proteins | sample LauGreSuBDMM15SN_2_FD_187567 | JGI IMG/M metagenome (GOLD analysis project Ga0209550, IMG submission 187567) | Freshwater lake microbial communities from Lake Michigan, USA - Su13.BD.MM15.SN (SPAdes) (version 5) | ecosystem: Environmental > Aquatic > Freshwater > Lake | place: Lake Michigan... | reverse complement strand
GGTCTGCCGCTTCAGGCCTCTGGCGTTGTTGCTCGCACCCCCCGGACAGGCAGTCCGGGGGGCACTCGCGCCTAGCCAGAGACCTGCTTCGTCAGCCCTCGGCCGCGCCCAACTGCCGGATTTAGGTTCAAAGCAAGGAGCGGTGGGCTTGACCCACTGACCACACCACCCTATAGGTGGCGCGAGTGCGTGGAGGGATAGACTAACGGCAAACCGGGTCTCGTCAATAACCTGCTTGCATGGCGCGCAGGCGACACGACTGAACGAAGCGCCGCCTAACGGCTACACAATCCGGTGTTTTACAAAAAGAGGAGACGAGTTTTGCGATTCCTAGAACCCTTGGCGAAGCTGTGCGCCATCCTGGCTGGCGTTCTGCTGACGGTGATCACCCTCATGACCTGCGCAAGCCTGATCGGGCGCAACACGACAGGCACGTCGCTGGTGGGCGACTTCGAACTCACCGGCGTGGCCACCGCGGCCGCTGTTGCCTTGTTCTTGCCGTGGTGCCAGTTGACGCGCGGCAACATCATCGTCGACTTCTTCACCGCCAAGACGGCTGCAAGCACCAACGCCGCGCTCGACCGCTTAGGCGCGCTGCTGCTGGCGCTGGCCATGGGCCTGCTGACCTGGCGCACGGCACTGGGCGGCATGAACGCCTGGAAAAGCCATTCGGGCACGATGATGCTGGGCTTTCCGGAATGGATCGTCTACAGCTTCTTAGTCCCTCCGTTGGCGCTCACCGCCCTCATCGGTTTGACACAGGCTGTGATCGGTTTTGGCGACGGGGAGCCGAAATGAGCGCGTTAACGCTGACCCTGGTTATCTTCGGCACGATGCTCGTGCTGATGGCCATCCGCACGCCCATCGCGATATCGATGTTCGGTGCGGGCATGCTGGGCTACGTGATGCAGGCCGGCTGGCTGCCGCTGGCCAATTTCCTGAACACCCAGGCCTTCGCGAGATTTGCCAGTTATGACCTGTCGGTCATTCCGCTGTTCATCCTGATGGGCAATTTCGCCACGCAAGGCGGCATCAGCAAGGCACTGTTCGAATGCGCCAGCGTGATCATGTCGCGTTTTCGCGGCGGCCTGGCAATGGCGTCCGTCCTCGCCAGCGCGGCATTTGGGGCGATCTGCGGTTCTTCAGTGGCCACCGCTGCGACCATCACGTCAGTAGCCTTGCCGGAAATGAAGCGCCATGGCTACTCGGGCCGGCTGGCCACGGGCACCCTCGCCGCGGGCGGCACGCTGGGCATCCTGATTCCGCCGTCGGTACCGCTGGTGATCTACGCGATTCTGGCCGAGCAAAATATCGCCAAACTCTTCGCCGCCGCGATGGTGCCCGGTCTGATCGCCATGGTGGGCTACCTCATCGCCATTGCGATCTATGTGCGTGTCGCGCCTGGCCACGCGCCCGAACTTGACGACGATCGCCCGCGCCTGACCGGTGCGATGCTGCTGGGCGTCATGCCGATTGCCATCATCTTCCTGATCGTGTTTGGCGGAATCTATGGCGGGCTCTTCACGCCCACTGAAGGCGCGGCCGTAGGCGCTGCGGCAACCTTCGTTGCAGCGGTGGCTAAGCGCGAAATGACTTCCAAGAAGTTCGCAGACTGCTTTTACGCAACGGCGCAGGCATCGGCCATGATCTTTATGATCTTCATAGGCGCAGATCTGATGAATTCAGCGCTGGCGCTGACGCAGGCGCCAGCGCAACTCGCTGACCTGGTGCGCAGCTGGGGCCTGCCGCCGCTGGGTGTGGTGGCCGGCATCTTGCTTTTTTACGTGGTACTGGGCGCCGTGATGGACGAGCTGTCGATGCTGCTGCTGACCATACCGATCTTCTTTCCGATGATCATGGTGCTTGACTTCGGCATGCCCAAGGACATGGTGGCGATCTGGTTTGGCATCATGGTGCTGATGACCGTGGGCTTTGGCCTGCTGGCGCCGCCGGTGGGGCTGAACGTGTATGTGGTCAATTCGATGGCCAAGGACGTCCCCATTGCCGAAAGCTACCGGGGCGTGATGCCGTTTCTGATCAGCGACGTTCTGCGTACCGCGCTGCTGATGTTTTTCCCGGGGATTTCGCTGTTCATACTCAAGTACGTCGGTTGAGGGAAAGACGCAGGCAGCGGCGCGAGCCGCTGCGCTAGGTTCGGGTCTTTTGCTCAACCGAAGTGACTCATGATCGATTGCTGTTTCTGTTGGCGCACCTGGACGATCTTGATGGCCACACGACGGCCCAGGCGCGGGTCGCGGTCTTTGCTGACATTGCCCATCTCGCCGTCACAGATAAGGGTCGAGCTTTTTCAGGCTCACGGCGGCGCGCTCCCAACGCAGATGTGGCGCCGCGCAACGCGGCCCTGCGCTCAGCCGAAAGCCTCGTCCAGACTCATGCCCACCGCGTCGTAAGCAAAAAGCCAGTGGTAGCGTTCGCGGGTGCGCTTCTCGTTCCATTCGCGGTCCACATAGGCCTGGGCGCCCTGAGCATCGGCCAGCGCCGGGTTGTGGAAACGCTTACCCGCTTCAGTCGCGCCACGGACTATGCGACCGGTGCGAGCGATGCGCAACTGCTCGTAGCGGCGCAGCGCTTCAGCCGCGTCGGCCAGATTCCCCCCCAGGCAGCGCGCCAGCACCAGTGCGTCCTCGATGGCCATGCAGGCGCCCTGCGCCAGAAACGGCAGCGTCGGATGCGCCGCGTCTCCTAGCAGCGTCACCCGGCCCTCGCCCCAACGCGTCAGTGGCTCCCTGCCCATCAGAGCCCACTTGTGAGGCGCATCGAGCAAACCGATCAGGGTCTGCACCTCATCGTTCCAACCGGCAAAATCGGCGGCGCACTCTTGTTGCGAGCCACGCTCGGTCCATGACTCGCGCTCCCACCCATTGCGCTCGACAATGCCCACAAAGTTGAGCAGTTCGCCGCGTCGCAGCGGATAGGTGATGACATGGGCGCCCGGGCCTATCCAGTTCGTGCCAACCGATTCGCGCATGCTCTCGGGCAGGCGGTGTGCTGCAACCAGCCCGCGCCAGGCCACACAGCCGGTGAACGCCGGCCGGTCTTCATGGCCCAGTCCGCGTCTAAGTGCTGAATGCACGCCGTCGCAGGCGATCAGCGCGTCACCAGTCACGCGCTCGCCGCCCTCGAGTTCCACTCGCACGCTCTGGGCGTCTTGCGTAAAGCTCGCGCAGCGCGCGCCCAGGCGCACCGCTTCAGGATTCAAGGCCCTCACCGCCTCAATCAGCACCGTGTGCAGGTCGGACCGGTGCGCCATGAGGTATGGAAAGCCATAGCCCTGCAAAGCCGCCTGACCGAGGTCAAACAGCCTCCAGCGCTGCCCCGTGCTCCACAGCCTCACTTGCTTGCCGTCGGGCACGCAGGCTACGCTTTCCAGCGCTTCTTGCAGGCCCAGGCTGTAGAGACAGCGCGTAGCGTTTGGGCTGAGTTGAACGCCGGCACCCACTTCACCGAGCGTCGTCGCCTGCTCGAGCACCTGCACGTCGATTCCCCGACGCAGCAGCGCCAGGGCCAGCGTCAAGCCGCCAATCCCCGCCCCGGCGATCAGCACCCGCGCAGAGCCGCTTTGCGTCAACCGACAGCCTCTGCGTCCAGCAGGCGTTTGACCGTGCGGCGCATGTGCACGCGGGCGCGGTCGGACACGATGTCCACCAAATTCTGATCGCCGGTCTTGGCGAGCATGGCATGCTGACCCTCCACGATGGCCTTGTCTTCCTTGAAGGCGCGATCGATCTCGCCGAACAGCGCCTCCGTCGCCTGAGGGTCATCTTGCTTGTAGCCATTGCCAGTGGACCAGAAATAAAAGCAAGTGTTGTCCGTCTCAGGCGTCAGCCCGTGGAACAGGCGCAACTGGAAGCCGCCTTCTTGCTCGCGGTTGTCCTGCGCGCCGCGGCCCACGTCGAGGGCACCGCTCCACTGCACGATGCTGCCGGGTGCGAAATACTCGAACTCCTGCCACCGGTCGACTTTTTCGCCCTGAAACTGAACGGCCTTGGTGTAAGACGGCGGCGGCGAGGATTCGAGCATCCAGCGCATAAAGTGCAGCCCCGTCTCCTTGGGTGTGACGGTCATCTGAGCGTCGACGTGAACCTTCGGATTGCCGCCAATGGTGGTCTTGTGCACATAGCCCAGATGGGTGAGGTCCATCAGGTTGTCGACCATGAGCATGTAGTTGGCCTTGATGTGGTAAGTCGCATGCTTATGGGGCCACTTGGCGTAATCGTTGTGCCACGGGTAGTCCATGATCAAAGTCGGATCGGCTTTTTCGGGATCGCCCGGCCAGATCCAGAGGAATTCGTCTTTCTCGACAAGCGGAAACGCGCGCACTTTGGCCTGCGCCGGGATGGTTTTTTGGCCGGGAATCGCCACGCAGGTGCCCGAACAATCAAACACCATGCCGTGATAGCCGCACTGAACGCCGGCGCCAACCACTTCGCCGAAGCGCAGAGGCGTTCCGCGATGGCAGCAGCGGTCTAGCAGTGCAGCCGCCTTGCCCGTCTCACGGTCGCGAAACAGCACGATTTCCTCGTTGCAGATGGTCCGAGCGAGCAGTTGCTCGCCCACTTCATGGCCCCAGGCGGCGATGTACCAGGCGTTCTTGATGAGCATGTCGTGATCTCCCGATGGATAAGGTTCAGGTGCGCGGCAGGTATACGCGCAACAGTTAAATTCCATTGTGAGCGCCTAGATCGAGGACTTCACGAGGGTAAATACGGGGTCCAGCGTATACGTAAACCCGAACAATGGATGACACGCATCCCCCAAGCCTCATGCAAACACACGAAGACAGTGCCCCCTCCCAGACCATCCGGGCTATTTTGGGGCTGCGCGGGCTCATCATCGAGGGCGCGCTCGAACCCGGGGCGCGCGTGCTGGAGCAGACGCTGGTTGATCGACTGGGCGTCTCGCGCACGCCGGCGCGGGCTGCACTGATCCGCTTGTGCGAGGAAGGGCTGCTCGAGCAAATGTCCAGCGGCGGCTATGTGGTGGCGCGGTTTTCAGCGAACGACGTGTTCGATGCGATCGCCATCCGTGGAACGCTTGAAGGCATGGCCGCCCGGATGGCGGCCGAGCGCGGCGCAAGCGGCCCTGCGCTCAATGCGCTGCGCCGCTGCGTGCAGGAACTCGACGGCATCGTGGCCGGCCTGTCTTCAGACCCAGACCTCACCGGCTATGTTCGCCTGAACGACCGTTTCCATGAGCTGCTGCTGCAAGCCGCGCAAAGCCCGATGCTGCGCCGGGCGCTGGAGCGACAGATGGCCCTGCCCTTTGCCGCGCCCAATGCCTTCGTCAACATCTCGCGCGCCGACACGGCGCAAGTACAGGCGATCTTGCAGGTATCGCAAGAGCAGCACCGATGCATCGTCGAAGCGATCGAAATGCGCGAGGGCGCGCGCGCCGAAGCATTGGCGATCGAGCATTCACGTTCAGCCTGGAAGTTCCTGCGGCGCCTGTTTGAGGTCGAGCGCACCGGGCCGCTCCCGCCGGCCATCAAGTTTCTTGAACCCGTGCTGCGCTGACACGCAACCCTCACTGGCCGCGACGTTCCTTTTGATTGAACTTCTATGCCGATTGCCATGGCGGCCGCGCGCATCGCAAGTATGGCACCGCTGGCCAGGGCTATGGTCGAGCGCATGTTCTCGTCGGCATTTCGCGCGCTGCGTGATCCCTTGGTCGATGCGCTGGAAACGGCTTTACGGCGCAGCGATGCGCAAAGGTGACGCCGCACTGGTGGCTGTGCTGCGAGACGCTGATCTGCGCCCTGCCCTGGGGGACAAGCGTACGACTACGCTGCTGCTGCACGGCGAACTGGATCCGCTGATCACCGCTGAAAAAATCGAGACGCAGGCCCAAAGCATCACAGGCGCAAAGCGCCAGCCCGTGCCCACCGGACACTTCCCGCCCGTCGAAGCGCCCGAGGCTTTCGCGAAAGCCCTGACCCGCTTCATGGCGCAATGAGGACGTGGCCGTGCGAAGCCTGGGTGCGCAGCAGCCAGCCTTCAGGCCGCCGGGCCAGGCACAAACACGTCGCTGAAAAATTGCGAGGGCTCCAGCCCGAGAGCCTGTGTGCACGCGGCGCGCACCGCCGCCACCATGGGTGGCGCGCCACAGCAATAAGCTTCGTAGCCCGCCAGCGATTGAAAGTTTGCTTTCACCGCTGCGTCTGCGCGACCCTGGAAGGCGCCTGCGGCCTGGGCTTGCGCTGGGTCCTCTATGGCCATGATGAAGTGCATGCCCGGCAGCGACTTGCGCCAGCGCTGTACAGCCTCGGGCAGGTAGATGCCGGCCAGGTCGCGCGAGCCCCACACCAGGGTCACCTGGCGCTGCGATTTCTTGCGAACCAGATCGTCGAGCAGCGATTTGACAGGCGCAAAGCCCGTGCCGCCCGCGACGCAGAGCATGGGCGCCTCGGACGCCTCGTTCAACTCGAAATGCCCGTAGGGCAACTCCACCTCCAGGGAGTCGCCCGGCGCCAGGTCTGGCACGATCTGGGTGAACTGACCGTCCGCCACATGGCGGATATGCAGCTGAAGAGTGTCGCTTTCGTGCGGCGGATTGGCCATGGAATAGGAACGCTTGCTGCCGTCAGGCAGAGTGACCTGAAGGTACTGTCCCGCGCTGAACTTCGCCCGCTGCCCAGTCGGCAGGCGCAAGTGCAGGATGCTCACATCTGGCGCCGCGCGGGTGTTGCGAAACACCTTGGCCACAAATCGCTTGCGCGCACCCGGCTCGATGCGCTTCCAGGCAGTCGGTGCGATCTCCAGATCGCCCAGCGGACTGCACTGGCAATAAAGCACCTGCCCGGGCGGGGTCGCTTCGGCCGAGGCGGTGGGGCTGCACTGAGTCTGGCCTGAGCTGACAGCGCCGGCGCAATTGCCACACACGCCTTTGCGGCACGAGTAGGGCATTTCGATACCCGCTCGCAACGCCGCGTCAAGGATGTTCTCGCCGCTGTCGCAAGGAAACTGCGCGTCGGTGCCGAAGATTCGAATGATGTGAGCCATGACGCGCAGAAAAAATTGGAAAAACTCGCCTCAGGCGACCCCAGCCAGCAGGCCGATGCTGCGCAGCAGCGCGTCAGGACGTGCAAGCCCCGTGCCGGCGATGTCCATCGCGCTGCCGTGGCCGGTGGTGGCCAGCAGCACGTCAGCGCCGATGGAGATGGCGCTGGCCGCCTGGGGCGCGAGCAGCTTGATCGGAATGTGACCCTGGTCGTGCAGCATCGCAACATAGAGGTCGTGTGGCTTGCGCGCATGGTCGGCCAGCAGAACATCGGCGCCTTGCGGGTCGGCGACGTCCATGCCAAGCTCGCGCAGGCGCTGCGCCGCCGGCACGCTGCGCAGCGCATCCTCGTCACCAAACAGCCGGCCTTCGGAGGCGTGCGGGTTGATGCCAAACAGCGCCACCGTCGGCTGGGCCATGCCCAGCAGGCGACAGGCGCGCGCGCCTGCCAGCGCCGCGTCGACGATCAGCTGGGGGGTCAGACGCCCCAACGCGGTGGCCACGCTCTCATGCAGCGTGGCGTGCACGATACGCAGCCCCCCGCCGACCAGCATCAGGAACACGCTGCCCTCGCTCTGGCCGCACACCCGCGCCACCAGCGACGGATAACCACTGAAGGCGATGCCAGCCTGCGCAATAGCGGTTTCGTGGTGCGGCCCCGCCACCACAGCGTCGAACTCTCCCGCCTGGCAGGCACTGATCGCGGCGGTGGCGCTGGCGATGGCGCTGGCGCCCGACAAAGCGTTCACCTGCCCGAACTGCGCGGCGCTGGCCGGCAGTTCGCCGACCGCGCGCAGGTCGATGCCGGCCAGCAATTTCTCAAGCCCGGTGACCGCCGCAGCGCGCTCCAGCACTGCAGGCGAGCCAAAGACAGTGATCCTAACGGCTGGCGCAGACGCCGGCGAGTCATCAGACCCCAGGGCGTCAAGGGCGCGCAGGACGATCTCAGGGCCGATGCCGTTCGGGTCACCGAGTGACAACGCAATGCGCCGCGCCATGTGACCGCGACTCACAGCGGCAACGCCATCAGCGTGTCGGTCACCGTGCTGTCGCACACCGCAACGCGCTCGGCCAGCAGCAGACGGCCTGCTTCCATCACGAAGCGATCGTTGTAGTGGCCGGTGGCGAACAGCATGGTCTCGCCGGTGCCCATGATGCGCGCCACCATGAACGGCGTGCAGGCGCTGGCGCTGTGCGCGTCCGCCGATTCGATGTGCGGCGTGCCCAGCAGATGCCGGTAGCGCTGGCGCTCATAGATGTTGGCCTCGCGCAGCGCCGCGATGCGGTCTTCCAGCATGGCGCGGGAATCGGCCCACACCACACCGGCAGGCAGGCCTTCTTGCTCGTTTTCAACATGGGTGATCCGGTAGTGGCAATGCTCGGTGAAGCAGGCAGGCCAGCGTTCGAGCTCGTCGCTGTCGATGATCTGCGCGTAGGCCGCATTGAAGGCCATCAGTTGAAGCATGTTGATCATTGGCTCAGACCCCCATGTGCTGACGATAGGCTTTCCAAAAGCCTCGCACCGATGTTTCTGTGGCGCGACCATCGCTGGACTGCGCGCCGCTGCCGCCCATTTCGATGACGGCTTCCAGCCCCGCGGCGCCAGCGATGCCGCGCTGCACGAAGCCGCCGACCGCGCCATCTTCCATGGAAATGAAGCCTGCAGGCCCGATCAGGTTGGACTGTTTGAGGCGAACGCCGCGCTGCTGCGCAGTGTCGTCGGCATAGCCGAGGTAAGTCCAGTTCAGTTCTGAGCGGCCCTGCCCTTTGGGCAGAACCTGCCGAACCGCCAGGCAGTTCTGGATCTGTTGCAGCACGAAGCCGGGGAACACCGAGAGTATCTGCAGCGTCACACCGTCCGGGTATTCATCAAAGCCCGCCAGGACGCTGGGGTCCTTGAGGCGGTAGCGCCCATGGTCGGAGCGCAGCCCCTGATCTTGATAAGAGCTGTCCTTGGCAGCCGCGTCGATCATCGAATAGCTCACATGGTTGCCGCCGGACTCATCAACGATGACACCGCCCTTTTGGGACAGCCGATTGATCTCGAAGGTGGTGAAAAACATGTGCAGCAAGCTGGCGTGGTAGCTGTCGCGCACGTTCTCCGCGTACAGCTTCCAGTCGTTGGGCAGCGCCTGGGTGAAGCGGCCAATCACCTGAACGGGCTTATGCAGCACCCGCTCAATGCGCTCGCAGATCTGCGCGCCGAGGTACTCCTCGATCGGCAGCACGTCTTCATGAAAGCTCGCGAAGACAAGGCCGCAGAAGGTGGCCACACGCAGCTTGCGCGGGCCGTGTTCTTGTTTGCAAAAATCCGCAGGCATGCCACCCGCGCCCTTGACGCCTTTTTCGAACGCCACGCCGATGAGGTCTCCCTGCAGGTTGTAGCTCCAAGCATGGTAAACGCACTGAAAGTTTTGGACACGACCCGACTTCTCCAGAGCGATCAAGGCGCCACGGTGCGCGCAGCGATTCTCGAAGGCATAGATTTCCCCATCGGCGTCCTTGACCACGATCACGGGCGTCTCGCCCACGAACGTCGCGCGGTAGCTGCCCGCCTCAGGCAGATCGACGTCCAGGCACACATAATTCCAGGTCGCGCCGTGAAACACGCGCTCCTGCTCTTGGCGCGTCACAGCAGGGTCGCTGTAGACGTCAAATGGCACCCGAGTCAGAGCTTCGTTTTTCCAATGGATGGTGTGTTCTTTCATATTCACTTTTGATATGTGGCGCCAAGCCCGTGGCGCTCCCTGGGGGACTCAAGGCTGCGGCGGCTCCAGGTCCACCTGCGCAAGTCTTTAGGGCCATGCAGGCAGTATCTGTGCGGTCAATCCACCGTTACATTGGCACTCTTGATCACCTTGTTCCATTTGTCGGACTCCGTGCGGATGAATTGGCCCGTCTGTTGCGGCGACCAGCCGCGCGGCTCGGCGCCTTGAGCTGCGAATTTCTGCCGAACGTCCGGTTGCGCCAGGGCGTCGGCGAGCGCTTTTTGCGCGGTGTTCACCGCGTCAGCCGGCGTGCCGGGCGTTGCGACCACGCTGAAAAAGGTCACTGACTGCATGGCGGGCATCTTGAGTTCGCCGAAGGTAGGCACCTGCGGCAGCACCGGGGAGCGCTTGTCATCGGCAACCGCCAGGATGCGGATTTTGCCGCCGGTGTGAAACTGCGCGGATGAGGCGATATTGTCGAAAAACACATCAACCTGCGCACCCACAAGATCTGCCAGCGCGGGCGCGGTGCCGCGGTAAGGGACGTGCGTCATCTTGGTGCCGGTCAACTGCATGAAAAGATTGGCAGTCAAGTGCGAGGTCGAGCCATTGCCCTGAGAGGCGTAACTGACCTTCTCCGGGTTGGCTTTGAGGTAGGCCACGAATTCGTCGAGCGTGTTCGCCGGTACCTTGCTGCTGATGGCCAGCACATTAGGGACCGTGGCTATCACGGTCACAGGCACCCAGCGGGTCGGATCGAAAGAGAGCGACTTGTAAAGGTGATGGTTGATCGCGATCGGCCCAGGCGGTGAAGCCAGCAGCGTGCTGCCGTCGGGTTCGGCCCTCGCGACGAACTCAGCGCCGATGTTGCCGCCTGCGCCGGAACGGTTTTCGACCACCACGCCAGCCGGGTACGCGTCGCGCATTTTCTCCGACAGAATCCGCGGCAACACGTCTGCAGTGCCACCCGCCGGAAACGGAACAATCAGGCGCAGCGGCTTGGCTGATTGCGCCAGCGCGGCCACCGGAGCCGCGACCGTCAGAGCCGCAACACAGGCCAGCGCCAACCGGTGCGCAAGTCGAAAGAAGGTGCAAGTCATGGCGTCAAATTTTTTACGGAATGAGGAATGAAATTCAAATGCGCTGCGCAGAGGGCAGCGCGTCGCACCACGCAAAACCTGCCTGACGGGTGCCGTCAGGCAGGTTTGCCATTGCCGAAGTCGGCGATCAGGCCTTCTTGCTGTGCTTGGCGACCAGAGCCTTGGCGGACTCGAGCAACTTTTTGCCGTCGTAGCCGCGCTTGGTGACTTCGGCCACCCATTCGCTCTCGACGTTGGCGGTCAGTCGCTGGAACTCAGCGGTCTCGGCTGGGCCAAAAACGTGCACGGTGTTGCCGCGGTCTTGAACCGCCTTGCGCACCACCGGATCGAGGTCTTCTTGCACCTTGCCCATCCAGGCGGAAACGGCGGCGCCGGAATTATTGTCAATGACCTTCTTGAGGTCCGGCGGGAGCGACTGGTACTTGGCCGTGTTCATCGTCATCACGAAGGTGCTGGTGTAGAGCGCCGGCGTGCCGGGCGCGAACTCACTGTGGAACTTGACCAACTCAGGCACCTTCACCGACGGAATCACTTCCCAGGGCAGAGCGCAGGCGTCGATCGTGCCCTTGGTCAGTGCGTCGGGGATCTGCGGCAGCGGCATGCCCACAGCTGTGGCACCGGCGGCGCTGAGCAGTTTGGTCGCCTGGCGCGTTGGGCCGCGCACCTTCATGCCGCGCAGGTCGGAGGCCGACTTGATAGCCTTGTCCTTGGAGTGCAGGATGCCGGGGCCGTGCGTGTGGAAAGCCAGCACGTGCGTTTCCTTGAACTCGTCGGCCATGTTCGTCTGGTAATACTCCCAGGCTGCGCGCGAAGATGACTCGGCATTGTTGGTCATGAACGGAAGTTCAAACACCTCTGTGCGCGGAAAACGCCCGGCGGTCAGGCCCGGCAGCACCCAGATGATGTCGACGACGCCGTCTCGCGCCTGGTCATAAAGGTTGCCGGGAGCGCCGCCCAGCTGCATCGCAGGGTAGCCCTCGAACTTGATGCGCCCACCCGACTCTCGCTCGACCTTGGCCATCCATTCTTTGTGGATTTTGGTCCATACCGTCGATGCCGGCGCCATGAAAGTGTGGAACTTGAGCGTGACGCTCTGCTGCGCGAAACCGGTGATGGCAGGCGCGCCTAGCGCAGTAAGCGCCGAGCCGGTCTTGATGAAAGTGCGACGATCGATCATGGTTGTCTCCTGTTGAAAATGCAATTTGACTGTGTATTGAACGCTAATGCGTCGGCTGCGGGCCTAGAGGAAAACCCCGCCGCCGTCGACGGCCAGCGTCTGCCCGGTGACGAAACTGGCGCCATCGCTCACCAGGTGGGCCAATGTGCTGACCAGGTCGGCGGGCACCTGATCGCGCTGGATGCAACGCCCAACAGTGCGCGCGTTGTCGCCGATGCGGTCCTGCAGTTGCGCCTGCAGAACCCCGTCGCTGAGCGTGAAACCTGGCGCGATGGCGTTGACCGTGATGCGGTCACGGGCGAGTTCGCGCGCCAGTGATCGTGTGAACGCGATCACCGCGCCTTTGCTGGCGACGTAATGCGCCATGTTGGGCGGACCTTTGATAGGCACGGTGGACGCGATGTTGACGATCCGTCCCCGGCCGCTGCGACGCAGCGCCGGCAGGGCCGCCTTGGCGCAGTTGAATGGCCCCAGCGTATTGACCTCCATCACCCGCATCCACTCGGCGTTGGTGATCTGGTCAAACGGCTTGAGTGCGAGCGTGGTGAACAACCCGGCGTTGTTGACGAGTCCGTCGACGCCGCCGAACGCGCGCTCACCGGCCGCCACCATGGCGGCGGCATCGTCTTCTTTGACCACGTCCGCAGTGACGCCCGCAGCCTGCAGCCCGGCTGCACGCAGACGCTCAGCGGCTTCATTGGCGCCGTGCAGATCGGCGATAACGATACGGTGGCCCATGTGAGCCAAATGCTCGGCGAAAGCGAATCCGATGCCGCTGGCGCCACCGGTGATGATGAGGGTTTTGGGATCTTCGGCTTTCAACAGCGGTCCTTTCGAGGTTCGTGGAAATTCAGGGCGCGGGCAGCGCATCCGAGAGCTTGAAGAGCGGGTCCGCGGCCTGCGCCGCTGACAGCCTGCACGGCTGCGCCAGCAGTTTGCGCGCGACCATGTGATCGCCCGCCTGATTGATAGATTCGACGGCGGTGAGTTGCTTGCCACGGAAGCGAAAGACGGAAAACTTGCCTGAAGCAGGGTCGCCACGCACCACAGCACTGTCCAGAGCCTGGGCCACACCGGCGATCTGCAGTCGGTTGGCGCCCTGGTCGCTCCAGAACCAGGGGATCTTGGCGTATGGCGCCGCGCGCCCCGCAATGCGCGCAGCGACGCAGCGAGCATGATCCACCGCGTTCTGCACTGATTCAAGACGCCATGCCGGCGCGCCGGTCTCTGGCGGAAAACTGGCGCAGTCGCCAATGGCGCTGATGAGCGGATCGGCTGTGCGCAGGAACTCATCAACGCGGATGCCGTTGTCAACCGCCAGCCCGGCAGCAGCGGCCAGCGCATCGTTGGGCACGACGCCTATGCCCACGACGACCAGGTCAGCCGCGTACACAAGGCCATCGCCCGTGCGCACGCCGGTTGCGCGACCGCCTTCGCCTTCGATGGCCACCGCTGTGGTGTTGAAGCCAAAGCCAACCCCGGCGGCCTGCAGCGCCTGGGTCAACCACAACGCGGTGGGCGCGCAGACTGATCGCTCAAGCGCGCGCGAAGTGAACTCCAGCACGTCGACCTCCACACCCAGCGCGCGCGCGGCGGCAGCCACCTCCAAGCCAATGAATCCGGCGCCGATCACGACGACGCGACGCGCGGCACCCAACGCGGCGCGAAGCGCTTGCGCGTCGGCCATGCTGCGCAGGGCTTGCACGCCAGCCAGACCGATGCCAACGATGGCCGGCATCCGCGCCCGAGCGCCTGTGGCCAGCGCCAGGTGGGCATAAGAAACAGATTCCCCGCCTTCAAGGCTGACGCGCTGCGCAGCGCGGTCAATGCCGCATACGCGCTGTGCTAAGCGCAGGGCAATGCCTTTCTCCGCATAAAAGGCCTCGGGACGCAACATGAGCTGCTGGGCGTCGCTCTTTCCGGTAATGAACGCTTTTGACAATGGCGGACGCTGGTAGGGCAAGCCCGGCTCTTCGCCGACCAAAATGACTGGCCCACGCCAGCCCTCATCGCGCAGCGAGGCCGCCAGCTGAAAGCCGCCCTGCCCTGCGCCAACGATCACCACACCCGCTTCGCTCATGGTGTCCATCAGACCTGGTGAGACGGAATCTGCACCACGATCTCGCCGGCGCCGGGTTGAACCACGACCTGACAACCGAGGCGGCTGTTCTCGCGACGACCGCTGGCGGCGCTTTCGAGCATTTCATTTTCGACCTCACTGACCGGCGCCACGAACGCAGCACTGCCTTCGTTCAGGTAGACATGGCAGGTCGCGCACATGGCTGCGCCGCCGCACTCGGCCACGATGCCGGCGATGCCGTTGGCCAGTGCGGTGAGCATGACGTTCGCCCCGGCGACAACCGCAATGGTGCGGGCGCTGCCGTCGGGCTGGATGAAAGTGATCTGCGAGGTGGCTGAGGTCATATGAGTAAGAGGCAATACAAGTCGGATGAGCTCAGGCTGCAACCAGGCTCATGGGCATGCTGTCGTAGCCACGCACGGAGTTGTTGTAGTGAATGACGGGCGCTGATTCCAGCCGCAATGACTTCACCCGACGGGCCAGGGCGGCCAGCAGGACCTCGCCTTCCAGGCGGGCGATCATCTGCCCGGCGCAGCCATGCACCCCAGTGCCGAAGGCCAGGTTGCCGTTGGCCTTGCGGTTCACGTCGAACTTGTGCGCGTCCGGCCAGCGACGCGGGTCGCGGTTGGCCGAGCCGATGAAAACGCAGATTTTTTGTTCGTTGGGCAGCGCAACGCCTGCGACCTCCACCTCGCGGGTGGTGGTGCGATAAAAAGAATGAAAGGTGCTCTCAAAACGCAGCACTTCTTCCAGCGCCTGGCGTGCCATCGTCGGTTGGGCGTGCAAGGTCGCCCACTGCTCGGGCTCGCGCGCAAAACACATCATTGCGTTGCACAAGGTGAAGACAGTGGTGTCCAGCCCGGCCGAGAGCAACGTGCGTACCAGCATAGGCGCTTCTTCAGGGTCGAGCAGCCCCTGGTCGGCCGCTGCATACAGTTGGGCGCCTAAGCCGTCATGCGTCAAGTTCTCGCGCTTGCAGACCTCTGCAATCCAGGCGATGGCGCCCTGGGCCTTGTCGAGGCAGACCTTGAATCTCTCGTTGACCGGGCCGAAGGCGTTGAACACCATGTCGCCATACGGCAGTAGGAATTCTTCGCGACCGTCACGAGGGATCCCCACGGCGTCGGCAAACACCTTCAGCGGAAAGGCCGCGCACAGATCGGGCACCGCATCAATGTGTCCCTTGGCAAGCACGCGGTCGACCAACAGTTCGGCCTCGCGCTCCATCGTGGCGCGAAGCTTGTTGATATTGGCCGGTGCGAGCAAGCCGGCCACGACCTTGCGCGTGCGGCCGTGGAGAGGCGGATCAGCTTCAAGGATGATGCTGGGCTTGCGCCAGGGCGTCTCCACATGGAAATTTGCAAGGCCGACGCCTGCGCTGGAGCAAAACGTTGCCGAATCTCGCAACACAGAATCTATCTCTGCATGACGCGCCAGGCCGTATGCGCCGTAGCGACTGAGGTAGAAAATCGGGCCGAGTTCGCGCAGGCGCTCGTAGTGCGGGTACGGGTCATCGAGCACCGCGTCCGCATAGGGATCGAAATCGGTGACCGGCGCATTGGGCGCGCTCATGAGCGCTGCATCAGGCGCGAGGGTGCTGGACATGGGCTCGGGTCCTTGTCTCGGTTGGGGAAGCGCGCATCCCCTTTTGTTTCTGAAAATATATTTGACAGTTTGTAACGCGTGTGGGTCTGCGTCAATAGAATCCGACGCTAACGTTCGCTATGCGAACGACGCAAACAAGAAACTCAACACCATGGCCAAGCGACAAAATGCCTTTGCTGCCGAGCCCTTAACCGAGCTGGGCTCGCTGCATCGCGTGACCGTAAGTCGTCGCAGCGCAGACCGCGCCAGCGCGCAGCCAGTCCTGAGCGACGACGCGCCGGAGCGGGACGACCGCGAGTATGTGATGGGGCTGGAAAAGGGCCTGTCGGTGATCGAAGCTTTTGCCCTGGTGAAAGGGCCGGCCACGCTCAGCAAACTGGCCGACGTGACGGGCCATTCCAAGGCATCTGTGAGACGTTGCCTGCTGACCTTGTGCAGGCTCGGCCATGTGACCCAGGATGGGCGCGACTTTCGCCTCGCCGCCAGGACCCTGCGCTTGGGCCATGCTTTCGTTGCGTCCGATCCACTGGCCAAGGTGGCTCAGCCGATTTTGGACGTGACCAGTGAGCGCACCCGCGAATCGGCGTCGATCGCGGTGCTCGATTCACAAGATGTTGTCTTCGTCGCGCGTTCCATGCACAGGCGCAGTTTGTCGGTGGGACTCAGCGTGGGCGCGCGGCTCCCGGCCTATTGCAGCGCGACCGGCAGGGTGCTGCTGGCCGGCGAGCCGCGCGACAAGGTCGAGTTCATTTTGAACCGCATGAGCCGCCCGGCGCTGACGCCCCGCACGATGACGTCGGTGACAGAAATCCTTCGTGAGCTCGATGCCGCCAGTGCCCAGGGCTTTGCCATCTGCGACGAGGAGTTGGAGATCGGCCTGCGCTCGATTGCGGTGCCGATACGCACGGGAGCCGGCGCGCTGGTGGCTGCACTGAGCCTGTCTGTCAAGACTTCGCGCATGACGCGTGAGCAACTCACCGACGCACTGCTGCCAGAACTGGAGCGGGCGCGACGCAGCTTTTCGGACGTGCTGTAGTCCATGCCTTCAGTCGCCCCGGCGCGGCTGTGAGCTCCCCAGCGGGGAAGCTCTGGGCTAGAGCGTCATGCCGGACCTGTTCACCTTTGGCGTCTTGACAGCTTTCGCCAGCCATCGCGGTTCCTCTGCGGCCGATGAGCGGGGCACAGGTGAATCTTCCCCAGCGCCTTGGCGGGGCTGACGTTCAGGACGGCGTCGGCATCAGGAAGGCCAAGACTGTCAAAAAAAGCGCGCAAGCCGCACCGGCGCAATCCGTGAGATTCGGGTTCTCAGGGCGGCTGCTTTCAGGACACCGCAGCGAGGTCAACCGGACTCCAAAGCCAGTGGAGGCAGTGCAAAAAGTCCTCAGGACTGCGCTCAGTCCAGGCTTGGTTGCGCACTTGCGCGGCGATGCCGCCGCAGTGGTATTCCTCCCAGAGCGTGCGCGATGTCAGTTGCACCCGCGCCGTGCGCGTCAGGCGCAGCCGCTGGAAGCGGGAAAAGGCGCTTGCGTAGTCGCCAGCGCTGCGCTCAATCAGACGCGACAGCACGCACACGTCTTCAACCGCCATGCCAGCGCCCTGCGCCAGCGATTGCAGCGTGGCATGGGCAGAATCGCCCAACAGGGTGACGCGACCCACGCCCCAGCGGCGCAGCGGCTCCCTGTCAGCGATGGCCCAGCGCCGCTCCAGGTTCATGCAGTTCAGAACGTCGCGCACCTCGCCCTGGCAGTTGGCCACAGCCGCCAGCAACTGCTCGGCATGCCCAGCGGCCGACTCCAGCTGCGGATCCACCCGGAATACCGCGACGAGGTTGAGTTCGCTCTGGTTGCGCAGCGGGTAATAAATGACATGAAAACCATCACCCGACCACATGGTCACACCGAGGCGGGACTGCAGGCTCGCAGGAGCCTGCTCAAAAGGCACGATCGCACGGTGCGCAACATACCCGGTCGCGCGCGGCGCATCGTCTGGAAACAACTGCGCTCGAATCTTAGAGCGCAGCCCATCTGCGGCGATCAGCGCTTCGCCCTCGAAGCTCTTGCCGTCGGCGCACTGCGCCTGAACGCCATGCGCGGACTCGGTAAAACCGGTCACGGTGGCCGCCTGGATCATCTCGATCTCCGGGAAGGCGCGGCAGGCTTGCAGCAAGATCTCGTGAAGGTCGATCCGATGAATCGCGATGTAGGGCTCGGGAAACATCGCATCGAATGCCGCGCCTTGCAGCGGGACGCTGGCCAGTCGCTGGGCGGTGTAGGCGTCGAACAGCTCGATCTCGGGCGGCAGGTACGCGGCGCGACGCACCTCCTCGCCCACGCCCAACTGATCCAGCATGGGCAGGACATTGGGCCCAATCTGCACGCCGTAGCCGATGGGGGCGATCTCCTGGAGCTGTTCGAGCAGTTGCACGCGCCGTCCCTGCCGGCCCAGGGCCAATGCCATCGCTACGCCACCAACACCGCCGCCAACCACCAGCACGGGTTTGTCTTGCTGACTCATCAATTTAGCTTCCTTTTTTTGCTCGGTGCTCGCCTCGCAGTGCTGGAGCAGGTCATATCAAAGCGCGCGACGCATCAGCTCTTCGCCTGTCAACACCACGACTGCCGCGTCTTCGCTGGCCGAATGTGACTGGCGCAGATGTTGGTATTTTGTCCTTCTTGTCCCTGAGGCAGGCATGAAGGTCATTGATCCAGGCCAACTGGATCAGGCTCACGATGGCTGCGGCGCGCTGGACCGCTTGCAGTGAGCCTGCAAAAACCCAGTTTTGCGGCCCAGTGCACAAGCGAGCTGGAAAAGCCAAGCTCAAGCTCAACGTTTGAACAATGCCTTGAGAACGTTTTGCACGCGCCTGGCCTGGCCCGCCTCGTGGGGCGCGGCCAAGACCTTGGCCATGTCCTCGCCCCAGGTTTGCTCGGGGGCAGGCGCGTGGCGCTGGGTCAGCAGCTGCAGTTGCAGCATGCGGCGCGCGCTCAGGTGCTCGGCCGGCGTGGGCAGCTCGGTGGCCATTTCCAGGCGCAACAAAGCTGTCTCGGCCACCGATGTGTTGTCCGCAGCCGGGGTGCCCAAGGCTTGGAGCCACTGGGTGCGCACAGCCGCTGGCACGGCACGGCCCAAGGCCTGAGCGGCCGGCAGCTGGGCCGGATCGCGCTGCTCCCATGCGCTCATGACTTGCGTGAGCACCTCGCCATGCGCCTGTGTGGCCAGCTTGCGCAGGGCCAGTTGGGCCAATTCAAAGGCATCGCGCTGTGCCCTGAAGGCGGCATCGCCCAAGCGGGGGCCGCGGTCTGGCGGGGCGGCGCGGTCACCACGCTCGCCAAAGCGGCCACGTCCGTCGCCGTCGGGGCGGCGCGCTTCAAAGCGGTTTTCACCGGGCCGCGAAGGCCTTTCACCAGAACGCTCGCCGGGGCGGCCGTCCTTGCGGTCGAACTTGCCACCACGGGAGGGTGCGGCGTCGGGCCGCTTGGCGCCGGGGCGGTCGTCGCCGCGCATGGCAATCACGGGCTTGGGCGGGGCCTTGGCAGCGGGCGCGGGTGTGGTGCTGGCCTCGGGTTCAGCAGGCGCTGCAGCGTCGGCCTCGGCCTGGGCCGGCTGGTCAGCAGTTTCTGTGGCTGCATCGCGGCCCTTCTCGGCCGAAGCTGCCCCAACGGCAGGTGTGTCTGCAGGAGCCTGGGCTGCCTCAGCTGCCTCAGCTACCGCAGGGGCAGCTTGGGCTTGAGCAGGCGCCTCAGGCTGGGGTTTTTCACCGCGCAAAGCCGCTTCCAGCGCCTTGATGGCGGCCTGGATTTTTTGCGCATCGCCCGAGGCGTTGGCTTGTTGCACGGCTTTGGAGGCGGCAATCACCAGGCGGTCATGCTCGCCCAGGGCCTGGGTGGCTTTTTCGCGTTCTTCGGTTTTGCGCTGGAAGGCCTCGTCAATGGGTTTGCGGAAGGCGTCCCACAGCTTTTGTTCCTGGCGCCGCTCCAGCGGCACCACCTGGGCCTCATGCTGCCAGTGCTGCTGCAAAGACTTGATGGCGTCAATGTGCAGCACGGGCTCGGCACCCAAGACCTGGGCCTCGTCAATCATGGCGCGGCGGCGAGCCAAGCTTTGCTGGCGCACCTCGTTGAGCGGGGCCTCGGCCGCGTCCATGAGCGGCTTCCAGTGGGTGTTGATTTCGGCAAAGGCTTTTTCGCTGAGGTGACCGGCTTCGCGCCAGCGCTGCTCAAAACCATGAAGCGTGCGGATGCGCAGCTTCCAGTCGGTGTTGCCCTGGTGGGCCTCGGTCCAGGCGCGCAGCTCGTCCATCAAGCCCCGGCGCTGGGCGCGGCTGGCTTCTTGCTGCTCACGGGTTTTCTCCAGCCAAGCTTCGACCACTTTGTAGGCCTGGTTGCAGGCCTCGTCAAAGCGCTTCCACAAAGCGTGGTTGGCCGCGCCCCCTTGGTCGCTGGTTTTCCATTGCTCGCGCAGGGTGCGCAGCGTCTCTTGTTGCTTGCGACCGCCCAGGGGCTTGTCGAGCAAGGCCTGGGCCTTGGCCATCAGCTCTTCGCGGATTTGGTCGGCGCGCCAGCGCTGCCAGCCTTCCAACTCGCCAGCCGCGCCCAAGCTGGCGTGGGCGTCGGCTTCCAACGCGGTGTCCAGGTGACGGGCGTGGTCTTTGAGGGCCTGGCGCAAATCAGCTGCCGCCTTGGGGGTGGACTTGCCATGGCCTTCGGCCAGCTCTTTTTTCAGCACCTCCAGCGCCTGGCCCACGGCGTCGGCGGCGGCTGCACGTTGCTGGGCCACCACGGCCGGGTCTGCCTTGGGGCGGGCGGGCTTGTCGGCCGGCGGCTCGCCGCGGCCGGCACGCAATTCGTCAGCCCACACGGGCACGGCGGGCAAGTTGGCAGAGGGGTCGGCGCTGGCCGCGACGGCCAAGGCGAGTGCGGCCTGAAAAGCCTCCCAAACAGCCAGCAATTGCAAGCGGGCCGCTTCCAACAAGGGCGGAAAACGCATGTCTACGCTGGGCCAAATGGGGTCTTGCTTGAGCTCTTCGGCTTGCGCCTGCCAGGCCGCCACATCAGCGCGCAGCCCTGCCCAGGCCGCTTGCGCGTCTTTCCAGGACTTGGTGGACAGCACCTCGGCGCGCTGCGACACCAGCACAGCGGCCTCGCGCTGCACCTGGGTGCGGTGCTGCAGGTCTTCAATGATGCGCACGCGCTCGGCCAACTGGGTTTTAAAACCGGCCAAGGGCTCCCGCGACAGCGGCGCCCCCGCTTTGGCGGCATCACGCTGCCAGGCCAGCGCATCAGCCGGGTTGAGCTTGGGCAAATCAAGCCAGTGCTGGGCCTTGGCGGCCCACTCGGCCACCACCGCGTCTTGGTCTTTGGCGCGGCGCAGCTCGTCGAGCTTTTCACGCAAAGGCTTGGCCGCGCCCTTGTCCCGGTTGGCCAGCAGCTTGAAAACGTCCGCAATCTGATCGGCCGAGGGGTCTGTGGCCAGCCATGCGCGCACACGCGTGGCACGCTCGCCCGAGGTCGGGGCGGTGAAGGCCCCGCCCGTCAGCCTGTCAAGGGCAGACAAGTCGGCGGGTGTTCGCGTCTGGGCGGAGGAAGAATCAGGAATGGACATGTAGGATTATTGTGAAGAAAACGGACAGCTTTGACCGGCTTGTCTGCAAGGCCGGACCCGTGCAAGCACCAAGTCTGCAATGCGATGACCACCGCCTGCAATACCTGACTGTCTAGAACGGACTGAAGGTGTGGTTGCACAGCCTCAGCTTGATGAACGGAAAACCGTGTATTTTCGCCGCATTTGGCAAAGCTTCACTCAAGACTGGCTGCAAGGACATCAAACATTGCTAAAAAGGGAGTGTTTCAGCCCCATGCTTGGGTCTGCGGCACAACAGATGCAATGAACAAGGCCTGGTCCTGGCTTTGGCAGCTGCGCAATTTTTTTGATCTTAAAAAACCCCAGTGATCGCGCGCGCCTCAGTTCTTGGTCATGCTTTTTATGGCTGGACAGCCGCGCAAAGAAACTACTTTGAAATAACAAAGTCATTCTATATTCTTGACAGGTTATTTAGACGGCTCCTAGAATTCATTCTCCGGCTTTATCGCCAAAGCCCTGCCCCGCACCCATCGCCTTGCCGGGACGGCATTTGGTGACCACCCGAATTTTCAATCTGCTCTTTTATCAAGAGAGAGACACGAAGAACTTTCGGATTCCCCTTTCGCACAGCCTTCAGGCCCCAGGGCCAGGCCGTGATCACCAATAGGAAAGACATGACAGCGCAAGTACACACTGGCATCAAGGCCGGCCTGCACCGTGTGCACCGCAGCCTCGTCAACGTGGCGGACGACATTGCCCAAGGTTTTTTTGAAATCAGCCACAGTGGCTTGGCCATGCTGGGCCTGGCGGTGGCCTGCCTGTGCATTGCCTTGGCCGCGCGCCCTGACCTGCGTGACGCGGCAGAGTCACGCCTGATGACGCTGCTGCTGGAGCGGCAAGAGGCCATGATGGGCCTGATAGAGCCCAAGGCTGTCAATCGGGCAACGGCCATGAACCCCAAGGATTTACCCAAAGAGCAAGCGGCGGTCACCAACTGGATCAGCCGCAAGTACGGCGTGGCAC
>Ga0209550_10001503_pt1 | contig 22291 bp, 28 predicted proteins | sample LauGreSuBDMM15SN_2_FD_187567 | JGI IMG/M metagenome (GOLD analysis project Ga0209550, IMG submission 187567) | Freshwater lake microbial communities from Lake Michigan, USA - Su13.BD.MM15.SN (SPAdes) (version 5) | ecosystem: Environmental > Aquatic > Freshwater > Lake | place: Lake Michigan... | reverse complement strand
CCCATATTGGGTAATTTAACATAGTCGTATTTTCCGTGTTCTCTCAGATCTTCTTTTTGTCTTTTTTGTATCATCAATTCTTCATAATATTGCTTGCCATATGGATTTTTGTTTTGATTATACAACACTTTACTCCTTATCAAATCAGGTGATATTTTAATCAGTGCGCCCACACAACCCAAACTCAATAAACCGACAAACAAGTTTATATTCATTTTAGTTAACTATCCACTTTTCACTTTATATTATTTTAACGTTTGTATTAATTTAAAAAGTATTTCTATATTACATATTATGAAATGTTCAAAAAGTGGCATTAAAATTCACGAAAGCAATAATAACGCTAACGTAGATAAAAATGACGCCCAGTTCGAATTCTTCAACAAAATTAAGGAACAGAATAAACATACCGGGGTAAGAATTGAAAAAGGGGTAAACGAGTATTCAATAGATCCATTTGATGGAGCAAATCCATTTGCCAATCCAGACGGTGAAGAACCCGTTTACGTTTCTACAAATAACACTGGTTTCGACGAATTAGATTTAAAATTAGATTTAAATATTAATAATTATTCGCAAAAAGAGTTATATAAACTTTTTGGAATTACTACCCAAACCCTTACCGAAGATATATTGAAAATATGCAAAAAAACCGTATTAAAAACACACCCGGACAAATCACGCGCGGATCCAAACATTTTCTTGTTTTTTTCGAAAGCCTATAAACGTTTATATCAAATTTACGAATTCCAAAATAAAATTGCCAACAATAAAAATACGGAATACAGTAATAGTGATAATGCAAATGCGGTAATTCTAGATAAATTGTTCGAACAAAATAAATCACTCAAAAAGGAGGAAGGTTTTAATAAATGGTTTAATGATCAATTTGAAAAACATAAATTGAACGAGGACGGTGATAATGGTTATGGCGACTGGTTGAAATCTGACGAAGGAATTGCCAATCTAAATAATGTAAGTAAGGCCAACATGTCCCAAGAAATAGAAAAACATAAAAAACATTTAAAAGATATCGTCAAGTATAATGGGCTCGATACACAATACGCATCCACTTTTGGGGGTTCTGCATTAATTGCTTCTAATAATGCAAATTTCAATAATGGGGACGTTTTTCAGAACGCCGGGGTAGGATATACTGATCTTAGACAAGCATATGTCGAGTCAGTAATACCTATATGTGAGGACGATTATAATAATATACCAAAATTCAAAAATGTGGACGAGTATAACCGATACAGAGAAAGCGTTGATACAAAACCATTGGAAAAAGAGGTGGCGCTTAAGCACCTTTATGCGGAAAACAAACAACAGGAAGAAGAAAGTATCGCCCTGGCATATTATTATGCCAAACAAGCGGAACAGGTGAAACAAAATAACAAAACATTTTGGGCTGGATTAAGACAATTGACGGGATAATTCATGTCTATCTGTCTGCCTGTCTGTCTGTCTGCCTGATCTTGACATTAGTTTAGGTTAAATATATTTTTTGTTTTTTTAAAGAAATAGAAATGGATCAAGAAAACACGGTTGTTTTTAAAAATAAGAGCGGGGTAACATTTACTAGAATTAAAAACCATCATTACAAAATATCTTTCGAATTGAATAATAACAGGCTCATTTTGCCAAACATTATGAATATTGATATATTGGAACTATTGTATATATTAAACAAGGATATATATGAGTATTCAAAACTGGTTAAAGTGAATGATAAAGAAGCGATACTTATTAATGTAGTTAAACCTTTTTTTAAAGATTTGGGATTGCCACAGAGATTTTGCCATTTGAAAATTGAACAAACGTTGGTGAATGACCGCAATATCCAATTTAAATCAACTACTTTGTACGAAGAGAACCCATTGGATGAAAATATACCCGCCAACGCTCAGATTGTACCCATTAAATCAATGATCGCCGACTGTGAAATAAAAAATGCACATTCCTTGTTACTCACTCAAACCATTATTTTTGATGAACGGATAATACCCGTTATACCGCTATATATGGAAAAAATGCTCGGACATATTTCTAGTAAAATATTCACTCGAATGAAACAATTTATTGAAGACATGGACCCTTTTCAAAACAATTCATTTTAGAAAACAACTTATAGACTGTTATCCCTATATTTTCTACACATATAGTTTGAAAATTAACTGAAATATAAATCAAATATTTTTATATTGCAATATATATATATGAAATTTTTAAAGGATCTTTCTCCTGAGGTTTTGGAAGAATATCGTTGTTTTTTTGAAACAAACGATTATGTTTTGATCAAAGACATTTTAACTGACGAATGTATTGACATATTTATGAACACTATTACGTTTAATGAAGAAACTTTAAAAGATAAATATCAATTCGGTAGAAAACATAATAATGATTTTGGCAAATTGCCCATAATTCTTGAATTTCAAAAAGAAACCCTAGAATTTTATCAAAAAATAATAGGTGACAAATATTTTGCAACCTTTGCGTTTGCAATGGAATATATAAAAGATGCGGAGGTTTTTCCACATTTGGATTTCATCTTCAACGAAGTTTCCAGCACAGTATGTTTTCACGATACCGGCAGTTATCCATTGTATATGTGTAAAGATTATATTGAAAATAATTACAACACCCGTTATTCAATAAGTTCCTCTTCTTTAATATCAGAAGACAAAAAGGTACAACTAGACATTAGAGGCGGAGATATCGGAATATTCAATGGTCGCAATCATCTTCATTGGAGAGAAAAATTAAATGAAGATATAATTCATAGAGCTGTTTTGTCTCATTATAGTTATACCAAACCAGGCACGGAAGAATATATCATAAAAACTAGCGCGACGGTACCATTTGAAAATTCACTTGGTAGTGAAATTTACCATAAATAAATGTTCTAAATATTCATTCAAATATGTTTCTGTATCGATAATATTTTTGTTGTACCATGAACTGCATTTGTTAGTATCAAATTCAAAATTATAAAATTGTTTTACACAAGGGAATATAGGCATTGCCCAATCATTTAACGAATTGTCTAAATGTTTAACATTTTCTTCGTCTTCAAAATGTTCTAATCCTAGTTTCAAGAATATCAATCTAATTAATTCATTCAGCAATATTCCGGTTGGATGATTTGGATTATGCCACAATCTAAATTTAGTAAAATTGTTTTTTATAAAGTTATATATTTCTGGCACATCAGAGGAGAGACATTTCTTTTCCAGAAATTCAAAGGTTCGGTTTTTATGATATAAAATAGTTCCCTCACTTATGAAATCATTGCGTGTTGTTCTTGCTATAATTTCATTTTTATTAAACGTATTATAATCGTATTTGTCAACTTCATCTATTATAGACGAAATCCCAAAATAAAACTCTCCGTGTGGTTTGTCATTAGTTACGGTCTTGTAATTGTTTGGGGAAGACACCTCATATCCAAATATTAAATTACATGAATGTAACGTAGGAAAACATATTCGTATGCAGTCCTTTTTTAAGACATTTGTTAGTATATTTTTTAAATCATATTTTGGATCATTTTCCGAATAATTTTGATATAAAAATATATCCGCTTGTTTAATGTCTTCTGGAAGATCTAAATTATTTTTTATGTATTCATAATTTGCAAAATTCTTAATATCATATAAATGTGAATAATATTTATTTAACATATATGTCAAAGGTCCGCCTTGACAATTTGCCAATATAACAATTAATTTTTTCATTGTTTAATAAAGCTTGTTATTTTAAATTGGTCAAATTTAATGATTCCACATAGGTTTATAATCGTTTCCTTGAATTGTATTTTGACCCAAACTTTAAGCCTATAAAATAATTTTAGAAAACAACTTATAGACTGTTATTTAATATAGGCATATGTCCTGTATGTATAGTTCAATTCGTAGTCCGTTTGCTATTCTATCCGAAAATATAAATCAACTGTTTTTTTTAGTTAAAATCGGGTCTGTTTTTTTGTCTGAATTTTTCATTTATTGTGTATTCAAAGATTTTCCTTGTTTTATAGAACGTTTATCCAATAAACTCGCTTCCATTAATATTTTATATGTCAAACTATTTCAAGCATTCGCGTTTAATAATAATTTAATTGATGATAAAACAAACAATAGTCTTTTGAAATTTACCGATAATGCTCCGTGGGATCATCGTGATATTGATTATGATACTTTATTTGATATTGGTGATGAGTATGAGTTAAAGTTCGACGTGGATCAACCCATTAATTCGGGTATGATTTCACTAGTATTTAAGGCCCATAAAGTAAGTAATGGCGATCCAGTAATAATAAAAATCAAGCGGAATAATATTGAAGCGCGATTAAAAGAGTCAATGAATAATATATTGTTTTGCGTAGATCTCTTTTTTATGGTTCCATATTTCAAAAAATATAATATAAAGGACAGTATTCATAAAACAGTCGATATGATATTGCAACAGACGAATTTTGTTAAGGAAGTGGAAAATATGGTTACTATGAAAAACAATTGTAAACATTTACAATATGTTAAAATACCATACGTCAGTTGTGAAGCTACGCAAAAATATAAAAATGTCATTCTAATGGAATTTATAGATGGAATGACGATAAGTAAAATTGCAGAAACGGATTATGCCGAATTTGCCAAACAAGTAGTAAAGTTTGGAATCGTCACTTTTATAATGCACGGCCTTTCACACGGAGATTTGCACGCGGGTAACATTTTGTTCATCAAAGACGACAACGATAAAGAATATCCTCACAAAATAGGAGTAATTGATTTTGGTATTGTTTATCAAACCGACCCCCTCCTAAAAAGCACATTTTTTGAAATATGTTGCGATCTGTTTACACTGACGCCTGAAGAAATAACTAAGAAATTAATTAAGACTGGAATGATTGAACCAGTGGAAGCATTCGATCAAATGTCTGAAAAGAATTATAATCGTATTTTCAATATCACCATGTCTGTTATAAAAGAGGCAATGGATGATAAAAAGTCAGCCACCCAAGTACAAGTTTACAAATTTTTGAATGATTTGTCGGTATTTTTGCAAGAAGACGAAGAAATATTTAATTTAGGTCTCCGCCCGAATGAAACCTTTATTAAAATGCAAATAGTACTGGCTATGGCACACGGAATAACTCTAACATTATGTAAAGAAGACTATTTGAGCGTCGCGGACAAAGTGATTAACGAATTATTTCACACGGAGTTATTGGAACTGGAGTAAAATGATAATATAATCTAAATGCATTATATTATCTTTTAATAACAAACGATCTCGTTACTTATGTGGTTTGCCACAATCGCATCCATGCGCACAGCTTTTTTTAACCTTTTTATTACTATCTGCGCGGATTATGTGTTTATTACTTAAAAGATGCCTAACATATTGATCTTTACGCGGCGTATTATAGTTACATAGATTGCATGTATAACCGCTAGATTCTATTTCATCATCGGTTGCTTTCATTAAATGGTGGCAAGAAGTTTTCATTCCTCTTTTTACGCGATAAAGTATGTATTTATCCCACTTCTTTTTCTAAAATGATCTCTTTGGTTAGATTACGTATTATTTTGTTTTCTTTATCTAGCTCATTGTCACCTTTGCCGCCCATCGCTTCAATGATTAATTTATTGTATTTGTCCGAATCAGTCGAACTACTATTTTTGTAATTTGGATATTTTTCTTTATATTCGGTTAGCAACTTCATATTTTTATGCGCCACCGTTTTTATGGCATTTCTTATTTTTGGCTTACTATCCGTCTCTTTTGTCCATTTGTCTTCGTCTTTTACGTATAATACTTCGCGTTTTACGTCCGTACAATGAACTGGGCGTTCAGTAATATCCATATCTTTCAAATTTTTTACAATTATATTGGACATCCCGTTTATATATCCTATGTCGCCCATTTTCTCTAGATCACCCAATTGTAATTGTAAAGAGTTTACAAAATCGGTAATATTCATGGCATTTTTACACGTTTCGTTCAAGAAAAACTGTAAATTAAAGGTTTTATTATGACTATTCGTGTTATGTGTGCCGTTCTTGAGTAACTCCATTACTTGTGTTTGCAAGTCATTGTTTTGTTTCATGATGGTCATCACAAACTCTTTATCAATTACAAAGTCCTCCGTTAAACTTTTATTATCGTGTGTAATAGTTGTATTACATTTTTGTTTATGATACCATAAACTGTTTCGTGCTTTGTATTCTTTTCCACATTCACAAACAAAATCGATGTTTTTTGATGTTTTTTCGTTCAAAATCGTTCTATTTAGGTGTTTAGCTGTCGTCAGGTGTCTGACGTAGTCACCCTTCTTGCTACATTTAAAGTCACAATCTTCGCAACAAAAAATTGGTGGCGTTTTTGATGTTTTTTTCATTCTAAATTGTTCTATAAACGTAGAACAGAAAAAACATCTAAATCTTTTTTCAAAATAAAATATAATTTTTTGAAAAATTATGCTAACAAATATTTTCGCCCAAAATCCGAATTTAGAGCATTATGCTCTCACACGATATTTGCAAATTTTTTTCCCAAGATGTTTCGACCAAATCGAAAATTGGACATTTTTTTTGTCCATTTTTCAAAATCCCAAATACTTTTGGGAAAAAAAAAATTTGCAGATCGCGTTTAAATTCTGGAATTCCGATTACTTTAGGAAATATGAACCAGTTCTTTTTCCAAAATAACCTCTTTAGTTAGGTTGCGTATTATTTTGTTTTCCTTATCGTCATGGTTATCCCCTTTGCCACCCATTGCTTCAATAATTAATTTGTTGTATTTGTCAGAATCTTTCGAACTACTGTTTTTGTAATTCGGATATTTTTCTTTGTATTCTGTTAACAACTTCATGTTTTTATGCGCCACGGTTTTTATTGCATTTCTGATTTTAGGTTTCCCATCGGTCTCCTTATCCCACTTATCTTCGTCTTTTACATATAATACTTCTCTTTTCATGTCAGTACAATGAACCGGGCGTTCGGTAATATCCATGTCTTTCAAATTTTTTACAATTATATTAGACATTCCATTTACGTATCCTATGTCGCCCATTTTCTCTAGATCACCCAATTGTGGTTGTAAAGAGTTTACAAAATCGGTAATATTCATAGCATTTTTGCATGTTTCATTCAAGAAAAATTGTAAATTAAAGGTTTTATTATGACTATTTGTATTGTGAGTGCCGTTCTTGAGTAACTCCATTACTTGTGTTTGCAATTCATTATTTTGTTTCAAAATAGTCATGACAAACGCCTTGTCGATTTTAAAATCATCCTTCTCTTTCGCATATATATTTTCCATTACGTTACCACATTTCTTCTTATGTCTACTCAACCCACTTCTAAATTTATAAGCTTGTCCACATAGACATTTATACATTTCGGAACTTTCCGGAACTAAATTGTTACCATTTGTTATCATTTTATGTTTTGGTGTCATTAAATGGCGGTCGTATTGACTTTTACGTGACGTAGAGTAGTCACATTTATTACATTTATAATTGCCGGAACTTTCCGGAACTAAATTGTTACCATTTGTTACCATTTGAAGGATAACAAGAAAAGTTCCTAAATCTTTTTACGCAAAAAAAATATGATTTTTTAAAAAATATGCTAACAAATATTTGCGCCTCTTTTTCAAATTTACACGATTATGCTCTCAAGCGATATTTGCAAATTTTTTTCCCAAGATGTTTCGACCAAATTGAAAATTGGACATTTTTTTTGTCCATTTTTCAAAATCCCAAATACTTTTGGGGAAAAAAAAATTTGCAGATCGCGTTTAAATTCTGAAATTCCGATTACTTTAGGAGAAAGTATGCATTATCATGAAGTTGGGCTAATATTTGTCAAATTATACGTAATAACGTGACAAACATTTATACATTATGTTATTTTAGCAACTACTCCGTCCCAATTGTCACCTTTCCTTCCCAAATGTTTTACGGATAGATTTAAAAGTACTTTTTTATCGAACCTATTCTTAAATTTCATATCACAGTTGCTACAATTAAACGATTGTTGGTATTTGTACTTGGGACGTTGTTTGTATAATTGAAAAAACCCGATAAATTCTTTTGACATTGGGTGTCTGTGGGGGTTTGTATTATTGCGGTAATCAGTAATATTCCAATAATCTAACCGTTCCGACACACCATAAAGGGTATTGGGTTCAATGGTGGCGGGTAGTTTTTGCAAAAAATCATCCGGTAACAATATATCTGCGTCAAGTATCAACATGGTTGTATTGGCGTAATTTTGGTACACGTGTTCCTGTGCAAATCGCAAAGCACCCCCTTTGTTAAACTTGGCTCCCCCAGCGTAAAAATCGTTATAGGTTAACACTTTGATATTTTTTTGTCTGGATCTTCTTATTAAATGCATTGTTCTTTTGTCCTCTGGGGAAGTCACTATTATCCACATTTTAAAAAATTTCGCGTTAGGGATTAACATATGTCTGAAAATATCGTTGTAATTTACCGCAATGGTTATAGCCACCAAATCTAGCATTTATATAAATCACAGATATAATAATTTAAAAAAAAACAATGAATTTAAAAATGAATTAAACAACGACCTCATTGTCAATTTACAAATACACAATGACTACGTACACAGATCCTAACGCAACATATATATTTATTGATGGTAGCTATTATTGCTTCCATCGCTATTACTCTGTAATTAACTGGTGGAATGCGAGATATAACGGTGAACCATTGGAAGATCCTTACCAAAATCAAGAATTTTTGGAAAAGTTCAAACAAACATTTGTAGAAACAATAACCGAAATTCCTACTAAATTAAACATTGATGCAACTATTAAACCTAAAATTATTGTTGGAAGAGACTGTAAGAGAGAAAATATCTGGCGCATGGAGTTGCATAACAAATATAAAGGTACGCGTATCAAAAAAGACGGGTTCAAGGGCAAACCATTCTTTGCCATGGCATATGAGGAACCACTGTTTGAAAAAGCAGGAGTGGAGCAGGTGCTTTATCACCCGAAACTAGAAGCAGACGATTGTATTGCCATTACCGTAAAACACTTAATCAAAGAAACGCCAAATTGCACCATTTACATTATAACGAGCGATCGAGATTATTTACAGTTAAATGCACCCAATGTCAAAATATTTAATTTAGCCTATAAAAACATTGCCGAAAATAAAACCACCCGCGAGGAAGCTGTTAGGGATTTGCAAATTAAAATATTGTCCGGAGATATTAGTGACAACATTCCCTCCGTTTTTCCCAAGTGTGGACCCAAGACTGCCATAAAATGCATAGAAGATCCAGAATTTTTCAAAACAAAAATGAATGACAATGAGGATTATTATAAACAATATGAAAAAAACAAAACGCTTATCGATTTTGACAACATACCTAATGATTTGGCAAATGAATTCAAACTATTGAACCATTTGTTGTAACTCTTTATAAAATATTATATAGTAATAATATAATAAGAATGGGAAAGAATTCTTCAAGGTATTTTGTTTCTTGTGGTATGATCGCGCTTTTTATTTTAGCTATAGTATTTTTTAATTCTTACACCAAAAGTAGCAGGATAGAAACATTTACAAATTCTCCAAATGATTGCGTTATACGAATGTTTTACGTAAATTGGTGCGGACACTGTAAGACAACCAAACCAGCGTTTCAACAATTTATGGAACAAAACAATAATAAACAAATGAGCGGCAAAAATGTGAAAATAGAAATGATAGACTGTGAAGCATCCGACGCGGATAAACAACTAGCCGCACAATTTGGTGTGAAAAGTTATCCGACTATAATAGCACAAACAAATGGTAAACAAATTCCATTTGAAGGCGGCGACCGGACTACTGCTGGGTTTAATAATTGGTTACAATCTATTTTGCAATAATATGCTATTTTACCACAGGTAAATATTCTACCACAGAATATGAATACTTAGATTATTTGGGGAATATTTATTTGTTTTCCAATTCCCTTTAATATTGTTGCTTCTGGTTAAATAATTATGCCTTCTACTTTTGTTTTTATGTTTAGTAAAATCTTCGTATCCTAATTGTCCAAAATTCACCCATTTTTTATTTTTCGGATCGAATATTTTATATTTTTTATCTTTTTTGCCAGATGGATATAATTTTGCGGTCTTGCCTAAATATTGGTAAGCTTTTTTTTGCGCGGATCTTGGATTAGAATACTTTAATAAACGCAGTGAATATTTCCTTTTTACCGTTTTAGATGACATCATATATAAATATTAGATATAAACATTAGATAAAAATTATAAATATAAAAGTATTAGGATATTATATATTAAAATGTCTAATAACAACGCCAAATCCAATAATGCTTACAGCCCGGTCCCGGACGAATTATCCATAATAATAAATACTAATGTACCTGGTTTTCAAACGATACGTTATACCCCTAAAATGTCCATTCCTAATGAAAAAAACAAAACGGTAGAATTTAATCCATTAGTTAAATTAAAACAAAGTGTAATTAATGCTTCGCCCGAGAACATTCGGAAAAGACAATTTGTCGACCCGGGTCTATTTAATTCGTTAATTTATTCACACGGTCTTCTTAAAGTGGTTAGTTTAGAACAGGCTACTAAAAGTGGATTTGTTGATAATAATATAAATTTAACATTGAGTACGCTTTTTCCAGTTAAAAGTGTTGTTTATATTAATAAAGAACCTTATACAATTGCAGATGTCAATTGGGTAAAAAACGATTGGAAAATAAATGTAAAATCAAAACCAGTTTTAGATAGTACGCGAATAAATGACCCGGTTTTATTTCAAACGTTGATGCAAGAAGAACTAGTCAGAGGTGAGCAACAGTTGGCAAAATTGACGCCTTCTGTAGCATATGGTAACAAATATGATGGTCCAAAAAATCCACTTGTAATAGATAAGCCCACGGTTGAAGAAGTACCTCTACAAAAAGAAGATGAAAAGAAAGAACTAGAGAAGCCTTTACAAAAAGAGGATGAACCCAAACCTTTACAAAAAGAAGATGTACCCAAGCCTTTACAAATCGAAGATGTACCCAAACCCTTACAAATCGAAGATGTACCCAAGCCTTTACAAATAGAAGATGTACCCAAACCTTTACAAATCGAAGATGTACCCAAACCCTTACAAATCGAAGATCAAAAAATTGAAGATGTATCCAAGCCTTTACAAATCGAAGATCGTATAGACGAGATAGTAGACGAACCCGTTTTTAAATACAATAAACAAACAACCCAACAATTAAGAACCTTCTTCAAAAACAATTATTTTTTGATTAATGCTTTTTACAAAAATTTGAACGAAGATTTTAAAAAACTTATATTTGAAACCTATCTAGAAACTACAAAAGTCAAGGTGGTGGAAGGTGCGCAAAATTTGAGTAAATCCGCTTATGATAAAAGTGTCGAAGGAACTCAGATCGTATCAAACAAAGGAAACGGCGATTGTTTGTTTATTGCGGTTGCAGATGGTATCAATTATCATAACTCGACCAATCCAAATAGTAAAATAAAATTTGGTAACTACGGCTCGGGAGAATTTATTTTCACCCAAAAGATATTGCGCGAGATAACTTATAGTTTTATAAAAAAAAATTTCATTGAAAACAAAACACCAGAGGAGGTCAACGAGTATTTGGACCATGCTCGCGTTTATGTAGATGCATTAAACGACGCATTTAAAACGCAATTGAAAGCCCTTGATGTGAAGTCAATCAATGGAGACGAAGCAGACGATGAAGAAGACGATATAATTACCCCCAAACAATACAACAACATTTTAAATGATATTTATACCAGCCTTCCTAATTTTTTGGTTACCTATGACGAGGGTATTCCGAAAGAGGTAGACAATTATTATAAACCTTTTAGATTAGTTGGAGCAAACGAAATAAAAAAATATATACTGAGCTCAACATACTGGGGCGATGAAACTGCTATAGAAGCAATTAAACAAACACTTGGATTATTAGTTGTTCCGATGGAAACAAGACAAACGAAAACAATGATAAATAGATTGACGGTATCGAGAAACTTTTTTGAAGGAGACAATTGGACAAAATATCTGTTTGTATTACATACCGGTTCTCATTATGAACTTTTGCAATTTACTTTTCAACGCAAAACGAGAGGCAAAAAGGTTCAACAAGTATTTGTTCCTATAAAGTTAACCGTTTTTAGTCGTTATCGCGAAGCAAGTCCGAATTCCAAGATTGCCCCGCCAATATTCATTCTGTTTGCTATTTTTGGCAGTGTCTATCTTTCACTAGACCAACAAACGAAACAATCTTTCGGCCTTTTGAGCAAAATATTTGGGGAACTTTTTGTAACATTCAATAAAATAAAAAATAGTACAAATCCAGACGAAATAAATGGCGTAAATTCCGCCGAATTTGAAAATAAATTCAAAGAATTTTTCCCACAATCGGCACCTCTTTTCGCGGAACCAAACTTACTTACTGGAGGTGATAATAATTATGATCAAGGATTTCAAAATCAAAATTATCGAGCCGCGAACAATTATAGGTACCCATATAATAAATCACAAAAGGTACCGCTAACAAACAAAACGTCAAGTGAGACACAAATTTGCTACATAGTCAACATAAGTATGATGTTAAAAAAAGGCACAAGTATTTCAGACAAAGATATATCAAAGTTAACGTGCGACCGCAAATGGAACGCGGTAAATAAGTCTTTCGCGACACTTATCGGAAAAACATATAATATGCCACCGGATTACAGCAACATGCCTAGTACATTTAAAAAATCAGGTGGAAACAAGCAATATTCAATAAAGAAAAGAATTAATCGTGTTTCAAAAACTAGAAGAACATATAGTGATTAACAATTTTCAAAACTCTCTACACACAGATCATCCGACGAATCGTTTAATGTTTCGTCTATTTTCTTTAGTTTAGGCTTACTTCCCTTAATTAACCAAGAACTGGATTGTATTTTATCACCAAGATTATCTATTAATTGGATATTGCGTTCTTTGCATACGCTCACCTCCGGAATAGTATTATTATTTTGATCTCCTCCATTACAAAAGTAGGTGGGAACTGGTTCCACTGTTTTTAATGTTTTACAAACGGATCGGCCGTAGTCAATCGATTTAATAACTATATCAACGCATTTAAGTTCAGAAATGATCTGCATTCTTTCGTCGCACGGCATAAAGGGCGCCCCTTTCTTTAAAGTAGCTTGCTCGTCATTATTGACAATTACCATTAATTTATCTGCACGTTGTTTTGCGAGTTTGAAGTATTCAATGTGGCCAATATGTAAGGGGTCGAAATATCCGCTCACGCAAGCAATAGTTGTCATTGTTAACACATGCTTATATTATTATATTTTTTGATAATCGAATTTTGAAAAGGCCTCTTTTTGCATTTTTTTTTGTTTTTCTTTTTTAGCTTTTTCTAAAACTACTATTGCCGAATTTATTTCGGCATCGGTGATTATACCATCGTTGTTGGTGTCTAGCAATTTGTTCAACACTCTATACCTAGAGGGGACAATACAGAATGTACTTTCTTCGTTAAATAAATAATCAGACAACACCGTAAAAATGGCCGCTAATCCTAATGAGGCGTAAATGTCGCGCGTTCCCATCCAGGCCATAGAAAAAACTAATAGTTGTTTGCTAACCGTATATTTCAGGTATTCTTCCGTCGATTTACTAAATTGTATTTGAATAAATTTTGACCCGACGTTGAGAAGTATCATTACAATTCCCGCAAAGTATTTACTATTATTTAGATAGGCAACATTACCGTTAAATGTATCAAGTAAGTCCCAAAGAGGTTTAAATGTATTGTAATCCTTTTTTTTATTCATATACTAAATTAATATTTTTTATTTCAAAACAATATTAATACATGTCTTTAATACAAGTATAATGTCGGTAAAACTCATAAGTTATACGCAGTCGCCCGATAATAAAATACAAACAATGACAGATTTCATTGCTTTTATTGACAGGTCTTCAAAACCTTCGTCTAACCAAGAAAATATTGAAAATGTTTAATACAAGAGAGGCGCGGATACAAGATATGCAAAATAGCCACAATAGTTTAGAAATGAATAATGATTTTTTGGAAGAAGCGTGGGAACAAAAACAAATGGATGTTACAAATAAGGTAAACAAAACGTACAATTGGGCGATCGCAAAGGGTATCGCAAAAGAATAAGAATAAGAAAGATTTTCCCTCTGATATGATTTAGCTAAATGTTTGTCTATGAAAGCGCGCCAATCTATTGGAAATATTATTATAAAGCCCACTATTAAAGCGTCTTATTCGTCTTAGATGTGGGCGATATATTTTACCAATAAACGGTTCCGGATATTTTATAGAATTAATATATGAAAAATATAAAATGACAAATATTAGTAATGCGTAGTAAATAATGTTCATCATATTATATTTTAGTCAATAATAAAAATTTTCTTAAAAATTAAATGCTCATGTTAGATATATGTCGAAACCTGCGTGTGGAAACTGTACCAAAGGCGACGGGCTTAGAATAGTGAACGGAAGATTTGCTACTCCTGCCGAAAAACAAGAGTATAACTTTTTTTGTTCCATTGCACAAACAAGAAGCAGAACCCCATTTTGTGGTGGAGTATATTTAAAAAACAATGTCGTTCTTACTGCAGCACATTGTGTATATAGAATGTCGCCCTCACAAATAAAGGTACAGTTTAATAAACGAAGTGTTTCTGATAACGGAATGAGTTTTAATGTTACCAAAATAGTTGTGCATCCAGGATATAATCCAAGAACGAGCGAGTTTGATTTTGCAATATTGTATTTGAACAACACACCGAGCAGATTCGGAATCAAAAACACTTCGAAGCCTGGTAAAGCCGAATTTTTAAAAAAGGGGATACCATATACTATACTAGGATATGGTAGCACTAGAGAAGGCGGTGGGCTTTCCGGTGCATTACAAATAGCAACCGTTGAATATGTTGATGTAAGTGAAAGCAAATATAACCCAGTACATATTAAAACTAGCATGTTTTTGGCAGGTGCGGTAAAAGATGAACGACCAGTCGACACCTGTCAGGGTGATTCCGGTGGCCCATTATTTTGCAAAATAGGCAACGACATTTACGTAGAAGGGTTGACTAGTTGGGGATATGGATGCGGTCGTCTCGAATACCCGGGCGTTTATTCACGTGTGTCCTCGGTGGTAGAATGGATAATCGCTCATACTAGGCGTTTTAGACGCTAGAAAAGGTTACGTTGTTCGCAAACCCTTCATATGCAGCAATCATGTCGCTTAATTCTTCTCTATTATTCCTAATATTATCGATAGGTAAAGAGTTAGATTGTTTTCCCCGCTTAATACTGTTTTCCTTGCCAATCAAATCAAATCCTTCGTGTGCAGAAACGACCTTGGCTTTCTTGATTTTATCATTTCTTGAATCATTATTTTTACCGCGGTTACTGCTTCTGGAATCATTATTGTTTCTCAAATTATTCGTATTTACTGAATTATTGGAAAATCCTTCAAACATGGCTATATCACTATTATTGAAAGCTATCATGAGTAATAGTACCACCACTACACCTAGCATTTTATTTAAAAAACTTATAATAATCAACGCCAAAATAAACAAGAATCGACCTAAATATGTATTTATTAAAAAATCCAACATTCTACTTTCACTAAATAATATTACGATTACTAATGTTAGCACAACCGCAAGAGTGTTTTTGTTAAATACCTTAATAGACATCAATTATAATACAAATATATTAAAATTAATTGTTTTATATTAAATTCAGTCTCTTTAGTAAAATATAATCTAAATTTTAAGTAAGAATGTCTTTCGCAATATACGCTGCCCCATTTAATGGCGAAAATACAGAAAATAAACAAGATATAATAAGTCAAAAACGCCAACACAATAAAACCCAAAAAAGATATAATGCGGAACCGAATAATATCAATAAATCAAAAGTAAGTAATATTTTAGAGACTATTCATAACAATACCGACGAAGAGGATAATAATTTAGGAGACTTTTCGCCGCCACCTAAACCAGAGTCGTCTGGTGTTAATAAAACAACGGATACAGAGAACGCTATGAAAAAAACAAGCGCAATGAATACTGAGATGTTTAGTACAATCGGAACTCCTCCACAACCAAGTTATGAAGAAAATAATTATGATTTAAATGATTATCATAATTATGGTTCAAAAGAAAGCAATGAAATGCTTTTGAAAAAAATGTTACCAACCTATGGTGCTAGTATTAATCGCGCGCCAGCAAATATACCTTATTATAATAATGGATTTCCACAAGCGCCTAGCGGATCCCAAGACGATGTATTAGTAAAAAAATTAAATTATATGATACATTTGTTAGAAGAACAACAAGACGAGAGAACGAATAATGTCACCGAAGAAGTAGTATTGTATTCCTTTTTAGGAATATTCATCATATTTGTCATAGATTCTTTTGTGCGAGTTGGAAAATATGTAAGATAACAACCGGATTAAAACGTGTAGTCAAATTTTTTATTAATTAACTTATTTATAAGAGGATCGTTCTTCTTTAGTGCAAAACAGTTTGACCAAAATTTTACATCCTCATAAACTTGGTTCCAATATTGATCATTTACTTTAAACAATTTTTTAGTTCCTATTCTATAAGTATCAAACCCATTGGTTGATAAAAAATCTACTATGTCCTTCATGGGACTTTTTATTCCCGGACCCCTATTATCATCTAAACAATCGCTACATTCAAATATAATATATTTTGTTTTGGGTAAATATTTTTTTAACCCCTTAATTACATTGCTGTCGTTTCCTTCCGTATCTATTTTAATAAATTTAATGATAATATTTTTATTAACAAATTCGGCGTCCAATATATCATCTAATTTGTTTACCTCGACCTCACATATTTTTGCACCTCCACTTCTTAATCCGGCTATAGGATTTCCAGATTTGTTCGCTTTACTATCTTTAAAGTCATAGAAAGAGGCTCTTGTAGTTTCATTTGAAACGCAGCACTTGAATAATGTAAGGTTTTTGTTTTGGTTTATTTTTGGTTCCAATGTTAAAATGTTTACTGGGTTCGGTTCAAAACACAATATCTTTTTATTGGTCTCCCCACAAATGTCATTTAAATTGTGTATGTATTGTCCAACACACGCACCAACATCAATACCAACTATTGTGCTTTCAACATCATTTATTTTTGTAATGTATTTTTTTAAGCCAACTAATAATTTTTCGTGACCACTTTCGCCCCTAAACTCATTTTTGTGATTAACGTAATAAGCTGCTAATTCCAAATGGTTCATTTATATAATATAAGATATTTTAACTTTTATTATTAAAATTATCATTAAAAGCCGTTTAATTAATGATCAATACTTTATTGGCAGGAGAGGTGGAATATACAAAATTATAAAAAAAATATGCAGTAGGCGATACGATAATAGGTTGGTTTTTGATACACAAGTTTTCAATAATAATATAATTATGTGATATCTGTTCAATAGAGCAAAACCCCATGTATTGTTTAGCCGCCACCTCCCAAAATATGATTTTGAACCCGTGTATAAACAAATCATTTGACAAATCTATGTTTATAGAAGCAAAGCTAGAGAGAACTTCTAAATTTGTATCCACGAAAATTCCGGTCTTCCTGAAGAAATATACGGCACTTATAGTGTCTTGGCAAATAATAACATAAATAAATATATTATTACTATTAATTAATTCAATAATATTACCTACTTCAGTAACGATGGTAATGTTAAACAATTGCGCATTTTCTTTTATGATATCCATTAAAAGGTGAATATTAGTAGAAGTTATTTCCACTATTTTATAACTAGCATGCAAATTTTGCGGTTTTGTCCATTTTTCAACCGAAAATCCATAGGTTGAATAAATACATAAAGGTATTATACCAGTTAATTCGTCTTCTCTCTTGAATAAACTAATTGAAATATTTTTGTTTAGGTGGCTCTGATTATAATGGTGTGTTTGTATCATTTGTGGTGCTATTCCCGATTTTCGATGTGATTTGTTAACACATAAGTAATCGACATAATAACAGGCAAAATGAGCATCCGGATCAGTCGTATTATTTATTGTTACGTTCAATGGTCTAGAAGTGATAACTGAAATGATGGCATTATCTTCAATCACTGATTTATTAGATATATCCGCCAATATTGTCTTCTTTTTATAAACTGATAAAAACGATTTAGCATTATGATTTTTAAAATAGTGTACAAAATTTGATTTTGATAAACGGAAAAAATTTGTTTGTTCTTTAAAATAATGCCGATTAATTAGATATATAATTTTGGGAATCATAAAAGCGGGTAGTTCTGTAAATTCAAACGTTTCGATATCATTAAAATTGGTATATTTATTTTTTATTGGCAACCGAGGATTGATTATACCCGGGGAATGAATCATATAATGGAAATCATAAATATGAAATACCGGCTGTATTATCCAGAACCCATATTTTGCTTTCATATAAAAATAAATAAACGCGATTATAAGCGTGATGAAAAATACAAAATAAGATAAATATTCAATCATATTATTTTGTTTCTATTATTTCTATATTGAAATAAATTATTTGTTTATTCATTTATGACTAGGCAAATCAAAATGATTGACATAATTAAAGCTTGCGTCCAAATGTATTAACAACATTTGTTTATCGGGCATGTCGTAATGTACAAATTCATCATCGGTTAGTTTCAATAAATGCTTCATTAGCACTCTACATGTGTGTTTATGAGTAACTATTAAAGGAAATGCACCATTACTAAGCGAACTCAATATTTCGGTTCTGTAATAAGGTAACATTCTACGAAGAAGTTGCTCTTTGGATTCTCCTCTTTGTAATCCTCTTAAATAATAATTTTGATATAAAGGATAATCATTGTTTTTTAAAATATTATTGAGCATAGGCGGATGACTTGTAAAATTGGTTCTTATATAATTTGTATATTTAAGACCAAATAATTTCCGGACATCTTCTCTATATGTACCTTCCAAATGGCCATAGTACGATTCATTCAATCGCCAAGAGGTACACACCAGAGATTTAGTAGTTGAATTGTTGTCTAATTTTTCCTTAATGATATTTGAAGTAAGAATGGCTCTAGATAATGAAGAAGTAAAGATTATATTTGGAAAAAGCTGCATGTCTACCAGAACAGAACCCATCTTGTTCGCTTCCATTATTCCCGTTTTGGTTAACGGGACATCTCTCCATCCGGTAAAAAGGTCGTCTTTATTCCACATTGATTCTGCGTGTCTAGTTAATAAAAATTTATATTTTGTATTGCGATCCTGGGTAAGGAACATATTTTTTTTCAATTCAGACAAAAACAACAACCGCGGCATCCCGTCATATTTATTGTTTTTTGTTACTGGAAGATTGCGCATGTAATATCTATAATCTTTATAAGTATAAGGAATGATATGCTTAAGCATGTTGTTTATATAACCCAAATATAATATTTTCCCCCTTAGGAAGGCCTATTAAACACATATATGTACTGATATTCATATGCACATTTGACCATATCCACAATACTATGTAAAGTGAATCCACATTGTTGGGCGATCGTTAATATCACTTCAGTGTCTTCCATATATAATGTTTGTTGTTGGTGTCTTACTCTTCCGTCTTTAAATTTGAATTTTTCATCAAAGGTAGCTAGATCTCCTTCTAAATTAAAATTTGCATTATAAACAAAGTCGTTAAAGTTAATTTTAGTCTTGGTTATCCTCTGCTTTGCGTATTTTTGAGGCGAAACAATATATAATGGATTTCCGGGAGGCAAAATGGGGTCAAAATTATCTCTGTTTACAAGATGCAATATAAAATATCCACCTGGCATCAACCATTTGAAACAATTTTGAAAAAGTTGTCTTTTATCTTTAAAATAATAAACGGTAAAATAAAAACAACTTATATGCGTGAAACTTTCTGGTTGAAACTGCATTCCATCGGAAGCATCTCCCAACATCCATTTATTCTCAGGAAAAGAAGCTTGTGAACGGGCTATCATTTCCTTTGAAATATCTATACCTACTAATTCTTGAAACGACTGTTTTTTGGCCAGATTGCCAAGTAGTGTCCCAGTACCACTACCTATATCTAATAGTTTAATGGTTTGGGTTGGTTCCACTAGATTCAACACGTTACCAATTTCAAAATCGCTACGTACATCACTAAAAACTAAATAGTCATAAATTTGCGAGTAAAACTCATCGTATACTTGTGTATCCTTTACAAAAATGTAATCTGATTTGTCAACAAAACCTTCTTGAACATTTTTTAAATGGTTTAAATGTTTAAAAATGCCGATCAGCAACAAAAGCAAAATAATAAATACCAGTATTTTCCCCCAATTTGACATTTTTTTATAACTATTGGTCAATGCTTTTACTGTTTTTTTCATATATATTAATAATTGTTATTATTTTTGTATATTATTTTTTTTTTGTTTGTTTTTCAAATATATATGAATAGCACAGATATTAATGACATAAGAGACATTAAAGAATTTAAGGGAATTACCTTTTCTAAATTCAAAAAGACGGATGTTCGTAAAGAGCTTCTAAATAATCTGATTAATTCTAAAATAGAACCAGCGTGTTATTGGAGTGCTGAATTGATTTGTTCTGGAAACTATATCGAATTATGGGATATAATCATCTATTTTTATAGCAAGTATATTCATTTAGGAAATTTAAAGCTATCCATTTATCTTAATATGCGAGTGAACCAATTTAAAGAAGTTTTAAACTTGGGATACAAACATTCTGAAATAAGTATGAGGAATAATAATAAAATTAGAGAACTATTTGCAGAAGTAATGTGTGTACTATGTCAAGCGAAAAGAAAACATTGTTTTCAAGAGCAAAAAATAATGAAAACCGACTTTGATATGACACAGATGATGGACAGATTTACTGCACCTAGCATTACCTACGCCGATCGTGTTTTCAGAAAAGAAGATCCAAAAGAGATATATGTGGCAATGAATGAATTGGGATATAGTCTTCTAGAAGGTAGTAATGTAATATTGTCATGCTATTGGATTGAATGGATTATTGAATTTGAAAGCAGACTGGATAAGAAAACCAAACTAAAAGGTGAACGCCGAACAAACATTTCAGTCGAAAGTAAGTATCAAACAGATATTATTTGGATGATATGGGAGCTTTTTATAGACATATCGGCACAAAAATCAAAAATAATACAAAAAATTGTCGATTCTTTATTATCGTTATTTACGTTGAAATATAGTAGTTCATGTAAAAGGAAACGGAAATATATACTGTATTGCGTAGTATCCATATTATGCGAAAAAAACATTGTGTTGGAAGATATGGTTTCTGAACAAGCAAAAATAGTTATCGCAAATGTTATAAAAAATATAGACAATGTTTACAAACAAATAAAAAAAAACGAAGAAAATCCGAAAACGGATTATTTGTTTAAAGATATTAAACAGCGAAATTTAGAAAAAACAATCGAAAAACTAGAGGCTATTAATAACTTGGGTGACACTTTTATTCCTAGAGTTTAATTTTTTTGCTAGTATAATAATTTTATATTAACATAATACATAAAATGCCTAAAAGTAAAAAAATGAGAAATAGTCAAAATGGTACTAAAAAACGCGGATCTGCTTTTAGAACCAATTTTAGTAGTTTTCAAAAAGAGATCACTATAAAATTTTTAGAAATGCTCATTATGATTAAATTATATCATTGGAAAACATATCGTTACTCTACTCACGTTGCAACAGACGAACTATATACGTCGCTCAACGAACACATGGACAAATTTATAGAAATATTGTTGGGAAAATCTGGCCAACGTACCGATTTAATGGCTACAACCAAAATCTCTCTGATAGATAACAACTCCTTTTTGAAATTCAAAGAAAGAATAGGATCATTTAAAACATATCTAGTCAATTTAAATCATAACAAAGCGATGATGATGATGTCAAATAGCGACCTGTTAAACATAAGGGATGAAATATTAGGAGATTTAAACAAAATATTATATTTATTATCTTTTAAGTAATTTGTGTCATTTTAAAAAATGTATTATATTTATAATGAGCGCATCTAGCAATTCTATATCTAATACTATCAGCGACAGTTTAGTCAATTCTTCGCCTAGTAGTAATAGTATGATTCCTTTGAATAATTCTCCGTCCTCGTC
>Ga0209550_10001502_pt1 | contig 22298 bp, 13 predicted proteins | sample LauGreSuBDMM15SN_2_FD_187567 | JGI IMG/M metagenome (GOLD analysis project Ga0209550, IMG submission 187567) | Freshwater lake microbial communities from Lake Michigan, USA - Su13.BD.MM15.SN (SPAdes) (version 5) | ecosystem: Environmental > Aquatic > Freshwater > Lake | place: Lake Michigan... | reverse complement strand
ATCTCGGACGTGAAAAAATACCGCGCAAGGCAGGCCGTTGTGCCTGCTGCGAAACGCGAGGTGCGGAAGGCGGGGTGCGGACGGCGAGGTGCGGAAGGCGAGGTCGGCTTGCTGGCGCTCGCCGCTACGAAGGCTGGTCGGCCGGCTTATTTCCGCCCGATGGGGCGGCGAGGGCCGTCAGTTCACCGAAGCCTTCATGGAAGGCGGGGTTGGCACCGTTGCGCAGGAGTGGAGGGACCTCCGGGCGCGTTAAAAACTCCGGGCGGACCTCACCACCCCTTCGGCGGTGCGGTCTTTGAAGAATGGGGTGAGGTCGGCACCGGCGGAAAGGTCGTCCCACTCCTGCGTCGCAGACGTGGTTGCTCCCGCTGGGAGAAATGGTTTTTGCGCACGACGCTCGAAGCCAGGGGGTACCCGGAGCGGCGCGGGGGCGCGGTAGGGGCGCGGGCAACGCGTCGCGCGCCGCAGGATGTCAGGGCTTCGTCGCCGCGAGGCTGAGGACGACGTCGTAATTGAAGCGGGTGAAGGCGAAGAGCGCTTCTTCGAGGATGCGTTCCTGATCGCTGTGGGCACCGAAGCCCTGGGGGGCGTCTTCGCTGTCGATCATCGGGCCGATGCCGAAGCAGTCGATGCCATGCGCGCGCAGATAGGCCATATCGGTTGCGCCCGTGCTCATCGTGGGGAGCGTAATGGTATTGTAATGACGCTTGATCGCGGCTTCGAGGACCTCGAAGGCTTCGGTGCGCAGCCGAGAGGGCGGCGCCCCGGGACGACTATGGCCGGGCGCGTGGACGACCTCGACGGCGGGGTCGTTGATGAGTTTGCGCAGCTGCTCGAGGAAGCGGACCATGTCCTCATCCGGCAGTGCGCGGATATCGAGCGTCGCTTCGACCTCGGAGGGGATGACGTTTACGCGGTAGCCGCCGCTGATCATGTTGGGCGAGATCGAGGTGCGGAGGGTGGAGTTGAAGCGCGGGACGTTTTCGGCGAAATACTCCTGCGCGGCACCGGTTTCGTCGCCGGCTAAGATCGCGCGATAGCGGGCGGCGTCCTCGGGAGTGCTGATGGTGGCGAGGCGTTCGAAGAACGCGCGGGTCGTCTCGTTGAGGCGCATGGGCGGCTGCCAGTCGGCGATTTTGGCGATGGCTTTTGCGAGGTGGACGACGGCGTTGGAGCGGAGAGGCACGGAGCCGTGGCCAGCGACGCCGTTGGCGACGAGGCGGATGCGGTTGGGGATTTTTTCGGTGGTCTGGACGCTGGCGTATTGGATTTTGCCGCCGGTGCGCACCACGCCACCGCCCTCGGCGAGGCAGAACTCGGCGTCGATCTCGGTCAGGTGCTCGCGCACCATGAATTCGATGCCGAACTTCACGTTGCCCTCTTCACCGGCCTCGGCGAGGAAGATGACGTCGCGGTCGAGGGCGACCTTGCTGCGCTTGAGCAGCAGCATCGTCATGAGCGAGGACGTGACGTTGTCTTTATCATCGACGGTGCCGCGGCCGTAGACGTAGCCGCCCTCGCGGGTCGCGGAGAACGGGCCGTGTTTCCACTTCTTCGGATCGATGTTCACGGTATCGGTGTGCGCCATGATGAGGAGTGGGCGTTTCGAGCCGTTGCCCCGGAGGCGGGCGACGAGGTTTGGGCGCTGCGGATCGAGGGCGAAGACCTTGGCTTCGATGCCCTCGGCTTCGAGAATGCGTTTGAGATATTCGACGGCGGGGACCTCGTTACCGGGCGGATCACTGGTGTCCATGCGCACGAGCGCTTGAAAGTGGCGCATCGTTTCCTCGTCAACGGCGGCGAGGTTCACGGGTGAGGCGGATTGGGCGGCGGTGGAGACGGCGAAGACGTGGGCGAGGGCGAGGAGCAGCGTGAACGCGAGCGTAAGGGAGGAGCGGTGGCGCATGGGAACGAGAGAGGCGATGCGGGATGGGGTGTCGAGTGCGGAGGAGGCGTGCCGACAAGCGGGCCGTTGCGGGGGCGGAAAGCGTTAAGGAGGCGGAAGGACAGATTTTTTGTCACAGGACGTGACGTGCGGGCCACTACAAGGTGAACATGCCACGTACCCACTCGCCCCGGCCATGAATGATGAGCAACTGATCACGCGACACGTGGGTGGTCCCGCTGCTTTTGATCGGCGGCTATTTCTGGCTGAGTCGAAAGAAGGCGAGCTGAATGCGGGCGGGCGGGCGAAAAAAAGCCCCGCCGACGGTGTGGGCGCGGGGTTGGAGAATGAGGTGCCGGCGTCTCGCCGGTGGTCGGGAGAATCTGTGGCGGAACGCTGCGGCCCCGTTTAATCGTGCGTAGCGCGCGCGCGGATACTGGGTTCGGCGTCGTAACTGTGGTGCCAAACGCGGTTGCGCGTGAACCCCGTTATTTTTCGCCGGCAAACACTGCGCTAGCGTAGCGGTGAAGTTCCCATTCCACGGCGCGGCGGCTGCGGAAGCGCCGCTGGCGTTCCGCATTGGTGCGGCGTTTTTCTTCGGCTGCCTTGGGTGGGCGGCCGGCCCGCAGGCGGAGAGGGAGGTCGACTCGTGGCGTGAAGAGATTGCGGTTCTTGAAGGCTGGCGGGCTGTCGCGGAGGGCGAGAGCGCGGGACAACGGGCGATCAGTCGAGAACCATGGCGCGCGCGCGATTCGTCCGGGCGAGTGGGCCCACGCCGGCACGGCGATGCCGGCAAGCTGCGCAAGATATTCCGCATAGGCAGCCAGCCAGGCATCAGCCACGTTGCCCTCGGGAAAACGCGCGGCGAGCAGGGGCGGCTCGGCGGCAATGGTTTGAACCAGGGCCGGGCGGGAACGCAGTGCGCGCACCGTGTGCAACCAGCCGGTAAACTCCCAGCCAAAGTGCTTGAGATCCTCCGCGCGGGTCGCGATCTCGTGCAAGGATTTCGGCCGATCGTTCACTGCTTTCCCTCCAAATATTCCTCGATCAGTTCAACGGCGTCGCCGTGCAAGCCTTCACCTGGAAAGAATCGGTCGTGGATGGCCTCAACGGCGGTTACCGACGCCGGTTTGATTCGCGCGAGCAGGAAGAGAATATCCGCCTCGTCGCCGAGGTGTCCGGGCAGCGGCTGCCGGCCGGCATTTAATTTTAGCGCCAGCAAGTAGGCAGCAGTGGGAATCGTGATGCGCAAGCCGGGGGCGAAATCCTGAGACGGATAAGGACGCCGCTCGCCGCAATGAGAGAGAAATTGTTGAACCTCGCCGTTGAGCCAGTCTGCGGAGAGATTTTGCTCGGTCGCCACGACCTTGACGAGCCGCGCTCCGGCTTCGGCGGGCTTGATGATGGCGTCCACATCTTTCGTCGTTTCCCGGGAACCATAGACGAGGGTGAAGACGGCTCCGCTATAGAGGGCGAGTTCGAGCACGAGGCCCTCGGCCGTCGCCAGTGCGGACAGGCGGCGCAGCGCCTTCGTCCGGCGGGCTTTGTTGAGGGCTTCATAGGGCACGATAAAACGTTACGTAGCGAAATAGGGATCACAATCCATTATCGCGGTTCGAGGCGGGCATTGCCGGGCTCGCGGCGACTCCGTAGAAGGGCACAAAAAAGCCCCGCGCCGGTGAGGGCGCAGGGCTGTGGGAGAACATCTCGCGGCGTGAAGCCGCTCCTACGGGATTACTTCTTGAGGTCGGCGATCGCGGCCTGGGCGGCGGCGAGGCGGGCGACGGGCACGCGGTAAGGCGAGCACGAGACGTAGCTGAGGCCGAGCTTGTGACAGAACTTCACCGACTCCGGATCGCCACCGTGTTCGCCGCAGATGCCGAGCTTGATGCCGGGGCGGGTCTTCCGGCCCTTCTCGATCGCGATCTGCATCAGCTGGCCGACGCCAGTCTGGTCGATGGAGGCGAACGGGTTCTTTTTCATGATCTCGGACTCTTGGTAGGCACCGAGGAAGGAGCCGGAGTCGTCGCGCGACATACCGAGGCAAGTCTGCGTGAGGTCATTCGTGCCGAAACTGAAGAACTCGGCGGTGTGCGCGATTTCATCGGCGGTGAGGGCACCGCGCGGGATCTCGATCATGGTGCCGACGCTGTAGGCGATCTTGGTCTTCTTCTCGGCCATGACGGCTTTCGCGACTTGGTGCACGAGCTCGGTCTGGAGATCGAGTTCCTTCTTGAAGCCGACGAGCGGGATCATGATCTCGGGCTTGGCCTTGAAGCCGGCCTTGTTCGCATCGGCGGCGGCCTCGAAGACGGCGCGGGCCTGCATGGCGGTGATTTCTGGATACTTGATCCCGAGACGGCAGCCGCGGAAGCCCAGCATGGGGTTGAACTCATGCAGCTCGTGGACGCGGTGCTGGATTTTCTCGACGGGAACGTTGAGTTTCCGGGCGAGGTCCATTTGCGCTTCCTTGGAGTTCGGGAGGAACTCGTGGAGGGGCGGGTCGAGGAAACGAATCGTGGCCGGGTAGCCCTTCAACGCCTTGAAGATTCCGAAGAAATCCGCGCGCTGGTAGGGGAGGAGTTTCGCGAGCGCGGCTTGGCGGTCGGCCAAGTTGCCGGCGAGGATCATCTCGCGCATGGCGTCGATGCGATCGCCTTCGAAGAACATGTGCTCGGTGCGGGTGAGGCCGATGCCCACGGCACCGAACGCGATCGCTTGCGAGGTTTGTTCGGGAGTGTCGGCATTGGTGCGGACTTGGAGCTTGGTGGCTTTTTCGCACCACTTCATGAGCTGGACGTAGTTCTTGAACTTCTCCGTGGCCTGCGCGGCCTTGTCGCCATTGATGAGGCCCGCGACGATCTCGGAAGGAGCGGTGGGAATCTGGCCAGCGTAAACGACGCCGATGGTTCCGTCGATGGAGAGGAAGTCGCCTTCGGCGTAGGACTTGCCAGCAACGGTGACGGTCTTCTTGTCGTAATCGACTTGCAGGGAGGCGGCACCGCAGACGCACACCTTGCCCATTTGACGGGCAACGAGGGCGGCGTGCGACGAGACACCACCGCGAGCGGTGAGAATGCCTTCAGCGGCGATCATGCCGCGGAGATCTTCGGGCGAGGTCTCGACGCGAACGAGGAGGACTTTTTCGCCCTTCTCGGCAGCGATGACGGCGCGGTCGGCGTTGAAATAGATCTTGCCGGTGGCGGCGCCTGGGCCGGCGGGGAGACCCGTGGCGATGACGGTCGCTTTCTTGGCGTCAGCGAGGTTGAAGATCGGCGCGAGGAGTTGTTCGAGCTGGTCGGCGGGGTTGCGCATGATCGCAGTTTCCCAGCTGATGAGCTTTTCCTTCACCATATCGATGGAGAACTTGAGCGCGGCGGCGGCGGTGCGCTTGCCGTTGCGCGTCTGGAGCATGAACAGTTTGCCTTCTTGGATCGTGAATTCGATGTCCTGCACGTCCTTGAAATGTTTCTCGAGCGTGGCGCGAACTTTCATGAGTTCGGCGTAGGATTTGGGCATCTGGTCCTTCAACTTGAGGACGGGCTCGGGGGTGCGCACGCCGGCGACGACGTCTTCGCCTTGAGCGTTGAGGAGAAATTCGCCGTAGAATTCGTTGATTCCGTTGGCGGGATTGCGGGTGAACGCGACGCCGGAGCCGGAGGTCTCACCGGTGTTGCCATAGACCATGGCCTGGACGTTGACGGCGGTGCCCCACTCGGAGGGGATGCCGTATTTGGCGCGGTAAACCTTAGCGCGATCATTCATCCAAGAACCGAAGACGGCACCGGCGGCGCCGCGGAGCTGGTCCCACGGATTATTTGGGAAGGATTTTCCGGTGCGGTCTTTGACGAGGGCCTTGAAGCGCTTGACGAGTTCCTGCTGGTCGGCGGCGGTCAGCTCGCTGTCGATGATGTCGCGGTGATAGGTCTCGTGCTTGAATGCGTGGATCACGGACTCGAAAGGATCGTGGTCTTCGCCTTCGCGTTTTTGGACGCCGATGACGACGTCGCCATACATCTGGATGAAGCGGCGGTAGCAGTCCCAGGCGAAGCGCTCGTTTTTGGTCGCGGCGACGAGGGAAAGGACGGTCTGGTCGTTGAGACCGAGATTGAGAATGGTGTCCATCATGCCGGGCATCGAGTCGCGGGCACCCGAGCGGACGGCGACGAGGAGGGGGAAGCCGGCGGCATCGCCAAACTTGTAGCCCATGATCTTCTCCATGTTCTTCACGCCGGCTTCCATCTGGGCCTGCAGCGAGGTCGGATAGGTGCGCTTGTTGGCGTAGTAATAGGTGCAGACCTCAGTCGTGATCGTGAAGCCGGGAGGCACGGGGAGCCCGATGCGAGTCATCTCGGCGAGGTTGGCGCCCTTGCCGCCGAGGAGGTTCTTCATAGAACCGTCACCATCGGCGCGGTTGGCGCCCCACGTGTAAACGTATTGGAGCGCCTGAGGAGCGGAAGTTTTCTTGGGAGCGGAGGCGGGGGCCTTCGCGGCGGGTTTCTTGGCGGTGGATTTGGCGGCCATATTGGATGGGTTATCTGGGCTGAAAAACGAACGTTCGGTGCGTACGCAGAAGGGCAGAGGCAATAGGGCGGAAAGGGGACCTGTCAACGGCGCAGCCGCGCTGAGTTAAAAATCGCTGGAAAGACGCTTCCGTTTTCAGAAAATCTTCCCACCATCTCGCTTTCCATTTTCTTCCGTGAGCGACTCCACCGACCAACCCCACAACTCTGATTCGACCGACGAGGCGACCTCGCCGCGCGAGAAGCCCATGGGTTTCTGGGATCATTTGGAGGAGCTGCGCGGGACGATTATCAAGAGCGTGGTGGTGTTTGTGGTCTTCGCGACGGTGATTGGTATTTGGATGAGGGAGTTCAACGACGTCCTGATGCGGCCGTTGACGCAGTTGAAGGTCGATTTTCCAGCGGTGATTATCGAGCTGGGTACGACCTCGATCATGGAGGGCTTTAACGTCGTGATCCAAATGTGCGTGCTGGGTGGCTTGGGGATGTCCTTGCCGTTTATCCTCTTTTTTGTGGGGCAGTTTGTGGCACCGGCGCTGACCCCGAAAGAACTGAAGGCGGTGCTGCCGCTGTGCATCTCGGCGTTTGTGCTCTTTTTATTGGGCGCGGCTTTTGCTTTTTTCCTGCTGGTGCCGAGCACGCTGCGCGTCTCGGTGGAGATCAACCAGATTTTTGGCTTCGCCATCCGCTGGACGCCCGGGAGTTATTATAGCTTGGTGACTTGGCTGACGCTAGGGGTCGGGGTTTCTTTCGAGTTTCCCTTGGTGATCGTGCTGCTGGTCTGGCTGGGTGTGATGACGACCGACTTTCTTCGGAGATACCGCCGCCACGCGATTATTGTGATCTTCATCATCGCAGCCATCGTGACGCCGACGCCGGATCCGATCACGCAGACGATGTTCGCGATCCCGCTCTATCTGCTCTACGAGATCGCGATCATCGCCTCCTCGCGCGTGGAGAAGCGCAAAGAGAAGCTCAGGCTCCTCGGGTGATTTCGGGGTGAGCGTGCCGGCACGCTCGGAGCCAGTGCGGTCGACTGACCGCGTTGGGGGCGGTCGCTGATGGGCCGGCTCTCGTAGGTGCGGGATGGGTGGGGCGATGCCCCCATTCCGTCACCAAATGGAAGGTCGGCTCCCGGTGGTTCCTGCAGCTGCTCAGCCGATCAATGGTGCACCGTGACCGCCCCTCAACCCGGACCGCGCTCACATCCCCTTTTTAATGAAGGCGACGTCCTTGTCGGTGTCTTTGATCCGAATCGTTTTTTGGCCGAGGGAGTCTTTGCCCACGTAGTCGATGCTGGCGGCGGCGAGGATCGGCAGGGCCTTCCGGATATCCCTACTCTCACCCTCGCTGGTAATATCGACCGTCCAAATTTCCGAGGGAGGGCGTCCTTCCGCAGCCGGTTTGTTTTCGGTGGCGTTCAGCCGGAGGAATTTCTCGTAGACGGTCACCGTGACGAAGTATTCGCGATAGCCGGCGAACTCCGTCCGCGGCGGGTCTTGCACGGTCATCGTCTGGTAGACGGGGTTGCCGTTGCGGTCGGTGCCGACCTGGACGCGCTCCATGCGCATTTGGCCGGGGAGCGTGACGTAAACTGGCTCGGAAACGACTTCCCGGCGGGATTGGGGTGGGCCGACTCCGTAGTCGATCGAGACTACGAGATCGGCATTTTGGTTATCCGGTGCTTCGTAAAGACCCTTGCCCGAGAGGGCGGTGCGCACGTAGCCAGCCGCCTCCTTGTAACGCAACGAATCGTCGTCCACGGCGGGGTTTTTGTTGAGAATCTTGTAGGAAATCGACTCCTCGGCCTTGGGTTTGGCGAGCGAATCGATTTTCACCGTCGTAGAGTTGGCGCAACCAGCAGCGAGGAGAACCGCAGCGGCAGCGCCCCCGAGCGAAATCCATCGTCCGGCGCGGGGGAGGTAGCGGAGATCTGAGGGGAGTTCAGATTTCATAATGGTTGCGGAATATAAGGGACAAAACCCGCCGCGCAACTCTCGCGTGGAGATCTTCGCTGGGGAAGTGGCTGACGGACACTGCGCGCGATGAAGCCCCAAAAAAAACGCGCCCGGACGAGGGGCGCGTTGATAAACAGCGGGAAGGCTGGGGTGGCTTATTTCTTCCCCGCCTCACGCTGGGCTTTGAGCACCACGCGAAACATCTGGATACACAGCCAAAACACGCCGCTCATGCAGGCTGCGGTCAGCCCGCTCCAGAGCATGATCATCTTCGGGTCGGAGGACGGCACGTGGATTTGCACCAAATTAAAGAGCAGCGCGAAAAACGCGATGACGAGCACCGCATCGACGGCGAGACTGAGGGGCGAAAGTGATTTTTTTTCGGACTGGGCCATGGCTCGAAAGGAGAGGGACAACGTGCCGATTGTCCATGGAAAATTTGGGCCGCGTGGGTCCGCCAGGCCGGTCGCGAATCACCATGATTGCGGGATGAACGAGGTCAGGTTCTCCGCGGCGCGGGGTCACGAGGAGGTTGTCTTCGATCCGCACGCCGCCGAGTTGGCGATGCTGTTCAGCGGCCAATTCACGCCGTCGTGGAAGCGTTCGCATCGCGCTGAATCGTTGAGCAAGGCGGGGATAAAATATAGACTGGGCTCAGTCGTCACAACGTAGCCGGCCGCCAACGGCAAATCCATGCGGAGCGTGCGGAGGCCAGGCCGCGGATCCTGCGTGCGGCCGGGCTGCAGTCCGCTGCCGTCGCGCGCCCCTGGGCCCACCCTATGCCCGAAGCCGTGGGGGAAACAACGGGTGCTCCTCCCGCTCCGCGAGTGACTCGGCCGCGCCGCACACCACGCCCATGTCCACCACGCCACCGACCATGTCCACGGCGGCGGCGAGGTGGATTTGTTTCCACTCCGCGCCGGGCACGCAGCAGACGATGGCGCGCTCCTCGGCTGCCAACACACTCTGATAGAGGTCGCGTTGGCATGGGGCGGTTCTCCGACGAGGGCGGCCACGGCTTGCTCAAGGTGAGTCAGCGACCATCGTGCGAAGTTTATATGCGTCTCGATTTCACCGCCCTTCCCCCCCGCGAAGCTTACGCTTGGATGATCGCGACGATCTTGCCGCGGCCCATCGCGTGGGTCTCGACGATCTCCGCCGAGGGGAAAACTAACCTCGCGCCATTTTCGTTTTTCCAAGGCGTGTGCTCGAATCCGCCGACGCTGATGTTCGTACCCGTCAACCAGCGCGACGGCACCAAAAAGGACACGACGCGCAACATCGAGGCCGTGCCGGAATTTGTCGTGAACCTCGTGCCCTTCGCGCTGAGTGAGCAGATGAACTCCACGGCCGAGCTGCTGCCGTATGGAGAGAGCGAGTTTGATCAATTTGGCATCGCTGCCGCGCCCAGCGAACGCGTGCGCCCGCCGCGCGTCGCCGCCGCCCCGGTCGCGTTTGAGTGCGCGCTCGACCGCATCGTGCACATCGGCGAGGGCCCGCTCGCGGCCAACGTGATGTTCGGTCGCATTTTGTTCGCGCATGTGAGCGATGGTGTGATCGGTGCGGAAGGGCGGCCCGACGCGGCGAAGCTCGATCTCATCGGCCGGCTCGGCGGTGACGCCTACGTGCGCACGCGCGATATTTTTTCGATGGAGCGACCGTGAAGCGAAGTCGCGAGGAGGGCGATCCGACCCGCGGTCACCGACGCGGTCGTGACCTCTTACCGTTCGAACGCCCGGGCCGACTTCAGGGCGATCAACGTCACGTTCTATCAGCCGCCGCGCTCGGTGATGTGGACGAACACGATTAGTCTCTGAGGCGGGCCGCTCGGCGCAGGTTTTAGCGGCCGGACTTTTTCACCGTAGATGGGGAGCCCGGTCGCTGCGCTCGGTAACTCAGCGCATGGCTGGGGCTGATGGTCGCTGGCGTTTTCCCCATGATCTCATCAAGGCCCGCGCGATTCCCCGCACCCTGATCCGGCGCGGACGAAATGCCGGGGGATCACTTGGCGGCAGCGCACGTGCAGCGCACGTTCATCCGGGTGGGTGAGGTGACGAACGCATACGCGCCGACTTATTTCCCGCCGCTCGCTGCTCGCGGCACCGCGCCGAGCTGCTCGATCCATTCGCGGATGAGTCGCACGCCCTCCTCATCGGTCCGTTCGCTCCCGAGGAGCGGCATGCGCCCGCCTTCCTTGAGCGTGAGCCGGTGGAGAATCTCCGAGCTACCCGGTGCGCCAGGCGTGATGAATTTTGAATGCGGGCCGAGCAACGGCACGAGCGGCGGACGGTCGAGGAGGCCGGTCTTGCTCAGCGGCAGCGAGGCGACGAGCTGAAAGGTCGCGCGTCCGCCAACGCCATTCGGCCGGTGGCAGTGCGCGCAGTTAATTTCAAGATACGCGCGGGCGCGGAGCTCCAGCGGCTGCGTCCCATCCTCCGGCGCGCTCAGGCGCGGCCACTCGGCAGAGGCTCCTGCGGGCGCGGACTTGAGCAGGCCCACGTCGGCCAGAACCGCGATTTGGTTTTCGACGCCGCGGCCCAGCGCGCTGAAATCGGCGTGGCGGTTGAGCTGTGCCGTGCTGAGCCCGATCGTGAAATGCGTCTGCGCAGTATGGCAAATCACACACTCGCTGCGGCCGGAATACCGCCACGTGCGACCCGCGATGCCCGGTATGGGCCGCGTCTCGCCCGCCTCGGGCACGAGCTCCGCGTCGGTCTGGGCCTCGTTCCAAGCGTACGTGTAAAAGCGCCACGAGCCCTGCTCGCGATACATGAGCTGCGTCTCAACGCGCCGCGGGCTCGGCGACGCGCCTACCTCCAGCGTGCGCACCACGGCACTGCCGTCGGGGAGTATCCAGCGATCATCGTTCGCCGAATCGACCGTTACGTTTTGCCGACCGGCTATCGCTAGCATCCGCTGCGCGTGCGCGCCGTCGGACCAGACGCCGGCGTTCAGTTCGTAAGGAACCACCCCGGGTGCCGGCGCGTGCCGCGCGGTCGAGGCGAAGAGGCCCGTCTCGCTCAAGCGACGTGGAAATTCCGCCGTGGGTGCCAACGCGGCCGGCACCGGCACGAGCCGGTGAATCTGGCCGTCGTTGCGTGTCATTAAAATCTCCCCGGCGCGATCCGTGCCGAACGCGATGATCGGGCCGCGCGTGTCGGCGATCTTGCGGAAATTCCGCGGTGCCTCGCCGTCCCATTTGAACGCCCACACCGAACCCGTCACGTAATCGCCGAAGATATAATGCCCAGCGAGCGCCGGAAATTTCCCCCCACGATACACGAGGCCACCGATGACGGAGCGTGCCTCGGAGTGAGGGAGCTCGATCACGGGCGGGGTGAGCCGCGGCGTCGGCCCCGCGAGCGCGTGCTGGCGCTTAAACGGATGCGAGCCTTCGAACACGCTCCAGCCGTAGTTGGCGCCCTTGCGGATGAGCTGGACGGTTTCCCAACTATCGTCGCCATTGTCGGCCACCCAGAGGTCGCCGCTGGGGCCGAAGGCGAGCCGCCACGGATTGCGCAGGCCGTAGGCCCAGATTTCCGGCCGCACGTTGGGCTGTCCGACGAAAGGATTGTCGGGGGGCACGGCATAATTTTTCCCTGCGGCGGTGCGCTCGATGTCGAGGCGGAGCACGCCACCGGAAATCACATCCACTCGCTGCCCCATGTTGCGCGGATCGCCGGGTGAACTGCCGTCGCCGGTGGAAACATAGAGCAGGCCGTCGGGTCCGAACGCCACCTCGCCGCCGTTGTGGCCGTCGCTTGGCCAGCGCAAAATCTCTTGCTCGCTCGCCGGATCGATCACGGGCGCCGCGCCGGGCGCGTGGGTGAGCGTGAAACGCGCCAACACGTTTTCCGCCGGCTTCGGTTGCAGGCGGTTGTAGAGCACGAAGACGTGCGGCACAGCGGGGTAGCGCGGGTGAAACGCGAGCGAGTAGGTGTGGGTTGGCCGCTGAAACCGTGCCGGCAGATCGAGCGTGCGCTCGGGCGGCGGGGCGTCTGGCCGGTTGAAAAATGTCCAGATAGATCCGTCGATTTCGATCAGGAGGAGCCGCTCCGGTTCGTCCGGCCGCGCGGTCGGCACGGGGAGCAGCGTGCCGAGACGGCCAAATTTGAACTGAGAAAAGCGACGTTCATTCGTGAAGGGTAGGCCGGGCCCGCCGGTGCCGCGCAAGGCTTGATCCGACCAACGCGGGAGCGCCGGGCCGGCGGCGGCCACTGCGGGCGCGGGCGGAATGGCCTCCGCCGCGAGCGCGATGGTCCGGTCCGTGAAGGTGTATTTCCGGTTCTCGGGCGGATCGCTCAGCCACGCGCCGCCCGTGACGACCAGTCGATCGGCGACGACTCCGGCCGCGCCCCACGCGAGCGGCGTCGGGAGATCGGGCCCCTTGCGCCACGTACGCTGAGCGGGATGGTAGCGGTGCGTAGCGGTGCGCTCGGCAATATCGACGCCGCCCATGATCCAGAGCTCGCCGCGCCAAGCCGCGACTTGCGCTGAGCGCGGCCGAGTGGGGCCGGGGATCACGCTCCATGCGCGTGCGCCCGGATCGAATACAGCGAGGCCTGTGTCGGGCACGCAGACGTAAAGTTTGTCGTCGAGCGCGGCGCCGGCGAGCGCCCACATCTTCGGTAGCGCCTCGGGCTCGACGCGCCACGCGGTCTCGCCGGGGCCGATGCTCGCGAACTGGCCGCGCTCGGTGCGATTGCGCGCGCCGACGATCCAGAGCCGTCCGGCCGCCGCGAGTGCGAGCGGGTTCGGCAGCGCCACCGGCAGATCGGGCGCCCGCGTGAGCGCACCGGTGCGCGGATCGTAGATTTCCACGAGTGCGGAGGCCCGGCGCTGGTTGTCCGCGTGCAGCACATCGCCGCCGAGGACCCACACGCGATCCTCGAACGCGGCGGTCGCGCAATAGATCCGCGGGCGGGAAAATTTTGCGACGGCGCGCCACGTCCACGTTTGCGCATCGAGCTCCCAGATTTCGTCGAAGGCCTGGACGCGTCCCGTTCCTCGGTAGTCGTTGGTCACCCCGCCCGCGACGTAGAATTTTCCGCCCACGACGGCAGCGGTGAGATCGTGGTTGTCGGCCGGCATGTGCGCGACGGTTTGCCATGGGCTCGCGGGCTCGGCGCTGCGCAGCGGTGTCAGGGCCAGCGCGACGGCGCCGAGCGTGGCGCCGAGGCGGCGGAGAACCGAGGCTCTCGTCGCGCCGAGTGCAGTGCGAACATTCATGGCGTGAGCGCAGTCGCCGCTCCTTGGGTGGCGAGCGCGGAAGCGGCGGTGGTCGAGAGTGAAAAATCGCAGTGCGTCATCGGGGTGAGGTGAGGGAAGTGAAGATAGCGGTGCGTTCGCCAGGGTTGCTGTCGAGCACGCGCTGGCCCTCGCCGGGCGCGATCTCAGAGCAGCTTGGACGATAGGAGGAGATGCTGAAGGGGTTGTCGAGCCGTGCGTGGGTCCGTGCGATTTGAGCTGCCGACCGCGGTGCAACAGACCTGCCTCTGCCAACGAATCCGCGCCGACAGCCGACGTGCGGCAGCTCGTTGATCCGCGCGGCTGCACGACTGGTTCGTTGAGCCCCGCGGCTGCACGACGATCGACTATTCCGAGGCCGTCGTCCTCGGCAGGCTAGCGTACGTCGCTGGAGTTGAGTCGCGTGTTGCTGCCCGGCGTTGGGTCGCGTTTTCGTACCGCACGACGCCTTGGCCGGCTACCTGGTCCGATCTTTCGCGGGAACTTGCGCTTGCTCGCCGCGCGCAAATGCGCGTTTTCTGCGCCCACCCCGTGATTTCGCTGCCCAAAAAATCTGATCGCTGGTTCCAAGAGAAAATCCTGCCGCACGAGCCGATGCTGCGCGCGTGGCTCGCGCAGGGTTTCGGATCGCGGCTCTCCGCGGACGTTTTGCTCCGCGCGACGCACTCGCCCGCCTCGTGGTCGGCACCGGACTGCGCGTGGTCGCCACAGAATCGTCGAGCACGATCATCGGGCAGCGCGCCCCGCTGATCGAATCAAGCTCCGGCCCCGCCACGATTTTTTCGTCCGCAAACGCTCGTTCTCCACCCATCATGAAATCGAAAAATATTCTCACCGTTTTGAGTGCGTTCCTCGCCCTCGCCGGCGTCCTCGGCCTCGCCGCCGCCGATGCCAGTGCCACGGGCTTTGGCGCGGTATCCGGACGCGTGCTCAACGTCACGACGCGTGACTATGTTTCCAGCGCGGAAGTGCGGCTGCAGGGCACTGAGCTGAGCGTAACGACGGCGAGCGACGGTTCGTATCGGCTGACCCCGGTGCCCGCCGGCCCGGCGGTAATCACGGTCTCGTATACCGGGACGAAGCCCGCGCAGGTGGCGCTAACGATCGCTGCCGGCCAGACGGTCACCCACGACTTCGAACTCAAGAGCACGCTCCACGGCGCGAAGGCCGAGGAGGTCGTGAAGCTCGGCGCCTTTGTCGTCTCCTCCGAACGCGAGGGTAACGCCAAGGCCATCATGGAGCAGCGCAATTCGATGAATATCACCAACAGCGTGTCGTCCGAATTGTTTGGCGATGTCGCCGAGGGCAACGTGGGCGAGTTTCTCAAAAACATCCCCGGCGTCGATCTCGACTATGTCGGCCCCGACTCACGCGGCCCGCGCCTGAGCGGCATGGACCCGCAATACGTCGGCGTGAGTGTGGACGGTTTCAAAATGGCGAGCAGCGACGGCTCGCAGGGCCTCGGCGGTGGGGCGCGTTCGTTCAGCTTCGACCAAGTGTCGATCAACAGCATCGATCGGATCGAGGTGAACTTCACCAGCAGCGCGGAGATGGATGCCAACGCTCCCGCGGGCACGATCAATCTGAAGAGCAAGCGCGCCTTCGAGCGGAAGGGCCGGCGCATCAGCTGGCAGGCCAATTTCATGGCCAACACCGATCGCTTCAGTCTCCGCCCGAGCTACGGGCCGGGTGATTCGCAGACGCGCAAATTCCGGCCCGGCGGCATCCTCGAGTATTCCGACGTCTTTTTCGGCAACCGCCTCGGCGTGGTCCTGAACATCAGCGAGTCCAATCAGTATGCGCTGCAACAGCGGGTGACTACGAACTACAACACGGCGTCTACGCCGACGGACACACGGCCGTATGTTTTTGCGAGCAATGGTTTCGTGCAGCAGCCCAAACTCTCCGAGCGCTTCACGCCGACGCTCACGGTGGACTTCAAGGCCACGCCCTCGCTGGTGCTCTCGCTCGGCGCGATGTATAACTGGTATGACACTTTCTTCGACAACCGCGGCGTGAACGTCTCCGCCGCGAACCGCGCGGCCGTGCTGGGTGATGGCCTGACGAATTTCCGCATCGCGAACAGCGGCGGCTCCGTCGCGCTCTCCACCAATCACTCGCACAAGATCGCGCGCACGCGCACGCTCACGCCGAAGTTTGAGTTTTCCCGGGGCGGCTTGGTCGTCGACGGAGCGTTGCACTACTCGATCTCGACGAATCAATACGAAGCCATGATCCGGGGTGGCCCGGTGAATGTCCCCACGAACGCGCTGACGGGGCTCGAGTTCACGGTCGTCCGCACTTCGCCGACGGAAAAGGACTGGCAGTTCACCCAGACTGCCGGACGTGATTTCGCCGACCTTGGCAATTTTATCAACCCGCGTGCGAGCGATAGTGGGGTGTTCGCCGAGGATGAGATCTATCTCGCGCAGGCCAACGCCCGTCTCACGACGGGGTGGCGCGTGCCGACGTGGTTTAAGTTCGGGACGAAGGCCACCGAGGAGTATCGGCGCTATCGCAATCCGAACTCCGCCTACACCTACCAATATGTCGGGCCGGGTGGCGGGACGACCGGCAGCTTCGCCGGCGTCGCCTTTCCGAGCTACCAGTGGAAGACCGAAGCGGTGCAGCTCACTTCGATCTCCGGTCGCGGGCCGGTGTTTCCGAATCGCGTCGCGCTCGGCGAGCAGTTTCGCGAGCACCCGGAATATTTTGTGAGCACCGCGACGGCGGATAATTTTTATACGGCCTACATCACGGGCGCTGCCTATTTCAAAGAGCGGTTTCTGGCCAACTATGCCATGGCCAACACCAAGCTCGGGCCCGTGCAGGTGCAGGGTGGCCTGCGTTGGGAGGATACCCAGATCACGGATCGCGCGTTCAACGCCCGCTCAGCGGCGGAAGTGCGGGCGGGCGGCTATCCGGTGGCGGTGGCCAACGGCCGCGCCACGACCGTTCCGGGCTTGGTGTATCAATACATGAGTCAGCCGAAGATCGAGCGTACCGGCGGTTACGACAACCTGTTCCCCTCGGCCAGTATCAAGTATTCCGTTACGCGCAATCTTCAGGCGCATCTCGGCTACGCCACCACCATCAATCGTCCCCCGCTGTCGAATCTCGGCGGCGTCTATGTGTTCAACGAAACCGCCCTCACGGTTAACGTCCCGAATCCAAACCTCCTGCCCGAACGCGGGAAGAATTACACCGGACGTCTCGCCTACTACTTCGAGCCGGTCGGCAATCTCGCCATCACCGCGTCGCAACGTGAAATCACCGACAGCGTGACAACAGAGGAGTATCCCGCGTCCGAGTTTGGCTATGAAAACGACCCGACGTATTCCACCTACCGGTTCATCTCGACGGGCAATCGTCCGGGAGTGACCCGCTTTCGCAATCTTACGGTCGAATACAGCCAGGCCCTCTCATTTCTGCCGGGCGTGCTGAGCGGATTAAATATTTCCGGCAGCTACACGCGCACGTATGCCTCGGTGCGGCGCGCCGGCTTGGTGCCGCACATGCTGGGCGGGGCGCTCAGCTATCGCCACCGCCGCCTCGCCTTCGGGGTGAGCGCAAAATACACCGACGATACGCCGTTCTCCACCACGGGCCGTATCAACTATCGCCGGCAACGCACGCTCTACGATTTGAACGGCAGCGTCCAGCTCACGGCCAAGACCGGCGTGTTCTTCCAAGTGCGCGATCTCTTCAATGGCGGCGAATACCGCTACGAACTCGATCCCTCCTATGTGCGGGAAAACGTGACCTTCGGGACGATCCTCACGTTTGGCGTGAAGGGAGTGTTTTGAGCGATGACGATCCGCGCCCTTTTTTCACGGTTCCTCGCGCTGGCGACCACCGCGCTTGCCGCGCCCACCGCACTCGCGGCGGACCCCTCGGCGAGCGCCGCCCGCGCCAAACCTAACGTCGTCGTTATTTTGGCCGACGATCTCGGCTACGGCGATCTGCAGTGCTACAATCCCACGCGCGGAAAAATCCCCACGCCGCACATGGATCGGCTGGCGCAGGCCGGGATGCGTTTCACAGATGCGCATTCGTCCTCTGGCGTGTGTTCGCCCTCGCGCTACACGCTCCTCACGGGGCGCTATCACTGGCGCAGCCGTTTGCAGTCCGGCATCGTGAGTCCGTGGGAGCGTCCGCTCATCGCACCGGACCGACTCACCATCGGCGGCCTCGCGCAGCAGCACGGCTATCACACGGCGGCCATCGGCAAATGGCACCTCGGTTGGGATTGGCCGATTACGCCCGAGCAGAAACCTTTGTTGGTGGGGCTCGGCGGCCGGACGGGCCGCTCCAAAGATCCTCTCGTGACCGTGCCGAGCGCGGCGCACCGCGCGGCGTGGGGTGCGATCTTTCGCCAGCCGATCGCGGGCGGGCCGCTCACGCGCGGTTTCCATCACTACTTCGGCACCGACGTGCCGAACTGGCCGCCGTATTCGTTTATCCGTGACGACCGGACGGTCGGGGTGCCGACGGAGCTGCTCGCGGCCGAGCACATGGCCGGATTCCAAGCGAGCTTTCAGGGACCAGCCCTGCCGAACTGGCGGTTCGATGAAGTGCTCACCGCGCTCGGTGATCGGGCGGTCGCCTATGTGCAGGAGCGCGCGCGGCGGGCTGAGCCGTTTCTCCTCTATCTTCCGCTGACCACGCCGCACACCCCGATCTCGCCGAGCGCGGCGTGGCGCGGCCGCAGCGGGCTCAACGACTATGCCGATCTCGTCATGGAAACCGATGCGGTTGTCGGTCGCGTGCTCGCCGCCCTCGCAGCGGCCGGGGTGGAGAAGAACACGTTGGTGTTGCTTGCGAGCGACAACGGGTACGAGTCCGCCATCGGCGTCAAACCTCTCGAGGCGATGGGGCATTTCCCGAGCGGTCCTCTGCGCGGCTACAAGGCGAGTTACTGGGAAGGCGGGCATCGCGCGCCGTTCATCGTGCGCTGGCCCGGCGAGGTGAAACCCGGGACCGTGTGCGATCAGCTCGTGCATCACGCCGACCTCCTCGCGACGCTTGCGGAGGTATGGGGCGCGCGTCTGCCGGCCGAGGCCGGTGAAGACAGCCACAGCCTGCTGCCCGTGTTGCGCGGTGGTCAAACTCCCGTGCGGCGGCACGCGATCAGTTGCTCGGCGAGTGGCGTGCAGACCGTGCGCGACGGGACCTGGAAACTGATCTGCACGACGGTGCCGCAGCTCTTCAACCTCGCCGACGATCTGGGCGAACAGCATGACCTTGCGGCCAGCGAGCCGGAGCGCGTGCAGGCGATGCTGGCCGTGCGCGAGCGCCTAATCGCCGACGGGCGCAGCACGCCGGGCATCCCGCAAAAGAACGACGTTCCGGTGAAAAGAATCGGCGGGTGAAGGGCGCGGTTCTGCGACGAACTCGCTCGAGCGAGTCGCGTTCGGATACCGTCAATTCCTGAGCAGTTCGTTCGGACTCACCTCCATCGGGGCCGGGCACTTCACCCTTGCTAGGCGACGCGGTGTCGGGATTCCCTGCGCCCTCCCGTGATTTCGCTGCCCCACAATTCTGATCGCTGGTTCCAAGAGGAAATCTTGCCGCACGAGCCGATGCTGCGCGCGTGGCTCGCGCAGGGTTTCGGGTCGCGGCTCTCCGTTGACGACGTGGTGCAGGAGGCGTTTCTCCGCGTGTTGCGGGCACGGGAGACGGGCGAGTTGCAGGCGCCGAAGGCGTTTCTCTTCGCGATCGCGAGGAATCTCGCGCTCGACCAGCTGCGTCGCCACGCCGTCTCGCGCACAGATTCCTTAGTGGAAGCAGACCTCTCAACCGTCTTGGATGATCATGCCAGCATCCCCGAGACCGTCGCCCGCGAACAGGAGCGCGCCCTCTTGACCGAGGCCATCCAGTCCTTGCCCGACCGCTGTCGTCAGGTGATGACGCTGCGTATCGTCTACGGCCTCACGCAACGCGTCATCGGCGAGAAACTCGGTATCTCCGATCGCACGGTCGCCGCGCAGCTCGCGATCGGCACGAAGAAATGCACGGACTTCATGCTGCGCCGTCTCGCCGAACGGAGGCCCGCGCGATGAAACGCCCCGAACCCGAATCGCCGGAGGCCGAGCGCCGCTCGCAGTGTGCTGCCGATTGGCTCGTGCGGCGCGACCGCGGCCTCACCGCCGCTGAGCAGGACGAGTTTCTGCAATGGCTCGCCATCGATCCACGGCACGGCGAGTGGTTCGCGCTCCATCGCAGCGTCGTGGGTGAGTTCAGCGCGCTCGCACAATGGCGTCCGGAGCACAGCGAGGAACCGAATCCCGATTTGCTCGCACCGCCGCGCCGAGGGATTCACTGGCTCGTACCGACGCTGCTGGCGGCGGCGGCGGCCGTCGCCCTCGCGGAGGTTTGTTGGCGGTCGACCCCTGCGCCAGCTTCTGTCGCGGCGATTGCGAGCTCGGAACTCAAACGTCGCATTCTGGAAGACGGTTCCTCAGTTGAGCCCAATCACGGTGCCGTCGTGACGACGGAGTTCACCGCGATGGAACGTCGCGCAACGCTCGTCCGGGGCGAGGCGCTCTTCACGGTAGCGAAAGAGTCCTCACGGCCATTTATCGTGCGCGCCGGTGGCGTCGACGTGCGCGCCGTCGGCACGGTTTTTAGCGTACGTCTCGATGCGACGGCCGTGGAAGTGCTCGTCACCGAGGGGCGCGTGGCCGTGGACCACTCCACCGGTTCCGGCTCAAATGGCGCTTCGCGTCCTCCGTCTTCGGAGGTATCCTCCGGCCATCGCGCGACCGTTTCGCTTACGAGCACCGAGCCGCCGCAGGTCGTGGCCGTCAGTTCGCAAGCCATCGCTCACCTCCTTAACTGGCAGCCGACCTTGCTCGATTTTTCGTCGGCGCCGCTCTCCGCCGCTGTGGCCGAGTTCAACCGCCGCAATCGCGTCCAGTTCATCCTCGCCGATGCCGAGCTCGCAGCCATGCCGGTCGTCGCCTCGATCCGCTCCGACAATGTCGAGGGCTTCGCCAAGTTCCTCGCTGCTGCGCCCGGTGTCCAGATCGAGCGCCGCAGCGCGACCGAGATTGTGGTCAATCGCAAGCGGTGAGGTCCACTCCATCCTTTTCGCGCGCAACGTTTCTGTCGGATGTGAAATTCCCTCCTCACGAAAATTCTTTTAGTGAAACGCCCGGTCTGAAGCGTCTAGTGGCGCTTGCCACGAACCCCACCATGCCCCGCCGCAGCGCCTTCTGGCTGTGTGTCTCCCTCGCCTTACTTGCGCTGGCCGATGCCGCGTGGGCGGCTGAACTCACCCGTCGGTTCGACCTGCCAGCCGGTGACGCTGCAGAAACCCTCAAGCTCGCCGCACGCCAGGGCAGCCTTGAGATCGCGTTTTTCGCCGAGACGGTGCGGGGCATTCGCACGCCCGAGCTGCGCGGGGACTTCACCCCGCCGGATGCCCTTGCCCGCCTCGTGGCCGGCACCGGCCTCAGCCTCGTCACCGACCCCGCCGTGGGCACCCTCACAGTGCGCCGCCATTCGCTTCCAATCGTAGCCACCACCACGATCCCCAGCGCACCCTCACCGTCTGCCGTCTCTGCACCACCCATGAAATCGAGAAATCTCCTCACTGCCGCCGCCGCTTGGTTTGCCGTTTTGGCTGCGCCCGTCGCGACAGGTCATGCCCAGACGGCGTCCGCCGCGTCGGCCAAAGACGATCCCGTCGCGCTGTCGCCCTTCAGTGTGAACGCCTCTCGCGACCAAGGCTTCGTCGCCGCCAGCGCGCTCGCCGGCGGCCGGCTCGCCACCGATCTCAAGGATACGCCCGCCGCCTACTCGGTGCTCACGCGCGACTTCATTGAGGCACTCAGTCTCACCACGCTCACCTCTGCGCAGCAGTGGACCACCGGCTTCAACGAAATCGAAGACGACGGTCGGCAGAATCAATTTGGCGACGGCGAGCGCGGCCGGCGGACTTTCCGTGGCGTCAGTAGCAACCAGCAGCAGATCGAGTTCTTCCCTGCCTACTACGATTACGACAGCTACAATCTCGAACGTTTCGATTTCGCCCGCGGCCCCAATTCAATTCTCTTTGGCAGCGGCTCGATGGGCGGCACCGCCAACGGCCTCTTCAAACGCGCCAACACTGCGAAATCTACCGGTGAATTCACCCAGGGCCTCAGCTCCTGGGAGAGTTTTCGCAACACCGTCGATCTCAACTGGGCGTTGTCTCCGAAGTTTGCCGTCCGTTTCAACGGCATGTGGGACGACGCCAACACGTGGCGCGACGTCGAATACTACAATCGCCGTGCCGCCACCCTCACGGCCACTTACCGTCCTTGGCGCGGCGGCAACGTCCGCGCCACCGCCGAGACCGGCCACAACCACCGGAACGCTTCCCTTACCTTCATGGGTGACAGGGTTTCCGGCTGGGACGGCACGACCACCTTCAGCGGGTTTATCCCCGCGACACCCGCCAACGCCAATGCCACCGGCATCTCCCTTTTTGGCGCCAACAACTACATCTTCTCCCCCGGCGTGATGGGCGGCGCAATCGTCGATTGGAACGGCTATGCCCAGACCCAAGGCGGTAATACCAACGCCGCCGTTCCCGTCGGCGGCCAGCTCGTGGTCGGTCCTTCGGCCAATGTCGCCGCCAACGCGATTCTCGGCGCCATCAATCTTCCCGACTCCTGGCTGCAAAACGTCCTCCGCGGC
>Ga0209550_10001501_pt1 | contig 22311 bp, 20 predicted proteins | sample LauGreSuBDMM15SN_2_FD_187567 | JGI IMG/M metagenome (GOLD analysis project Ga0209550, IMG submission 187567) | Freshwater lake microbial communities from Lake Michigan, USA - Su13.BD.MM15.SN (SPAdes) (version 5) | ecosystem: Environmental > Aquatic > Freshwater > Lake | place: Lake Michigan... | reverse complement strand
CCATGCAAACCCACATGGGCGGTTTCATTGAAAAAAACATGCACATGCTCAAAGACATGGTGGGGCAATACAACGCACATGTCTCGCCCTTGTCTGGCACCGCTGCAAAACCTTTTGCGGGCATGCAGCCCCCGGCTGTACAACAGATGATCAGCGGTTACATGGAGCAGTCGCAGAAAGCCGTTGCCCAATTGCAGACCCAAATGCAAGAGAACATGAAACGGCACACCGAACAAATGTTGACAGCCATGGGGCTGAAACGCTGATCCACGCCAGGCCCGATTTGCGGGGACAATGCGGGCATGTCAATCTCTGAAATCCTGGCCCCAGCAGGCCCGCGCACCACGCCACCCAAAGTGGGTTTTGTCAGCTTGGGCTGCCCCAAGGCCTTGACCGACTCCGAACTCATCCTCACTCAGCTCAGTGCCGAGGGCTACCAAACCTCCAAGTCCTTTGAAGGTGCGGATTTGGTGATCGTCAACACCTGCGGTTTCATTGACGATGCGGTCAAGGAAAGCTTGGACACCATTGGCGAAGCCTTGTCGGCCCATGGCAAGGTCATCGTCACCGGATGCCTGGGCGCGCGTGACGACGAGCAAGGCGGCAATTTGGTGCGCAATGTGCACCCCAGTGTGCTTGCGGTCACTGGTCCGCACGCCACCCAAGAGGTGATGGATGCGGTGCACCTGCACCTGCCCAAGCCGCACGACCCGTTTGTGGATTTGATGCCGGCCCCCATGGGTGTGGCCGGCATCAAGCTCACACCCAGGCACTATGCTTATTTAAAAATCAGCGAAGGCTGCAACCACCGCTGCACCTTTTGCATCATCCCCTCGATGCGCGGTGACTTGGTGTCTCGGCCCATTGGCGATGTGCTGAGCGAAGCACGCGCCTTGTTTGAAGGCGGCGTGAAGGAGCTATTGGTCATCAGCCAAGACACCTCTGCTTATGGCGTGGATGTGGCCTACCGAACCGGTTTTTGGGATGGCAGGCCGATCAAAACACGGTTGCTGGAGTTGGTCGAGGCCTTGGCCGACTTGGCCCAAGCACACGGTGCATGGGTGCGCTTGCACTATGTCTACCCCTATCCGAGCGTGGACCAAATTTTGCCTTTGATGGCCACTGGCCGCATCTTGCCCTACCTGGATGTGCCTTTCCAGCACAGCCACCCCGATGTGTTGCGGCGCATGAAGCGGCCCGCCAGCGGTGAGCGTAACTTGGAACGTTTGCAGCGCTGGCGCGACATCTGCCCTGAACTGGTGGTGCGCAGCACGTTCATTGCTGGGTTTCCAGGGGAAACCGAGGCGGAATTTGAAGACCTGTTGGCCTTTGTTCGCGCTGCGCAGATTGATCGTGCAGGTTGCTTTGCCTATAGCCCGGTGTCGGGTGCAGCGGCGAATGACATCCCCGGCATGGTCCCCGCTGAGCTGCGCGAAGAACGCCGCGCCCGTTTCATGGCGGTGGCCGAAGCCGTGTCGGTGGAAAAGTTGCGTCAGCGCATTGGCGCTCGGATGCAAGTTTTGGTGGACTCGGCGCCGGGCTTGGGGCGCAAGGGCGCCATTGCCCGTACCTATGCCGACGCACCGGAAATTGATGGTGTGGTTCGCATCCTGCCGCCCCAAAAAGCCAGCAAAATTTTGCGTGTGGGAGAATTCGCCCAGGTACACGTGGTGGACACACAAGGGCATGATCTGGTGGCGCAAGCCGTGTGAGACCATGTCCGCAAATAAAAACAGCTGCATGAATGTGCAGCTGTTGGATAGTGGTGGTGCCCAGGAAGGGACTCGAACCCCCACGATGTTACTCGCTAGTACCTGAAACTAGTGCGTCTACCAATTCCGCCACCTGGGCATTTCAGGAAAGAGAGAAATTCTATCAAACAATTCAGTCACCCCAGCGCAGGTTTGCTGGAGGAAATCGAAGGCACCGTGTTGGGTCACCGCGACGGACACGGATTTGTGCGCCGAGATGATGGCGCAGCAGATATTTTTTTGGCACCCAATGAAATGCGCGCTGTGCTGCACCTGGACCGCGTCAAGGTGCGTGTATTGCGGCTGGATCGCAAGGGTCGGCCTGAGGGCCGAGTGGTGGAAATCATCGAACGGCCACCCCAGCCCATCATTGGGCGTTTGCTGCAAGAAGGCGGCATTTGGCTGGTGGCGCCCGAGGACAAGCGCTACGGCCAAGACGTGTTGATTCCCAAAGCCGCTACTGGTCAGGCCAAGGTAGGACAAGTGGTGGTGGTGGAGTTGACCGAATTGCCCAGTCTGTATGGGCAACCGGTGGGCCGCATCAAAGAGGTGCTGGGTGAGCTTGACGACCCAGGCATGGAAATTGAAATCGCCGTGCGAAAGTACGGTGTGCCGCATGAATTTTCAGCCGCATGTTTGGATCTGACGCGCAGCCTGCCCGACAAGGTGCGTGCGCAAGACAAAAAAGACCGTGTTGATTTGACCGATGTGCCCTTGGTCACCATCGATGGTGAAGATGCGCGCGATTTTGACGACGCGGTGTATTGCGAGCCCTCGCGCGTGGGCCGGGGCAAAGGCTGGCGCTTGTTGGTGGCGATTGCCGATGTGAGCCACTATGTGGAGTCCGGTGGTGTCATTGATGTGGACGCCTACGAGCGTGCCACCAGCGTGTATTTCCCGCGCCGTGTGATCCCCATGTTGCCGGAAAAGCTCTCCAACGGTTTGTGTTCGCTCAACCCAGAAGTGGAGCGTTTGTGCATGGTATGTGACATGCTCATCACGTCGACGGGTGAAATTCACGCTTATCAGTTTTACCCTGCGGTCATGCGCAGCCATGCACGATTGACCTATACCGAGGTGGCGGCCATTTTGTCCAACACCCGTGGCCCCGAGGCCGCCCGTCATTCGCAGCGCATCAGTGACTTAGAACACTTGCACGATGTGTACCGAGGATTGCTGCAAGCCAGACAGGTGCGGGGTGCGGTGGATTTTGAAACCACCGAAACCCAAATTGTGTGCGACGACAGCGGGCGGATTGAAAAAATCGTGCCCCGTGTGCGCACCGATGCCCACCGCTTGATCGAAGAGGCCATGTTGGCCGCCAATGTGTGCAGCGCAGACTTCATTTTGCAAAGCAAGCACGCAGCGCTGTTTCGGGTGCACGAGGGCCCTACCCCTGAAAAACGCGAAACCTTGGCCAATTACCTCAAGGCTTTGGGCTTGGGGCTGTCGATCAGCGACAACCCGAGTCCCGCTCAGTACCAGACCATTGCGCAAGCGACCAAAGAGCGGCCCGATGCCCAGCAAATTCACAGCATGTTGCTGCGCTCCATGCAACAGGCCATTTACACGCCCACCAACAGCGGCCACTTTGGCCTGGCTTTCGAGGCCTATACGCATTTCACCAGCCCAATTCGCCGGTACCCGGATTTGTTGGTGCATCGCGTCATCAAAGCCATCTTGGCCAAGAAAACCTATAAATTGCCAGTGCGCCCCCCAGAGCCTGCGGGGCGATTCAAAATTGCCAAAAAACCAGCACCAGGTGCTGTGGCCAAGGTGGTCAAGCCCCTCGCCGCTGGACCTGACGCCAGCGGTTGGGAGGCGGCAGGCCTGCATTGCAGCGCCTTTGAGCGCCGTGCCGATGAAGCCAGCCGCGATGTCGAGGCCTGGCTCAAATGCAAGTTCATGCGCGAGCATTTGGGCGAAGAGTACGGAGGCGTCGTGACCGCCGTGACAGGATTTGGCTTGTTCGTGACATTGGACAGCCTGTATGTCGAAGGCTTGGTCCACATCACTGAGTTGGGCGGTGACTTTTTCCGCTTGGATGAGGTCCGCCAAGAGTTGCGCGGCGAGCGCACTGGGATTCGTTTTGCCATTGGCACGCGTGTGCGCATCCAAGTCAGCCGGGTCGATTTGGATGGCCGAAAAATCGATTTTCGGTTGGTCACCGAAGGCACACCTTTGACCAGCAAGGGCCCTGCTGCCTCAGGCTTGAATGTTCCGCCACCCTCCCGCGGCAAGCGCAGCGGCAAAGGGCTGGGCAAGGCCAGTGCGCCGCAACGTGCGGCAAAATCGCCCATCCAAGCGCTCAAAGCCGCGGTGAAAAAAGCCGTGGCCAAGGGCAAGGGGCGCAAAAAACGCTGACCCCCGTACAACCGCATTGAAGAGGACAACCCCATGAGCAGCCCCAAAATCGCAATCATCACTGGCGCCGGTACGGGCATCGGCAAAGCCACCGCACAGGCTTTGTTGGGCGCGGGTTACCGCGTCACATTGGCCGGACGCCGCTCAGAGCCCCTGCACGCGGTGGTCGCCGAATTGGCGGCAAAGCCCGATGAAGCCTTGGTTGTGCCCACGGATGTCGCCGATCCCGCTTCGGTCAAGGCGATGTTTGCTGCCACTGTACAAAAGTGGGGCCGGGTGGACGTGTTGTTCAACAACGCCGGTGTGGGTGCCCCTGGCGTGCCCTTGGAGGAGTTGACCATCGAGCAATGGAAACAGGTGGTGGACATCAACCTCAACGGCATGTTTTATTGCATTCAACAAGCCTTCATGGTGATGAAATCCCAGTCCCCCCAGGGTGGGCGCATCATCAACAATGGATCGATTTCTGCCACCACGCCGCGGCCCAACTCCATCGCCTATACCGCGACCAAGCATGCGGTCAAAGGCTTGACCAAAACCGCTTCCCTTGATGGGCGCAAGTACAACATTGCTGTGGGGCAAATTGATGTGGGCAATGCCGGCACCGACATGGCCATGCGCATGGCCACCGGTATTTTGCAAGCCAACGGTCAAATTGCCGTGGAGCCTTTGATGGATGTGAACTTGGTGGGTCAGGCGGTGTTGCACATGGCCAATCTGCCCTTGGAGGCCAATGTGATGTTTCAAACCATCATGGCCACCAAAATGCCATTTGCAGGTCGGGGTTGATCATTCGACCGGTTTCTGCCGCTGGCCGCATCACAAACGAACAGCTTTGGCCAGCGCCTCTGCGGTGAGTGTTTCGGCCTCGGGCCAGCGGTCGGCCGCCCATCCATGCTGAAACACCGCCAATTGCGCAGCTGGCCAAGCATCTAGGCCGCGGGCCAATGCGGCGCCCACCATTCCAGCGAGCACATCGCCTGTGCCAGCGCATGCCAATCGTGCGTTCCCAGTGGGGTTGATCGCAGGCGTTTCGTTGGGGGCAGCCATGACGGTGCCCGCCCCTTTGAGAACCACCACACAAGACCAGCGTTGGGCCAGACTCTGGGCCGCAGCGCACCGATCTGATTGCACCTGCGCCAACGTGCAACCCAGCAGCCGCGCGGCTTCCAGCGGGTGTGGCGTGAGCACTGTGGGCAAGCCGGTCGACGCCCTGCGAACCAGCAAAGTTTGCAAGCTGCTGTCTTGCGCGATGGCGTTGAGTGCATCGGCATCGAGCACCAATTTCGCTGACCGCGACAAGACGGCGGGCAAGTGTGGGCGAATGGCTTGCCCGCCGCCGCATCCACACACCACCGTGCCTTCAAAGCCAAAGCTTGAATCTGGCGCCATGGCCATGAGGCTGGGGAATTGGGTTTGCACACTGGGCAGGGCGTTGGGGTTGAGCAAGCTCAAGACCACCTTGCCCACGCCGGCATGCAAAGCGGCCAATCCGGCCAAGATGGCCGCCCCGGTCATGCCCGGCGCACCACCCAGCACCAGCACGTGGCCATGGCTGCCTTTGTGGCTTTGTTGGGCTTTGGGGCTGAGGGGGTGGGGCGATATCAAGCAAGCGTCTGGCCTTTGTGACAGGCCAGCCGAGTGACCCAGGTCATCGAACCAAACTTCGCCGCACGCGTCTTTGCCTTGGTGGGTGAACAAACCCGGCTTGAGGGTGAGCAAACTCAAGGTCAAGACGGGCGATGCGCGTTGCGGGCTGGAAGGGGAATCCATCCAATGACCGCTGTCAGACATCAAGCCGGTGGGCACATCCACGCACAACAATGGCGTGTGCGCTCGTCGCAAAAGATGCATGTGCTGTTGCAACCGGCCTTGGGGCGCGCGGTCATGACCCAATCCCAATAACGCGTCGATGCCCAAATCCCATTCGGTGGGGGTTGGGTCATGGATGGGGATTCCCGCTTTTGCAACCCGATCTAAAGCATCCAGAACGTCCGAAGATGCGTGGTCACCAGGGCAACGGGTGAGCCAAACGTCTTTTCCCAGGGCTTGCAAATGCAGTGCGGCATGCAAACCATCGCCGCCATTGTTGCCCGGCCCGCAAGCGATCCAAATGCGTTGGGCATGGGGTGCCCATGCCATGGCCAGTTGGGCCACAGACTGACCGGCACGCTGCATCAAACCAGGTGTTGGGTGGGTGCTGAGGGCTTGGGTTTCAATGGCGCGGGTTTTGGCCACCCCGTGCAAGGGCCATTCGGTGAATGGGGTGATCCGTTGCATGGGGTATGGCTTTTGGCAGGTCAGGGTGTTAAGCCCGCAAGCGATCCAGTCCCAACCCGCTGATGTCAAGATCGGGTGGGCGATCACTGACCAAGTCGCTCAACACCTTGGCACTGCCACTGGCCAACGCCCAACCGCTGGAGCCATGGCCCAAGTTGAGCCACACTCCGGGCACGCCGCTGGCCCCCAGGATGGGCGGGCCATCGGGCAGCATGGGTCGGGCACCTTTCCAAATTTGCAAGTTATCGGAAATTTTGGCCCCGCCAGGGAACCAGTCGCTCAGCACTTTGTACAAAGTTTCCAGGGCCGCGGGATTGTGCTTTTGCGCTGACCCACCCAACTCGGCGCTGCCAGCCACCCGAATGCGCTGGCCCAAGCGGGAAATGGACACTTTGTAACGTTCGTCCATCAAGCCGCTGCGCGGGGCGTCCAAGGGGTTGCGAATGGCCGCAGTGACCGAGTAGCCATGAACCGCAATCATGGGCAAGTTCACGCCCAATGGCCTCAGCAAAGGCAAACTGCCCATGCCGGCACAGACCACCACGGCATCGAAGGGCCCGACAGCGCCTGCGCCTTTGACCTGCAATTGGGTGGGCTGGCTGCGTGAAAGGGGCAAAAGCGTGGTGTTGAATGCAAACCGCACCCCCATGTCCTCGGCCTTTTGTTTCAGCAGCAAGGCATATTGGCGGCAATTGCCGACCTCGTCTTGGGGCAAATGAATGGCAGCGTGCAGCGCCGTTTCCGGGTTCAACGCCGGCTCCAGCGCCAAGGCCTGTTCGGCGTCGAGCAATTTGTGGGTTACATCCGCATCGCGCAAAAACTGCAAATTGTTTTGCGCCAACGCCAGGTCTTTGGCGGTGCGTAGAAGCACCAAATAACCCTCAGATCGATCAAATTCGATGCGCTCTCGAGCGGCAGTGGCATGCAGTTGTTCGCGGCTGTAAAACGCCAATCGCTGCATGCGCTCCCGGTTGGCAAAGTATTGGCTGGTGCGGCAGGCTTTCACCCAAGATGCCATCCAAGAAAGCTCAGCACCGCTGGGCCATCCCAGGCGCACCGGGGCATGGCGCCCCAACAAATGCCGCAATACTTTCCACGGCATGCCTGGCGCAGCCCAGGGTGTGACATATCCTGGCGCAACCACGCCGGCATTGGCAAAACTGGTTTCTTCCCCCACACTGCCGTGGCGTTCAAAAACCGTGACGGCGTGTCCTTGGCGGGTCAATTCGTAGGCGGTGCTCACCCCAACGATGCCCGCCCCTATGACGGCGATCTTCATGGTGCAGCCCAGTCATGGGCCCCAGAGGTTGCGGTGCGTGTGTATGTTAAGATCATTGGGTTTTGTTGGCGTGAAGGATTGGTCTTTCACGGTTGACGAATCAATCCCAAACCAGCCCCCACAAGGTGTTGACCCGTTTTTACAAGCGGGTCAATGAAGGGCTGGATTTTAGACCCAACCTTTGGAGAAATACCATGTCAGTCACCATGCGCGAAATGCTCGAAGCCGGCGTCCATTTTGGGCACCAAACCCGCTTTTGGAACCCCAAGATGTCACCGTTCATCTTTGGCCATCGCAACAAAATCCACATCATCAACTTGGAAAAAACACTGCCCTTGTATCAAGAGGCAACCAAGTTCGTGCGCCAACTGTCTTCTAACCGTGGCACCGTTTTGATGGTGGGCACCAAGCGCCAAGCCCGAGACACTGTGGCCCAAGAGGCCCAGCGCGCTGGCGTTCCTTATGTGGATCAGCGCTGGCTGGGCGGTATGTTGACCAATTTCAAAACCGTCAAAACATCGATCAAGCGACTCAAGGACATGAAAGCGCAGCAAGAGCTGGGCTTGGACGCCATGAGCAAAAAAGAGCAATTGATGTTCGCCCGCGAACTCGAAAAGCTGGAAAAAGACATTGGTGGCATTCAAGACATGGTCACCTTGCCCGATGCAATCTTTGTGATCGATGTGGGTTTTCACAAAATTGCCATCGCTGAGGCGAAAAAATTGGGTATCCCACTGATTGGCGTGGTCGATACCAACCATTCACCCGAAGGCATTGACTATGTCATCCCTGGCAACGACGATTCATCCAAGGCCGTGACTTTGTATGCGCGTGGGATTGCCGATGCTATTTTGGAAGGCCGTGCCAATGCCGTTAACGACATTGTCAAAGCCGTTGGCGAAGGCGACGACGAGTTTGTCGAGGTCGACGAGGCCGCATCCGCCTGACAGTTCCCGAGACAGGCGTTTGCCAAAAGGGGCTCGAGAAGCCCCTTTTTCACAGCCTTATTTTTATAACATCATTTGATTTCTAACGGAGAACACCGATGGTCGCAATCACTGCAAGCATGGTCGCCGAACTGCGCGCCAAAACCGATGCCCCCATGATGGAGTGCAAAAAAGCCTTGACCGAAGCCGAGGGCGATATGGACAAGGCAGAGGAGTTGTTGCGGGTCAAGCTCGGCAGCAAAGCCGGCAAGGCCGCCAGCCGCGTGACCGCCGAAGGCGTGGTCGCTGCCCATGCCCATGGCAAAGTGGGTTCTTTGGTTGAACTCAATTGCGAAACCGACTTTGTGACCAAAAACGACAGCTTTTTGGCCATGGCGCGTGCCACTGCCGAGTTGATCGCGCAACACAACCCCAGTGACTTGATCGCCTTGGGCGCCTTGCCCTACAGCCAAGATGGCTTTGGCCCAACCCTGGAGGATGTGCGCAAAGGCCTGATTGGCAAGATCGGCGAAAACATGAGCTTGCGCCGTTTCAAGTGCTTCGACCGTGGCCACGATTTCGCACACTACCTGCATGGCACACGCATTGGTGTGGCCGTGGAGTACACCGGTGACGCGCAAGCTGCCAAAGACGTGGCCATGCACGTGGCCGCCATGAAGCCCGTGGCCTTGACCAGCCAGGATGTTCCCGCAGAACTGATCGAAAAAGAGCGTTCTGTGGCCACTGCAAAAGCCGCGGAGTCGGGTAAGCCGGCTGACATTGCCGCCAAGATGATCGAAGGCTCGGTTCAAAAGTACCTCAAAGAGGTGTCTTTGTTCAACCAAGTTTTTGTGAAGAACGACAAGCAAACCGTTGAGCAAATGCTCAAGGCCGCGCAGACGACCATCCACTCATTCACGATGTATGTGGTGGGGGAGGGCATCGAGAAAAAAGTAGACGATTTCGCTGCCGAAGTCGCTGCCCAGGTTGCAGCCGCCAAGCAAGGCGCTTGACAAAGTCCAGGTCACGCCAGGCTTCATGCGGGCGTGATTTGGTTCTTGGCCATCGTGTTGCCAGGGACTGCCATTACACTTTGACCATCTGCAAGGAATCTGAACATGTCTTCCCCCAAGCCCGCCCATCAGCGCATACTGCTCAAGCTGTCTGGGGAGGCATTGATGGGGGATGATGCCTTTGGCATCAACCGCGCCACCATTGTGCGCATCGTCGAAGAAGTGGCCGAAGTCACTCGCTTGGGCGTTCAATTGGCCGTGGTCATTGGCGGGGGCAACATCTTTCGTGGTGTGGCCGGTGGATCGGTCGGGATGGACCGAGCCACCGCGGACTACATGGGCATGCTGGCCACCGTCATGAACGCCTTGGCATTGGCCGACACCATGAACAAAGCGGGTTTGACGGCCCGTGTGATGTCAGCCATTGGCATCGAGCAGGTGGTGGAGCCCTATGTGCGTCCCAAGGCCTTGCAGTATTTGGAGGAAGGCAAGGTGGTTATTTTTGCTGCAGGAACAGGCAACCCATTTTTCACCACCGATACAGCGGCGGCCTTGCGCGGCGCCGAAATTGGCGCCGAAGTGGTCCTCAAAGCCACCAAGGTGGACGGCGTCTATACCGCCGACCCGCACAAAGACCCCACCGCGACGCGCTACAGCACCATCAGTTTCGACGAAGCCATTGGGCGAAATTTGGGCATCATGGACGCCACGGCGTTTGCCCTGTGCCGCGACCAAAAATTGCCCATCAAGGTTTTTTCCATCGTCAAAAATGGTGCCCTCAAACGGGTGATCATGGGCGAGGACGAAGGCACCTTGGTCCACGCCTGAAAAACCTTCAGCACAGGAGACAAGCCGCATGACCATCGCTGACATCAAAAAAACCACGGAAAGCAAAATGGATCAATCCATTCAGGCTTTTACCCATGGCTTGACCAAAATTCGCACTGGCCGTGCCAACCCGGGCTTGCTCGATTCGGTGCAAGTGGACTACTACGGCAACCTCACCCCCATCACCCAAGTGGCCAATGTGAGTTTGCTCGATGCGCGCACCATCAGCGTGCAACCTTGGGAAAAGGGCATGGGGGCCAAAATTGAAAAAGCCATCCGCGACAGCGATCTGGGTCTCAACCCCGCCTCGATGGGCGACCTGATCCGCGTTCCAATGCCGCCCATGACCGAGGAGCGGCGCAAGGAGTTGACCAAGGTGGTTCGCAGCGATGGCGAAAACGCCAAGGTGGCGATACGAAATTTGCGCCGGGACGCCAATGACGCGGTGAAAAAATTGGTCAAGGACAAATTGGCCTCTGAGGATGAGCAAAAGCGATCTGAGGCCGAGGTTCAAAAAATCACCGATAAACACATCGCTGACGTGGACAAACTGATCGCGGCCAAAGAGCAGGACATCATGTCCGTCTGAGACGGTCAAGGTTTCATGCTCAAGCAGCGCATCATCACCGCCTTGGTTTTATTGGCGCTTCTTTTGCCGGCATTGTTTGCCACCTCACCAGAGCCCTTGGCCTTGCTCACATTGATCTTGATGGCCGCGGCCAGTTGGGAGTGGGGACGCCTCAATGGCCTGGGCTTTCGACCGGCCCTGATCTTGACGGGGATTTGCTTATCCCTTTGTGCCGCGAGTTGGTGGGCCGGTTGGGCTGTCCAAGCCCCTTCGGCGCTGTGGTGGATGGCGGGTGTGGCTTGGTTGGTGGGTGGGGCTTGGATGCTTCGCCGTGGTGTTCTGGGTTGGGGGATGTGGCCCCGTGTGGCCCGATGGGCAGGTGGCATCTTGGTTTTGTGGGTGACTTGGTTGGCCCTTTGCCAGTCCAAACACATGGGGGTGAATTTTCTTTTATCGGTGTTGGCGTTGGTTTGGGTGGCCGATGTGGCGGCTTATTTTGGTGGCCGCGCTTTTGGTCTGCGCAAGCTTGCGATCAACATCAGCCCCGGCAAAAGTTGGGAGGGCGTCTTCAGCGGTTTGTTGGCCGTGGGCGCGTTGGCGCTGATCTGGTTGGCCTTGGATGGTCAGCAAACCAGTTGGAGCCCCAGCGTGTTCAGCATGCTTGTCCAACAGTCACAGGTTTGGGCGTTCGCAGGCGTGGCGTTGCTGGTTGGCATGAGCGTGGTGGGTGATTTGGTCGAATCTTTGGTCAAACGCAGCGCCGGTGTCAAAGACAGCAGCGCCTTGTTGCCTGGCCATGGTGGGGTGCTGGACCGGGTGGATGCCTTGTTGCCCACACTGCCATTGGCCCTGATGCTGGTGCAAGCTTGAGCCTCACCATGAAGCAAACCCTCACGATTTTGGGCTCCACAGGCTCCATCGGCGTCAATACCTTGGATGTGGTGGCGCGCCACCCTGATTTGTTCTCGGTTTTCGCTTTGACGGCTGCGGTACAAGTTGACACCATGCTCGCCCAGTGCCAACGTTTTTTGCCTCGTTATGCGGTGATGAGCAGTGCGCCCCATGCGGCGCAGTTGCGTGAAAAAGTGCGTGAATTGGCCTTGCCAGTCGAGGTGTTGTCTGGCCCAACAGCCCTGGACCAAGTGGCAAGTGCCAGCGAAGTCACCACGGTCATGGCGTCCATTGTTGGAGCCGCTGGATTGTCCTCTTGCTTATCCGCTGCACGTGCGGGCAAGCGCTTGTTGTTGGCCAATAAAGAAGCCTTGGTAGTGGGAGCCGAAGTTTTTTTAACCGCCGTGCGCGAGGGTGGTGCGACTTTGTTGCCCATTGACAGCGAGCATTCGGCCATTTTCCAATCGCTGCCCGAAGACGCGAGCACTTGGAACGCGCGGGTAGAGAAAATCATCCTGACCTCTTCCGGTGGTCCGTTTCGCCAGCGACCGGTTCATGAGCTGCCTTCGGTGACCCCCGATCAGGCCTGTGCCCACCCCAATTGGCAAATGGGACGAAAAATATCGGTCGACTCGGCCACCATGATGAACAAAGCTTTGGAGGTGATCGAGGCGCGCTATCTCTTTGGTCTGGCGCCCGATCGCATTGAGGTGGTCATCCACCCCCAAAGCATTGTTCACTCCATGGTGCAGTACCGCGACACGTCTGTGGTGGCACAGTTGGGCACCCCCGACATGCGGGTGCCCATCGCCTTTGGTTTGGGTTGGCCCGAACGCATCGCCTCCGGGGCCCAGGCGCTCGACTTTCAAACCATGTCAGCCATGACGTTTGAGGCCATCGACAGCTTGGATCATCCGAAGCGATTCCCTGGATTGTGGTTGTCTTGGCAAGTGTTGCGCGCCGCCCCGGGAACCACGGCTGTGCTCAATGCGGCCAACGAAGTGGGTGTGGATGCCTTTCTGAATGGGCGCATCCGCTTTGACCAAATCCATCATCTCAACCTAGAGACATTGTCGTCTTGCTTGCCCAGCGCGCCGGTCCATTTGGAGGATGTCTTGAACATCGATCAACAAGCCAGGCGCACGGCTTTGGGCCTGTGTCAGCGCTGGCGCGCATGAAGTGACCTTCATGACCTTGCTTGCTTTCTTGGTGGCTCTGGCGGTGTTGATTGCCGTTCATGAGTACGGACATTACCGCATGGCCGTGGCGTGTGATGTCAAGGTTTTGCAGTTTTCCATCGGCCTGGGCCATCCCATTTGGCGCTGGCGCTCCAGCCGCCCTCGGCAGGGTCAAGACACGGAGTTTGTGGTGGGGTGGATCCCCTTGGGCGGCTATGTGCGCATGCTCGACGAAACCGAATCCGAGGTGCCTGCCCATGAGCGCGATCGGGCTTTTAATCGACAAAATTTATGGCGTCGCAGTGCCATCGTGGCCGCAGGCCCCATTGCCAATCTGTTGCTGGCGTTTGTGTTGCTATGGGTTTTGAACGTCTGGGGGGTGTCCCTGCCACAAGCCATTTTGGCCAAACCGGTTCCTGCATCCATCGCCGATCAAGCGGGTTTGCGCAGCGGCGACATGGTTTTAAGCGTGGCCACTGAAAGCGGCACGCCCAGAGATGTTTTTTCGATGTCCGATTTCAACTGGGCATTGATGCAAAACGCGGGTGCAGTATTGGATGTGGTGGTTCAGTCGCGTGACAGTGGCAAACAGCGCCAGGTCCAATTGGATTTGACGCAAGCGCAGTCAGACACCAGTGACGCCCAGTGGTTGCGCAGCTTGGGTTTTCAAGGTGCCTGGACGGCGCCAGTGGTGACCGAGGTGGTTGCCACCAGTGTGGCCCAGGTCGCAGGCATCAAACGCGGTGACAGGGTTTTGCGTGTGGATGGCAAAGCGCCTGAGGACGCCAGTGAATTGCGCCAACTCATCCGCCAGGCGGGGCAAACCAATCCGCCCAAAGCGCAAATCTGGGAGGTGCAACGCCGTGGCGATAGCGCCTTGTTGATCGAAGTCAAACCTGAGCGCGCGCAAGAGGGCCCAACATGGGTTGGGCGGGTTGGGATTCGCTTGGGAGAACCGCCGGCCCAAACCTTGGTGCGCCATGGGCCTGTTCAAGCAGCTCAACTGGCGGCCCAACGGTGTTGGGAATTGTCCGCGACGACCCTGCAAATTTTTGCTCGGATGTTGGTGGGCCAGGCTTCCTGGGGCAACTTGTCAGGCCCGGTGACCATGGCTGAGCAAGCGGGTCAATCTGCGCAGCAAGGTTGGACCACATTTTTGGCTTTTTTGGCCTTCGTCAGTGTGGGTCTGGCTGTTCTGAATTTGTTGCCCATTCCCATCTTGGATGGAGGTCATCTGATGTGTTATCTTTGGGAGGCAGTGACAGGGTCGCCTCCCACCAAAGCTTGGATGGCTGGGCTGCAAAAAGTGGGTCTGGCAGCGGTTCTCACTTTGATGGCTGTGGCCCTTTACAACGATGTGGCTCGTTGGCTTTTTTGATGAATGGCACCCGTTGCAAGTTCAAACCCCAATCACGACATGAATGCTTTGATTTTCCGCGCCCTGTATCGAATTGCCCAGGCCCTGACCTTGTTCGCATGGTCTGCCAGCATGGCTTGGGCTGTGTCACCTTTCATTGCGCGTGATATTCGCATTGAAGGCCTGCAGCGCGTTGAGCCAGGAACTGTTTTTGCCACCCTGCCGTTTCGGGTGGGTGAGACCTACACCGATGAAAAGGGCACGGCAGCGATTCGCGCTTTGTTTGGCTTGGGCTTGTTCAAAGACATTCGCATCGAGGTCAAAGATGATGTGGTTGTCGTGTTGCTCGAGGAGCGCCCTATCATTGCCAGCATTGACTTCATTGGCACCAAAGAGTTTGACAAAGAAGCATTGCGCAAGGCCTTGAAAGAAATTGGCTTGTCCGATGGCCGGCCGTATGACCGTTCTTTGGCCGATTTGGCCGAACAAGACATCAAGCGCCAATACGTCAACCGAAGTCTTTATGGGGTTGAAATCGTCACCACCATCACGCCAGTGGATCGCAACCGTGTCAACTTGACCTTCAATGTGACCGAAGGCGACATGGCCAAGATCAAGCAAATTCAGTTTGTGGGCAACAAAGTTTTCAAGTCGTCTACCTTGGAAGATTTGATGGACTTGAATTCAGGCAATTGGATGAGTTGGTATACCAAGTCTGATCGTTACTCACGCCCCAAGCTCAATGCGGATTTGGAGACCTTGCGCTCCTATTATTTGGCACGCGGCTACTTGGACTTTCGCATCGACTCCACCCAGGTGTCGATTTCACCCAATAAGCAAGACCTGAGCGTGACCATCAATATCTTTGAAGGTGAAATGTTCGCTGTGTCCTCTGTCCGTCTGCAAGGTTATTACCTGGGCAAAGATGACGAATTCAAAACCATGATCGGCATCAAAGTGGGGCAGGCCTATAACGCCGAAGATGTGACCAAAACCACCGCCGCGTTCACAGAATATTTTGGAAATTTTGGTTTTGCATTTGCGCGCGTTGAGGCCGTCAACGAAATAGATCGCACCACCAATCGTGTGGCATTGGTGTTGCAGGCCGACCCTTCGAGACGCGCTTATGTGAGAAAAATCAACCTCACGGGCAACAGCAGAACCCGAGACGAAATCATTCGCCGAGAGTTTCGGCAACTGGAGTCGGCTTGGTATGACGGCGAGCGCATCAAGCTTTCACGTGACCGCTTGAAGCGCTTGGGCTACTTTAAAGATGTCAACATTGAAACCCAAGAGGTACCTGGCAGCTTTGACCAGGTGGATTTGTTGGTCAAGGTGGAGGAAAAACCATTGGGGTCATTGCAATTGGGGGCGGGTTTTTCCAGTGCTGAAAAACTGGTTTTGACCTTTGGTGTGCAACAAGACAATATTTTCGGTAGCGGCAACTTTTTGGGCATTCAACTCAGCACCAGTGAATACAACAAGGTGATTTCTGTGGCCACCACCAACCCCTATTTCACCGAAGACGGCGTATCCCGTACCTTCTCGGTGTCTCATCGTGCCATCAAGCCTTATATTGATCAAGCGGGTAATTACCAAACCGAAAGCACCAATGCGGGGGTGACCTTTGGCGTCCCCATGACCGAGCTGGACCGTATTTTTGTAGGATTGGCTGGCGAGCAAACCATCACCAAGCCGGGCTCAAACATGCCAGCTTCTTTGATTGGGTCTTGTTCATATGACAAGACTTGTACCTCTGTTCCCCTCACCTTGGGCTGGGCGCGTGATGGCCGCGACAGTGCCATCACGCCCACCAGGGGGCGCCTGATGCGAGCCAATACCGAATTTGGTGTGGCGGCCGACACCCGCTATGCCAGAACCAGCGCCTTGTTCCAGCAGTATTTCAACTTTGGCAAACGCTACACCTTGGGGATCAACGGGGATGTGGGCGTGGCGCAAGGCTTGCAAGATTACGAACTGCCTACCTATAAAAACTTTTATGCCGGTGGTTTGGGCTCAGTGCGTGGTTTTGAGCAAGGCTCTTTGGGCCCACGTGACACCACGGGTTTGGTGGTGGGCGGCGCCAAAAAGCTGGTGTTCAACTCCGAGTTCTTCATTCCTTTTCCTGGCGTGGGCAACGACCCCACTTTGCGTTTGTTTGGCTTCTTCGACGCTGGCAATGTGTATGGTGCGAGTGACAGCGTGGACTTCGCCTTGATGCGCACTTCTGTGGGCGCGGGCATCAGCTGGGTCAGCCCGGTTGGCCCGCTGCGTTTTGCGGTGGCCGAGCCCATTAACAAGTTCCGGGGCGATAGAATACAAAAATTGCAATTTCAGATCGGGACATCGTTTTGATGAACACCATGAGAACACTTTCTGTCACAGTGGTTTTGGCGTTGAGCACTTGGGTTTCTGCCCAGGCGCAAGATTTCCGAATTGGTTTTATCAGTACCGATCGAATCTTCCGCGAGGCCAATACCGCCAAAGCAGCGCAAACCAAGTTGGAGCAAGAATTCTCTCGGCGCGAAAAAGAGTTGATGGATTTGGGCAACACCCTCAAGACCAATTCTGAAAAACTCGAGCGCGAAGCCCCCACTTTGTCAGAGACACAACGCGTGGCACGTCAGCGCCAGTTGAGCGAGCAAGACCGTGATTTCCAGCGCAAACGCCGTGAGTTCCAAGAGGACTTGAATGCCCGCAAAAATGAAGAGTTCCAACTCGTGCTCGAACGCGCAAACCGGGTGGTGCGGCAAGTGGCCGAGGCTGAAAAGTACGATTTGGTGCTCCAAGAGGCGGTTTACATCAACCCCAAGCACGACATCACTGAAAAAGTGATCAAAGCCATCAACGGCACCAAGTAAACGCGGTCGGCGGCACGGTGTGGGGCTGTACTTAAGTCAAATCACCGCAGCCTTAGGGGGGGAGTTGCATGGCGAATCCCAAACCCTCATCGACCGCTTGGCCCCACTGGTCTCTGCCGGCCCCAAGGACTTGGGCTTCCTCAGCCACCCCAAATACCAATCCCAATTGATCAGCACCCAAGCGGCCTGCGTGGTGGTGTCTCCTGACTTGGCGGCGGTTGCCCAGGCGCGTGGTGCTTGCATCGTGACCCCTGACCCCTACCATTACTTTGCCCAACTGACCCAGTTGTGGCGCACCCACCACCCGTTGCCTGTGGGGCCGCGCATCCATCCCACTGCCGTGATTGACCCGGCGGCATCGATCGATCCCTCGGCCCACATTGGGCCTTTGTGTGTGGTCGAGGCCGGAGCCCGCATTGGTGCGCACAGCCGCTTGCATGCCCGCGTCCATGTCGGCCACGATTGCGTGGTGGGACGGCACTGCATCTTGCACCCTGGGGTGGTGCTGGGTGCCGATGGATTTGGCTTTGCACCCCATCAAGGCACATGGATCAAGATCGAGCAATTGGGCGCAGTGCGCCTGGGGGACTCGGTAGAACTGGGCGCCAACACCTGCGTGGACCGTGGCGCTTTGGAAGACACCGTGATCGGCAATGGGGTCAAGATCGATAACTTGGTGCAAATTGGGCACAACGTGCAGATTGGGGATCACAGCGCTTTGGCCGGCTGTGCGGGGGTCGCTGGCAGCGCCCGAATCGGTGCCCATTGCACCTTGGGGGGCGGCGCCATCGTTTTGGGGCACTTGGCGTTGGCAGACCATGTGCACATCTCTGCCGCCAGCGTGGTCACCCGCTCGATCCATCAAAGCGGGCATTACAGTGGCTTTTTCCCCATCGATGACAATGCGGCTTGGGAGAAAAACGCCGCCAGCCTGCGCCAACTTCACCGACTGCGTGAGCGCATCAAAGCGCTGGAGCAGCGTCCCCAACCACCCCTTTGAGCCTCGCCATGGACATCCATCAAATTCTCAAGCAGTTGCCCCACCGTTACCCTATCTTATTGGTCGACCGCGTGCTCGAAATCGACAAGGGAAAGCGCATCAAGGCTTTAAAAAACGTCTCCATCAATGAACCCTATTTTTCGGGTCACTTTCCGCACCGGCCGGTGATGCCCGGTGTGTTGATGTTGGAAGCTTTGGCACAGGCCGCTGCTTTATTGGCGTTTGACATGCTGGGCACCGCGCCCGATGACAAAACCGTTTATTACTTTGCCGGCATAGACGCAGCGCGGTTCAAGCGACCGGTTGAACCCGGGGACCAGTTGATTTTGGAGGTCTCGCTCGATCGGATGAAAGCAGGCATCTTTAAATTCAAAGCTTGTGCCAAGGTCGGCGAGGACATTGCTGTCGAAGCGCAATTGATGTGCACCATGCGCACCATTGCTTGAAGTGAGTTCAGCCACGTGTCGACCCCACCCCTGATTCACCCCACCGCATTGATCGACCCCCAAGCCGAACTCGACAGTTCGGTCCAGGTCGGCCCCTACACCGTCATTGGCCCCCATGTGCGCATAGGCGCGGGCACCACGGTGGCTGCCCACTGTGTGATCGAAGGCCACACCACGCTGGGCAGCAACAACCGTATTTTTCAGTTCAATTCCTTGGGCGCGATTCCACAAGACAAAAAGTACAACGGCGAACCCTGCGAGTTGGTGATTGGCAACGGCAACACCATCCGAGAGTTTTGCACCTTCAACATCGGTTCTCCCGGGGGCGGTGGGGTGACCCGATTGGGCGATCACAACTGGATCATGGCCTATGTCCACCTGGCCCACGACTGTCGGATTGGGGACCAAACCATTTTTGCCAACAACACCCAACTCGCCGGTCATGTGGAGGTGGGCGATTGGGTGATCTTGGGTGGCTTCACGGTGGTGCACCAATTCGTGCGCTTGGGTGCGCACAGTTTCACGGCGATGAACTCTTTGCTGTTTGCCGACCTGCCGCCATTTGTGATGTGCCAGGGTCAACCGGCGCGAGCCCGTTCCATGAACTTTGAAGGCTTGCGCCGTCGCGGTTTTGGACCCGAGCGCATTGCCGCGGTCAAGGCCATGTACAAGGCCTTGTACCGCAGCGATCTCACTTTGGAGCAATCGGTCCAGGTCATCGAGGATCTGGGCAACGCCGACACCCAAAGGGATGTGAATCTGATGCTGGACTTTTTGCGGCACACGTCTGCCCAGCGTGGCATTGTCCGCTGAACCTGGGGCCCATCCAGCTTTGTTCCCGCCCATGCCAGATCCGAATGCGCCCACTTTTGCCATGGTCGCGGGTGAGGCCTCAGGGGACATGTTGGCCGGCTTGCTGCTCAAAGGTATGCGCCACAGATGGCCCCAAGCCAAGGCCCAGGGTATTGGTGGACCACGAATGGTTGAGCAAGACTTTGAGGCTTGGTGGCCGCACGAGCGCTTGGCCGTGCGTGGCTACGTTGAAGTGTTGCGTCACTACCGAGGCATTGTGGCCATTCGCCGACAACTTTTTGACCGTTTGCGGGCTGACCCTCCTGCGGTTTTTGTCGGTGTGGATGCGCCAGACTTCAATCTTGATTTAGAACAACAATTGTTGTCAATCGGTGTACCCACCGTGCATTTTGTGTGCCCATCGGTGTGGGCTTGGCGCGCCAAGCGCTTGGAGAAAATCCGCCACAGCGTGCGTCATATGTTGTGTATTTTTCCGTTTGAGCCGGCGCTGTTGTCGGCGCATGGCATCGCCAGCACCTATGTCGGTCACCCCTTTGCGGCAACCATCCCCATGCACCCCGACAAAGCCGCTGCGCGCCAGGCATTGGGCTTGCCGGCCCTGTCCACAGTGGTGAGCTTGCTGCCAGGCAGCAGGGCCTCAGAAATCGATCAATTGGCACCCGTTTTTTTGCAGGCTGCCGCTTGGCTGCAAAAACGCGAGCCCGGTTTGCATTTTGTGTTGCCCACCTTTGCGGCCTTGCGCCCGCGTCTGCAAGCGTGCATTGACCGTTGGGGGGCGGGTCTGTCCCTGACCTTGACGGAGGCGGGGTCTCATTTGGCCTTGGCTGCTTGCGATGTCAGCTTGGTCGCCAGCGGCACGGCCACTTTGGAAGCAGCTTTGTTCAAGCGACCCATGGTGATTGCCTACCGCATGAACCCTTTGAGTTGGCAAATCATGCGCCGACAAAAGTTGCAGCCTTGGGTGGGCTTGCCCAACATCTTGGCCAGTGAATTTTTGGTGCCTGAATTTTTGCAAAACCAAGCCACGCCCGAGGCCTTGGGACAAGCCGTGCTCGACTGGCTGAGCCAAACCCAACGGGTAGCGCAATTGCAGCAGCGATTTGTCGACATGCACCATTCTTTGTTGCGCGACACCGCGCAGTTGGCCACCGATGCGATCGAACAAACCATGGCGCGCTGAGCAAGTCGCCTTGCCCTGGGACGTGCCCGGCTTGGTGGCCGGCGTGGACGAGGCTGGGCGCGGACCCTTGGCCGGCCCGGTGGTGGCTGCTGCGGTGATATTGGACGACTTGAAACCCATCACTGGCTTGGCCGACTCCAAAACCTTGAGCGCGCGGCAACGCGAGCGTTTGAGCGAAGCCATCCATGCCCGTGCCCTGTGCTTCAGTGTGGCGCAAGCCAGCGTGGAAGAAATCGACCAACTCAACATCTTGCAAGCCACTTTGCTGGCGATGCGCCGAGCGGTGATGGGCCTGCGGCTCAAGCCCAACAAGGTGCTGGTGGACGGCAACCGATTGCCTACCTTGGACATCATGGCTGAAGCGGTGGTCCAAGGCGACCGCAAGGTGCCGGCCATTTCTGCCGCATCCATCTTGGCCAAGGTGGCGCGGGACCGCTGGTGCTTGGAGATCGATGCCGAGTACCCGGCATATGGTTTTGCCGCCCACAAGGGCTATGGAACGGCGCAGCATTTGGAGGCTTTGAAACGGCATGGCGCAACCCCATGGCATCGGCGCAGCTTTTCGCCGGTGGCCCAAGTGTTGCTGCGGGGGACACAGTGAAGCCGCCCTCCATCCAAATCATTGAGTCGCGCCACAACCCAGCCTTCAAGGCCCTGCGCGCTTTGGCCCAAGACAATTCTGCTTATCGCAAACGTGGGCAGATCTGGCTCGAGGGCGATCATTTGTGCCGCGCCGCCCATGCGCGGGGCTGGTCTGTGGACTTGGCGGTGTTTGCCCAATCGATGTGGGAGCGCTTGGAAGACCCGGCCTTCTTATCAGCCCAGCGCGCCATGGTGCTGCCCGATGCGCTGTTCAACACCTTGAGTCCTTTGGCCGAAGACCAAAAAATGGGTTGTGTGATCGACTTGCCGGCCCCCCCTGTTGTCGAGTCTGGCTTGGCCACTGTGGTGCTCGATCAGGTTCAGGACGCAGGCAATGTGGGCTCCATTTTGCGCAGTGCCGCCGCCTTTGGTTTTGCCCAGATCGTGGCCTTGCGGGGCACGGCCGGCTTGTGGAGTCCCAAGGTTTTGCGCGCGGGCATGGGCGCTCATTTTGCGTTGCGCTTGATCGAATCGGCCTCGCTCGAGGACGCCTTGGCTTTGGGCGTGCCCTTGGTGGCGACCAGCTCTCACCAAGGCGACTGGCTGCATCAATGCCTGGGCCCTTTGGCCTTGCCTTGGCCGTGTGCTTGGCTGATGGGCCATGAAGGGCAGGGCGTTCAAGCCGCATTGTTCACCGCCGCACAGCGTTGTGTGCGCATTGCGCAACCCGGGGGCGAGGAGTCATTGAATGTGGCGGCCGCGGCAGCCGTGTGTTTGCACGCCAGTGCAGCAGCACAGGCGACGCTGGGGTAACCCCTGCGGTTACAATGGGGCGCTATTCGCACCCAACCGCACGCCCTCAGCTCGATCTCAAGCCTCCCCCTTTCACAAGCAGCGACGCAGATCCCACCGAAACCTGTTTTCTGTGGGATTTTTTGAACGCGCTGGGGCGTCACCGAACCTCGGAGAACCCAGTGCTTTTGTCTTTAAAGGG
>Ga0209550_10001498_pt1 | contig 22341 bp, 20 predicted proteins | sample LauGreSuBDMM15SN_2_FD_187567 | JGI IMG/M metagenome (GOLD analysis project Ga0209550, IMG submission 187567) | Freshwater lake microbial communities from Lake Michigan, USA - Su13.BD.MM15.SN (SPAdes) (version 5) | ecosystem: Environmental > Aquatic > Freshwater > Lake | place: Lake Michigan... | reverse complement strand
GCCTGCTGGGACCAGGAGCACTGGGTGATCATGTTGCCTAGCGAGTATTGACCTGAGTCGGCCCCGACTGAATGCTGTGAAATCCCCACTGCGCCCATAACAACCAACGCGCGTCTTGCGCATTCAGGGCTCTAACTTCAGTTTTGATCACTTGGCTGCGGCCTTGGACCTGTGCGCGGATGGATGCTTGGTAGGTGTGCATCAAGTACTTATTTAAAAAAAGGACCTGTCCATTTACTCGAACCCCGAGTTCTTCCTGAGCAAGGAGCTGTCTTGCCTTTGGCAAGTGGTGTCTACGCCACTCCAAGATCCCGCTTATGCAATAAATTTCAACAAAGCAAATGTAAAATTACTATATGTCTGTGACTTTTTTTGTGGTCATGAAATCTGTAAAAAGGTGCTAAATACACTGGAAATCCTAGATCACTGTCTTTGCCCCTCGCCAACCGAGCGTCAGCTTTCGACGACAAAGCGGAAATTCAAGGCGTTGGTTTCGGCGGCTCAAAGCAGACATTCGACTAGGCGACTTAGGTGGATGGGCCGATGACCGTGATGCCGCGAACAAAGGTCATACGCCCAGAGGTCTCAATTGCAAAAACTTGTCTGCTGGCGACTAGAAATGCGCTAAGGCCATCTACGGGGCTTATCAGATTTTTTACATTTAAAAAATCAGGGGTAAACGCTTTAAGCAGGGTGGCAAGCCTATGCCATGATAGTTCGGCTTTTCCACTAATCTTCTCATCTAAATCTCCGTACACTCCCTACACGTTTAAGCTAAATTAGTCTTTTTCAACGTCATTTTTTCAAACTGTAAATAAGGTTGTTTAGGATTTTCCTAAACTTAACTACGTATTTAGCAAGACCTTGGGAGGTCCACTCCAACTTCTTCAATAGATTTCAGCGCATCATCTCTCCGCTGATGATGATCTTGCGGACCTCGGTGGTCCCGGCGCCTATCTCCAGCAGCTTGATGGCGCGGTACAGTCGGTTGACTTCCGACTCCCAGATGTAGCCGGTACCGCCGTGGATCTGCACGGCTTCGTTGAGCACCTTGTTCATTGTGTCAGCCGCAAACATCACCGAAGCGGCTGTGATCTTGTGAATGTCGCCACGGCCACCACCACCGACTTCCAGATCGTTGGCGGCACGCAGCGCCTGGTAGGTGAAGACGCGCATCGCCTCGACCCACACAAACATATCGGCCAACTTGGACTGAATCATCTGGAAGCTACCGATCGGCTTGCCGAACTGCTGTCGCGTCTTCGCAAACTCCAGCGACAGCTCCAGCGCCCGTTCTGCAATCCCCAAACAAATCGGAGAGATCATGGCGCGCTCCAGATCCAGCCCGCTCATCACGATCTTGACGCCAGTGTCTTCCTCGCCGACACGGTTGGCCGCTGGCACCCTGCAGTTGTCAAACACTAGCTCTGCCGTCTGGCTGCCGCGAAAGCCCATCTTGGTGAGCTTTTGCGCCACCTTGAAGCCGGGGAAATTCTTCTCGACAATAAAGGCCGAAATGCCCTTGGCGCCCTTCTCGCGATTGGTCTTGGCGTACACCAGCAAGACATCGGCCACCGGGCCGTTGGTGATGTACAGCTTGCTGCCGTTGAGCAGGTAATGGTCACCGTCGAGAGTGGCCGTGGTGCGCATCGAGCCCAGCGCATCCGACCCTGCGCCCGGCTCGGTCAGGCCCAGCGCGCCTATGGTCTTGCCACTGCACAGGCCTGGCAGGTAGCGCCTTTTTTGCTCTTCGTTTGCATTACGGTAGATGTTGTGCAGGCAAAGATTTTCATGCGCAACCCAGCTCAGTGCCATTGCGTGGTTCCAGCGCGAGAACGCCTGTAGCACCAGCCCGCTGGTGAACATGTCCAGCCCCGCACCCCCCTCGGCTTCGGGCACGGTGATGCCGAAATACCCGGTCTTGCCGATCACATTGAAGGCGTCTTCAGGCCACCACTCCTCGTTGTCCATACGCTGCGACAGCGGGTACAACTCCTTGCGCGCGAAACGGTCGGCTTCGTCCAGCATGCCCTGCTCGTCATTGGACAGGCCTGCAAAACGCTGCATGGCGGAGCCCACTGGGGCTGCGAATTCGGAAAAGTTGAATGTGTTCATGGGATACCTGGAAAGAATAGATGTTTGTTGACCAGTTCAGGCCTGCCGTTTTTGAGCAAATGAGGCGACGCGTGCCGCGAAATCAGACGTCGCCGCGCAGCGTAGAAAAGCCGCTTTTTCACGTTCAAGATGCACCTCCAGCGCGGCTACTGACTGGGCAGCGACCAGGCTCTTGAGTTCACTCAATGACTGGGGTGCCATCGCCAGCAGATCAGCTACCCAGTTGTCTGTGGCCTGCTGCAGGTCCACGTCATCGACCACGCGGTTGATCAGGCCGATTTGCAGAGCTTGCTCTGCCGTGAACTGGCCGCCCGTCGTCAGCGCTTCCAGCCCGCGCGAACTGCCCAGCTTATGGACCATGAAAAAACTCAGCCCGCCATCTGCCGGCGCTCCCAGCTTGGGGTATGCCACCACAAAACGCGCAGAACGCGCCGCCACCACAAAGTCGCAGGCCATGGCCAGCGAGAAACCACCGCCCGCCAATGCGCCGTGCGCGCAGGCAATGACAGGCATGCGCAAGCGCTGCAGGCCCAGCACGCAGGCGTGAAACGGCGTGATGGTTTTTTCAATGAAGTCTGGCAGATCAGCGCGGTGTGCGTGCATGGCCGCCACATCGCCGCCGGCACAAAACGAGCGCCCTTCGCCGCGAAGCACCAGCACGCGGGCAGAGGCATTGCGGCTGACCGCCTCAATTGCATCGCGAAGAACACCCGCCATGATGCTGTCAAGCGCATTCATGCGCTCAGGGCGATTCAGGGTCAGCGTCACCACTGCGCCCTGCTGAGATGACAGGACTGGAGAAGTGCCGCTCATAAGAGCGTTCCGGCCACGAAAACACCTGAATTAAGAATTTGACCCATTTTCAAATTTTCTCTTTAAAAGACAGATATGAAAACAGTATTTCATGCGCCTATAAATAGGGTAATTACCGTCTTTACCGATTTTTTGAAAAATATCGAGGGTTTTACGCTCGAACTCAAGGATCTATAAGGGAAATCCATAAGCATCATTATTTTTGAGTGAGGGTCATAATTTGTCTAGATTGAGAGCCGCTGGATGATTTTCAGACCGGTTGCCTAGCGACACAGAGCACAAAAACGCCACGGAGACAAACTGATGACATCAACCGTCCCCTTCAATGGGGTCAACCTGTGCAAGGCATGCTAAGCATCACCAACCTACAGGTCTTTTACGACCATGCGGTGGAAGCCGTGCGTGACGTCTCACTTGAAGTCGGCCCCGGCCGTATCGTTGCGCTGCTGGGCAGCAACGGTGCTGGCAAGTCCACCGTGCTCAAAGCCATCAGCGGCGTGCTCTACCCTGAGGAGGGCGAGATCACCGGCGGTGTCATCACCTATGACGGCAAGCCCATCAACAAGCTCGCCCCCCATGACATCGTCAGGCTGGGCCTGGTCCAGGTACCCGAAGGACGCAGGCTGTTCGATACCCTGACGGTTGACGAGAACCTGCTCATGGGCGGCTATGCGCGGCCTGCCAGCGAGTCAGCCGAAGCGTTAGAACGCATCTTTGAACTCTTCCCGGCGATTGAGTCGCATCGCCACCGCGTCTCTGGCTATCTCTCAGGCGGCCAGCAGCAAATGGTGGCCATTGGCCGTGCACTGATGGGCCAGCCACGCCTGCTGCTACTTGACGAGCCGTCGCTGGGCCTGGCGCCGCAAATCATCACCGAAATATTCCAGGCGATTCGCAAGCTGCGCGACGAGCGCGGCCTGACCGTTCTGCTGGTCGAGCAAAACGCCCAGCTGGCGCTGTCGGTCGCTGATTACGGCTACATCATGGAGCGTGGCCGCATCGTGCTGGACGACACACCGCAAAAGCTGCTGGCGAACAACGACGTGAAGGAGTTCTACCTCGGCGTTCAGGACGGCGGCGAGCGCCGCAGCATGCGCGACATCAAGCACTACAAGCGTCGCAAGAGGTGGCTGTCTTGAACATGCCCGTGCAAACCGCCATGTCTGTTCCCATCCTTGAATTTGCAGACGTCACCAAACGCTTTGGCGGCCTGCAGGCGCTCGGCGACATCAGCCTGCGCGTGATGCCGGGCGAGATCTGCAGCGTCATCGGCCCCAATGGTGCCGGCAAGACCACGCTTTTTAACCTCGCCTCCTGCCTGCTCACGCCCACCACGGGCACGGTGACCTTTGACGGTGAAGACATCACGAACCTGCCAGCACACAACCTGGCCAAACGCGGGCTGGCGCGCACCTTCCAGAACCTGGCCGTGTTCAAACACGAAACTGTCATCGACAATATCCTAACTGGCATGCATTCACGCCTGAGCACCGGCATCTTCGGCGCTGCGCTGTTTTGGGGTGCGACACGCAACGCTGAAATCCGGGCGCGTGAAACCGCCGAAGAAATTGTCGAGTTCCTTGAAATCGAATCGATTCGTGATTTGCCCGTGGGCACCTTGTCCTATGGCCTGCAAAAAAGGGTGGAGCTTGGCCGCGCACTGGCCATGCAGCCCAAGCTCATGCTGTTGGACGAAATGGTCTCGGGCATGAACCAGGAAGAAACCGAAGACATCGCACGTTTCATCCTCGACATCCGGGAGGAACGCAATGTGACCGTCATGATGATCGAGCATGAAATGGGCATCGTGATGGACATCTCCGACCATGTCTGCGTGCTGAACTTTGGCCGCAAGATTGCCGATGGAACGCCGGCCACCGTGTCAAAAGATCCCGTCGTGATTGCCGCCTACCTGGGTCAGGACATGGAGGCCGCAACATGACCCGTCCGGACCCGGCACTTGCAGATCTTCAATTGCCGCCTGGCCTGGCCGAAGGCGAAGCGACCATGCCAGGCCTGCTGCGCCACCGCGCGCGCACCACACCAGACCAGATCGCGCTGCGCGAAAAAAAACGCGGTGTCTGGCAGGGCACGACCTGGCAGGGCTACTTTGAAAAGGCCAGAGCGTTTGCGCTTTTTCTCAAGTCGCAGGGCTTTATGCCCGGCGACAAACTCATCATTGCCTCCGACGGTACGCCAGAGTGGTTTTTTGCCGACCTGGCTGCGCAGTCGCTGGGCGGCGTCACCGTCGGCATCTACCCGACCAACCCGTGGCCGGAGCTGCAATACATCGCACGCCACTGTCGCGCCAAAATCGCCGTCTGCGGCGACCAGGAGCAGACCGACAAGGTACTGACGGCCATGCAGCTTGAAGGCGGCCTGCCCGACATGAAGCGCGTGCTGACAGTCGACTGGAAAGGCATGCGCCAGTACACCGAAAGCTGCTTGATGTCTTTCAGCGATGCGCTTGCGGAGGGCTCCCACCTGGCTGCCGATGCAGCACAGGTTGCCAGTTATGAGCAGATCATTGATAGCCTTCGCGCCGAACAGGACGCCCTGATCGTCTACACCTCAGGCACAACCGGCATGCCCAAGGGTGCGCGTCTTTCACACCGCGGCATTCTTTCAGACGCCTGGGCATTGGGCCAGGTGCACGGTTATGCCGGCAAGCCCATGTCGGTGGTCTGCTATTTGCCTTTATGCCATGTGGCCGAGCGCCTGATGTCGCCCGTCATGCAGCTGTCTTACGGCACGCTGGTGTACTTTGCCGAATCGATAGACACAGTGACGCAAAACCTGCGCGAGATAGGCCCGAGCTTTTTCTTCGGCGTGCCCCGCATCTGGGAAAAGCTGCAATATGAAATTCTGATCAAGTCTCGCGACGCCAGGCCGCTGGCGCAGTGGGCCTTCAAGAAGGCGCTGGCCATCGGCACACCGATTGCCGAGCGCACCATCGCTAATAACGGCGATCCGGTCAGTCTGCGCGATGCTTTTGTCGGCTGGCTGCTGCGGGCAACCGTCTTCAGCAACCTGCTGGCCAGCATCGGGCTGGACCGGACCTGGATATCGATGACGGGCGGCGCATCGATCTCGCCCTCCGTCATCTTGTTCTTCCGCGCCATGGGCGTGCCGATTTACCAGATTTACGGCATGACGGAGTGCAGCGGCGCAAGTCACGCGCAATCCAAGCGCACATCACGTCTGGGCTGGTGCGGTCCAGCACTGCCCAGCATCGTGGAGCAGCGCATCCTGCCCGATGGGGAGCTCCAGCTGCGTGGACGCATCGTGTTTAACGGATATCTTTATGACGAGGCCGCGACTGCAGCAGCCTTTACCGACGGGTGGCTCAGCACTGGCGACGTGGTCGAACTGGATGATGCCACCGGCCAAGTGCAGATCATCGACCGCAAGAAAGCTATTTTGATCACCAGCGGCGGCAAAAACATCACCCCATCGCTGATAGAGAACACGCTCAAAGAAAGCCTGTACATCAGCGAAGCGGTGCTGCTCGGTGACGGTCGGCATTTCGTTGCGGCACTGATCCAGATCGACCTGGACACCGTCGGTAAATGGGCGCAAGAGCGTGGCTTGGCCTACACCACTTACGAGACACTGGCAGCGCTGGAGGCCGTCAAAGGTCTCATCAACGAAGACGTGGAACGTGTCAACGGACGCTTTTCGCGCGTCGAAAATATCCGCAAGTTCGTCATCCTGAAGAAGCAGCTCGACCATGACGACGGCGAACTTACCGCCACCATGAAAGTGCGCCGCAACGTGATTGAAAAGAAGTTTGCGGCCGAAATCAGTGAGATCTATGGACCCGCAAAGGAAGCCGCATGAACTACTTCATGAACCTCGTGATGTCCGGCCTGGTCATCGGCACGCTCTACGGCATGGTCGCCATGGGTTTTGCCATCATCTACCGCGCCACCGGCATGGTGAATTTTGCGCAGGGCGAAGTCATGATGCTGATCGCCTACATGAGCTACACCTTCGCCACCATACCGGGCATGACCTTCATCCCGCTGCTGGCCTGCGTGCTGACGGCCTCGATAGTTCTCGGCTTGCTGATTGAGTGGGCCTTCATACGCCCCATGCTAGGCGAGTCGATGTTTTCGCGGGTGATGGTCACCATTGGTCTGGCGGTGGTGATACGTTCCACCGTGATCCTGATCTGGGGTGTGGATCCGACCGCCTTCCCCCGGCCTTTTGGCAATGCAGTGATCCGCTTCGGCGAGATGGCGCTCTACCCAGGGCAGATTTTTGCACTGGTCTCGCTGGCGGTGCTGTCATTGGCCATGTGGCTGTTCTTTCGCCGCTCGCGCGTTGGCATTGCCATGCGCGCAACCTCCAACAACGAGACCATCGCCCTGCTCATGGGCATCAACGTCAAGCGCATCAGCGCCATTGCATGGGCGCTGTCTGCCGTGTTTGCAGCGTTCTCGGGGCTGGCCTTCTGTCTGATGTTCAGCCTGGAGCCCGAAATCTCGCAAATGGGATTGCGCGGTTTCCCCGCCACCATTCTGGGCGGACTCGACTCGGTGGTCGGCGGCGCCTTTGGTGGGCTGGTGATTGGCGTGGTTGAAAACCTGGCAGGCGGCTATCTCGGTCGCGGACTAAAGGAAATAGCGGGTTTTGTGCTGATCATTGTTGTGCTAATGATCAAACCTTATGGCCTGTTTGGTCAGCGTGAAATCGAAAGAGTCTGATGAGAAGCCGTACTTATCAAAACTCCTATGCCGGCTTGGTGGCCCTGTCAAACCAGCCGACTGCCTGGGTCTGGGCTGCCATCGGCATCTTGGTGCTGGCGCTCATGCCCGCCTACTTCGGCTCCTTCGGCCTGAACATGTTGACGGCCATTTTTGTCGCGTCCATCGGCATTCTGGGCCTGAACCTTTTGTCCGGCGTGGCCGGGCAAATCTCACTGGGCCATGCGGGCTTCCTGCTGATTGGCGCGTATTCCCAAGCGATATTGACGACCGACTACAAGGTGCCAACGCTGATCGCCATCTTTTTGTCCGGTCTTGTCGCGGCGATCGCCAGCTTGGTGGTGGGCATCCCCTCGCTGCGCCTGAAGGGCTTGTACCTTGCCATCACCACGCTGGCTTTTACCTTCATCGTCCGGCATGTCGTGCTGTTTGCAGAAGGACTCACGCGCGGCTCGGCCGGCATGCCGGTCGATGCTTTGAGCATCTTCGGCTTTTCGTTCAAGAGCGATGTGCGCTTTTACTATGCCGCCCTGGCACTCCTGCTGCTCTTTATCATCATCACGCTGAACCTCATGCGCTCACGCATAGGCCGCGCCTGGCTGGCCCTGCGCGACCATGACATAGCCGCACGCGCCATGGGCATTGACCTGATGCGCTACAAGCTGCTGGCTTTCATGGTCAGCGCCTTCTACACCGGCGTCGCGGGGGCCATGGTGGCCCTGCAGACAAGGTTCATCAACGTCGACACCTTCAGTATTTTGATCAGCATCGAGGCGCTGGCAATGATCATCGTCGGCGGCATGGGCCGCATCCACGGTGCCATTCTGGGCACCGCACTGATTATTTTCTTGCCGGAGCTTCTAAGCCTGGGTTTCAACGCAGCGGGCGACAACTTCAAGAACCTGATGGCCGACCGTATTTACGAGGTCAAGGGACTGATGTACGGCGTCGTGATCCTGCTTTTCCTGCGCCTGGAGCCGGAAGGTATGGCTGGCATCTGGCGCAAATCAAAACGGTTCTGGGTTCAATGGCCACTTTCGCAATGAGCACGGCAGTGAGCCAGCCAACGCATTCGCATGACACCGGAATTCCCCGGCGCCAGCGTTTTTTTAAGGAGACAACATGAGTCATACATTTAAAAAAGCAATGAATCGCCTCGCACGGTGGTCTGCCATCGCACTGGCTGCAGGGGCCGCCATGTCGGTTGCAGCGCAGGACGTCGGCGTGACCGCCACTGAAATCCTGATTGGAGAGGTCCAGCCCATGTCCGGGCCGGCATCGCTGATCGGCAAGGCAGGCGCGGCCGGCTCCAAACTGGCGATTGCAGAGATCAACGCTAACGGCGGCATCAACGGCCGCAAGCTGCGCGCCATTTACGAAGACGACGGTTATGTGCCGGCGCGTTCGGTGTCCTCGGTCAAGAAGCTGATTGATTCCGACAAGGTCTTCGGACTGACCGGCACCACCGGCAGCTCGCACATGGTGGCCATGCTGCCGACGATTGAAGAAGCCAAAATCCCGACCATCGTGCACATGGCACCCCATCCGTCCGTGGTCAACCCGCGCCGCGCCAGCGTCTTCATGATCGGCCCTGACTACGATTTGGCCGGTTATGTGCCCATTAGCCACATGGTCGAAAAGATGAACAAGAAGGGCGGCAAGTACGGCATCCTGTATCAGGACGACGACTTTGGCAAAGCACTGCTGGCCGGCTACCAGAAGGCCGTCAAACAGTACGGTCTGAACAGCGTTGCCGAAATCCCCTTCAAGCGCGGCGCAAAAGACTTTTCCGCTGAAGTCCTGACCCTGAAAGACAAGGGCGCCAATGCGGTTTACCTCGGCACCTTGACCACCGAATCGGCATCCGTCATGTCGGAGTTCCGCCGCCTGAACATGGACGTCACGCTGGGTACCCTCTGGGCTGGCCAGTTGCCAGCCGCCGTCAAGCTGGCTGCGCCTTCGGGCTACCAATACCTGATCCCGGACTACTACGCGTCCAACTATGACGCGGCCGGCCTGGCCTTGATGGAAAAAGCCAAGAAGTTCCTGAACGCTGACGACTACGCCAACTTCAACCGCTACACCGTCAGCGGCTATATTGGTACGATGGTGTTTGCAGAAGGAATTCGCCGCTGCGGCGCGAATGTGACGCGGGTGTGTGTCGTGAGCGAGCTGAACAAGCTGCAGAACTTTTCAACCGGCGGGCTGAGCGGACCTGTGTCCTTCAACAACCCGAAGGCCCAGGCTGTGCTGCCTATCAAGCTGTTCCAGACCGACCCAGCCAGCGGCACCGTGAAGTCGGTGACTGATTTCATCGCTTACTGAACGCTTGACACCTGAGGCCTCGACAGCTTTGAGCCAAACACCATGACCCCGCCAAGTACCAGGACTCCCAGCCTACCGAGCGGCCCCGACGGTCCGGCCAGCAAGACACGTTACCGGTCGGCCTTTCGGCCGGGACTGTTTGAAGGCCAAACCGTCATCGTGACCGGTGGGGGAAGCGGGCTTGGCCGGTGCACGGCGCATGAGCTGGCCAGCCTGGGCGCGCATGTGGCCCTGGTCGGCAGGCAGGCCGCCAAGCTTGAGGCGGTGGCGTTAGAGATATCGACGATTTACCCCGAACGCGCCGGCGATGTCAGCACCACGGTGTGCGACATCCGCGACGAGGCAGCAGTCAAGGCTACCGTTGAGGCCATCCTGCAAAGGCATGGCCGCATCGATGGACTTTTTAATTGTGCCGGCGGGCAGTTCCCCGCGAAGCTGCGCGACATCTCGCTCAAGGGCTGGGATGCGGTCGTTCGCAACAACCTGCACGGCACATTCCTTTTTTCGCGTGAGTGTTTTGTCCAGTGGATGGAACATCACGGCGGCAGCATCGTCAATATGCTGGCCGACATCTGGGGTGGCCTGCCCGGTATGGGGCACTCAGGCGCTGCACGCGGCGGCGTCTTGACCCTGACCGAAACGGCTGCTTGCGAGTGGGGCTACGCAGGTGTGCGGGTGAATGCGGTTGCACCGGGCTGGATTGCCTCCGCCGGCATAGACACCTACGACGAGGAATACCGTACCTTGCTACGCGGCCTGCGCAGCAAGGTTCCGCTGCAACGCTTCGGCACCGAAGCCGAACTGTCGTCGGCGGTGGTCTACCTGTTGTCGCAGGCCGCAGGTTTTATCAGCGGTAGCGTCATACGCGTAGACGGGGCCGTGCCTACAGCGCGCCACACCTGGCAGTTGCAGCCGGCAGAGCGCAGCTTTGCCTACAACGGCTTTCCTCAATACCAGCCTCCTGTTACATTTGCCGACGCGCCGAAGGGTAAAGACAAATGAGCCAGGCCAAGGGCTATTCACAACTGATCGTCGAGCAGCGCGGTGCCGCCTGCCACATCACCATCAACCGTGCTACCGAGCACAACACCATGACCGATGTCGTGATGGAAGAATTCGTGCGTGCTTTCCGAGAGGCTGAATCCATGCCCGACGTACGCGCGATTGTGCTGACCGGCGCAGGCGAACAAACCTTTTGCGCCGGCGGCAAGCTCAAGCCCACCGCTGATGGCTCACCGTTTGCGCTGGAGCCGGGTCGTTTTGACAACCCGGTTGCCGAGATGTTCAAGGCCATGGACCGCTGCAACCTGCCGATCATTGCGCGTGTCAATGGCGGCGCCTTCGGCGGCGGGCTGGGCCTGATCTGCGCCTGCGACTTTGCGGTTGCCGTTGACAGCGCCAAGTTCGGCACCACGGAAGCGAAAGTCGGTGTGTTTCCGATGATGATTTTGCCGGTGCTGATGCGCGTCATTCCGCGCCGCCGCTTGCAGGAAATGTGCTTTTTTGCACATCGCTTTTCGGCAGCCGAAGCGCAGCGCTTTGACATCGTCAACGAAGTGGTGCCCGCGTCTGAACTCGATATGGCCGTCAATGTCATGGTTGAAAAACTGGCCGCCAATTCGCCCGTAGCACTGCGTATTGGAAGGCGCGCCATCTCTGCCGTCACGGATCTTTCGTTTTCCGATGCCCTCAACCTGACGCAGGCCGTGCTACCCATCCTGTCGCAGAGCGAAGACACTAAAGAAGGCATGAAAGCCTTTGCCGAACGCCGCGCACCCGTCTGGCCCGGTCGTTAGGCCTGCTATCGCGATGACGACGACATCACACCGTACCAAGCCCTTGCGCATAGGCTGTGCAACTGGTTTCTGGGGCGACTCCGAAGCAGGAGCCACACAACTGGTCACGCGCGGCGGTATTGATTACCTAGTGTTTGACTTCCTGGCCGAGATCACCATGTCGCTGCTGGCGCGTGCACGGGCCAAATCACCTGATGCCGGTTACGCACCAGACTTTGTGCGCATCATTGCATCCCTGGCCGGTGAGCTGAAATCGCGCGGCATCAAGGTGGTCTCCAACGCTGGCGGTGTCAATCCGAAAGCCTGCGGTGACGCCCTGCGCAAACAACTGGAGGCGCTGGGCATAGCGCTGAAAGTCGCCGTCATTGAGGGCGATGACCTGTCAGACCGCGCCGATGAATTCAGGGTAGCAGGCGTGCGCGAGATGTTCAGCGGTACACCCATGCCGCCACAGTTTTTAAGCGTCAACGCCTACCTTGGCGCGCAGCCGATTGCTGCTGCGCTGGCAGCGGGCGCCGACATCGTCATCACCGGCCGTGTGGTCGACAGCGCCGTCACGCTGGGCCCGCTGATGCATGAATTCGGCTGGTCATGGACGGACTGGGACAAGCTGGCTACCGGCAGCCTCGCAGGGCACGTCATCGAATGCGGCACCCAGGCCACCGGCGGCATCTTTACCGACTGGGAAAGCGTGCCTGGCTGGGACGATATGGGCTTCCCGATTGCCGAGTGTGAGTCATCAGGGACAAGTTTTGTCTTGACCAAACCCGCCAACACAGGCGGCCTGGTCATACCCGCCAGCGTGGCCGAACAGGTGCTTTATGAAATCGGCGACCCTGCCGCCTACCTGCTGCCCGATGTCACATGCGACTTTCGCAGCGTAAAACTTCAGCAAGACGGCGATCACAGGGTTCGCGTCAGCGGCGCGCACGGCAGGCCGGCACCTTCGAGCTACAAGGTCAGCGCTACCTATGGCGAAGGCTGGCGTCTGTTCACGACGCTGATGATTGGCGGCAACGATGCCTCCCGCAAGGCAGAGCGTGTCGGCCAAGCCATTTTGCAGCGGACGCGCCGCATGTTTGCCGAACGCGGCTGGGATGACTACACACAGACCAGTGTGGAAGTGATGGGCGCAGAAAGCACCTACGGCCCGCATGCGCGCACAACTGGCACGCGCGAAGTGATCCTCAAGATTGCAGCAAAACACATGGCGCGTGATGCACTTGAGCTACTGGCGCGCGAGATTGCACCGTCCGCCACGGCGATGGCACAGGGCATCACCGGGTTTGCGGCGGGCCGCGCTTCTCCTTCACCGGTCGTACGGCTGTTCTCGTTTCTGACAGATCGGTCGCGCGTCAGGGCCTGCGTGACAGTCGATGGACTTGCTCTGCGGTTTGAAGAAACCTTCACCCCTGTCACTGCAGTTGCACCAGCCACCCTACCGCTACCGGCCCATGCCATCAACAGTGCAGACACCGTCACCGTCCACCTGCTGCGCGTGGCCTATGGCAGAAGCGGCGATAAGGGTGACATGGCCAACATCGGCATCATTGCGCGCAGCGATGCGCTTTATGCTGTCTTGCAACAAAACCTGACGGCGGAAAAGGTGCGCAACTATCTTGCCCATGTGGCTCAAGGCAAGGTGTCGCGTTACAGCCTGCCCGGCCTCAACGCTCTTAACTTCACACTTGAAAACGCCCTTGGCGGCGGCGGTGTGGCCTCGCTCCGGTACGACCCCCAAGGCAAGGCGTTAGCCCAAATGTTGCTGGATATTCCGGTCGATATCCCCGCCTCCCTTCTCGACAATTTGTCATGAAAACCGTGATGGACAACCCCAGCGAGCTGGACACAGAAGCACTGGCGACCAACCCCGCTGGCAAGCAAACGCCGCGCCGCATGCGGCGAGCTGCAGAGATCATCAATGCAGCACGCGACACCTTTCTTGAAAAAGGTTTTGAGCGCGCCTCGGTTAGCGAGATTGCTGCAAAAGTAGGCGTGGTGGAAGGTTTGCTCTATTCCTACTTCCCGACCAAGCGCGACCTGCTCAATGAAGTGCTGCGCGGCATGTATGAGCCGCTGATACGCGAAATAGAAGAAAGCTTCAGCCGCCTGCAGGGACTGCGCAGCCGCATGCGCTTTCTGGTCTGGCGGCATTTGCGTGTGTACGTGGAAGATCCCGGCCTGTCCCGTCTTGTGTTGCATGAAGTGCGCACACGGCCTGAATATTTCAACTCCGCCTTGCATGAACTGCATGTTCGCTACACCGCTTTTTTGATGCGCACCGTGCGTGATGCTGTCGCCCAGGGCGAGTTGCCGGCCGACACCGACGCTGAGATGGTGCGCGGATTGGTTTATGGCGGCATCGAACACCGCATGTGGGGTGTTCTCTTCGGCCGCGACACCGTCAATATTGAAGTGGCTGCCGACCGTTTTACAGACATGGTACTTAGGGGCATCCAGCCTGCTGGCCAGTCTCATGTTTATTCCACCCCCGCGCCCGCCGAATTGGGCCGCGACGAGATTGAGCGCCGCCTGGCGCTCCTTGAAAAGATAGTAGCGGAAGGCGCAGTCCAGCCAGCAGCAGCACGCCGCAAAAAAACGCCATGACCACGATCAAAAAACTCTTCATCGCCAACCGCGCCGAAATCGCCCTGCGCATCGTCCGCACAGCCAGGCGCATGGGTATCGCCACTGTGGTCCCCATTCACAGCCACGACCGGTTCGGCCCGGCACTTGCTGAAGCCGACGAAACCGTTGAAGTCTTCGGAACACCCGCAGTCGCCGCCTGGCTGGACATCCCCGGCATGATCCGCGCGGCCATCGATAGCGGCTGCGATGCGATTCATCCCGGCTACGGTTTCCTGTCCGAAAACGCTGCCTTCTCCAAGGCAGTCGCTGATGCCGGCCTGATCTTTGTTGGCCCAACCGCCCAGGTGATCGAACTCATGGGCGACAAGATCAGAGCGCGCCGTTTTGCGGTCACCCAGGGTATGCCGGTCACGCCCTCTGCCGACGAAGCCACAGACCCAGCCACTTTTGAAAAGCGTGCAACCGCCATCGGCTTTCCGCTGCTGGTCAAGGGCGCAGCTGGTGGTGGTGGCAAGGGCATGCAGATCGCGCACCTAGCCGAAGACCTGGCCCACGCCATCAGCCTGGCGCGCTCCGAGAGCCTACGCTACTTTGGCGATGGCCGCCTCTTTGCCGAGCATTTTGTCGAGCAGCCGCGCCACATTGAGGTACAGGTGTTTGGCGACACCCACGGCAACGTCATTCACCTGGGCGAGCGTGAATGTTCGATACAGCGACGTTTCCAGAAACTGATTGAAGAATCTCCCGCACCGGCGCTACCGGCCGAACTGCGCGACCGCATTTGCGAGGCTGCTGTCCAACTGGCGTCGGCTGCAAAGTACGTCAACGCTGGCACGGTCGAATGCATCGTGTCGCCCGACGGCGACTTTTTCTTTCTCGAAATGAACACCCGCCTGCAGGTCGAGCACCCCGTAACCGAGATGGTCACGGGGCTGGACCTGGTCGAACTGCAACTGCGCGTAGCCCAAGGCGAAGCGCTGCCGCTTAAGCAGGCCAACGTGCACTTCAGTGGCCACGCGATGGAGTGCCGCATTCTTGCCGAAGATGCGGACGCCGGGTTTGTACCTGACACCGGCAAGGTACTTTTGCTTCACTGCCCCACAGGCCCTGGCGTGCGTTTTGACTGCGGCGTAACACAAGGCGCGCCGGTGACGGCCGATTTTGACTCCATGCTGGCCAAGCTGGTGGTGCACGGTGCAGATCGCACGCTGGCCATCTCACGCATGCGCAGCGCACTGGCCGAAACCGCCATGCTGGGCGTGACCATCAACAACGATTTTCTCTCGCGCGTGCTGCAACACCCGGCTTTTGCGCGCGGCGAGACGGACACCGGCTTTCTGGAGCGCCACAAGGCCGACCTGGCACCCGCGTTGCTGACAGAGGCCGAACGGCAACTGCTGCTGGCCGTTGCGGCCAGTGCAGCACCCGATATTTCAGCCACCCGAATTCCAGAACCGTATGCCTCGATGGGCGCATGGCACAACTGAAGAAACTGACTTCAAAAATGACCACACTCCAGTTTTCAGACGAGCCCGACATGCGGCACCAGGTACAGGTGCGCACTGAAGCCGTCTACGTCGATGGCACGCCGATCAAGATCCGTCAATCCGCAGCCGGCACTTTTGTTGGCACGCTTGACGGCCGTACAGAACGGCTGCGCGCTGTGGCACATGGCGACACCATTTATGTGCAGTTGCGTGGTCGCAGCATCCAGGTCAACCGGGTGGACCCGACGCGGGCGTCAGCATCCGGTGCAGCCAGTGGTGCAGGCGCCTCCCATGCACCCATGCCTGGCGTGGTGGTGTCCGTCCTTGTTGCCGTCGGCCGGCAGGCCAAAAAAGGCGATGCGCTGCTGGTGATTGAAAGCATGAAACTCCAGATGACGATTTCCGCCACGCTCGACGGCGAGGTGGCCGAGTTGCCGCTGGCCGTGGGCCAGACCTTCCAGCGCAACGACATGCTGGTGCGCCTCATTAATCCCGGAGACGCCGCATGAGCCGCATTGTCAGCAAAATAGACACCGCCTCTGCAGGCTACAAAAAGAACTACGCCGCAATGACGCAGAAGGTCGAGGCGCTGCAGGCCAAGGTGCACAAGGCGCGCTATGAAAGGCCCGAGCGTGATCTGGAGCGTTTGCAGCGGCAGAAAAAACTCACGGTCCGGGAAAGGCTGAACCTGCTGCTTGACCCCGGCACACCGTTTCTGGAAATCGGCACGCTGGTCGCCAACAAAGCCTATGAAGGCGAAGTCCATGGCGCCGGGCAGGTGTCCGGTATTGGCATCATCCACGGACGCGAAGTCCTTATTCACGCCGATGACCCCAGCATCAAGGGCGGTGCCTGGTACCCTCTGTCGATCAAAAAGATCGTGCGCACGCTTGACATCGCGATTGAAAATCGGCTGCCCGTCATCCATCTCTGCGACAGCGCTGGCGGCTTCCTGCCACTGCAGTCAGACCTCTTTCCCGACAAACATGCTGCAGGCCGTATCTTTCGCAACCAGTGCATGCTGTCCAAAATGGGGGTGCCGCAAATTGCTGTGGTGCTGGGTCACTGCACTGCCGGTGGCGCCTACATCCCCGCGCTGTGCGACTACAGCGTCATTGTGCGCGGCAATGGCGGCGTGTTTCTGGGTGGCCCGCCGCTGGTCAAGGCTGCCACCGGGGAAATCGTCACCGCAGAAGCATTGGGTGGCGCCACCATGCACACCACGGTGTCGGGCACCTGCGATTACGCGGCCGACGACGAACCCCACGCCATAGCGATCGCACGCGACATCTTTGCCAACACAACGCCCATCACCAAACAAACCATAGACCGGGTTGAGGCCGAAGCACCCTTCTACGACCCGAAAGAGCTCTACGGCATCGTGCCCACCGACTGGAAAACCGGCTTTGACATGCGCGAGGTGATTGCGCGTGTGGTCGACGGCAGCAACTTTCATGAGTATCAGCCTGACTACGGCACCACCATGATCTGCGGCTACGCCCGTATCTGGGGCTGCAAGGTCGGCATCCTGGCCAACAATGGCGTGCTCTTCAACGACAGCTCGCTCAAGGCAGCGCACTTCATGCGGCTCTGCGACCGCGACCGCACGCCCCTGGTGTTTTTGCAAAACATCACCGGCTACATGGTTGGCCGGGAGTACGAGGAGCGCGGCATCACCAAGGACGGCGCCAAGATGATCATGACGCAGGTCGGCTGCACAGTGCCCAAATTCACCGTGATCGTCGGTGGCTCATTCGGTGCCGGCAACTACGGCATGTGCGGCCGCGCCTTTGATGGCCGCTTTTTGTGGATGTGGCCTCAGTCGCAGATCGCCGTGATGGGTGCCGAGCAGGCTGCCAACACCCTGGCCGACGTCAAGATACGCCAGCTCCAGCGCAAGGGCCATGAGCTTGATGCAGAGCAGATCGCCGCCATCCGCGAGCCGGTGCTGGCCAGTTTTGAGGCCGAAAGCGATGCCTACCATTCCACATCGGAGATGTGGGATGACGGCATTTTGGATCCGGTAGACACCCGCAATGCACTGGGTATGGCCATCGTGTCGTCGCTCAATGCACCGTTTGGCGAGATGGGTTACGGCGTCCTGCGCCTGTAAGCCGGTCACACAAATTCGCAGGAGAGCGCATGATTGCCGTCAACGACCACTCCACCATTGGTGAAACGTTTTTTCGCGCGGCGGACACCTATGCAGACAAATCCTTTCTGGCAGTACCAGCCAACCCTGCCCGAGCGTACGACCCGGCGGGCAAGGAGATCACTTACGCAGAAGCTGCGCGCGCGGTACGTGAACTCATGCAGGCGTACTCTGCCGCTGGCTATGGCGTTGGCCACCGTATTGCGCTGCTGATTGGAAACCGGCCCGAGCACATGCTGCACAAGCTGGCCATGAATGCGCTGGGCGTGTGCTGTGTGCCGCTCAATCCCGATCATCGCCCACGCGAAATGGCCTATGTGCTGGACCACGCCAAAGTTGACCTGGTGGTCGTGCTGACGGCCACGGAATCACAGCTGCGTCTTGGCATGCAACAGGCGGAGCACGGCAAGCCGCAGGTCGTGCAGTTTGAAAACTTCACCTCGGGCTTGCCAACTGCGGACCGCAAGGCTACATCCAGCACACCCGAGGGGTCCACAGCCGCGAGTGTGTTGTACACGTCGGGCACCACCGGGCGGCCCAAGGGCTGCGTGCTATCGCATGGCTATGAGCTGGCTGCAGGCGCCTGGTATTCAACCCGCGGCGGCCTGTCAACATTTGGCCAAGCCTGTGAACGCATCTACAACCCGCTGCCGCTGTTTCATGTCAACGCCTCCATCTTCTCGTTTTACTGCGCCATGCTCTGGGGCAACTGCCAGGTGCAAACCGACCGCTTCCAGCCATCGCGCTGGTGGACCGAGGTTTATGAATCCAGAGCCACCGTCGTGCATTACCTTGGCGTGGTCGTGCCGATGCTGCTGGGCCAGGCGCCTCACCCGCATGAACGTGACCACGCCGTGCGCTTTGCGATCGGTGCAGGTGTCGAGCCCCAGCGCCACAAGGCTTTTGAAGAACGCTTCGGCTTTCCGCTGATCGAGATCTGGGGCATGACCGAGATGGTGCGCGCCATAATCGACAACCAGTTGCCACGTGAAACCGGCACACGCGCCTTTGGCCGCGCCACGCCAGGCGTCGAAATACGCGTGGTGGACGACAACGATATCGACATGCCGGCAGGGCAAGAGGGCGAAATGATCGTTCGCCACAGCGCTGCCACGCCGCGCAAGCATTTCTTCAGCGGCTACCTGGATGACGAAGCCGCTACCGAAGCCGCTTGGCGCGGGGGCTGGTTTCACACCGGCGATATCGTCACGCGTGACGCCACCGGCCTGCTGCGCTTTATTGACAGGCGCAAAAACATCATCAGACGGTCGGGCGAAAACATCGCCGCAGCCGAGGTCGAAGCACTGCTGCAGGCACACCCGCTGGTTGACAGCGTTGCGGTGCTCGCCGTGAAAGACGAGGTCCGGGAAGAAGAAGTGCTGGCCTGCGTGGTTCTCAAGGTCAAGGCAGTGGATGCGGCGGCCACGGCCAAAGTGCTGTTTGATCACTGCAACACCAACCTGGCGTATTACAAAGCGCCTGGCTGGCTCTACTTGACGGACAGCATTCCGACCACTGCAACCCAAAAAATCCAGAAGCACCAGATTTTCGAACCTGGACTGGACCCACGCACCCTGCCCGGCATGATGGATTTGCGCGCCCACAAAAAACGCGATGTACGTCCTGCCGCCACCTGACACTTTTTGCTCTTTTTATGCCTCTACCCCTTCTTTTCCAGAACGCACTGTCAATACCTGCCATCGGTTCGCCGATGTTTCTGGTGTCGTTTCCTCCACTGGTGACAGCCCAGTGCAAGGCCGGCATGGTCGGTACCTTTCCCCATGTCAATGCGCGAACGTCAGAGCAGTTCGACCAGTGGCTCACCGATATCAAAAATAGCCTGGCCGCCCACAGCGCAAGCCACCCCTCGGCCACCGTTGCGCCTTATGGCGTCAACCTCATCGTGCACCGGACCAATGTTCGGTTCGAGCCGGACCTGGCGCTGGTGGTCAAACATCGTGTGCCGTTTGTCATCACCTGCCTGGGCCATCCCGGCAAAGTCGTCGAGGCAGTACACGCCTATGGCGGCACGGTTTTCTGCGACGTGACGAGTGCCGCGCACGCACGCAAGTCAGTCGATGCCGGTGTCGACGGCCTGATCTGCGTAGGCGCGGGCGCAGGCGGACACGCATCGAACCAGAGTGCGTTTTCACTGGTTCGTGAAATCCGTGAGTTCTGGGACGGCTGCCTGGTGCTTGGCGGCGGCATCAATGACGGCCACCAGATACGCGCAGCAGAAGCCCTGGGCGCCGACCTGGTGTACATGGGGACACGCTTCATCGCCACGCAGGAATCCAACGCCCAGCAGGAGTTCAAGCAGATGGTGATTGACAGCGATGTGTCAGACCTCATCTACACCGACAGGCTGTCGGGTGTTCATGCCAACTTTCTCAAGCCATCCCTTGATAAGTGGGGGGTGGACGTGAGCACACTGCCGCCCAAGGCGCCCGACATGTCGTCCCTGACCGACACCACCGCCAAACTCTGGAAGGACCTCTGGAGCGCTGGCCAGGGCGTCGCCACCATCCATGACGCACCGGCCGTTGCCACGCTGGTCAGTCGCATCGCCGACGAATACGACAAAGCCTGCAGGCTGGGGCCGAGTCAAGCCCTGCGCCGTTCCACCACAGCAGCCTGAACACATCTACCGCACACCATGCAGCCGATTGATTTTTACTTCGACTTCGCTTCGCCCTATGGCTACTTCATGTCAGAAAAGATTGACGCGCTGGCCACCAAACACGGACGCAAGGTCATCTGGCGACCCATACTTTTGTTTGCCGCCTTGCGTGCGCTGGGCCTGCCCCCGCCGCTGGAACATCCGGTCAAACTTGAATACATGACCGCAGACTTTGTACGGTCAGCAACATTCCTGAATATTGATTACAGTCTGCCGCCTGGCTTTCCGGCGCTGACGCAACATGCAGCGCGTGCCTTCTACCTGTTGCACAGCAAGGCGCCGGATGCAGCTATTCCCTTTGCGCAGGCAGTGCTGCGCGGCTACTTTCGCGACCGTCGCGACATTTCAAATATCGACGTCATCGTACAAATGGTGGGTGAACAAACTGCCATTCTGGGATCATCGGCCGACGTGCGCGACCTCCTAAAGAGCGACGAGGCAAAGGCGATGCTACAGGCCGCAGTCACAGACGCTGTTGAGAAGAAGGTTTTTGGTTCACCCTTTGTTGTGATGGATGGCGAAGGTTTCTTCGGCGTGGATCGCCTTCCGCAGTTAGCGGCAAGACTCGCAGGCACCAAAACCTGAGACCGCAAAAGCACACAAACAGGAGTTACGCATGAAGCCAGACCTCGTCATCATTGAGACCATGGGCCACATCGGCCTGATGCGTTTCAATAACCCCGCAGAGCTCAACACCCTGGACGTGCCCATGCTGCTGGCGATGGAAGAAGCGCTGACAACGCTTGAGCTTGACAGCCATGTGCGGGTCATCGTCGTCACCGGTGTCAGCGACAAGGCGTTTATTGCAGGTGGCAACATCAAGGATCTCAACGCAAGGCGTGGGCTGCAACATTACAACGAGTTCTCCGAGACCGTGCACCGGGTCTTCAGGCGCTTTGAAGTGTGCAGCAAACCCACGATTGCAGCCGTCAACGGCTGGGCGCTTGGCGGCGGCATGGAGTTCATGCTCACCATAGACATACGGCTGATGGCCAACGAGGCCAAAATCGGTCTGCCCGAAATCAAGCTCGGCATCTTCCCGGGTGGCGGCGGCTCACAGCGCCTAATGCGCCAGTTGCCGATGTGCCAGGCAAAGCTGCTGATGTTCACCGGCGATTTTCTGAATGCAGAAGAAGCCCTCGCTATGGGCCTGGTCAACCAGGCCGTGCCCCGCGCACAGCTGCTGGAAGAAACCATGAAGCTCGCCGCGCGCATTGCAGAAAAGTCACCCGTCGCGCTGAAGTTTTTGAAAAATTCTATGCTGCACGGTGCCGACATGCCGCTGCCCGCAGCACTCGCCCACGAAGCCGCGATGATTAGCCTGGTGTTTGACAGCGACGATGCGCATGAGGGCTGCAGCGCATTTGTTGAAAAACGGACGCCGGTGTTTAAATGCTCCTAATGGATGGTGGATGCTGTGGCCAGCCACCTGTGTGAGATTGGCACCGAGGATTGGTTTGTGCTGATCCGCGTGCAAGTCACAGAGGGCAGGGCGGAGATGATCTACGAGGATGGCAATGGCCAAGAGCATGCCAGGCAACAAATCCCCTACACAGACTTTGCCCTGAGCGAAATCACGCTGTACGCCTGCTGGGACCAGGAGCACTGGGTGATCATGTTGCCTAGCGAGTATTGACCTGAGTCGGCCCCGACTGAATGCTGTGAAATCCCCACT
>Ga0209550_10001497_pt1 | contig 22345 bp, 21 predicted proteins | sample LauGreSuBDMM15SN_2_FD_187567 | JGI IMG/M metagenome (GOLD analysis project Ga0209550, IMG submission 187567) | Freshwater lake microbial communities from Lake Michigan, USA - Su13.BD.MM15.SN (SPAdes) (version 5) | ecosystem: Environmental > Aquatic > Freshwater > Lake | place: Lake Michigan... | reverse complement strand
CAGCTACACTGATTCAACTTGTTTTGACCCTTCCTAGAAGATTTCCCATGAATAAACTTAGCCCAGAATTTGATAGCCTGTTGCCCCCCCTAACACTGAATCGTCGTGGATTTTTGGCGACCTCGCTGATGAGCGGTTTCACGCTCGCCGCTGGCCCCGTGATGGCGCAGACCGTGATCACGACGGACACCAACGGCCTGATCGCCGGCGAAGTCAAGATCCCCGTCGCCGACGGCACCATCCCTGCGTACCGCGCAGCCCCTGCTGGCAAGACGAATCTTGGCACCATTTTGGTTGTGCAAGAAATTTTCGGCGTGCATGAGCACATCAAAGATGTTTGCCGACGTTTCGCAAAATTGGGTTACCTGGCGATCGCCCCCGAAATGTATGCACGCCAGGGCGATCCATCCAAGTTCACTGAGAACGCCAAGATTTTTTCCGAGATCGTCAACAAAGTGCCTGATGCACAAGTCATGAGCGATCTGGATGCCACCGCGAAATGGGCCGCTGCAAATGGTGGTGATCCTAAGCGTTTGGCGATCACCGGCTTTTGCTGGGGCGGCCGCATCGTCTGGTTGTATTCCGCACACAACCCCAATCTAAAAGCTGGCGTGGCCTGGTATGGCCGTTTGGTGGGCGACAAAGACGCGCTGCGCACGTCACAGCCTGTCGACATCGCAGGGCAAATGAAAGCGCCCGTGCTTGGCTTGTACGGTGGCAAAGACACCGGCATTCCTGTGGCAACCGTTGATCAAATGAAGACCTCGCTGATGAGCGGCTCAGCAGCCGCCAAGGCGTCGAGCTTCATTGTGTATCCCGAAGCGCCGCACGCTTTTTATGCCGACTACCGACCCAGTTTCCGCGCCGCCGAAGCCAAAGAGGCTTGGGATCAAGCGCAGGCCTGGTTTAAAAAACATCTTTAATTGATCAAGGAGTAGCAACATGGGTGCAATTACCCGCATTGATTCCAACGAGCGTTTGAGCCGTGTCGTGATTCACGGCGATACAGTCTATGTCGCAGGGATTACCGCGAGCGTGAAAGGCGACGTCGTCGCCCAGACGCGTGATGTGTTTGCAAAGATCGATGGCCACTTGGCCAGTGCTGGCTCCGACAAGCATCATTTGCTGACGGTGCAAATCTGGCTCAAAGATATTACCAACGACTTTGCAGGCATGAACTCTGTGTGGGCCGAGTGGGCACCAAAGAATGCGTTGCCGACACGCGCAACCGGCGAGGTTAAATTGGCCGCACCGGACTTGTTGGTTGAGGTCATTGTCTCGGCTGCTAAAAAAGCCTAAGAGTATTCAAGCCCGGAGAAGTTTTGTTGACAGTTGCCGTAATCGGAGCCGGGCCCGCAGGACTGATGGCAGCAGAAGGTTTGGCCGAGCACGGTTTCAAGGTGCAGGTCTATGAAGCCAAGCCTTCTGCAGGACGCAAGTTTTTAATGGCAGGTCGAGGTGGGTTGAACATCACCCACTCCGAACCTGCCGAATTATTTGTGTCGCGTTATGCCGAGCGCGCCGCCCACATGGCGCCGTTGTTAGCCGCGTTCGATGCTAACGCCTTACGCGACTGGGTGCACGCGTTAAAGATTGATACGTTCGTGGGCAGCTCTGGTCGAGTCTTTCCGGCCGAAATGAAAGCAGCACCCTTGTTGCGTGCGTGGATGCATCGCCTGCGTGGCCAAGGCGTGCAGTTTTATATGCGGCATCGCTGGCTTGGTTGGGACGCTGACGATGCACTGCGCTTTGCGACACCGAAGGGTGAAATGACCATCAAGCCTAGCGCGACGGTTCTTGCGCTGGGCGGTGGCAGTTGGGCCAAGCTCGGGTCAGATGGCGCGTGGTGGCCGTGGTTAAAGGAACAAGGCGTTGCACTCGCTCCACTGTTGCCAAGCAACGGTGGTTTTGAGACCAGCTGGTCGCAACACTTTATCGACAAGTGTGCGGGTCAGCCACTTAAGACGGCCTCGTTTTGGGTAGAGGGCGCACAAGGTCCGAGCGCAGCCTTGCGCGGCGAATGCATGGTCACGCAACACGGCCTAGAAGGTGGGGCGGTCTATGCGTTGTCGGCGGCCTTGCGCACCCAGATCCTGCAATGCGGCGCAGCGACTCTCTATGTTGATCTCTTGCCTGATCACAGCGCCGAAAAAGTATTAGAGGAAGTCTTGCGTGGTCGCGGAACGCGTTCCCTGTCGTCGCACTTGCGTTCCCGACTCGGCATTCAGGGCGTCAAGGCCACCCTGTTGCGCGAATGCTTGCCGGCCGAAGCGTTCGATCATCCTTCGGCGCTCGCCGCTGGAATCAAAGCGCTACCCATTACCCTGCAGGCGTGTCGTCCTCTGGACGAGGCGATCAGTACCGCCGGTGGCGTCATGTTTGAAGGCTTGACAGCGGGGTTGATGCTGAGTGATCGTCCCGGTATATTCGTCGCAGGTGAGATGCTCGACTGGGAAGCACCGACCGGTGGGTACTTGCTCAATGGCGTCTTGGCAACTGGCCGGTTGGCCGGCTTAGGTGTTTTTAATTGGTTAAAACAATCTACCCGGAGCAAATCAAATGAGCATGTTGAGTCCTGAAGAACTAGCGGCATTGATGCCTGCCGAGTCGTCCATTTACCCTGCACCGATTCCTGTGCAGTCTGTGTCGAGTGATGAGTTTTCTCCTGGGCCACAGACGCAAAAGCAAAAAGAATATGAATTCCGCGTCAAACAAATTGGTGCCGAGTTATCAAAGCATCAAGGCCTCACGCGTCGGAAGTTTTTTAAGACAGCCTCTGGAATGGCCGCTGCCTTCCTGGCGATGAACGAAACATATGGTCCAATTTTTGGCGTGTCTCAGGCCGAAGCGGCGACCCCAGAAATGGCGGCAGATCGTGCGCGCGGCCTCTCTGGCCAGTTCATTATGGACATGCACACGCACTTTCTGCGTGACGACACCAGTCTTGCAGGTTTTGTGCGGAGTCGAGAAGCCGTGGGTAAAGCAGGATGGAATCCTGCGCTTGTCGGCAAGCCGCAAACACTTGAAGACTTAAAGTTTGCAAACTACCTGAAAGAAATCTATCTCGATAGTGATACAAAGATCGCCTGCATTAGCGGTGCGCCTTCCGAGAAGCTGGGCGATTGGTTTTTAACTAACGACATGAAAGTCAATGCGCGCGCAACGATTAATGGGATTGCCGGTGCCAAGCGGGCGTATGCGCACGCCATCTTTACGCCGGGCTACGCCGGATGGCTCGAAGAAATTGATCGTGCAATCGAGATCTTGAAGCCCGACTCCTTTAAGGGCTACACCATTGGAGACAACACCCATAAAAATCTTTCCAAGCATCCCTGGCTACTCGACGATGAAAAGCTAGCGTATCCCGCGTATGAAAAATTCGCGAAAGCCGGTTTGAAGAACGTTTGCATCCACAAGGGCTTATTTCCGCCCGCAGTTGAAAAGCAGTTCCCGCATTTGCTTCGAAACTCAATGGTGGATGATGTCGCCAAGGCGGCTAAAGACTGGCCTCAACTTAATTTCATTATCTATCACGGTGGTTATCGCTACGGTGGTGGCAATGGCGCGGCAAATGCGTGGGAACAGTTTGAAAAAACAGGTCGTATTGACTGGGTAACGGACTTGGCTGAAATCCCGGCCAAACATGGTGTGACCAACGTGTATGCCGACGTGGGTCAGCTTTTCGCGCAATCAACGATTGCAGATCCGCGCGTGTCGGCCGTGATGATGGGTCAGCTCGTCGCAGGGCTCGGCGCAGACCACGTGTGCTGGGGCACAGATGCGATTTGGACGGGTGCACCGCAGTGGCAAATTGAGGCCTTACGTCGCATTGAAATCCCCGAGGACTTACAAAAACGCTATGGCTTGAAGCCTCTCGGCCCAGCAGATGGTCCGATCAAAAATGCCATCTTTGGTGAGAATAATGCACGCTTGTATGGCGTCACGCCCGCGCAGCGCGCAGCGGTGGCGGGCGACAAAATCGCCAGTGGCAAAGTTATTTATGACAAGCACGGTGAGGGTCGAACGAATATGGCGTACGGGTACGTCAATCGCCGTCTTCCATCGTCAGAAGCGTAGGTTGAATTTGCTCGATTGCTTTGGTAATGCAAGAGACCGCGAGGTCGCTGCGACCTTTGTCCATGCGTTGGCTTAGCGTGGCCACGCTGATGGCGGCCACGGGGTGGTTGTTTTTATCGAAGATCGGGAATGCGATGGTGCGCACGCCGGGTAATTCAATTACATCGCTAATGACATGGCCACGTGCGCGCGCACGTGCAATGACCTTACGGGCCTCCGCTTCGGAGTAGTTCGGAAACTTCTCGGCGCAACGCTCTTTGTTGATGCTCAGAATGCGTTCGATTTCGTTGTCGTCCAAAAAGCTCAGAATCGCTAACGCACCGCCACCGATATTCAGTGGGCGTCTGCGCCCAACTTCCAGTACAAAAACCTTGATCGGGAACGCGCCCTCTGCGCGGTCAATACAGACTCCATCAAAACCCGCACGCGTTGTCAGAAAAACCGTATCGCCGGTCGTTTGTGCAATTTGCTGGAGATGTGCGTGGCATAAGTCGCGCATATTTGTGCGCGGGCTTGCGGCAAGCCCCATTTCATAGATCATGCTGCCTAGAAAATATCGCTTGGTTGTTTCGTCCTGACGAATCAAGCCCTCAGAGACGAGTCCCTGCAAAATTCGGTGGGCCGTTGGGCGCTCGATATTGACCTCAGTGCAAAGATCAATCAGGCGGGCACCAAGGCGGTTACGTGCCGATACACTGCGTAACAAGGCGGCGACCCGTTGCACAACTTGTGTGCCTGATTTGATGGCGGCTGTCGGCGGAATCATTTGATGGTTCATAATATGGACTGGCAATAGTCCATATTATGGCCCTCCACAGGCAAGCTGTCCAACCCCCCCCTATTCATCGGGTAATTAGCCCTCCAGGTTGAAACGCGTGGGCTACCGCGCTTCGCTAAAATGCATTCCATCACCATTCACCCTCGGCTCCCTTCATGTTCGCAACTGCATCGTTGGCGCACTTGTCCAAGACAGAGCAATACCGCCAGCTTGCCCAGCAGGCGCGCGCCTTGATGGAAGGCGAGACAGATCGCATCGCCAACGCAGCAAATATGGCGGCGCTTGTGATGCACGCGCTCAGTGATCTGAACTGGGCCGGTTTCTATTTTTATGATGGGACCGAGCTCGTACTTGGTCCGTTTCAAGGTAAACCCGCTTGTTTGCGCATTGCGCTCAACAAAGGTGTTTGTGGCGCGGCTGCGACGACCCGTCAGGCGCAGTGTGTCGCGGATGTACATGCGTTTCCTGGCCATATCGCCTGTGATGCGGCCTCGCGCTCCGAGCTCGTCATTCCTCTTTTCTGGCAAGCGCAGCTAGTAGGGGTGTGGGACTTGGATAGCCCAGTTCCTGCAAGGTTTGACGCACAAGATCAGGCAGGGATGCAAGTCTTGTGCGATATTTACATGCACGCGGTTTATAAAAACAACTAAGAGTAGACAAAAACATGACAACACCCCATTCACTCGACTTTGATTACGTCATCGTTGGTGCAGGTTCGGCAGGCTGTGTGCTGGCTAACCGCTTGTCGGCCGATCCCAAAAACCGCGTGCTGTTGCTTGAGGCCGGAGGCAAGGATGATTGGCACTGGATTCACATCCCCGTCGGATATTTGTACTGCATCGGCAACCCACGAACCGACTGGTGTTACCGCACCAAGGCCGATCCGGGCCTGAATGGTCGTGAGCTCGGCTATCCGCGCGGTCGCGTATTGGGTGGATGCTCGTCGATCAACGGCATGATTTATATGCGTGGCCAAAGTGCAGACTACGACGGTTGGGAAGCCCAAGGCAACCCTGGCTGGGGCTGGAAAGATTTGTTACCCCTTTACAAGGGTATGGAAAATCACCACGGCGGCGAAAGCGAGTTCCACGGCACCGGTGGCGAATGGCGTGTCGAGCCCGCGCGCTTGTCCTGGGAGATCCTGGACGCGTTTCGCGATGCAGCCAATCAGGCAGGCATCCCCTCCACCACAGACTTTAATTGTGGGGATAACGAGGGTGCCAGCTACTTTGAGGTCAATCAACGTTCCGGTTTTCGTTGGAGTGCATCGAAGGCGTATTTGCGCCCCATTAAGCACCGTACAAACTTGACCGTGCTGACAGGCGCACGCACCACCAAGCTTGAATTTGAAGGCAAGCGCTGCACGGGTGTGCGGTTTCTGAAAGACGGCGAGCAGCACATCGCGCGTGCACATCGCGAGGTCGTGATGGCTGCCGGTTCAATCGGCACGCCGCAACTATTGCAAGCCTCGGGTGTTGGTCCCGCCGCGCTGCTTGGCTCGTTGGGTATCCCCGCCGTGCATGCGTTAGAAGGGGTTGGCCAAAACCTGCAAGACCACTTGCAGTTGCGCATGATCTATCGCGTACAAGGCACACGCACTCTTAATACACTGGCGAATTCGTGGTGGGGCAAGGCGATGATCGGGCTCGAATATATGCTGACCCGTCGCGGCCCAATGAGTATGGCGCCATCACAACTGGGCGTCTTTGCAAAATCCGGACCCGAACAAACACGTGCCAATGTGGAATATCACGTGCAGCCCCTGTCGCTCGAGCGCTTTGGTGAGCCCCTGCACAGTTTTCCTGCGTTCACCGCATCGATCTGTAACGTGCGACCAACCAGTCGTGGGCACGTCAACATCACCTCACCCGATACGGCGCAGCATCCTGAAATCCTGGCGAACTATTTGTCGACAGCTGAAGATCGCCATGTTGCGGCCGATAGCATTCGCTTAACGCGACGCATCGTTCATCAATCAGCGCTCGCACGGTTTAAGCCCGAAGAGGTCAAGCCTGGCATCACCGAGGATACCGAAGAAGCGCTCGCGAAAGCTGCTGGTGAAATCGGCACAACGATTTTTCATCCCGTGGGTACTTGCAAGATGGGCCAAGATTCGATGGCTGTCGTGGACGCAAATTTGCGTGTGTACGGCATTCAAGGCTTGCGTGTGGCGGACGCCTCGATCATGCCAACGATTACCTCGGGCAACACCAACTCACCGACGATGGTGATCGCTGAAAAAGCCGCGCAGATGATGTTGGCGCAAGCCACCTAGAAGGCTTGGGCTGTAAGAGCCGGCGGGCGCTTACGTTCGCCGAATTTCAACAGGCTGGCTTAACGCTTGGATTTCGCAGTCCACCACCGGTGCTCGTCGCTCGAGCACCACGAAGTCGCCATCGCGCTGGGACAAGAGCGGGTGATGCCACGTCGCTGGCTTAAAGGTCACTCCGCATGAGCCGTCGATCCAGAAAGCTGCAATCGAGCTCTCTAGTGGAGTCTTGCCGCCTGTGCTCGGATCGCCGAGCGCCACGATCACAACAAACGGCACCCCGGCAAGCGGAATAAAGGATTGGCTGCCCACACAGTGTCGCTCGAGCGCGACCGCGGTAAACGGCAGAGGGTTAGCGCGTGCGCGGTAAAGATTTAAAGAAGGCTCGCCACCTTGCGCCGTCAGGGCAGGATCTTCGAGTGCGATTTTTTCACTGGTGCCGCCATTAATAAACAAGCCGCTCGCGACCTCGCCGCCTAGAATGTCACCGTAAGGGGCAAAAGCGTGTTGAGTCAGTGCTTGGACAACGAGTGATCGGGAAGAGGGCATCGCACAATTGTAAAAAGACAAAGATATCACAGCATCATCCAGAAACAATTGGCTGTCAATCCTTACATCTTGACACCTATTGCGATTGGGCTGTGATTTACCTCAAGCCTACGGTATAGTCGAACGATCGCATGTGTTGAGTGCATGCCCTGGTTAGCCTTGTTTATTTTTTTGAGATCGCCCGATGAACATTCCCCACTCCGTCCAAATTATTGCGACCGTTCTATTCGCAATCGCGGTGATCCATACCTTTGCGGTTCCCGTGTTCGCCAAGCTTGCACATAAAAATGGACCCCATGCTGGGCTGTGGCATTTTTTAGCTGAAGTCGAAGCGGTCTTTGGTGTGTGGGCCTTTGTGCTCATCGTGGTGATGGCGATGATGGCGGGCACGACGACCATGATCGAGTATGTGGATACCCGTAACTTTACTGAGCCACTTTTTGTCTTTGCCATCATGGTGGTTGCAGCGAGCCGACCCATTATTGAGTTGGTGAATGTGTTGGTACGCGGTTTGGCCCGCATGATTCCCGTGCAGCGTCAATTGGCGACGTTCTTTGTTGTGCTGACCTTTGTGCCGCTTGCGGGCTCGCTTATTACAGAGCCTGCCGCCATGACGCTCGCCGCCCTGTTGTTGCGTGATGGATATTTCAAACGACCCGGCCACACAGGTTTCAAATACATGGCGCTCGGCGTGTTGTTTGTTAACGTTTCGATCGGAGGGGTGCTGAGCGCCTACGCGGCACCTCCGGTGTTGATGGTTGCCCAAACGTTTGGTTGGGACTCGATGTATATGCTGACTAATTTTGGATGGCGTGCGGCTGCAGCCGTCGCACTCAATGCATTGATTTTGACAATCATCAATCGCAAAGTGCTCTTGAGTGGTGAAGTCGAAACGCATCACGGTGTGACAGAAGATGGACCTTCGCGCGTCCCCGTGATTATCTCGTTGATCCATGTCCTGTTCTTGGTTGGCATTGTCGTGTTTGCCCATCACCCAGGTATTTTTATGGGCCTACTTGTTTTATTTATTGGTTTTTGTGAAGCCTATAAGCGCTACCAATCGCGTTTGATGATCAAGGAAGGCCTGATGGTTGGCTTCTTCCTCGCGGGACTCGTGATGTTGGGTGGTTTGCAGAAGTGGTGGTTACAAGATTTGCTCGGCAGCCTTTCGCCGATTGTTTTATTTTGGGGGTCGACGGCGCTCACGGCTATCACAGACAATGCTGCTCTGACCTATCTCGGGTCGTTGGTTGAGGGCACCTCAGAGGCGTGGCGTTATATGCTTGTGGCGGGCGCTGTGACAGGTGGCGGCTTAACGGTGATTGCTAACGCACCTAATCCTGCAGGCTTTTCGATTTTGAAGCCGAGCTTTCCGGATGAAACCATTTCACCCGGCCCTTTATTTTTAGCAGCTTCGATCCCAACACTGATCGCAGCGACTTTCTTTTTGCTTTGATGTTTCTAGACCGATCACGCGCACCTTGCGCGTGACTTGTGCGTGACTTGAATCTTACGGAGCCCGACATGTCAGATCTTGCTTTTTCAACACTTACCCAATTAGCCCAGGGCTTGCGCGCAAAAAAATATAGTTCGGAAGAACTCGCGCGTGAGTATCTGACACGTATTAGCAAGGGCAATAAAAAATTGCACGCCTATGTCTTGGTAGACGAAGACAGCACGATCGCCCAAGCGCGAGCAGCGGATCAGCGCCGTGCGGCTGGCTATAGCCTCAGTGCAGTTGATGGCGTGCCGATCGCAGTCAAGGATCTCTGCGAAATTGAAGGCCAGATCACCACCGGTGGTTCACAAGACTGGGTGAATCGCCGCAGCCCCACGACCTGTACAGCGGTTGAACGCTTGCTGCGTGCGGGTATGGTGAACTTAGGCAAGACCCACATGGTGGAATTTGCGTTTGGTGGTTGGGGGACGAACCCTGTGATGGGCACACCCTGGAACCCCTGGGATCTCAACACCCATCGCACACCGGGCGGCTCTTCTAGCGGCTCCGGTGTCGCGGTCGCAGCGGCCCTATGCCCCGCGGCATTGGGTTCTGATACGGGCGGCTCGGTACGCATTCCCGCGGCGCTGAACGGGATCACCGGTTTAAAGACAACGCGGGGCTTAATCAGCTTGCACGGCGCGCTGGCTTTGTCGGGCACGCTCGACTCCATTGGCCCCATGACACGCGATATGCGCGACGCCGCGATTCTGACAGAATTGATGGCCGGTGCAGATCCTCTGGATCCAACATCCTGCAATCGCCCACTGTTTCAGTGGCACGCACCAGCAGAGGGGCCCAAGCCGTTGGCGGGTACGCGTATTGCGATGTTCCCACCCGGTCAGTATCCCATCGAGCTTGGCAAAGACGTTTTGCGAGTGCTCGAAGACACACGCCGTGTGCTTGTCGATCTTGGCGCAACGATTATTGAAAAGCCCTTCCCCTTCGATTTCCACGACATGATGTTGCGTAACGGACAGATCATCGCGGCCGAAGCCTTCGCACTTCATCGTGCCTACATTGATGATGAAGCCAAGCCGTTCGGTCCGTTTGTGCGCAAGCGCGTACAGTCAGGCCGCAGTATTTCTGGTGCGGACTATATCGATGCCATGGCGGATCATCGCCGCACGATCGCGGCCTGGACCGATTGGATGAGCAATATCGACGCGCTGTTGTCACCTTGCGCGCCGATGGGCGCTGTGCCTCTCACGGAAGTGAATGAATCTAAGACCCCACTCGCCGCCTTCACACGAGCAGGTAATTACATGGGCACCGCAGGCATTTCCTTGCCGGCAGGCTTTGCAGATAACGGTATGCCGCTTGGGATGCAGCTGTTGGGCAAACCGTTTGATGATGCAACCATGGTGCGCATTGGGATTGCTTTCCAGAACGCAACCGATTGGCATTTGAAGCGCCCGAACTTGTCAGCGCTGGGGCTCTAAGCCATGACTAAACCCTCACTTGGCTTTGTTGGCGTGGGCCGCATGGGTGCACCGATGGTGCAACGTCTGTTGGCGGCAGGCTATGCCGTGACCATTTGTGATCCCGTGCCAGCAGCGGTTGACGCACTTGTTAAACAAGGCGCGACCGCAGCCAAATCGCCACGCGATGTGGCCGATCAAGCCGACATCGTCTTTGCAAGCGTACCCACTCCCAATATCGTCAAGCAGGTTGCAGTCGGTGGCGATGGGGTCGTGCATGGCAAGCGCATCAAAATATTTGTGGACCTGTCCACCACGGGCCCCAAAACCTCTGCCGAAGTAAATCAGGCACTGGCTGCTGCCGCGCGTCCGGTGGTGATGGTGGATTGCCCCGTGAGTGGCGGGGTTGCCGGGGCAGAAAAAGGCACGCTGTCCTTAATGATTGCGGGGCCCGCTGCGGCCCGTGCAGAGCTTGAGCCCGTCATGAAAGAGCTCGGTCGCATCTTGTTATGTGGCGACACGCCCGGGCAAGCGCAGATGATTAAGGTCGCCAACAATCTCGCCTCGGTGGCGTGTATGGCCATCAGTTGTGAAATGCTGGTGCTGGGTGCAAAAGCAGGTGTGGATCCCCAGACCATGATGGAAATCATTAGCGTCAGCAGCGGCCGCAGTGGTGCCATGCAAGATAAGGTGCCCAAGCACATCCTGCCGCGCACGTTTGACTTTGGGTTTTCCAGCGCCATGTCTTATAAAGACGCGCGCCTGTGTCTGGACGAGGCCGAGCATCTGGGCGTGCCGCTGGTGATTGGTAACGCGGTGGGCCAGGTCCTCAACATGAGCAAAGCCCAGTTCGGGCCTGATGCCGACTTCACCAACATGATCCGCCTGTTTGAGCAGTGGGCTGGGGTCGAGGCCATTCCACACAAAAAGGGCGCTAATAAAGCGTCATAATCCGCGCCGGCGCAAGGGATTAGCGAAAAAGCCGTTAAAATACAAAGCTTTCCCTTGAATTCTCTGCCTCAAAGAAGATCGTGCCAATCTACGCTTACAAGTGCACCGCCTGCGGCCATGCCGAGGACGTGCTTCGAAAGATTTCTGACAAGCCTTTAACCGTCTGTCCCCAGTGCAATCAAGAGACCTACGCCAAGCAGGTCACCGCTGCGGGCTTTCAGCTTAAAGGCTCGGGCTGGTACGTTACCGACTTTCGTAACAACAGCAGCGGTGGCGCCAAGAAAGCCGAGGTCGCCCCCGGCACCACGGCGGCTGATGCCAAGCCTGCCGCCAGCGAGACCAGCAGCGCGGCTGCGTCCTCCGATGCCGGCTCAGGCGCTGCGTCTGGTGCGGCAGCGAGCGGTTCAAACGGCGCATCAAATAGCAGCGCAAATAGCAGCTCAGGTAGCAGTTCAAACAACAGTTCAAACAGCGCTGCCCCGGCCAGCACGCCTGCTGCACCTGCCGCCTCCAGCTCCTCGGGCTCAAGCTCGGGTAGCAGCGCGCCTTAAGCCGCCGCACCCGCTACATCATGCGCGCCTTCAAAACATACTTCATCACAGGGCTGCTCGTTTGGGCGCCTGTGGTGATTACCGTTTGGGTGCTCAGTGTGTTGGTCAACACGCTTGAAAGCGTGGTGCCCAGTTTCTTGTCTCCGCAGGCCTTGTTCGGCCGAGACATCCCTGGCTTTCGGGTCGTCGTCGTGTTGGTGGTGCTGTTTGTCACCGGGATTTTTGCGGCTAACTTTTTAGGCCGGAGTATCTTGCGCTTCTGGGAAGCCGTTCTCGGTCGCATCCCGCTTGTGCGCTCGATCTATACCTCCGTCAAGCAAGTGAGTGATACCTTGCTGGCACCGAATGGCCAAGCCTTTCGTCAGGCCGTGCTGGTTGAATATCCACGCGCAGGTTGTTGGTCCATCGGGTTTTTGACTGGCACCTCAAGCGGTGAGGTTGCCGACCACTTATCGGGCGAGCATGTCAGTGTGTTTGTACCCACCACCCCAAACCCGACGGCCGGATTTTTATTGATCGTGCCGCGCAGCGAAATCAAACCGCTCAATATGTCGGTTGATGCAGCGCTGAAGTACATTGTTTCCATGGGTGTCGTGGCGCCAGCCCTCCCCAAGCAATAAGTTTGTTGAAGTCTTAAGTATCCGATTAATTTTTGTTAGATCTGTCTCGTTCGATCTTTTGGAGTTTGCATGCGCACCTGCTACACCGGCCAGGTTTGTCGTGACCATCTCGGTCAAACCGTTACCCTTTTTGGCTGGGTACATCGTCGTCGCGATCATGGCGGCGTCATCTTCATTGACATGCGCGATCGCGCGGGTCTGGCGCAGATTGTGTTTGATCCAGATAATGCCGAAGGCTTTGCGACGGCAGAGCGCCTGCGCAATGAATTTTGTATTCGTGTAACTGGTCTGGTGCGAGAGCGTCCTGCAGGTACAAGCAACAGCGACTTGGCGTCTGGTGAAATCGAGATCCTCTGCCGCGAAGTTGAGATCCTCAACCCCTCGGTGACCCCACCCTTCCAGCTCGATGACGAAAACTTGTCCGAGACGACCCGCCTGACCCATCGCGTACTGGATTTGCGCCGTGGTCAGATGCAACGCAACATGATGTTGCGCTATCGCGTGTCGATCGAAGTCCGTAAGTTTCTGGATGACCTCGGCTTTATCGATATCGAAACCCCCATGCTCACCAAGAGCACACCCGAAGGCGCGCGCGACTACCTCGTACCGTCACGCGTCAACGCCGGTGAGTTTTTCGCCTTGCCACAGTCACCACAGCTCTTTAAACAGATGTTGATGGTGTCGGGCTTTGATCGTTACTACCAGATCACAAAGTGTTTCCGCGACGAAGACTTGCGTGCCGACCGTCAGCCTGAATTCACCCAGATCGATTGCGAAACTTCCTTCCTGAACGAGACAGAAATCCGTGCGATCTTCGAGTCGATGATTCGCCACGTTTTCAAAGCCGTACAGAACGTGGATCTCGCAGAGACCTTTCCGATCATGCCTTACAGCGAAGCGATGCGTCTGTACGGGTCAGACAAACCTGATCTGCGCGTCAAGCTTGAGTTCACTGATCTGACCGACGTCATGAAAGATGTCGACTTCAAAGTCTTTGCCCAAGCTGCTACCACCGAAGGCAGTCGTGTTGTTGCTTTGCGTGTGCCACTAGGTGGTTCGATCTCGCGTAGCGAAATCGACAACTACACCAAGTTCGTCGCGATCTACGGCGCGAAAGGGTTGGCCTGGATCAAGGTCAATGAAGTAGCGAAGGGCCGTGATGGCTTGCAATCGCCCATCGTGAAGAACCTGCACGACGCTGCGCTTGCAGAAATGATTAAGCGCACCGGCGCACAAGACGGCGATCTAATTTTCTTTGGTGCGGATCGCGCCAAGGTTGTGAACGATGCGATTGGCGCCTTGCGCGTCAAAATCGGTCATAGCGAATTTGGTCGTGCCAATGGCTTATTTGAGAACGTCTGGAAGCCTTTGTGGGTCGTTGACTTCCCCATGTTCGAATACGACGAAGAAGCCGACCGTTACGTCGCGGCGCACCACCCGTTTACCAGCCCCAAAGATGGTCACGAAGATCTCTTGGACACCGACCCGTCAAAGGCGATCGCAAAAGCCTACGACATGGTCTTGAATGGTTGGGAAATCGGTGGTGGTTCGGTTCGTATCCATCGCGAAGAAGTGCAGAGCAAAGTATTCCGTGCCTTGAAGATTGATGCCGAAGAAGCGCAGCTCAAGTTCGGCTTCCTGCTCGATGCCTTGCAGTATGGCGCACCTCCGCATGGTGGTATCGCCTTCGGTCTGGACCGCATCGTCACCATGATGACCGGTGCCGAATCGATTCGTGATGTGATTGCTTTCCCCAAGACACAGCGTGCACAGTGCTTGTTGACCCAAGCCCCTTCGCCCGTCGACGAGAAGCAATTACGCGAACTGCATATCCGTTTGCGTCAAGCAGAAATCAAACAGCCCTAAGCCCACAGGCAGGGTGGGTCCGTTGACTCGCCCTGACCCCCATGTCACTTCTGCGCATCGTTAGCTATAACATTCATAAAGGACGTTCGCTCTCCGGACGCGATTCGATGGGTGCGCTGCGCCTCGGCCTGCATGGTTTGCGGCCAGATTTGTTGTTTTTACAAGAAGTGCAGGGGCGTAACGATCGCTACGCGCGCCTCAACGCGCAGCACGAATCACTTGCGGCTGCCTTGCATATGGATTGCGCCTACGGGTGTAATGCGATTCGTAGCAAAACTGATCATGGCAACGCCTTGCTTTCCAGCCACCCGATTCTTAACTACGAGAATCAGGATATCTCTGATCACAAACTTGAGCAGCGCGGACTGTTGCACGGGGTCATTGATGTCGGTGGGCGCGAAGTGCACTGTTTTGTCGTGCATCTAGGCTTGTTTGCAGGGGGGCGTATCCGCCAGATTGAAGTGATGACCGAACGCATCAAGCGCATGGTTCCCGAGGGCGCGCCGATGCTGATCGCAGGTGACTTCAACGACTGGAAAGATAGGCTTGCTCCATTCTTTGTGGAGCAGCTCGGTGTGTACGAGGTGTTCGCCCATTCACCCCGCACTCAGGGCATGCTGCCAAAGTTTCGTGAATCCATTCATCAGTTACGCGGTGTTTGGCGAGGTGAAACAGCAGAGCAAATACGCGCCGGAATTTTTCGTCGCCAATACGTGCGAGTGAATCAGCTTTCTACACAGGGGACGCAAAGCGCCTTGCCGCCACCGCGTACGTTTCCCTCTGCGTTTCCCTTGCTTAGACTCGATCGAATTTATCAGCGTGGCTTCGCCGTGCGTAGCGCAAAAGTATTGCGCGGGCGCCCGTGGTCACAACTGTCAGATCATGCGCCGATTTTTGCTGAGCTAGAGTTACCTTAAACAGTGCGCACGTTTAATACTGCGCACCCTTGCCCGATAGCGCCACGCCAATGCGCAGCAAGACATAGGCGCAGGCATCTGTCGCGCGTGCGAACCAAGAACGCTCGTGATAGAGCGAGGGCTCAACGATCTGGCTGCCTTGGGCAAAGGCTCTTTCCAGCGAGTGGGTCAGGGTGGCAGTAAAGGCCGCATCATCCACAACGATATTGGTTTCGCGTGCGAGCAGTAAGCTGAACGGATCCAGATTAGACGAGCCCACGACCGACACACCATCAATCACCGCGACCTTGGCATGCAGATAGCTTGGCAAGTATTCATAAATCGCAATGTCGTGTTTTAGAAACTGCTGATAGATCCAGCGCGTCGCGTGATACTGCATCCGATATTCAATTTTGCCTTGTAGTAACAGACGCACGCGCACGCCGCGTACTGCCGCATCGATCAGTGCACGACGTAATTTATGCCCGGGTAAGAAGTAGGCATTGGCGATCACGATCTCATGGCGTGCTGCTGCAATATGTGCAAAGTAGGCAGCTTCAATCGTGCGGCGGTAATGTAGGTTATCGCGCAGTGCGAGAGCAGCGCGCATCGTGCCAGCATGCGGATGGGGCAGATGGTTGCGTGCATACGCTGCATGTTTAAAGCGCAGTAGCCGCAGACGCAAATGGCGTACATGCCTGCGCTTCCACTGCTTGATCGTGACGGGTGCCTTGACCGAGGTGTCGTCGTATAACGCTTCGTCAGACAAGGGCCAGCCAATTTGCAGCCATAGCAAATCCTGGGCCCGCATCAGTTCGATTGCAAGCGGGCCAGTCAGCCGCACGGCATAGTCAAAACGCGGTTCTTTCGGTTCTCGATTTGCGAGCAGTTCCTCCTCGGACAAGCCAGAGTAATCGTCCTCGATATTGATGCCGCCAATAAAGGCGATGTGTCCATCTACGAGAGTGGTCTTACGATGCATGCGGCGCAGACGTAAAAAATCAAAGGATCGAAAACTGAGGTATTTAGGCTCGGGTCGGTAAATCCGGCACTGCGCACCGACAGTACGCAAGTGGGATTGAATGGTGCGATCATCTTGTGCGCTGCCATAGCCATCAAGCACGACACGCACCTTGACCCCGCGTGCAGCCGCGCGCTTTAAGTGATCGAGTATTTTTAATCCTGCTTCATCAAGACGAAAAATATATGTTTCTAGATGAATGCTGGTGCGCGCCGCATCAAAGGCCTCGCAAAGCGCCGGAAAAAGCGCTTGACCGTTTTCGAGCAGAACAACTGCGTTGCCATCACGCCAGCGTAAGTGAGGATGATTAAGCGACATATTGGCTAGTTCGCGTGCAATTGCAGATAAATTGATTGAATCGCGGGGATGAGCAGAGTGATGAGGACGGGAACCATCAATCCGAGTATCCACTTCACCGTGCGCATATCTGATTGCAGTTCCCGGATGGACGAGCCGAGAGTCGTTTCGACACGCCCGACTTCGGAGCGGAAGGTCGTATCCAGAGTGCTAATTGCAGAACGTAAGGTTGTATCCAGAGCACTTATTTCGGAGCGTAAGGTTGTATCCAGAGTGCGTATTTCGGAGAGTAGACGCGTTTCAACGCCGTCTATTTTCGCGTCAAGCCGAGTAACAGCAATGTTTAAATCGCTCTTCGTCGCAAACGGATGCAACGAGTCATCAAAGGCCTCTTGGATGGCAAGCGCCTGCGCTTCGGCCTGAATTCGAGAAAATCCTGCGGCCTCTAGGCGTTTGGCGTACTTCAGTGTATTGATCATGTCAGTATTGCAATTCAAGGTGGGGTGACTGCTTGTGAACGTTGATAAAACAAACACAGTCTGCGCCAACAAAGAAGGCGTTTCAATAGTTTTAGCGGTCGAGCTACGCAAATACCACAGGCATGAAATTGCAACTGAACATTGCTAGACCCTTGACGCAAGGGTGCGTCTGCAGTAGTCCCTAAACGCGATCGACAGGCGATTTGCTCGCCGATTTTTGCCACCCAGCAGCCCGTTGCGAGTGCTGTGCCCAGCAAAACGACCCCGCCATCCGTATAAACAAGAAAGAGCTGCCCCAGATCGCGGCAATCAGAATCAGGTTAATCACATCGGTACGACGCATGTACAACTCTGCAAGTACCCTTACAATACGCGCATCGTAAGGTGCGAGTCGATTCATCATGAATATTTTGCTAACCGGCGGAGCAGGCTATATCGGCAGCCACACAGCTGTGGCTTTGTCGTCGGCTGGGCATCGCGTGGTGATCCTCGACAACTTCTGTAACAGCCAGCCCGAGTCGGTTCAGCGCATTCAGCAAATCACCGGTCAACTCGTCACCACCGTGCGTGGTGATGTGCGTGACACGCCTCTTGTTCATCACACGCTACAGCATCACGCCATCGACGCCGTGATCCACTTTGCCGGCCTCAAAGCGGTAGGTGAGTCGGTGCGGATCCCTATCGACTACTACGCCAATAACGTGCAAGGCACCATCAGTCTACTGCAGGCCATGCAGCGCACACCTTGCCGGACCTTGGTGTTTAGCTCAAGCGCGACGGTCTATGGCGATCCGCAGTATCTGCCGATTAACGAGCAACACCCGACAGCCGCCACCAACGCTTACGGCCGCAGCAAGCTGCACATCGAGCAGATCTTGTGTGATGTGTCCTTGTCAGACCCCGCTTGGCGTCTGGCCGTACTGCGTTATTTCAATCCTGTGGGTGCGCATTCGTCTGGTTTGATTGGTGAGAATCCCAACGGCATCCCCAACAACTTGATGCCCTTCGTTGCGCAAGTCGCGGTGGGCAAGTTGCGTGAACTGAGCGTGTACGGTCAAGACTACAACACACCAGACGGCACAGGCGTGCGTGACTACATTCATGTCATGGATCTGGCTGAGGGCCATGTCGCGGCACTGAATTACCTCAAGCAGCACGCGGGGATTCATACCTTTAATCTTGGCACCGGTCGTGGTTATAGCGTGCTTGAAATGGTGGCTGCTTTCGAGGCGGCGAGCAGCAAGCCTGTGCCCTACAAGATTGCACCGCGTCGCGCGGGCGACATCGCCAGCAGCTACGCGAGCGTTGATTTCGCAGCACAAGCACTCGGTTGGCAAGCGACGCGCGACTTAAAACAAATGTGTGAAAGTAGTTGGAAGTTTCAGCAAAGCGCCGCCTCTTAAGATAACGCTATGGCACAGATTCCCTGTTTCGTCGTGAATCTCGCAACTGCCACGCAACGCCGCGAGGCGATGGCGAGCTTGTTTGCACAACATAGCATGACACCGCGGTGGTTTGAAGCCATAGACGGCCGTGTGATGTCAGCCGAGGACATGGCGAAACATTTTGCGGCGGACATTGCGGCACATGTGTACGGCGCGATGAACCCATCAGAAATTGGCTGTGCACTATCGCACTTAGGCATCTATCGCCTGATGGTGGAGCAAGGTATCCCCAGCGCGGTTATTTTTGAAGACGATATTGAGATAGCCCCCGACCTTGCAACATTGCTTGATGAGCAGACCGGACTGCAAAGCATGTTTGCTGACGACGAGTCGGTGATGGTGCAATTGACGCATGTTAGACGTGGTTATCGCTTTGGTGCGCGTGCTGTGGGCAACTACGAAATCGTGCGGCCCTACGGTGGTGTTTGGCTAACCTCTGGGTACTTTATTACGTTAGCCGCAGCCCAGCGCATGTTGCTCGGTGCTTATCCGGTTTGTGCTGTAGCAGATTATTGGCGGTATTTTGAGCAACAGAGATTTTTAACGTTATATGCACTGACGCCTAATGCCGTGTGGGGTGGTCCGCTTAGTCAAGACTCTGTTCTTTCGCAAGGGCGAAGCCCACGCCGACGGGTCCGTCGCCGACTTGGGTATGCCCTTAAGCGTCTATGGAAGGCTGTCGTGATTCGACCACTGCTGGTCAAGAAACTGATTGAGCGAACATCAGCATGGCGCCAGAGTTGATGCACTTAGGGCGATGACGTTTTTGTCAGATAGCCAGTATCGGACAACGCCATTAACCAGGCAATCATCAGCGCATAAAAGCTCATGATGCCCATGCCACGGAACATCAGTTCAGTGAGCCCAAACGCAAAGAATCCCAGGCAGACACACAAGCCCATGGCCGCAGCCACCCGCGCCGATTGCGGCACGCCTTGCGCTAGCCGACGTATAAAGATCCATGCGGGCGCAAAGTACAACAAGAGCAAGGCGCATAGGCCTAACACGCCGTGCCCGGCCATCATGTAAAAAATATCGTTGTGTGGCTCGTCGAACTTTTCTTTTGTGGTGAAGTCGGAGACAACGTTTGTCTGTACATATTTTTCTAGTGCGGGACCGAACATATTCGTTGCGCCGTTGCCTAGCAAGGGGTTTTCTTTAAACATTAACCAAGAGGCTCGCCAGAGCTGTACGCGCACGCACATTGATGAAATCGCATTGGGTTCGCTCGCGCATTCAACTAGCTGATCGACACCTTGCTGCATGCGCGTGCGCATGGTGGAGCTCGAGGCAAAGACCGTCGCAGCCAGCACCAGCCCGATGACAGTCGGCAGAAAAAGTTTTCGCGGGTTAAACGTTCCTAGCCACAGCACCAAGCCAATCAAGATAAAAAAAGGCATTGCCACCCAACCGCTACGGGTTTGTGTGGTCATAAAACCTAACACGCCAGCAAATCCGATCAGCACTTTGATTGCGACTTCAGTTCGACGATAAGGTGTGAGCTTCCAACCGATGGATAGGGTCGACAGTGTTGCCAGCAGTAGTAATAAATTGCCGTAGGTGACGGCGTTGTAATGTGGAAAATTATCGACCCTCTCAAGCTCAGACCAGGTCCAGCTAAAGCCAATGTAGGTCGCAGCAACAGTTCCAATCGTCATCCCCCAAGCTGCTTGGCGCAGCCATTGAGGAATAAGGCTCAAGCAAGCGCCTAAAATAGTGATGGTGCCTAAACTTAAGCGCAAGCCGCGCTCTAGCTCGGCAGCGTGGCTGCCACGTGAGGTCAGCATGGCGATCAAGACCATCAGCACCCAAAACCCTAACGCGAGCCCAAGTCCCCGGTAGCGGTGCAGATCAGCAAGCGTTGCACGCATACCGCCCGCGCGCGTAAAACAGATGGATAGGCAGACAACCAGTAGCGTATAAAACACCCCGCTGGTTTGTGCGATTTCTGTGAGCATCAACGCTGGTAGGGCTGCGATTAAGAGCGCTACCAGCACCGAATCGATACGTTGTTTCAACATAGTCGTAATGATAACGGTTTATGCATGGCTGACATTTTTCATCCGAATTTTTGCGCAGATCACGGCAATCAAGATGGACATCGCGACACACAGCACCAAGCCGATCGTGACACCAAGATTGACGGATAGTCTGGCCACCACCATCCCCACAAGCGCCGTGCCAAACGCGCTGCCCAGTGCCCGCGTGGTCTGGATCAGTGCGGTGGCGACACCCACATCGTGTTGCGCGGCCAGCATCTGCATAAAGAGTGTGTAGTTGGGTAATAAGAACCCCAGTCCGATCCCGCACACCGAAGTTGTTAACAAAATCCACCAGGCGGGGCTCTCGACCGAAAACGTCAAAGTGAACGCGCAGCCAAGTCCTAGCAACACTGCTCCGAAAACCATTAGCCGCGCGGGTTCGCTTTGACGGGCATGGAGACGACCGTTTAGGATGCTGCCAATCGAGATGCCCGCAACCAGTGGCGCCATCAGCAAGCCGGCATGCGACGGGCTAAAGCCAAACACGTCCTGCAGTAATAAGGGAATGTAAAAAATCAGGATAAACATCACTGCGCCCGACAAGATCCCAGCCAGATTCAGCAGGCGCGCCTCTAGGGTCTGTAGTACCCGTAACGGAAAAATAGGCGTTTGCGCGCGCCGCTCTGCGGGCAGCAGTAAAACAGCCGCGAGAACACCCACACACAACAGGGCCAGGCCCCACAGCCGCAAGCCATCATGGCTTTTGCCGGTGAGCAACTCCACACCTGCCAGCGGTGCACCGACCGCGAGAGTCAGTAAAAACGCCCCGAGCCAGTCCAGCCTAAGCGAGGCATCACGCACAGGCTTGATCGACGGAAAATAGCGCCAGGTCATGATGACACCAAGCAGCGCTGCGATCGGCGTTACAAAAAAAGCAGCCCGCCAACCAAGGGCCTGCGTCACCGCGCCACCAATGACAGGCCCTAAGCCGCTTGCCACCGCAAAGGTAATTGAGGTCACCAGCATCCAGCGCACCCGCCGCTTGGGGTCCGGAAACAAATCAGCCGGCGCTGCAAACATGCTGGCAATCATCATGCCGCCGCCCAAGCCTTGCAGGACCCTAAACAAAATCAGTTGCTGCATCGATTGCGACAGGCCGCACAACACAGAGCCAATCATCACCATCGCCATCGACAGTATCATCAAGGGCTTGCGACCGTACAAATCGCCTAGCCGTCCAAAGATCAGAATCGTGACAGCCGAGGCCAAGAAATAGCCGGTACCCACCCAAGCGTAGAGTTCCATATTGCCAAGCGTCTGCGCGACCTGGGGTAGTGAAGTGCTGACGATCGTCGCATCAAAGGCCACCACCACAGCGGAGGCCGCAATGCCAGACATGGCGAGCAGCAATTCGCGTCGCGAGGTGGGCGTCTCGTCGGGAGGCGGGTCGGAGGCAGGTGCAGAGGCCGGTGCGGAGGAAGGCGTGGGGGCAGACACAGTCATTCGGGTAAATACCTATAAATGACAGAATAGCACCACCGAGCACACCACCACAGTGAAATTCAGCGCAAAATAAAGAAAATCCCCTTCCGCACAAATAACAACCGGTCCAGGAGACAAGACTTGAAAGCTCGCACTCAAACCC
>Ga0209550_10001495_pt1 | contig 22349 bp, 19 predicted proteins | sample LauGreSuBDMM15SN_2_FD_187567 | JGI IMG/M metagenome (GOLD analysis project Ga0209550, IMG submission 187567) | Freshwater lake microbial communities from Lake Michigan, USA - Su13.BD.MM15.SN (SPAdes) (version 5) | ecosystem: Environmental > Aquatic > Freshwater > Lake | place: Lake Michigan... | reverse complement strand
TTTACTCATTCAAGTGATATTTCCCGGGTGATAAAATTCTGGGAAAAAAAGGGAGAACAAAGGCGACAAATTTTTAATGTTGGATCCGGCGAAGGTATGGAGTTACGAAGACTCATGGAAATTGCAGATACAGCTTATGTAAATATATACAAACGGCCATTGGATTACTCGTTTGACGGAAGCAAGCGAATTGGAGATCCAATTAACTTAGTTGCCAACATAGAAAAACTCTTGAATTTAGGGTTCAGGCCTGCGATTAGTCCCGGTGAAGGTTTAGAAAGATACTTTAGAAAAAATTTTAGCGCATGAGAATAGTTTCTCCACCCGAAGGAGCGGGATGGGCCGGCGGTGATGAATACCTCCAGAGCCTTAACGAAATGTTAAAAATTATTGAACTCGAGAATTCTCATGATGTGTGCTGGTACCGAAATCAAAATCTATTTCCTAAGTGGTTAAAATTAGTCCCAGGTGTTATTGGCATTGACAAAGTCCTAAGAAAAGTATTTTACTCAAATCTTGGCTATAACATCCCCTTGCCAATGACGAAATTCACGCGAAATTCATTTTTTTGGATTCCTGACCTACAAGATCTCGAATCTCCAGAAATGTTTACAGAAAAGCAAATTCTGCAGCGACAAAATTTGAGAAAAAATGCTATTGCAAGGAAGTATGTGATCTATTTCAGCAGCGAGCATGCTATGAAGATATTTTCTGATTTACAACCATCTCCCAAAAGTTATGGGCTATTACGTTTTTCAACTTCACCAGAAAAACTAAAAGACTATGCCCTATCCCCCCTCACATGTCATGACTGCCGAGAGAAGGGTTACTTCTACTTACCTAATCAGTGGTGGAAACACAAGAATCATATTCGTACACTAAGTGCATTTATTCAATACAGGGCGAATGGAGGAAAACTTCATTTAGTGCTTTCTGGAAAGAGAGAAGATTATCGCTGGCCGGACTATTACAAGTCGGTTGAAACAATGATAAATTCATGCAACCAAGATATTCACGATCTTGGATTCCTAGATAGAAATGCACAATTGAGCGTCTTATTTGCTGCGAAGATTGTGCTCCAAACAAGTTTATATGAGGGTTGGTCAACAACGGTTGAGGAAAGTTTGGTTAGTGGCAAAGTTTTAGTTGTGTCAAGTTTACCTGTGTTTGTTGAGCAAGGTGAAGGGGAGAGAAATATAATTTTTGTGGACCCTCATTCACTTGATTCAATAGTTCAGGGGATGTGCGTGGCTGAAAATTTTGAACCAGCACCCCGAGACCTGTATTGGCGTTGGAATAGATTCGAGAAGGATTTCAAGGAGCTTTTGAGGTCAGCCACGGGTGACAGAATCTAAAGGTTAAAGTATTGCCTCCACTAAATGAAAGCTACGTTTATAAGTACGTTTCGGTACAGGATGGACTTTTAGAGTTGTGAATATCTCTCTCTTGATTTCAACAGTTAGCTATTAAAGTCACTATCACTAGAAATTTTATACACCCAATGCCTCAGTGGAAGAATCTTTGCTTCAAAATATTTAGTATTACTTAACCTTTGGGTTAACCTATGCTTTCTGCAGTTGAGCGGTAATTGGTTTGAGAAGAGATCTTGTGTAGTTCGAATTTCTGCAGCTACCATAGAAACAGTGCTGAAACTTCCAATGAAATACGAACTATTACTCATTCTTCTAAGGTCAGTCCAAATATCTGAGGGATCGACATAAACACAATCAAACATGCCCGCAGACTCTAAGAGTAACTTTGCAATTTCAGGCTCGTCAGAATATACAAATTTAGGAATGGTATTTCCCGTATTCTCTAGAATTTTCTCTACTTCTTTCAATATTACTAAAGGATCCAAAACTCCATGCGTCTTACGCCAGTAAGGATCAGTTCGCATATCTCCCAGCCGATAATGAATAGCGATGTTTACTTGAGATTTTTCAGAATGTGCAAATGGGTTCGGAAGAGATAATTTTGAAAAGAATTCCTGAAGTTCATGTGCCGTGACTCCGATAATCCCAGGCCAAATTCCTCCATTAATCAGTCCCGTTTCGGTATTCCAAGTGGACACTGTTTCGTTTCGATTATTGACGCGTAAGACTAGGTTCTTTTCAAGTCCAACTTTTTTCTTTATGGTCAGAGCTCTGACAACCTTTCCGAAAAGAGCATAAATTCGCCTAATTGAATATTGATAGCGTAGTAGTGACTTTGGAAGGTATTTCTCAATTCTTCCTGAGCCTTGAATGCTCTTTGCCGGGATAGTGTTCTGGAAGATGAATCCTTGCGTATGAGACAGTTTTGTTTCGACAAAAAATATTTCCAATAATATTCCTTGGCTCAAAAAGTATAATTGAAGAGCAACGCCGAGTAACTGTGAAGTAGCACCACCTGCGACCAAAATACCGCGCGGAGACTCATAAGCCATCCCTTGAGTGTACTATGTTGGATCTTGCAACTTAGTGTTTTGAAATTCAAATTATATGCTACTTGTGAGCGGTCTTTTTTCAAAGTAGAGATGACCTATGTTATTGTCAAACCATTTACTTGACTTACAGTCCAATCATTCTTGCTTCACTGTCAAAAGCTTCTACCGATTTACGGACTTCTTCGAAAGTTCCTATAGCCCTTATTTTTCCTTCGGATAGATACACAATCATATCTGCCTTTCGAATAGTGGACAATCGGTGCACAATCACTATGAGAGTTACTGATCCATGTAAAACCTGGATGGAGTCGGAAACTATCGCCTCTGACTCACCATCTAATGAACTAGTTGCCTCATCGAGAACTAGTAACTTTGGATTAGTAAACATCGCCCGTGCAATTCCCAAACGTTGGCGTTGTCCACCACTTAGTTGTGTCCCACGCTCACCAACTTCTGTATCAATTCCCTTGGGCAATTTAGCTACGAATGTGTCAAGACTTGCAATTTTTAAAGCGCTAGCAATCAATTCATCAGTTGCCATATCGAGCGGGTACCCTAAAGCCACATTTTCTCGAATAGTCCCTGCCGCTATAACAACATCTTGAGGTACATACGAGATTGCACCAGGCCACTTAGCCGCTGCTGATAGTGGAGGCAAGCCGGAAATTAAGACATCCCCGTGATTAGGAGAAAGAACTCCCAACAACGCGTCAATCAGTGTTGTTTTTCCTGCGCCTGAAGGCCCTACCACCCCTACAGATACGCCAGGAGGAATTGAGAAAGAAGCATTCGAAATCGCTGGAATATTTCTGTTTGGATACGTGAGGCTCAAATTTTTAACCTCGACATTAGGGCTAAACCCATGGTGCAAGATATCCAGCTCATTGTTAACGTTACTAATTAATGGTTTATTGCCAAGCGATTCAATTAAATCTAAAGTTGGCATTGCCTGCCCAAGATGACCTCGGATTGTTAATGCGCCTTGCTGAATGCGAAGAATCGATGGAGTAATGCGGGTTCCCGCCGCCAAAAAAATTGCCAAAGTAGTTACAGCATGAGTAACATCATATAAATAAAACTGTACGCAAGCAATTAACAATGCACCCAGCACGACCGATGTTTCAATCACATACTTACTAATGTATGGCATAAAACTAATTTTTGCAGAGTTATCGGCAAGAGCAAAGCGTGACTTTCCAATCTCTCGGGCATAAAAATCACGACGATTACGCACTACTAATTCTCGATATGAAGCAAGAACTTCAATGATTTTTTCATTACTATGTATATTCAACTGAGAATTTTCAATACCAAGTTTTCCCGCTTTTACATGCATCAATCGGTACATAGAGAAAGCAATAAGCGAGAAGAAAATTATTGTCCCAAAAGCAGTGGCTGGATCTATAAGCAATAGGGCTACTGTCATTAAGATCAATAAGGAGATGTCAGATACCAGAATTACACTTGTAGCTAAAACGGATACGGTAATAATTGATACACCAGTCGTGACTGCAAAGAGAATTTCTTGATGTGTACGAGACTGGATGTTGATTAATTGTTGAGAGAGCAAGCGAGAAATTAGGTTGGAGGATATCAATGCTCCTCTTCGAGTGAAAAAGAAAAGTACTCGCCTTGTGAAAAAGACAGATAGAAGTGTGCGCCCGACTAAAAGAAGCACAGCAATTAAGCTAAGAAACATAACTTGATTTTGAAATGGCATTTTAGAGATATGAAGGGCCTGTAGCAATGAATTAACTGTACCCTCAGGCAACTGCGACTGTAAGTTTGATACGGACAAAGATCCCAGTAAGCCAATTACAGCTACGCCAAGTAAATCCATTATACCCAAGCATATTTGTAAAACTATTACAGCAATTATCTTATGTTGGTCTGCCCGAGATAGGATCTGTATTGACCTACCCAGAAGGCTCCTCTTTAAAAGTCTCTTAATGTTTTTCATCTGTGTTCCAAACACTGTTTTCTGCGGGAGTCATGATGAATATCCTAGCAAATAGCCGTATATGCTTGAATCCAAGACAGTCCCGACTACTCTTAGTTATATGCGCATATACATTGCAGGAATCAATGGAATGGTTGGTTCTGCTTTGGCCCTCGAGGCCAAACTTCAAGGCCATGAGACTATTGGTAAAACATCTAAAGAATTGGATTTCTTGAACCGTAAAACTGTTTTTCAAGAGTTGGATTCTACTAAACCTGATGCCCTGGTGATCGCAGCTGCAAAAGTTGGCGGTATTGGTGCGAATTTAACCTGGCCAGTTGATTTTTTATCAACTAATCTGCAAATACAAACCAATTTACTAGATGCGGCACATGCAGCTGACATCGAAAAAGTACTTTTCTTAGGCTCTTCATGCATTTATCCTAAGATGGCTCCGCAACCAATCTCTGAAGAAGCGCTATTAACCGGTAAGTTAGAAACAACAAATGAGATGTACGCGATAGCAAAAATCGCTGGTTTGAAATTAGTAGAAGCTTATAGGAATCAGTTCGTGCATAGTTGGATATCAGCGATGCCAACAAATCTTTACGGACCGAAAGACAATTTTGATTTGAAGTCGGCCCACGTTTTACCAGCGTTATTGCATCGCTTTCATAATGCCAAGGTAGCAAATACTCCTGAGGTGAGTATTTGGGGAGACGGTACAGCAATGCGCGAGTTCCTACATGTTGAAGATTTGGCTCGTGCCTGCATGTTACTTCTAGATACTTATAATTCCTCCATAGCAATCAATATTGGGAGTGGAAAAGAGATATCGATAAGGAATTTAGCGAAGCTAATCGCAGAAATTGTAGGTTTTCAGGGTGAGCTCATATTTAACACAAATGTCCCAAATGGCACCCCAAGAAAGTTTTTGGATAGTAGCCGTATTTCGGAGTTAGGCTGGAAGCCGCAAATAGACTTAGAACATGGCATCTCATTAACATATGATTGGTTTATCGCACATCACACTAAGGAGCTAAAATCATGAAGCGTGCTCTAATAACTGGAGTAACTGGGCAAGATGGATCATATTTAGCGGAATTACTCCTGGACAAAGGTTATGAAGTACATGGTGTAATTCGCCGAAGTTCGACGTTTAATACTTCCCGGATTGAGCACCTTTACAAAGATCCACATGAAAAAAACAATCGCTTTCTCCTACATTATGGTGACATCACTGACGGAGTAGGCATTTCTAATTTGGTTAGGGAAATTGAGCCACATGAAATCTATAACCTTGCTGCACAGAGCCACGTTAAAGTGTCATTTGAAATGCCAGACTTTACTGCGCAAGTTGACGCAGTGGGAACGATTCGCCTTTTAGAGGCAATCCGAGCCGCAAAAATTGAGACAAAGTTCTACCAAGCTTCAACATCTGAGCTGTTTGGAAGTACACCCCCACCACAATCTGAAACCTCCACTTTTGCACCACAGAGTCCATATGCAGCAGCTAAATTGTATTCATATTGGGTTGTAAGAAATTATCGAGATGCATACGGATTACACGCAACAAACGGAATTCTCTTTAACCATGAATCTCCCCGGCGTGGTGAAACGTTCGTGACTCGTAAAATTACGATGGCAGCTGCACGGATCAAATTGGGCCTTCAATCGAAGCTTTTTTTGGGCAATCTTAATTCGATTCGAGACTGGGGCTATGCGCCAGAGTATGTAGAAAGCATGTGGAGGATGCTGCAACAACCAAGTCCTGACGATTACGTTGTAGCAACCGGTGTTGGCGCAACAGTCAGAGATTTCTGTGAGGCATCTTTCTCCTATCTTGGTTTGGATTACAGGGATTACATCGAAGTGGATAGTCGGTACAATCGACCAACAGAGGTGGATGCTTTAATTGGCCAAACTTCAAAAGCTGAAAAGCTGTTGGCCTGGAAGGCGAAGACTCATTGGAAAGAACTTGCTGAGATTATGGTCAAGAGTGATTTTGAAATGATTTCTGAATCAGCGGAAATGAAAAGAGATTAAAAGTAGACTCGTAGGAATTCTAATTAACTTAGAACATTCCTTATAACAATTTTTGCCCTCGCCAGAAATGTCCACATTAAACTTGCTGTACAAATCAACCATCCCCCCAACAAGCGTCGCCTTATCTGATGTTTTTGTTGATGAACTTGGAAAATATTTCGATCAGCAATTCCACCCGGCTCTATCTCGGCATAAATTTCAAAAATTCTTATAGCTCTTGATTTTTTTATGACTTTTATTGCTAAATCGAAATCGCTGGCGAGCGAGTAGGAGACATTGAACCCCCCTATTTCCTCTAAAATCATGGTTCTAAAAATCATTGCCTGATGACACCCACCACCCCGGTTAAATGCAAAACTTATAGGAGTTACATTTCCCTGGCGGCACCTAGCGCTAAAGTTTTGTTGGCTACCTTCAAGTTGATGACCCCCAATTAACAATCCAACCTCCCGTTTGGCAATCTCATTAACCGCCCGGAGCAATGTCGATTCGGAAGCGAATTTGTCTCCAGCATTCATAAACCATGTGTAATTTCCAACAGCAAGGCCTAGTCCTTCATTCATGGCTTCATAAATCCCTTTGCCGCTCTGCTCAATCAATCTAACTCTTGGATCTTCAGCCTGAAGAATTTTGGCAAGAGATAGAGTCCCGTCACTTGAATCTCCAACAACAATAATCATTTCCCAGTCTAGGAAAATTTGGTTTAGTAGACTTTCATGAGTATTTTTAAGCCCAATCACGTGATTCATAACAACCGTGATAACGGAAACTTGTGTCACAAACATTCCCCTTTAGCAGCAATAGTGCTTCGACATTAAGTTTAACAGGGATAGGATTTCCATGTGAAACGCATCATGGTAGTAACCAACTCCCTATCTGGAGGCGGCGCTGAAAGGTCGATGAACCTTGTATGCAATGAACTTACTAGACGGAACTGGACCGTTTCATTGGTACCTATAAACATTAGCCCCCCCGATAAGGTCGACCCAAGATGTGAAATATTTCAAATAGGACGCGAATGGCAAGGTGGAATTATAGACACGATGCTTGCATTAGTGACTTTTAACCGCACGGTTAACTTTTGGAAACCAGATATTATTATTCTAAATTGCGATCTTCCAGAATTGTTCGGCGCGCTTCTTATTGGAAAGCACAATCTAGTGGTACTTGAACACGCGAGCAATCCGTGGGGTAAACGAATGGTTCTAGGAAAGGTAGTTCGTAAAGTTTTAGAGGTGCGTAAAACTAAATGGGCAGCGGTATCTTCCCATTTAACGATCTGGCCATATGGTAAAAAACCAGCTGCATGTTTAAGCAATCCCCTAATTTTTGCATCGAATAGAAATCTTCAAAATCAAATTCAGGCGCTTAATCGTATTGCGTATATTGGAAGGTTAAGTCCTGAGAAAAAGCCAATTGATGCAATTGATATTGCAAAAAAATCTAAGCTAAAGTTGACTATTATTGGTGAAGGGCAACTTCGAGCCGAGCTGGAAGAGAGAGTGCGCGATGAGAAATTAAATGTTGATTTTCTTGGGCGACTTGATGAGCCCTGGGCTGAAATCAGAGTAGGAGATTTACTGATAGTTCCTTCAGCATCTGAGGGAGATGGTCTAGTTGTAATTGAAGCTTTACAGCTAGGCTTACCAATTCTAGTGTCAGATATTAGTGATTTTCGGCGATTTGGATTTTCAGAGTCTAATTATTGTAAGACTGTTGATGATTTTGTTGGAAAAATAGAGATTTTTAAAAATGACCTTTCACCACTGATCGTATCTCGCGAGATTTCTGATTCAATCCTCAGGCCACGCTCACTCGAAATTGTGGGAGACTCTTGGGAAGTATTTTTGAATGACTTTTGCTCTACTACTTGAGGGAATAAGTTACACCGACATAGTCAATATCCGGAGTGTGCGAGGCTAAGGAAGGTCCTTAATTCTGAGCTCAGATCCGTCCGTAACATTAATAAGTGGCATCTCATTAATCTGATTCATGCGCTCATGATTAGATAGGTAGTCCAACTTCCCTGCAGGGTTTCGGCTTTCTCTAATTCGCCAATCAGTATGTCGCGATAGATCTACGGGGAGAGGTAACTTTATCTTTTGAACAAGATCCTCCTTTACAAAGAAAGCATTACTCCCTACCCGGTTTGAACCTACAAAAACAAAACCCTTGTGAGAAAGAATTTCAATGAAAGCACCCAAACTTGCACCGTAATAGAGCCAACTAAAATGTTCAGATGTCCGATTAAATCTATCATTTCGAGGAACACTCACTGAAAGTTTTGAACCAAATAGAGGGTTGTATTCGACGACAACAATTGATACGTCCTGCAAGTTTGCTGCTTCTAATATCCAGTAGTCATTTCCATCCAAGTCCAGTGAAAAAATATCAATGCCTAACATTGACTCTCTAGCCATATTTATGACCTTATTAATATTAATAGGTGTAACCCACTCTTGCACAGCAAAAATGTGATTCTTCCACATTAAAGAATGCTTACTCATTGACGAAATCAAATCATCTCTCCCGTCAACTGCGACAACACTTGCATTTCTATTCTCAGCTAAGAATCTAGAGTTACATTCACTAAAATTACCAGCCCCAACTTCTAAAACTCTAGGCTTACTTAAATCAAGACTTTCGCACAAATAATCTAAGATCCCATCCTCGCCCCATTGGGAGAAGACTTTAACCTCGGCGTCCCATAAGTTTTGAAATTTTTCAGACATAGAACGAGACACCAAAATCGCATTCTGACCAATTAGAAAATGAAAGTTTGAAATATCATTATTGAAGTACGACTTCAATTTACTGAATATTCTCAGGATAACTCTTTTCATGGCTTTATAGTAATGGAAAATAACCCGAATAAACCATGGGTGAAAGAAATTTTGCTTTCCAGCAAGCTTTTACAGGGATTCATTTCTGGTAGGGCATTTTTGCGTGGCCCCTAGCCCTCCCTAATTAGGCTCGGTATCAATCAAAATAATCTAAACATCCGGGCTAGAGTGCAGATATTCGAAATTTCTCGAGCGCCGGAGAGTACATTCCAAATCTGCCTCCCATGTGATTAAATATCGGAATGCATCCAAATCTTAGCCATTATCAAACCACGACCATGAACGAAATTGGTGTGAAACGCCGCTCAAAATTCCTTGAAATTTGGAAAGAATTGGATTTGGCTCCTGAATATGTGCATTCTGCAAATGAAAATATAGAAAACTCATATGCTTTTTTTTCAAACTCTTTGAATCGCCACATGACGGGTCTGGGGGGGTGTTTAAAGTCTCATAGAAATGCTTGGAAATTATTTCTAGAAAGTGAGCATGAATTTGCTTTGATAACGGAAGACGATGCAATTCCTTCGCCTAAGATTAAATCTGAAATTACTAAGATTCAAACTTATCTTTCTAACTGCTCTCTTTCTGATCCTTCAATTGTCATAAACAAAATTAATGAGTTAGGTAAACCTGCATATGTACAACTTGGTTGGTACGCTTATCCACGATTATCAATTAAGCAATTTATTGTGGCTGCTCATCATCTTATGAAATTTAACGGCCCAATACGAAATAGTTATGTTCGTGGGCATGGCTTTGCTAACCATTGCTATTTAATAAATCGAGAGATGGCTATTTTCTTGCTAGACAAACTTTCAAGCGAAGGATTGCCACTCGATCTTCAGATGATGACTTTTGCCAGACATGACGCTTATAAGGAGTGCCACATCATAAGAAGTTGTCAAAATTATGCGACCCAAGAAGGTCTTGACAGTTCGATACATTCAGGAGTCACACCTGCACAAGATACTGTTTTTAGTAAAATTTTAGTTTGGGTTCAATCGCTAGCTGATGCCAATGGTAACCGTTTTGCTATATAGTTTTGCAAGTACTTAACTCTGAGAAAACTTCAGTGTCTCACTCCTACCTTGAACAGCACTCTTGAAAAGAGCCCAGGCTATAGAGCGCAACCGATTGGCTATATGAAATTATACCCAAACAACGTCTAGTGAGATTTAATTAGTGTGTATAGTAGTTATAATCGAAGTAGAAAACTAATAAAAGTAAAATATAGATTGAACGCTTGAAAGTGAAATATGATGTGCATTAGACAAGGTGTCAAAATGAGGAAAAATGAAAATCCAGAGTTTGATTGAAGATAAATCCAAGTACTACGATCTGCATATAGTCTGAAAGTGTAAATTAGCTCTCTTGCGAAACAGAAAACGGTCGTAAAATTCTGGAAAGAGTCAGCAAGAACTATTAACCCAGCGACCTAGAACCTGAGATTGTCAATCACACTAGAACTTCGCGCTTAAGAAGGGTATCCTTAATCTATATGGAAGAGATCTACTCAAAGCAAATGGCTAATTTAGATCACCTTAAAGGTTTTCTTGTATACATACCTTGCCACACAGATTTTGAGATGGCAAAGATGCAGGCAGTAAATTTGAGGAATCAATTTCAATTATTAGATGATCAACAACAAAAATACATAGAAAAGTTGTACATTATCATTTCGGTGAATGGAGTTAAACTCAGCAAGTTCGAAATCGAATCATTAAAGACTGTATGCGACGAGTTAATCTACACTCCAATTGAAATTGGAGCTGATCTGAATATTGCCCAAGGATTTTTTAAAGCAATCCAAGTGCTCTCTGAATTTTTCTGGATACTCTCGACAAATGACAAAATTGGAGCAAGTGCTGTGAACGAGATTGTCAACATTTTTTTAGCAAATCCAGATTGCGACCTAATTGGCGCTGATGAAAATAATGTTTCACGAAAAATAGAAGTAGACAATGTTATTTTTAAACCCATTGATGGCATACATTTTGGATTGATTAGTGCCGTTATTTATCGTTCAAAAAATGTGATAAATAATTTTCCAGCAGCTTTGAGATTGAACTGGACTGGTTGGGGCCAACTCGGAGTTATTCAAGCATCTTGTTTTTCAAACAAGAAACTACTTGTTGTCACAATTCCAAAGGACGTAATATTTCGAGAAATGGCCGCAGATAGGTCACATAAAGGTGATGAATTAGAGTTAAACAGCGCCTATTACTCCCATAGTTTCTTTGGTATGCCATTATTGATTGCTTCCCTCTTTGCTAATGATAAAAGACTAAAGCGCAGATTTCTTAACTCTTGGCTTTTTTCTAATTGGTACAAAGTAAGTCTTTTTTCATCCTTACCAGAAAGTGAATATCAACTTAAGGGAATTAGTGGACCTTATTGGAGGCAGTCCTTAGCGGAGGACCTAATTAAAGTGAATGGTGTTTTTTCAAGAGTTGTTTATTTTGTAGGTAAGGTCATTGACTGGGAGTCTTTCAGAAATGTAAAATTCGCTCAATCTCTAAAGAAGTGGTTTAAACCTTAATTCTTAGTTTGAGTTGTATTCTTTGCCAAACCAGGCAGACTTATCTGACAAATCGCTATACTAAAAATCAATAGGAATCTAGGGAGTTTACTCCTGAGTCAACTTACAATGAATTATTTACAATGCATTAACTCTTCAGTAGGGTGCGAATGTCATCCATACATGCATCAAAGGGTGAAACGTTATTATTCAAAGTTTTGTCCCACCATTCAACTGTTGAAATCACCGCCTGCTCTTGGGACCAAACTGGGGACCACCCAAGAGTCTGTTCTGCCTTGGTCGAATTTAGTGAAAGAAAACCTGCTTCGAAATCCTTAGAGATTGGGTCATTTTGCGCCGAGATTTTAACTGGATGTGGCCAGACTGATTGAGAAAGTTCTGCAATTCTTCTTACTGTAAGACTTTTCGAATTCGGACCAAAATTAAACGCCTCAGCTTCATTACCTTGAATTTCGTGTTCTATAGCCAACAAATAGCCGTAGAGCACATCCAATACGTGCATCCACGGTCTAGTACTATTCGGATTTCTTAATTCAATACTGTCTTTATTACTGAAAGCCCGAATAAGGCTAGGTAAAATTCGATGCTCAGCCCAATCTCCTCCACCAAGTACATTCCCCGCCCTAAGTGAGATAACTCTTCCCCCACCAGATACTCTTGCAATCTGCTGCCATGCTTTTGTAACCGATTCAGTTGCCGCTTTACTCGCACTATATGGATCTTTACCAGACAAAGCATCAGACTCAACGAAAGCTTTCCCAGACTCATCATTTCGGTAAACTTTATCCGTTGTAACAACTCCCACCGCAATTGCTGAAGGCTCTGAGAATGCTGCGGACAGAATGTTTGTTGTACCCATCACATTAATTTCGAATGTTTCCCGTGGCGTTTTATAAGACTCCAAAACAAGGGGTTGCGCAGCCATATGAATAATGGCCGAGGGTTGATATTTAGAGACGAAATGATTGACCCCAGCGAAATCTCGAATATCAATGAATTCTTCAGGAATAGACCCTAATCGCTGTGCTCTATCAAATAGTGAATCCTTAGTTGGCTCTAAAGAGAGTCCGACGACCGGTATTTCCAATTCTTGCAAAAGAAGCGTAAGCCAGGTGCCTTTAAACCCTGTATGTCCAGTGATCATTAGGGGACCCGGCAATCCTCTCAGACGGTCTCCGGGCTCCATTTCCATGCTCAGATAGTAGTCTTATCTCATTGTAGAACAAGCAATTCAGCAAAAACGCCTGCCTAGATTGGAAACTTTTTGAAATCAGATGACCAAGATATGGTTGCAGAGTTAGTTGCTAATGCAATGAAAATTCGACACCCACTTAGAGAGTTTATCCCTGGGGAGTCACCCGTCCCTGTAACTGGAAAGGTTTTTGGAGCAGAAGAGCTCACGGCAGCTGTCCAAGCAAGTTTGGATTTTTGGCTAACATCAGGCACTTACACGCAGCAATTTGAAAGTAGCTTCGCCAAAAGGGTCGGTATGCGAAACGCGTTCATGGTGAATTCGGGCTCCTCTGCGAATCTTTTGGCCTTAACAGCGCTTACCAGTAGAAGATTGGGTGAAAGTGCGCTCAAACAAGGTGATGAAGTTCTAACCGTTGCAGCTGGATTCCCAACGACCGTGACGCCAATTCTTCAAAATGGATTGATTCCAGTTTATGTAGATATAGATCTTGAGACATACGTGGCAAACGATGATGCCCTCGAGTCTGCCATTGGTCCCAAGACTAGGGCCATCATGATGGCACACACACTTGGTAACCCGTTTAACCTTGATTTAATAACAAAGCTAGCTCAAAAACACAATCTGTGGTTGATAGAAGATAGTTGCGATGCACTTGGTGGTACTTATCAGGGAAAGAATCTCGGTACATTCGGAGATTTATCTACCTTTAGTTTTTATCCAGCTCACCACATTACGACCGGAGAGGGTGGGGCTGTTCTCGCAAAGAAGGCACTGATGAAACCAATTCTGGAATCCTTCCGTGATTGGGGCAGGGACTGCTGGTGTGCTTCAGGTTGCGACAACACATGTTTGAAGCGTTATGACTGGCAGCTAGGTGAATTACCTGTAGGTTTTGATCATAAATACACATACTCACACCTAGGGTATAACCTGAAATCGGGTGATATTCAAGCTGCGATAGGACTTGCTCAGTTAGAACGTCTTGATTTCTTTATTAACTCGCGCCGGCATAACTGGAATTACTTAATGAAGGGCTTATCAAACTTAGAAGAGTTTTTTATCTTACCTAGGGCAACCGAAGGCAGCGATCCTTCCTGGTTCGGTTTCGCAGTGACGGTAAAAAAGGAAAGCCCGAAGTCAAGAAATGAAATAGTACAAATATTAAATGATAAAAAAATTGCGACAAGAGTTCTCTTCGGAGGAAATCTTTTGCGCCAACCCGCCTTTATTGGAACTCCACGTAGGGTGCATGGGGAATTGATTAATACAGATATTGTAATGAATGACACATTTTGGATTGGTGTATGGCCGGGTTTGACTGTACCAATGCTTGACTTTGTAATTGAGTCCATAACTGAGATTCTCAGGTAAGAGAAATGAAAGTAATTATTCTTGCGGGTGGTTTGGGCAGTCGACTGGCAGAAGAAACTCAAGACAAGCCAAAGCCAATGGTAGAAATTAAGGGGCGCCCAATGCTTTGGCATATTATGAAGACTTACCAGAGTTACATGGATTGTGAATTTATAATTGCAACGGGTTATTTATCTGAAGTTATCGAGCAATACCTCGCTGGGCCAAATTTCAAGCATGAGGGTCTACAAGCGAAAGCTCTGTTTACAGGCCAAGATTCAACTACTGGTGGTCGAGTGAGGCAGGCAATGGCAAGTTGCGCTGGGGAGCAGGTAATGGTTACCTACGGGGACGGAGTTTCAGATGTAAATATTAAAACTCTACTTTCATTTCATCAAAGCCATAGGAAATTAGCGACAGTAACAGCCGTTCGTCCTGTGGCACGTTTTGGTAGATTAGAAATTCAAGGCGATAATGTTAAAAATTTTTCGGAGAAGCCACAATCTGAAGAGGGATGGATAAACGGAGGGTATTTTGTTTTTCAACCAGAAGTCTTTGATTACATATCAGTTGATTCGCCGCCTTTAGAACATGAACCATTGGGGAATCTCGCAATTGATAACCATTTGATGGCATTTAAACACTATGGTTTTTGGCAACCTATGGACACCCTTCGAGAAAAATTGGATTTAGAGAAATTGGCGGAGTCGGGACAGGCCCCTTGGATGCTTAATTTTAAATGAAGTTTTCGATTGTCTTAGGCGATACTGGGTTCTTAGGTTCTGCATTTTCAAGATCACTCGTGAAGGAAGATGCAGACTTTATTGGATTGAACAGGCATCGTGTTGTTTTAGTTCTAAATCGTGTTAGAACTGAATTTCTGCGCAAGAGTGCAGATTTGTTCACGGAGATAGAGCCATATTTATCCGAAGATTGCGTGGTAATCAATACAATTTGGGGAAGCAACAATAGAGATGAACGCGATTCAATCGTTCAACAAAAAAACTCAGTTCGTGAAATCTCCCTGATAGATGATTTGGAGAATTCAAGAATAGGCTATGTATCCTTTGGTTCTATTGCGGAAATTGATAGTCTCGAAATATCCCCTTCTTGCAATACCGAGTATGCACAAGCAAAAAAAATAGTTGCAGAACGCTTACTTAGCTCGAAACTGACCCCACTTTGGATACGAGTAGCATCATCTTATGGACCAGATGACAGGCGAAACTGGTTAGTCACCCAGCTATTAAATAGTTGGTGCAATAAGGAAGATTTGTATCTTGAAAACCCAGATCAAATGATAAATCTTTGTCATGTTGATTCGTTAGTTAGTGCTTCACTTGAATTAATTCTAGATGGGAAACAAGGTACTTTTAACGCGACTACAACACAATGGTTAACAGTAGAAGCTGTGAAAAATTGTTTCAATAACCTTCGTGAGCCTCAATACTTGCCACGTACATCCGGACCATTTTCGCCCGCCGATTTAAACCAACTTCCTATTACCTCCCCTCCCCTTTCAGAGTATTTTGCTGCAATTCAAAAAAATTATAAATCTTGAATTGATGTCCCCACTCCCATTTTTGGTAGTGCTTTAGCCTCTGGTGAAACTATAAATTCAAGAACTAGTGGCCCTGAATCCCAGGCAGAGACAAATTGTTGTGCTTTTTCTAATTCACCTAAATTGTGGAATCTGAGGGACTTAATTCCGAACGCATTTGCAATTTTAGTGAAATCAGGAGAGCTGTAACCTTCTCGGGTAGATATGTATCTTCCGTCCAAATTCGTTTCCTGAAACTGTGCGACCATCCCGTGCTGGCCGTTATTGATTATGCACAAGGTAATTGGGAGATTGTAATGAAGAAGAGTTTGAAATTCAGCAATACTAAGTTGGCTACACCCATCTCCTGCTATGACGATCCATCGGCCGGCAGTTGCAACAGCTGCACCGATCGCTGCAGGAAGAGCAAATCCCATCGCGCCCAAACCTCCTGATGTAATAAAGCGCTGACCTGATTCAATAACCAATGACTGCGCCGCCCACATTTGGTGTTGACCTACATCTACGACATAACCCCTATTTCTTGAAGATAAAGAACTAATCCATTGCATAATATCGCTGGGATTGAATGTAATATTTTGCGACTGCTCAAGCCTTTGAGGAAAGTTAGCTCTTTCAACATCAATCTCTGCCAACCATTCTGAATAATCAAAAGTGACATCTAACTTGGCTATCTCTGTGAGGAAAATCTGTAGAGAAGATTCAACCGAAAAATCTGCACTTAACCTTCCACTTATTTCAGATTGGTCAACATCAACCCTAAAAATCTTCTTATCTTTTGTAAAAGTGGACAGATCGGCCCCTGTTTGACGGATGTCTAATCTAGTCCCTAACGCAATTATTAAATCAGAGCGGGCAATAGTTCGATTTGCCCAGCGATTTCCATAACTTCCTATCATCCCAATTCTGTAGATTGATGCAGAATCAACTGCATCAACACCCATCAAGGAGTAAACAACTGGAATTTTCCACTTTTCAATAATTTTTCGAATTAATTCAGCCATTTGTGAAGTACGCACACCTCCACCGAGAAGAAAAATCGGCCTCTTGCTTTCACCTATGAGCGTAACCAGCCGTCCAATACTTAGATTATCAACCACCGCACTCAATTCAGGAATAAGTCCATGTGTATCGATTTCTTGATATGGCACTAATTCCTGTTGGACATCAATTGGAATATCTAACAGAACAGGCCCAGGACGTCCAGAGTTAGCAATTGACCAAGCTTTTTTTAATTCAGCAAAAACATCTGTACTAGAATCGAAAAGAACAGCGTGCTTTGTTATTTCCTTGACAGCATTGATTATATCAAGTTCTTGAAAACCATTCTGTCGTTGATTTTCAGATTTCTTCAGTTCTTTTTGATTTACTTGGCCAGTGATAAAAATTGTTGGTACTGAATCAAAATAGGAAGAAGCTATCGCAGTGATTAGATTTGTAGCCCCAGGGCCACTAGTTCCCATAGCAACTGCTGACCTCCCAGTAATTCTTGTAGCTCCCTCTGCAGCAAAGCCTGCAGCTTGTTCATGGCGCATATTAATGATTGGCGTTTTTGCCAAGCGGGCAATTGCATCTGTAAGGAATGCGATCATTCCTCCAGAGAGTTCAAAAATTGCTGGCACATGATGATGTGCCATGAAAGCCGCAATCAGATCAGATTTTGTAAAAGTGGCTGGTTCGATTCCCATGTCACTACTTTAGCATTCTAGGAGTGGTTTCATAGGAATCTGTCAATTGTATGATTTTCCGTACCTCCATGCCTAAAATTCTGATCTATAGAAATTATCTTTTTGAGTAAAGTACGCCTTCATCAGGAAACGGAATCAAAACAGCAAAGTTGGGTTAGTGGCATTTTTCTCTCTTCCTATTGAAAATTTTCTTTAATTAAGATGTCAACAGGATTGCAAAACAAATAGGTGCAAAGGGAATTAAAATTGGAATAATGAAATACCGATCTGCTTGAAAAATAGCTTCCTGTAGTTTCTATAGAACTGTGAAAATTACCAATGCTACTCCCCAACGCATGTCTATAGTTATAGATTCAGATCTGGTAGTTTAAGTCGAATTAGGAGTGCTCGAATCCTTGGGGACTTTCGATGATGTACGCAAGCAAGTTCCAAATTACAATTATTGATCACAAATACTCTCGCTCTAAACTAATGGAAAAGAAATCGGAGAATAAATCTTTTGAATCGAGTAATGACTCAACACTAATACCGTTACACTTCCTCTTCAAGTAAATGTATTTTAGTAACCCTGACCTTTAATCTCTACCTTTAACACTTTTTATCATTCTTAATTTTGTGGCTCCCCTATAAACTCTTTGAGTCCAATCTTGTACTTTCATGTACAAGATACTTTCCATCACAAGGCCGATTACAACTACTGACAGGGGAAACAAAATCGGAAATACAAATCTTCTATCAGCCTGGAGAAAAAAGGCTTGCGAGGCCAATATCGAAGATGTGGAAAGTAGTAGCCATCCCCAAGGATGGGAAGATCTTGCCTTGACCAGTGCTAGAGCAGAAACAATAGATAAGAGACTGAATAGTCCCAAAATATGGTGAATTACTGAATTACTTAACAAACCAAATGCGATTAAGACTTTGTTAAAACCAAACGCAATTTCTCTCAAAGGACGTTCTTTCCATATTTGAATAGATTTTGAAGTAAGCATTGTGTTTTGTTCTACTCGCGTTAGGAGAGGATCAAATCCAAAGACATCTCCCGGGTTGCTATTAGGATCAACTCTCCACCTGATTGCTGATTTAGCCAAGACACTTTCATCATAATTTAAATACATGCCTGTTCCGATGTATGCATTCACTCCAAAAGTTGTAGTCAAACCTCGAAATCCCGTCTGAGCTGAATTTGCAAAAATTAGCCAGGGTGACAAACAGATGACAATAATCAATATAAGACTCAGTAATGCGCTCTTAAGATTTGAGCCAAGTTTAAACATTAAGAAAATAGAAACTGGGAATATTAGGTAAATTAAGTTGGGCTTCAAGTAGGTCTCCATAGCTATCAAAGCTGCTATTTGAGCGATTTGAAAAAGGGATAATTTTTTACTCTTTATTGCCGCCAATACATATAGTAAGCAAACGAAAAAAAAGGAAGTTAAGCTTTCGGCAATCAGTACGGGTACAAAATGCCATAGAGGGAGAAATATGTACACAATAGTAAGAAAAATGGATACGCTAGGTCTCACTTTTCTGTCAAGAATAATCTTTATCATTGCAACCGAAACAGCTAAAGCAAGCAACTGCAATATTCGCATTGCCAGGAATGGGAAGGAAGGGAATATGAGTTGCATTATTAGAATGAGAGCTGGATATCCCGGCATCCTCCATAGATCAGAAAAGGCAGCATAGAAACCGTCTGTTTTCCAAATTTCAGCAAGCTCCGAGTATTCCGAGGCGTCTAATGCAGTCGGCGCGTAGGCGGTCATAATTGAATTATCCAGGTACTTACCTATTAAAATTAGTTGTAAAATAATATCTAACAGCACTAACAAGTAAGTAACGTTTTTTCCAATAAAGAGAAATAAATCTTCCTTGATAGTTTTCATTTAAATCAGCGAACCTCTCAAGTGGATTTTGGCGGTTAGATTAATTTTGAAATGCCGGCGTACAACACTCTATTTGTATTTTCGGCTACCACTACTTAATTATCCTTTTGGGTTTAGTAAAGAACGCCCACCGGCTCAGCGAGTTAATGCAGAATTTCAGGAAACGCTTACTGGGCAGAGATTTAAATCTCTGCTTCCAGGTTGATCCATTTGGATCGACTCCTCGGGGCGGGATTGAAGTCATACTCTTTTGACGAATATCCCACTTAAAGTGTCTGGATAATACTGATATGTAGATATTAGGAATTGGAAAATCTACCGGCATTTCCTTCAAAACTTGCTGGAGTTTCTCGGCTTTGTATATTCTAAAAGGGGTATTTCCATCCAAAGGGAGTACCCCACACCGGAGCCAAACTAAGACTCTAACGGCAAGTGTTGACACTTTTCTAAAAGTAGGTTCTTGTCTAGCGATGCGATTTCCTTCCAAAATATCGCATCTACTTTCGATAAACTCAGTTATCGCTTCAAATATTTCTTTTTCAATAAACTGTCCATCACCATCAATTGTCACAATTAGATCAGGCTTATAGTCAAGGGCTCGGAACATCCCCTTGATAGTAGATGGACCATGACCAAGATTCTGATTGTTGCAGTAAATATCTAGATTTAGTCTTGAGTTTGACTCTCTCAATTTTTTAAGACTCTCAACAGTCATATCACTTGAAAGGTCGTCAATCACAATTACTGTGACGTCAAAATCACCTAATTTTTCCACTATTCCAGCAATAAAGTTACAAATGCCCTTCTCTTCATTGAATACTGGCATAGTAATTGCTATTTGCGGCCTATTCACATCGCCCCTTTCCAAGAATTTTCTTTACTTGATTTTCAAAAAGAGCAATTGCGCTGGCCACTGCCATGTGCATGTCTAGGTACTGATACGTTCCCAACCTACCCCCAAAAAGGACAGTTTTTTCTTTTTTTACCAACTCCCTATAGCTATTGAGGATAGATCGGTCTTCTTTAGTGTTAACGGGATAATAAGGTTCGTCTCCCATCTCGGCTTTACGTGAGAACTCCTTCATTATTACAGTTCTATCCAGTGGGTAGTTGCGTTCCGGATGAAAATGACGAAATTCATGAATTCTAGTGAATGGTACGGTCAGATCTGAATAATTCATTACAGAAGTTCCTTGATAGTCTGCAGTAAAATGAGTCTCTAATTCAAAATCTAAGGTGCGCCAATTCAATTTACCGTATCGATATTGAAAATATTGATCAATTGGCCCTGTATAAATCACTAATTGCGAATTTTCTATTTCATGTTTAATATCAAAGAAATCTATATTTAATCTCAAGTCTATTAGGGGATTAGCGATCATTTTGGTCAACATTGCTGCGTATCCGTCAATAGGAATTCCTTCCCAAGTGTCCTGAAAGTAACGATTATTAAAGTCATATCTCACAGGAAGCCGACTGATTACACTAGCCGGAAGTTCTCTAGGATCGGTTTGCCACTGCTTTGCTGTGTAATTCTTAATGAAAGCATCATAAAGTGGGCGACCTATCAGGGATATAGCTTTTTCTTCTAGATTTTCGGGCTCACCCAAAATTTCTTTTCTGTGTGATGCAATCAATTCTCTCGCCTGATCGGGTGACAGCTGTTCACCAAAGTACGACGACATTGTTGAAAGGTTTATCGGCAGTGAATATGTCTTCCCAAGGTGGTTCGTCCATACTCGGTGTTGATAATCAGAAAAATCAGTGAATCGGTTTAAATAATTCCAAACAACTGGATTTGATGTGTGAAACAAATGTGAACCATATTTATGAATTTCAATTCCAGTTTCTTCGTGGATTTCAGACCAAGCATTTCCACCGAGGTGTGACCTTTTTTCTAAAAGCAACACTCTTAAACCCAATTGATCGGCTATCCGTTCTGCAATAGTCAAACCAAATAGCCCACTCCCAACTATAACTACTGGGTAATTTGAAATTTTCATCGAGTTTTTCCATTTCTAATACATTTCACATGTATATGTTAAGGGACATTTTGGTAAATTTTGGGAGCCAGTTTGAGGTTTTGGTGGCTAAATCAAAATATTGAAGCTAAAAAGCCTATAGAGCGGAATAATTCTCATAAAATCTAATGCTACCCTCCTCAACAACTAGTAAAATACTTTCCTAGATTAAATTTAAAAATCAGAGAGTGACACAATGTATTGGCAGAAATCATGGAAACAGTTGTTAATTAGCTTATTTTCCAATAAGTCAATTGGCCGATATGGACTAATTGGATTCACTGGAGTTAGTTTAGATCTTGTAATTTTTGTTCTCCTTATTTCCCTTAAAGTCATTCCCCTGGTCGCAAGTGTCACTGGCACCTTAGCTGGGATACTGAACAACTATTTTTTGAATGCAAAATTTAACTTTAGGGTGGGCTTTAGCGCCTTGGTCGGTATTCGGTTCCTTGGAGTTGGGCTCACAGGCTTATTTGTTTCTAGCTTGCTCTTTAAACAAGTCATAGAAATTGGACTTGACCCTCTCATGGGGAAGCTATTTGTGATCCCGTTTGTCGTGCTAGCACAATTTTTAGTAAACAAATACTGGACGTTTGCTATAAGCAGGAAACAAAGACCTAATTTGTCAGTAGATAAATAGTTACGAGAAGTAGGAATTTTTTGAAGTTCTATTCGAGTACATCTCTCGAATATTGGAAAGACAATGTGGCTTGGGCCGGGATCGAACCGGCGACCTAACGATTTTCAGTCGTTCGCTCATACCAACTGAGCTACCAAGCCAAACAAGGTTTCAATGTCATTAACCTAAGAAGGCATACGACACCAAAACCTTTGCGACCCGGACGGGACTTGAAACCGC
>Ga0209550_10001494_pt1 | contig 22356 bp, 12 predicted proteins | sample LauGreSuBDMM15SN_2_FD_187567 | JGI IMG/M metagenome (GOLD analysis project Ga0209550, IMG submission 187567) | Freshwater lake microbial communities from Lake Michigan, USA - Su13.BD.MM15.SN (SPAdes) (version 5) | ecosystem: Environmental > Aquatic > Freshwater > Lake | place: Lake Michigan... | reverse complement strand
AGGGAGTGGCGGGTGGTTTCCTTGAGGCCACCGCGCACAGCGAAGGTGGATAGGTAGGGTTGATCGGGTGTGGTGTGAGGAAAGGTGGTGCCATTGGTGACCGTCCCGGCGCCGCGCCACGTGTTGGTGACCTGATCTTGGCCAGCGAACTGGCTCGTGCGGCCACCTGAAAGCGTGAAGCCGAAGCGCTTGTTTATCGGCACCACCCACGAGAAGTCGAAGCCTAGGGGCGCCTTGGTCCGGCGATCCTCGCGCGGACCGGGGGTGGCGTGGAGCTCCTTCCGATGGTCGCGCATCATCACGTAGACGCTGCCGTTGAAGACGGGCCGCGAGCGCTCGAAGGCGCTGCGTGGAATCATGTTTACTGAGCCGGCGAGGGCTGCGCCGGAGGTGTCGGGGGTCGGCGAGAAGGAAACCTCGACGCGCGAGATGCCGTTGATGGAAACCATGTCGACGGCGGAGGCGCGGGAAATGCCGCTGATCGCGGTGGCGAGGCTGAAGCCGTCGAGCGTGACGGGGACGTTGTCGGCGGGCGCGCCGTTGATGGAGATCTCGCGGGCGTTGCCGCCGGCGTAGTCCATCGTGACGCCGGGCAGGAATTTCAAAAATTCGCCCACGTGCCCCTCGGCGACGGTGCCGAACTCATCGGTGGCTACGACGGTCTTTAGGTTGGAGGCGAAACGCTGCTCGTTGATGGCGATGGCGGAGGCCTCCATTTCCTTGGAGGTGGAGACAACGAATGTGGCGAGCTTCACGCGGTCCGCTGTTGGGTTGCTCTGTCCGGCGGCCGTGAGCGTGACGTCGTGGAGGGCGGATTGCCCGGCGGCGACGGCGACGGAAGTGGTGACGGGCGTCATGCCGGTGTAGAAGAGTTTCACCCGCGCCGTGCCGACGGGGACGCTCTCGATGCGGTAGGCGCCCGCGGCATCGGTGAAGGTTTCGAGCGAGGTGCCTTCGACGGTGACGCGGACGCGTTTCAGGAAATTATCCGTGCCAGCGGCCAAGACCCGACCGGAGATCGAGCCGGTGGCGTTGGCGGAGGTCTGCGCCGAGCCGACGGAGAGGGTCGCGGCGACGGCGGAGAGGGAGAGAAGGAGGTAAAGAGAGAGGGAGCGAAGAGGGCGCGGTAGGGGCATGGGGGAGGGTGGGAAGGTTGAGGCCGGGGCGAGGGCAGCGGCGGGCATCAGTTTGGCGCGCTTTTCTTCGCCGCAGGGGCGGGGGGCTGACGCGGCGGGGTCAGGCCGTCTTGGGGTTGGTTCCAGAGGCGCCACGGGTCGTCGAGGCGGCGCATCTCGGCCAGAAGTAAGGCCTCCATTTCGGCGAGCTTGGCGGCGTGGCGGGGATCGGCGGCGAGGTTGCGCTGATGCGCGGCGGGTTTGACGCCGGTGAGCGCGACGAGGGCGGGAGCGTGGTGCGGCTCGAGAAACTCGTGCGGGTTCTCCCGGAGGTTGAAAAGCTGGGTCTCCCGCACACTGCCGCCGAGCACGTCGAATTTGACCAGCTTCCAATCGCCGTGCTTGACGCTGCGCAGGCCGGGCTTGGTGCCGCCATTATAGACGCCGTAGAGCGTGTCCCTCAGGACGGGTAGCTTGCCTTCGAGCACGGGGCGGAGGCTGAGGCCTTCGTTGCTCGCGGGGGCAGCGATGCCAGCGAAATCGCAGAGGGTGGCGAGCACATCGCCCAAGTAGGCGTTACCCTCGGCGCGCGTGCCGGGTGTGATACCGGGGCCCTTCGCGATAAAAGGAACGCGCCAGGTGTGCTGGTAGAGATTCTGTTTCCCCTGCAGCCCGTGACGTCCGATGGCCATGCCGTGATCGGCCGTGTAGACGATGTAGGTCTGCTCGAGCTCGCCCATGGCTTCGAGTTTCGCGAGGACGCGCCCGATCTCGACGTCGATGGCTTCGGAGCAGGCGAACTGCCGGCCGATTTCGTTGCGGATCGTGCGCTCGTCGCGCCGCTCCCAGACGCCGCTCACCGCGACCTCATCGCGCAGGTCGGGATGGCCGTGCGCAAAGGGATGGGTGGGCAGGTAGTTCTCGGGCAACGCCGGTTGCCTGGGGTGGGCGGGCGGGGGCGTGGTGCGATCGGTGTGATTGGTCGCGCCGTATTTCGCGAGCAGCTCGGGCTTACCGTCGCGGGTGTCGTGCGGATGGGAGAAACCGAAATGGATCAGAAACGGCGCGCGGTTCGCCGCGGGCGTGCGGTCGCGCTGCGCGAGATACGCGAGCACCTGTTCGCCGTGCCAGGCGCTGCCGGTCTCGTCGGTGCCGCCGCGTTTGGTGGCATCCTTGCGCACGGTGAAGAGCTTGTTCGCGGCCTCGTAGCTGTTGCCCATTTTGCAGGTGCGCATGGTGTCGTAGCCGGCGCGATTGAAGACGGCGGGGATCGTCTGCTGCGCAATATCGGGCGGACAGGTCGCGGCCCCGGGACCGATCGGCAGGTGCCAGACGGAGCGCCCGCTCATGATCATGTGCCGGGATGGCGTGCAGACTGCGCCGCTGAACGAGCCCATGTGATACGCGCCATCGAGCACCATGCCCTGCGCGGCGAGGCGATCGAGGTGGGGCGAGTGCAGGGCGGACGTCGGATTGTAAACCTTCAGATCGAACGGCGACTGATCGTCGACGAGGATGAATAGGATGTTGGGCCGGCGTGGCTCCGCCGCAGCGGCGGAGAGGGAGAGAAGGAGGGAAAGAGAGAAGGGGAGAAGGGAGCGGCTGGGGAACATAGAAAACGGCGGTAACGGTGGATCAGTGCCAGTCGATCCGGGCTTGCTTGGTCGTGAGGTCGACGGTGACGGAGGCGTGGGCGAATTCGCGGGTGGCGGTGAGGCCGACCCATTTTGCGTCGGCTTTGGGTGGGCCGAGGGGGCGGTCGAACTCGGCATAGGCGTCGAGCATCCCATGGGTATCGATATAGCCCCACGAGTAGCAAAAATGCGAGCCGGGTTGGGCGGCGACGAGGAAGCAGGCAAGCGGAAACGTGAGGCGCTCGCGGGCGAGTTGGAGGAGCTCAGCGTAGGGGCGCTGCATCATCTCTTTATCGAGCCAATTGAAACCGGGCCAACCCTTGATCACGACGAACTTTCCTTTGGCAGCGGCGAGCGCGATGGAGTCGAGATCGGCTTTGATGTCCGCAGGTGAATCAGTTTTGAACGCGCCGAAGTGTTCGATCATCACGCCGTCGATGCCCTCCCAATCGAGAATCTCGCGAAAATCCGTCGTGCGCAGGCCGTTCACGAGCACGAGGCGGCCGGGGCCTAGTTTGCGCTTGGTGAGGGCCAGCATCTCGCGCAGGCCGGCCACGATGGCGCGGGCCTTGGCGTCGCCGACCTGTTTGGCGAGGCCGGGGGAAAGTGCCTGCGGCAGCGCGTCGACGAAGACGCCGCCGAGCGGGGCGGAGCGATTCGCGTGGGCGACGACATCCGACCACCACTCGCGAAAGTCGGCGTTGGAGGGATCGGGGCGAGGCGTGCCGGAGGGGTGCGTCACGATCTCGCCGCCCGCGGTGCGGAGCGTCCACTCGGGGCGGTAGGTTTTGAAGGCGTCGTAGCCGGGCCAGTTGATGAAGGCGTTGAGGTAGAAGAGAACTTTGGCGTCCGGATTGCGCTGCGTGATCCGCCGCGCGGAGTCCGCGATGCCGGCCTCGGTGCTGCCGTGGGGGGTGACGCCGTGGCTTTTTTCGAGGGCGATCAACGCGCTGCGACGTGCGATGAAATCGATTTCGGCGTCGGTGAGATCGGCGGTGCGCTTGCCGAAGTGGAGGTTGAGCGGCACGCGGTCCCAGTTGAAGCCGGGTAAAGTGGCTGTCACGCGAGGCGGCGCGGCGGGATTGATGGTTTGGAGTTCTGAGCTGAGCGTGAGTCCGTCGGCATCAAGGTTGAAATAGTAGGCGGTGGTGCCGGCCGGGATGGATGCGGAGGCGGTGACGCGGCCGGACGCGGTTGCGAGTTGAGCCGGGAGTTTCTCCCAGTCGGCGTCACGTTTGAAAACGAGGGTCGCCGCGCTTACTTGGCGGGTGGTTTCGAATGCGACGCGGGCGGTAGCGTCATGGCTTTCCTGCGACACCTCGCGCGCCCAAGGGCGGCCGGTTTCGACGACAGCTTGCGCGAACGCGTAGCTGTCGGGCGGATTCCAGCCGGCTGCATGGCCGTGCTTCAGATCGAACGGAACTGAAACCAGGCGCGGGCCGGGGGCGGCGCGGTAGCTGGCCTGTTGCGCGTCGAGGGGAAAATGGGCGTCGCGCGGACCGGTGAGCCAAAGCAGCGGCATGGTGGCGCGAGGCAGGCGGAGCAAGGGTTCCCAGACTTCGCGATAGAGCGCGAGATCGGCGAGGGCGCGGCCGTATTGGTTGGGAATGCGGTCGAGCGCGCCGCAGCCATAAATTGGGATCCCGAAGGCGAAGCGCGGATCGATGCCGACCACCGTTGAGGTGATAATGCCGCCCCACGAAATACCGCAGACGCCGACGCGCGCGGCGTCCACTTCGGGCAAGGAGCGGAGCAAGGAATTGGCGAGCACGACGTCGGCGACGGCATGATACATCCACTGATCGGTGAGCGGCTCGGCGGAGTCGCCGTAGATGCCGGTGCGCGCGGGTCCGGCGGTGGCGTGGCGTTTCCATTGGGCGCCCGGCAGCGCGCCGGGGATGCGTTCATCCGTCTGGCCTTCGACGGCGATGGAGATCGCGGCGAAGCCCCGATCGTTCCACTTCTGCACCCATTCCTTGAATGCCGTGCCGCCGCCGCCGTGCACGAGCACGACACCGGGAACTTTGCCCGGGCGCGCGGCGGGAAGACCGAGCCAAGCGAAAACGCGCGTGGGTTTTCCCCGATACGGCAGGCTCTCGAAGAAGAGAGGTTTGATTGCGCCGGTGGTGGCGAAACCCTCGGCCGGGTGGACGGCGGGCGGCGAGGTCAGAGCGCCGAGGCTGGCGATTTGTTCGCGCAGCGACGCGAAGTCGGTGCTCGGTCCGGCCGCGTAGCTTGCGGTGGTGGCGAGCGCGGCCAGAAGAACGCGGTAGGATTTCATTCGACGGGGCTCAGGCGGATTGCCTGAAGGCTGGCTTTGTCGGCCGGGCCGTCGACGAGAGAAACGGCGATGGTGTGGCGGCCGGTGGTCTTGAAGGTGAGCAAGCCGAAGGTGTGTGAGTGATAAATGGGCGACGAGTTCTGCTGGTTTTGGAGCGTCACGCCCTCGTCGGTTTCGATGCGCCAGACCAGCTTGCCCTCGCCCTTGTAGGTGAGGTCGAGGCGATAGTCGCCGGCCTCGGCGACATCGACGGTCCAGATCGCTCGGCCACTGGGTTTCCAGTCGCTGACTTGGTTGGCGGCTTTCCACTCGCCGAATTTCTCCATCCAGCGAATTTCTTTTTTCGTGGCGTCGGTCACCGCGGCAAATTCGAGCAAGAGCGGGGTAGGGACATTCGGATGCACGCCGATCGTTTGGTCCACCTTGGGCGCGCCGTGCAACTTGACCGCGATTACGGATGCGGGGCGATCGGGTGGAGCGGGTGGGAGCTGAAATTCGGTCCACGTGCCGTTTTTCTGCCAGGTGACGGGAAGCAGTTTTCCGCCGGAGACAAGGCCGGCGGCGGCGATGGCGGTTTGCAGGCTGGGGAGCATGAGGCGACCGTTTTTTGGCCAATCGAAGACGACGAGGTTGAGCGTGTGGCCGCTCGTGGTGACATCGCCCCACGGTTGCGCGTGGTCCCACGGCGAGGCGCCGGCGGAGTAGACGACCTGCGGGTAGCGTTTGATCCACTCGCCGGCTTGGAGGAGATACTTGGTCGCCTGCGCGGGAATGCGGCCGGAACCATCGGGGCCGACGTTGAGCAAGTAGGTGCCGCCGCGACCGACCGTGGAGACGAGACGGTGGAGGATCTCTTTCTGGTCCTTCCAATTTTGATCATACCACGCATAGGCCCAGGAATCGTTGGTCGTGTCGCAGGTTTCCCAAAGGCCATCCAATCGGCGGGGAGGGACTTCCATGTCGCCCTTGCTCAGGTAGTCACCGAGGCCGTAACCGACGCGACTGCAGAGCAACGCGCCGGGTTGCGTCTCGCGCACGAGCGCCGCGAGTTTTTCCGCGTGTTCCTTGGGCAGATTGTCGGGGGTGTCGAACCACACGTAGTTCAACGGGCCATAGTTCGTGCAGATTTCCTTCACCTGCGGGTAACATTTTTCGCGGAAGTACTGGTCGAACGAAGCGGCCGAGCCGTCGGCGTTTTGTTGCGGCCCGTTGTTCCCGCCGGGGGCGGTCCAGTCTTGGTTGTGCGAGTAATAGAAACCGAAACCGAGGCCGGCCTCGCGGGTCGCGTCGGCGAGTTCCTTCATCGGATCGCGGGCAAACGGGGAGGCATCGACGATGTTGAAGGGATGGGCGGATTTGAACATCGCGAAGCCGTCGTGGTGCTTCGAGGTGATGATGATCCACTTCATGCCGGCGGCTTTGGCGACGCGGACGATCTCGCGGGCGTCGAAGGCGGTCGGGTTGAAGTTCTTCGCCTCCGCCATGTAGTCGGGCTCGGAGATTTTCATCTGCCGTTTGATCCATTCGCCGATGCCGTAAAAGTTCTGACCCTTCCACTGGCCGCCGAGGTGGGAGTAGATGCCCCAGTGGATAAACATGCCGTAGTTGCCGTCGCGGAAGAGGGCGGCTCGGTCGGAAGATCCTAGGCCCGGTATGACCGTCGTGGCGCCCCACATTTGGTCCATCGACAACTCGGCGGTGGGCGCGGTGGATTTCGCGGGAGCTGTGGCGGCGTGGGCGGGAGTCGTCGTGAGCGCGGTGAGAGCGAGCAGGAGGCCGGTGAGGCGGGAGGATGAACGATTCATGATCGAGGGGTGCGGGCGGGTCCGGGGGCTATCGTCCGGCCGGGGTGATGAATTCTTCGCGGCTCAGTTTCCCGTCGCCGTTTTGGTCGAAATTCTTGAAACGCGATTCGATGTTCGCCGCGCCTTTTTGGCCGGCAACGTATTCGTCGGCCGTAAGGAGGCCATCGCGGTTCGTGTCTAGGCGCGTGAAGGCGGCGGCGCGGTCGGGCGCGGCTTTTTTGGCGGGCGCGTTGGGTGCAGCGGGTGCGGGGAGAGGCGCGGGTGCGGCGGCGCGATCCGCCACGCTGATGCACGAAGGATCGACGGTGGTGGGGAGAGTGGCTTTCCACGCGAGTGCGAGCTGGGTGAGGCGGGCGACGATCTCCGGGTGGTCTTTTGCAACGTCGATGGCTTCGGCGCGGTCGGTGGTGAGGCGGTGCAAAGCGCAGCGCTGCGCGTCGGCGGTGAGGAGGAGTTTCCAATCGCCCTCGCGCACGGCGAGACGGGGCCACCAGTGGGGATCGGCGGCTTTGCCGGTCCAGTCCCAAAAGATGGGTTTCGTGCGTTTGACGAGCTGGCCCTTGAGTGCGGCGAGCAAATTTTCGCCGTCGCCGTGGTAGTCGGAGGGCAACGTGATGCCGGCCGCGGCGGAGAGCGTGGGCAGGAGATCGACCGCGGTGAAGGCGGTCGTGTCGTTGATCGCGCCGGCGGGCGTGCGGCCGGGCCAGCGCACGAGGAAGGGCACGCGCACGCCGCCTTCGAAGAGGCTGCGTTTCTCGCCGCGCAGGCCGCCGCTGGAACCGACGCTGTAGTAGCCGCCGTAGCCGGCGGCCTTCGCGTCGTTGTCGCGGGACTCGCGTTGCGCGGCGGGCGCGGTGGTCTCGGGGCCGTTGTCGCTGGAGAAAATCACGATCGTATTTTGGGCAATTCCAGCGGAATCGAGGGCTTCGAGCACGCGACCGACGGCATTGTCACCATCGGTGATGACGGCGGCGTAGACGCGCTTTTGTTCGTCGAGGTGCGACCATTTTTCGAGCGACGCCTTGGTGGGCACGTGGGGCAGGTGGCTCTCGTGGAGCCAGACGTTGAGGTAGAACGGGCGGTCTTGGTTGGCGGCGATAAACTTCGCGGCGTTTTCGGGGGTGGCGTGCAGATCGGCGGAGGCGGTTTCGGCGCCGCCGTTGAAGATGGCGAATTCATCGAAGCCGTAGCCGGTGGGTTCCGGGGCGCCGTGGGTGTTGCGATTGGTGAGATGCCACTTGCCGAAATGCGCGGTGCGGTAGCCGGCTTGCTGGAAAAATCGCGCGACGCTGGGCGCGCGGACGTCGAGCCAGTCGGGCATGTTGCGGGCCAGATTTTGCGCGGGCGCCGCGAAGTGCTGAGAGATGCCGAAGCGGGACGGAAACATCCCGGTCATCGCGGCCGTGCGGCTCGGCGAGCACACGGGATTGAGGACGTTGAACTGATGAAAGTCCGTGCCCTCGCGGGCGAGCCGGTCGAGGTGTGGGGTCTTCAGCCACGGATGGCCGTGGGAGGAGAGGTCGCCCCAGCCCCAGTCGTCGGCGAAGATGAAGACGATGTTGGGACGAGGGGCGGCGGTGAGCGACGATGGCCGTGGAGCGAACAGCAGGCCGGCGATAAGCAGAAGAAAAAATCTCATGGCGATTAGGTGGGAACGAACTCGCCAGGGCGGTTCTGATTAAAATTCGAACGTGTTCGAAAGCACGAATTCACGAGGCGGGGGAATCTGGGCGCGCGCGGGCGAACCATCGGGCTGGACTTGGACGATAATGGGGTCGGTGTCGGCGAAGACGTTGCGGACATTCAATTGGATTCGCCACGTGATCTTATTGCGGAAGAGTTTTTGTCTATAGCCGGCCCAGAGATCGATGAATTCCGAGCCCTGGTCGAAGAATGGGCGGGTGACGGCTTTGATTGGAACGGTCGCATTAGTGCCGGTGATGGTTCGGCGGGCGACGGGATATCCGATCGCGGCCTGATCTTGCCAGCGGAAGGCGGTGCCGAGGTTGGCGCCTTTTAACGGGCCTCGGGAAAAGGAGTAATTACCGAGAACATTCACCCGATATTTGCGGACTTCCGGACTGTCGGAGCCCGACAGCGCCTCCAGGGTGTAGTAGGCTTGGCCAGCGCCGCCCCGCAGGGTATCCCCCGCGCCTGTGCCCGTGGCCAGTGGGGCCGCGAGGGGGGTGGTGAGCGGGTCGTTGACAGCGATTCGGGTGCCGTTCGGAACGACGGAATAGTTGGCGATCGCTTCTTCAAGCAATCGACCTAACCGCGGACCGACGTTGGAACGAACCGAGCTTTGTTGGGCGGCATTGAACGAGAGACGCAGGTCTCGGGTTGGGTTGTAGGTCAGCTCGAATTCATAACCCTCCGCGACGAGATCGACCGTGTCGGTCAGGACCGACGACAACCCGCCGCCGCTTTGAGCGGCCGCCGGAGCGGTCTCGGTTTTCGGGGTCAAAATCATCTCGGCTTTCTCCCGCGCGAAGGCGTTCCAATATTTGTCCCAGGCGTCGTAGACTTTTCGGTAGTCGGCGAGCGACATGTATTGCGCTCCGGGGACGAAGTTGGGGCCGCCGGCCTCGTGGCTGTCGAGGAAGCCGTTTTTGTTGCGATCGGGATCGGTCAAGGCACTGGGATTGCTTGGATCGGCCACGAGGTCGAAGACGCCGTCGCGGTTCGCGTCGTAGTCCTGCATATCGACAAACATGGTGCCGAAGAAGCGGGCGAGAGTGTTGACGTAGACGCCGACGGGTCGGGTCACGCCGGAGAAATTTTCGTTCTCGACGGCGCCGCGGTAGCGGTTGAGCCGGGCGACGACTTTGTTGTTCATCAGGCTGATGGTAACGCCGTAGTCGGTCGTCGAGCCCGACGCACTCGGCACGGAATTGCCGTAGAAATCGAAGCCGCCGGGATTGGCGACAAAGTTTGAGGAGGAGCCGTAGTGCAACGAGACGCCCATGCGGTCGCGCAACCAAAGGTCCGGCACCTTGAGGACGATGCCATAGCCGAAATTTTTGTCGCGCTTTACGCGTGGTTTGACGTCGTTCAGGTTGAAGACATCGGGCGTTAAGATCGCGATGGATTCGGAGCCACGCGGCGGCGTTGTGTTGCGATAGAGGCTGACCTCGTCGCTGCGCCAGCCCAGATTGGCAATGAGGTGGTCCTTGAGGAAGTAGCTCTGGGTGTTGAACGCCATCGAGGTGGTTACGGTTTTCGTCAATGTGCCGCCGAAGGCTCGAAAGGCTGGAGTGTATTGACCGATCTGGGTGGTTTCATCGCCGCGCACCGTCGTCGCGGAGGCTTGGGTGGCGGGGTTGCCCACGTTGAGATAAGCGAGGGGGATTTGAAAGCCGTTCGGGAACTCGACTTGAGTGTTCGGCCGGGCGCCGTTGGTGCTGAAGTCGGACAATTTGAAGTTGGGGTTTTCAAAGGCCTGAAGGTAGGGATCGCTGATGTAGAAGATACCCGACCATTGGCGCTGGAAGATGGTGGCGTCGTTGTTTTGTAAATGAAAACCCGCGTCGTTGCCGAAAACATACGGCTTGGTAATCGCGCGGTTGGTATTGATGTCGTTGCGATCGACGAGGGCGGAGAGATTGTGCCGTCCCAACCATTTGAGCGCGGAGTCGCGAAATTTTTCTCCGAAATCAAACTTGGCGAAAGCCGTCCCGCGCATCGCCGCGCGTTCGTCGTTGTTTACCTGCCGTTCCGACGACGCGGCGTAGTAATAGAGCCGGCCGAAATTGGGATTAGTCGCGCCGAAGAGAGAGTTAGGGCCGATCGGAAAGGTGTAGTTCACGTCGATATCGATGGCCGGAAGGCTCTCGGCAACGAAGCTATCCCGCTGCCAAGTCTCTTTGGCGTAGCCTAGTTCCAAACCAAAATTTCCGCTCTTTGAAACTGCTTCGAGCGAATACATCTCGCGCCGAAATCGGTTGCGGGCGTGATCGCTGGAACCGGTGAGGAGGTGTCGGCTGTAGTCGAAGACGTCGTAGTCCAGCAGGCCTTGGCGGGTGAAGCCGTCAAAGGCCGGCAGGGGAATTTCGGTGAAATAGAGATTACGCGAGATCACGGCCTGACTCACGCCCGACAGATTCCGATCTGGGTCAAAGGTCGGGCTGCCCAAGGCAACTCTCCCGCCGTTCCACCCCGTATGGACCGCCCGGCCCGGGAGCCCGTCGGCGGTCATAGTTGCGTCGTAGACGGAGGCCCAGCCGTTGCGTTTGAGAAATTTATCGTAGGGGTTCTCGGGGATGATCGTGCCGTTGGCGAAGCGCCCGAGGTAGCCCGCCGCTCCACCGATATTGTTCTGAAAAACCGTTCGGAATGGGTCTTGGACGCGGCGACCGGCGGCGTTGACGACGCCGGGCACGCCTTGGAACGAATTCACCCCGCCCCATTTGTTGCCGTAGGGATCCTGCAGAAAAGTATCGAGAGTGGTCAAAGGCCCAAGTCGATCGACGGGAATCGAGGAGATTTTGCCCGCCTCAAGGTTGGCGTTGAAGGTGATCTGGTGAGCGACGAAAGGCTTGAACTTGATCGCCCCGTAGTGGCGGGACGTATCGGTGCGAGCGGGCTGCTGCCTGAACTCTTTTTTGTCGTCCATCAGGGCGACCCGGAAGCCGAGTTTTTTGGGAACGATTACTTTGTTGAGAGCGAGGGAGCCGCGCTTCGAGATATTGTTTTCAAAGTTCTCGGTTGAGAGGCGGTATTCGATCTTAACGGAGTCCTTGTTCAGCTCGGCCGTGGCTAGGCTGTTATTGACGATGCCACCGGGCGAACCGAGGCCGAAGAGGAAGGAGTTGGCTCCGCGGTTGATGTCGATGCGGCCGGAGTTGTAGCTGTCGAAGGGGATGGCCGACTCGAAGTAGTTGGTCGTGCGGGTGGGTGCAGCCAAGCCGCGCACGCGGTTGGCCGAGGCTGGATCCTGGCGCGCCGCCGATTGGTCGAGCGAGCCGTCGCCGAAGCTGTCGGACGCCGTCGTGAAGGTGCTCATCGAACCGACGGCGTCAGTATTGGTGGTGTAGGCGAGGACGTCGTTGAGATTGGTTGCTCCAAGATCCTCCAACATCAGCTCGGTCACGATCTGCACGGAAGTGGCCACGTCTTTGAGCTCCGAACGGATGCGCCCGCCGGCGAGGGTTTGGGCGGAAAAGTAACCCTGGTCGGCCGCCTCGCTCACCAAGAACGGCGATAGTGCGACGACCTCGGATGGCGAAGCAGGTTTGGCGGGGGTTTCCGGGGTAGGTGGAGGTTGGGTGGGCGCGTTTTGGGCGTGAAGCGATGCCGCAAGCAACGCGGTGCAAAAGAGCGTCGCTAGGCGGTGGGGCGGGTGGCGATGGAGGGACAAGGTTTTTCGGGGTTGTTGGCGGAGGCTAGAAAGCGCTGGGGCGCGGGCTGGGGGAGGCCCCGTTCTTCGAGGGCGTGGGAGGGCGGGTCGGAGACCTGCCCTACTTAGGAATTAGAATTCAAACGTGGACGTCAGGATGAAGTTTCGGGGCCGGCGGAGCTGCCAGTTGGTTCCGACCAGCGCGTTCGTGGTGCCGTAGATCGCGTTGGTGTCGTAGCCGGTCCGTACGAGCTGAGGGGTTTGCCAGTTCGGCAGATTCTGAATGTTGAGCTGCAGCCGCAAGTTGACGTTGCCGAAAATGCGGCGCGTGTGGGCGATCATCGCCCCGACATCCCAGGACTCTTTCCCGTTAAGCGGGCGGGTCACATCAAGGTTGCCGACGGGCGCACCGGCCGCGTTTTTGATTCGCTCGTAGCCGATGTTGCCGGGACTGCGCCAGCGGAAGTTGACGCCGGTGCTCCAGCCTTTGAAGCGTCCCTCAAAAAAAGACCGCGTGATAAGGCCGTTGAACGCGTATTTGCCTGCGCGTGACGTCGTCACGCCGTTGAGGGCCTGGTCATCGAGATAAGACCCCTCTTGAGCGGCGATCTGTTGTTCGAGGAAAAGCGCGTCGGCGGCGGCCAGCGTGACATCGGCCGGCAGTGTCGGATTGAGCGAGAAGATCGAGGAGCGCTGGCCGGCCTCGATCTTGCGGAGCTCCGCCGCGAATTTTTTCCACGTGCCCAGACCCTGATATTTCGAGTCGGTAAAAAGGTAGGCGCCCACGGCGAGCAGGTGATCGCCCAGCACGTTTTGATTCTCGCTGCCAGAAAGGGAAATGCGCCAGTTCCGGGAAGGGTTGAAGACGATATTCATCTCGTAGCCCGTGGCCACATAGCTCCACGTGTCCGAGACGTTACCGGTATCGACGGGATAATCGCCCGCCGCTGCTAGGTCGGTGAAGTAGGGATCGCCGGCGAGTTTGTAGGTCCGCAAGCGCGTAAGGATACTGCGGGTGGGGCCCACGCTGGCGTTGGCGTTGCGCGCCTGATTGGCGGCGGAGGTCTCAAATTTACTCAAGCCCACGGACAATTTGTTCTGCAAGAGGGCCAGCCGGAAGCCGTAATCCACCGTTTTGCCCGCCGAATTCGGAGCGGGCTGGCCCAGGGCGTTGACCCATGAGGCATTGGTGACCGGCAAGAAATTGCTCGAGCGGCTGTAGGTGAGCGATAGCCAGGACAACGCATGATAAACGCCGCCGTAAGTGCGCGTGAGGCCGCTTGAGACGATCGAGGGGTTGGGATTATATTCCACGGCGCTGGAAGGGGAGAAACTCCGCTTCAGCAGGTCGGTGGCCGAGCCGGGGATTTCGGGGTGGACGACATTGCGCACCGTCGGCACGCCGAAACTCTTGGTTTTGTCCTGCCGATAGCCCGCGACCGTGACGAGGCGGTTGTCGAACCAGCGGGCCTGCCAGCCGAGCGAGATCGCATCGTCGAGGAATTTACTTTTGAGCACATTCAGTCTGGTCATGGCGCGGAGATTGATCGGCGCCTGTTCGTTCGCGCTATAGCCCACGAGCTTGCCGTAGCTGTTGAGCAGCGGGATGTTGTTCTTGGCCTGGATCAAGTCGGGGAGGATGGGCATGTTGCCATTCACAAAATACGCCCGAAAGCCGACGGCGTTCGCACCGTTCAAGACATCGCCCGACCAACCGGTCGCAGCCGTAGCAGGAAGGCTGACGCTTGCGAGGTTGCTTAGGCCGGTGACTTCTTGTTCGGCATCGTTGCGGGTGTGTTGCCAGAGCCCGGAAAAATTGTGCAGGCCGAACCAGCGGTGGCGCTTAGTCAAATCGAGTTCGTAGGAAAGGGTGGCGCGGTATTCCGCCGTGCGGTTTTTGACCGGGCGCTGCTGCGCGTTGGCGGTGGCGAAGGGCACGAGGTAGCCGGGATTGAGGGTGCGGTCGGGTAGATAACGGTTCGGATCGATCGAGACGCTGATGAAGTTGGTCGTATCCATCGTCTGCTTGTGCAGCGCGAGATTGGCCCCCATTTCGAGAAAGAGATTCTCGGCCAGCTTTTGCTCGACGAGGAACTGGCTCCAGCGGCCGTGCTGCTTGTTGGAGGGCTCGTCCCAGGTGCCACCATAAAGATACGCGTCCTTAGCCAAGCCAAAGGTAGCCCAAGGATCTTTCGAATGGATAAACGCGTTGTTTTGCCCGCTGAACGTGGCGTTGGCCAGGTTGGCCTGATAGCGCAAGTTCATCATCGGGTTGGGCACGTTGAGGCCGACGACCCACGTTTGGGCGTTACCAGTATTTTGGTTCAACACGAGGTTTGGGTCGAAGTCGGTCCGGGCATCCACAAATCCGTCTTCGTCCGCAACGCCCCGCGCCACCGGAATGCGGTTACCCGCAGCATCGACGTAGGTCGCGGTGGTGGTCCATGACGGAATAGGAACAAACGTGATGGCTGGCTTTCCGGCCGCCGCCCAGCGCAGCGCCGCACTGTCGAAGCCCCAGGTTAAACTCGCGGCGTTCGTGCCCAGCGAGTAGCCCTCGTGGTTGAATGTAAGTTTGGTATCGGCCCAAGGCTTGGCCGCGACACTGAGCGTGATTCGCTCTTGGTTCTTGCCTTCATATTTCCGAAATTCCCGGGCTTCGTCGTGCAGCGCATTGAGTCGAATGCCTAACTTATCCTTGAGCAGTGGCTGATTGAAGTCGAACGCCGCGCGCCGGGATCCGTTGGTGTCGAACTGGGTCTGAACGTCGAATTTTCTCCGCGTGAGGATCGCCCGTTTGGTTGAAGTGACCGCGGTGCCCTGCGGATTGCCCACGCCGATCAACAGCGCGTTTGGCCCGAGCGAGAGGGTGACGCGCTCTAGGTTGTAATTGTCCGCCGGGTCGAGCGCGGTGAAGAAATCATGGGAAGCGGATTGATTGCCCGCGTTGGTGTTGAAGCCGCGGATCGAATAGGACTGGCCGGTCCCGAAACGCATCTGGTTGCCGGAGGCGCGACCGTTATCGCTGTTGTCGCCCTCGCTGGCATCGACGCTCGGGGTGTAAAGGAGCGCCTGGTCGAAGGAGTTGACTCCGAGGTCGCGCATGAATTCGGGCGTGAGGATACTGAGTGAAGCACCGATGTCGCGCAGTTCTGTGCGCAAGCGGGTGCCGGCGAGCGACTCGGTCGCCGCGTAGCCGTTATCCTTTGCGGAGGAGATTTCGAAGGGCGTGAGGACGATGGTGCCAGCACCGGCGGCCGCGACGCGTGGTTGGGGGGGCACGTTTTGGGCGATCACGGCGGAGGAGCTGAGAAGCATCACGAGGGGCGTGAGCCAGGACTGCTTAGGGACGAATTTCATAGGATGGATGGTTGGAATTGGAGTGAACACCGCGCGCTAACCCGCAGAAAAAGGGTTGGGTAATGAGACGCGATTAGCGTCAGAATACCGGGTGGTGGGGGAGAATAGGGGTGGCAGAACCCTACGCGAAGAACAACGGCGCGCCTACCCTGTGTTTGCGGGGTGCGGCCGATGGAGTGGGCGCCGTGGCCACAGGATCGGCTAGACTGTCGAGACGGCCGCCCGTATCAGGGGTGAATGTCTGGAATGGTCACGAGAAGGTTCATGGGCTGGTGGGCGGTGACGCTTTCCACGGTGGCCGCCGCCGCCCCGCTGGAGCATCTCTCTCTGGCCGCCTTGGAGCACCGCGTGCATGAGATCGACGGGCAGTTGGCGCAGCTGGCGAATTACAACCTCAGCGGCGGGGTCGGGGCCATTGGCTCCCGCTCCAATGGCTACGATACCGCCGAGCAGGACGAGTGGATCGAAATCGAACTGGGCGACGCGGTGACCCTCGATCAAGTCGTGTTGGTGCCCGCGATCCGACGGGATGGAGTCAATGGCTTCCAAGCGGACGGCTTTCCCCAGTCCTTTCGTTTGCGGGCCGGGACCGGCGCGGACCGCACCGGGAAAATTGTCGGCGAATTTACCGGCCGCGACGGTCTGCTGCCCCGCATCGCCCCGGTGGTCATACCCTGCCACGGTGTAAATGCTTCTTGGCTGCGCATTGAGGCCACAATCCTTTCCGGACGGGAATTCGACGCGAAGTTTGTCCTCCAGTTTTCCGAGATATTGGCCTTCAGCGGCGAGGAGAACGTGGCCCTGCACAAATCCGTGCGCTACCCCGGCAACCACGAGCGCAGCAGCGCGCCCGGCTGGCCGGATGGGGCGGTCGTGGATGGGTTCCTGCCCTATTTGATGGTGGCCGCCTCGGGCAACAAAAGTGTGGCCTATCTCAGCTCGTCGGAGCTGGGCGATCAGCCGGCCCTGACCGTCGATTTAGGCGCGAGTTTTCCGCTCTCCCGGCTTCATCTTCATGCCGTGGACCAAAGCGACACGGTGCCGCAGGCTTTCGCCGGCGATGTGGGCATTCCACACGTGCTCCGCGTCGAGGCGGCGAGCGCGCCCGATTTCGCGGATGCCCGGGTCCTGGTCGAATTGCGTCGCGACACCCTTTACGAGGTGGGCCCGATTCTGATGAAGACGTTTCCCGTCGCTCATGGCCGCTACGTGCGTCTGGTCGCGGTCAAGATGAACCGCGATCCGAACTTTCCGTCGGTCGCCCCGCGGCTGGGTTTTGCTGAGATCGAATTATTTTCGAACGGCCGCAATGTCGCGCTGCATCAACCGGTCGTCGCCAACTTCAAGACCGAGGATCCCGCCCGCCTCCTCTCCAGTCTGACGGATGGCCGGAATTTTTATGGCACGATTTTGCCGATCCGCACTTGGTTGAACCACCTGGCGGAGCGGCACGAGCTGGAGCGTGAGCGTCCGCTGGTCAGCGCGGAACTCAATCGGCGCTATGCCGGGCAGAAAATCAACATGGCTCGATTGGCCGGGCTGGCGGCCGCGCTCGCCTGCGGGGTGGTGATCATCGTCCTCGTCAACCGTGGCCGCCAACAACGCGCGATTGAGGAGACCCGCAAACGGATCGCGGCCGACCTGCACGACGAGCTTGGGGCCGACCTGCACGCCATCGGCCTGCTCAGCGATCTGGCGCTGTCGGCCCGGAAGGCGCCGGAGCGTTTGGACGATCTGTTGCGGCGGATGCGGTCGCTCACCGAGCGCACCGGCCAGGCGGCGCGCCATTGCACCAACCTGCTCGAAGCCGAGGATCTGCACGAAGATCTCGTGAACGACGTGCGCCGCGCCGCCACCCGCATCTTGGCGGATTTGGAGCATCACATCGAATTCATGGGCGAGGCCGAACTGCGGCGGCTTAGTCCCCGCAAGCGAATCGACCTGCTGCTGTTTTATCAGGAAAGCCTCATCAATATCATCCGTCATTCCGGTGCCACCCGCGCCCGGACGCGGCTGACGGCGCTCGACGGCGCCATCACGCTTGAGGTGACGGATAACGGCCGCGGTCTGGACGGTCGGGTGCCGGCCTCATTGAAGCGCCGCGCGCGCCTGCTGGGAGCAGACGTCGAGGCCGGTCCGTCGGAGGGGAAGGGGGCCCGCATCGTTTTGCAGCTGAAACGCCGCCGGTTCGGATTTTTGCCATGAAAAATAAAATCCGGGTCATGCTGGTGGAAGACAACCCGCGCTATCGCGAGGTGATTGCCCTCGCGCTGAAACAGGAGCCGGACATCCAGCTCGCCAGCGAATTCGGCACCGCCGAGATCGCGTTGCGGAGTTTGAAGGATCGGTCGGGCGGGGAGTGGCCCGACTTCGTGCTGCTGGACCTGCAACTGCCGGGCATGGGCGGACTCGAGGCGCTGCCCCAGTTTCTGGCCGCCGCGCCCGAGGTGAAAGTGATGATTCTAACTCAGTCCGACCGCGAAGCCGATGTGTTGCGGGCGATTTCCTTGGGCGCCTCCGGCTACCTGTTGAAATCGTCCACCGTCAGCACGATTACCGACGGAATCCGCTCCGTCATGAAAGGCGGCGCCTCACTGGATGCCGGGGTGGCGCGCTTCATCCTGAACACGCTGAAAACTCGGCTGCCCAAAAGCGACGCCGAAGGCCTACTCACCGAGCGGCAGAGGGAGATTCTCGGGCTGCTGGGCGAAGGCTTGCTGAAGAAGGAAATCGCGGACCGCTTGAAGATCAGTTACGCGACCGTCGATGAGCACGTTGCCCATATTTATGAACGACTCGGAGTGCGCAACGCCCCGGCCGCGGTCAACCAGGCGCACCTGCTGGGCTTGTTTCCGCTCGCCCGGCCGCGGAGTCGTTAGGCCGGTTACCCGCTCCCGCGCCAGGGGCTTGGCGGAAGGGCTTGGGTTAGCGCACGAGCGGAGGTGGCGGGGCGGGAGACAGGCTGGTTGAGCGGGGTGGGCGGGGCGCGGCCACGCCGGCGCGGGCGGACACGAGGTCCGCCCCTACAAATCGGAAAGCGGTGTGGGCGGGGCGCGTTGCGGCCTTGCGTCGCGCGGCGCGGGGAATTTGCCTCGGCGCATGATCAAACCTCTCGTTGGAATCATCATGGGCAGTACGTCGGATTGGGAAACGATGCAGCACGCGGCGGCGCAGCTCGAGGCGCTCGGCGTGCCGTATGAGCAGCGCGTCGTATCGGCGCATCGTACGCCGAAGCTGATGGTGAGCTATGCGGAGGGCGCGGAGAAACGCGGGCTCAAGGTGATCATCGCGGGCGCGGGCGGCGCGGCGCATTTGCCGGGCATGACGGCGTCGCTGACGACGCTCCCGGTGCTCGGAGTGCCGGTGGAATCGCACGCGTTGAAGGGGATGGATTCTTTGCTCTCGATCGTGCAGATGCCGGGGGGAGTGCCGGTGGCGACGTTTGCCATCGGGAAGGCGGGGGCGATCAACGCGGCGTTGTTTGCGGCGTCGTTGTTGGCGCAGAGCGACGCGGGCACGCGCGCGGCGTGGAAGAAATTTCGGGCGGCGCAGACGGCGAAGGTGTTGGAGGCGCGGTTGCCGTGAGGGCAAACGCGAGTGAGGGTTGAGAGCTGAGAGTTGAGGAAACGCAACCAACGAGGAGGCGAAAGGCTGGGCCGGAGCGCGGGCTTGCCGCTCTCAACGTCCGACGCTCAACTCTCAACTTCCTCATGATTCTTCCCGGAGCTACGATCGGCGTGTTGGGTGGCGGGCAGCTCGGGCGCATGTTCGCGCAGGCGGCGCAGTCGCTCGGGTATCGCGTGCACGTGTATGAGCCGCAGGTTGGATGTCCGGCGGGCGCGGTGGCGAACCGCGAGGTGAACGCGAGCTACGAGGACGCGGGCGCGTTGCGGGAATTTGCGCGCGGGGTCGATGTCGTCACGTATGAATTTGAAAACATCCCGGCGGCGGCGCTGGCGGGGATCGCGGCGGTGGTGCCGCTGCATCCGCGGGCGGACGTGTTGCACACGACGCAGAACCGGCAGCGCGAGAAGGCGTGGTTGCGCGCGAACGGGTTTCCTCATGTGGCCTACGCGGAGGCGCTCGACGGGGACATCGCGGCGGCGGTCGGACAGGTGGGATTGCCGTGCGTGGTGAAGACGGCGGATTTTGGCTACGATGGAAAAGGCCAGATGAAGCTCACGACGGCGACGGATCTCGAGCAGGCGGCGGCGATTTTTCGCGGACGGCGCTGCGTGGTGGAAGCGTGGTGCGAGTTTACGTGCGAGCTCTCGGTGATCGTGGCGCGGAGCTCGGCGGGGGAGACGCGGGCGTTCCCGGTGGCGGAGAACATCCACACGCATCACATCTTGGATGTCTCGATCGTGCCGGCGCGGGTCACGGCGGAGGTGGCGGTGCGCGCTGCGACCTTGGCGGAGCAGATCGCGGCGAAACTCGGGGTCGTCGGGCTGCTCGCGGTGGAATTATTTTTGACGACGGCGGGTGAACTGGTGGTGAACGAGCTGGCGCCGCGGCCGCACAACAGCGGGCACTGGTCGCTCGACGGGTGCGAGACGAGCCAGTTTGAGCAGCACGTGCGGGCGGTGTGCGGGCTGCCGTTGGGCGGCGTGGCCGTGCGCGAGCCGACGGTGATGGTAAATATTTTGGGCGACGCGTGGTATGCGCCGGCGGCGGACGCAGCGGACGCAGCGGGCGCCGGGGCGGTGGGCGAGGGGGCTGGAGCGAACGAGGCGGTGCGCGGCGATAAGAAGGGCGCGGGCGAACGACCACGTTTACCGAACTGGGCGGCGGTGCTCGCGGAGCCGCGGGCGAAGTTGCATCTCTACGGCAAGAGCGAGCCGCGGCGGGCGCGCAAAATGGGGCATTTTACGGTGCGCGCGGCGGACGTGGAGACGGCGCTGGCGCGGGCGCGGGAGCTTAAGGCGAGATTGTAGGAGCTCGCTGGCGAGCGATGGGCCCAATGGCGGGAACCTGCGGCTAGGTGGTAAAAATCGCCCGCGAGCGGGCTCCTACGGCGCGGACTTAACTGCGTCGTAGTCGGCGGGCGTGTCGAGGTCGTGGGCCAGCGCAGGCAGATCGACGGCGGTGACTTGGGCGGGGTCGCCGTTGAGGAGATCGCGCGCGCCGGCTTCGCCCGTGAGCGCGGCGAGGGCGGGAAAATGGGAGCGAAGCAAGAGAGCGGGTGCGCCTTGGCGCGAAGCGTAGCGGGCGGCGACGATGCTGCGGCCGGTGGCGCTTTGGGCGGCGAGCAGTTGCGCGACGACGGCGGCGGAGAACGCGGGTTGGTCGCAGAGGGCGATCAAGGCGGCGTCGAGGGTGCGCGAGAATTGGCCAAGCGTGGTGATGCCGGTGCGGATCGACGCGGCCATACCCTCGGGCCAGGCGGAGTTCTCGACGACGAGCACGGGCAAGCGCGAGAGCACGGGGCGGATCTTTTCGACGTGGGCTCCGAGGACGACCACGACGGGCCAAGCACCGGCGTCGAGGGCGGCGGTGGCGGCACGGACGACGAGCGGTTGCCCGTCGAGGAGCAGGAGTTGTTTCGGCGACCCCATGCGCGTGGAGGCGCCGGCCGCGAGGATGATGGCCCCGAAGCGAAGGGCGGGCGGGGCGACGTCAGTCATGGATGGGGCGGGTGCGGTCGCGGAGGGGGCGGGCGTCACGGCGGGTGAGGGCGGCTTGCATCTCGGCGAGGATCGCGAGGGCGACTTCGGCGGGGCGCTCGGCCCCGAGGTCGAGACCGACGGGGGCGTGGAGCCGGGCGAGTTGGTCGGAATTCAGCGTGAGGCCGGCGCGGGCGAGGTCGGCGAGGATGCGATCGGCGCGTTTCTTAGGGCCGAGGAGCCCGAGGTAGGAAAGGTTGAGCGGCAGCAGATCACGGAGCAGGGGCACGTCGTGCACGTAGTGATGCGTCATGACCACGGCGAGGGCCGCAGGCTCGGGGGTGAGGCGGGCGACGAGATCGGCGGCGGGCGCGACGACCAGACGGTCGGCGGTGGGGAAGCGGGCGGCGGTCGCGAAGGCGGCGCGGGGATCGGCGACGGTGACGGACCAGCCGAGTTGGCCGGCGAGCGCGGCCAGGGGTTGGGCGTCGTCGCCGGCACCGAAGATGAGGAGCGACGGCGGGGGGCGGAGCGACTCGCGGAAAATCTCGGCGTTGACCGGGGCAAAGCCCGCTGGGAGCGCGGCGGCGAGGTAAGTGCCAAGGGCGAACGGTGGCTCGGACGCGGGGTGTTGCCAGACGACGGCGAGTTCGGTGGTCCGGCGGGCGGCGAGATTGGCGGTGACGGTCGCGACCCAGGCGGGCGCAGGGGAAGGGATCGGCTCGAGCAGGACTTGGACGACGCCGTGGCAACCGAGACCGACGCCCCAAACGAGGTCGTTCTCCGCCGAAGTGTCGTAGGTGACGAGCTCGGGCCGGCCGGTGGTGGCGACGCGTTGGGCGCGAGCTAGGACGTCTTCTTCGAGACAGCCGCCGCTGATGGAGCCAAGGCGTTCGCCGGCGGCGGTGACGAGGAGCCGGGCGCCGGGGCGCCGATAAGAAGACCCCGCGACGGCGACGAGGGTGGCGAGGACCGCTGGCCCGCGACCGGGGCCGGCGAGGTGGGCGACGATGGCAGCCAACTCGGGCATAGAGGTGGCGATGAGGGCGGGACTAAACGTCTTCGGCTGGAGGCTCTGAAGCGGGGGATCAGTCGGCCTTGGCCGGTTTGACCACGGGGGTGCCGACTTTTACGCGGCCCTCGGGCGTGTTCATGTTGCGGGCCAGAAAGCCCTCGACCCGCCGATAAAATTCAAGGCGGTTTTCGAGTTTACGGAAACCATG
>Ga0209550_10001492_pt1 | contig 22368 bp, 19 predicted proteins | sample LauGreSuBDMM15SN_2_FD_187567 | JGI IMG/M metagenome (GOLD analysis project Ga0209550, IMG submission 187567) | Freshwater lake microbial communities from Lake Michigan, USA - Su13.BD.MM15.SN (SPAdes) (version 5) | ecosystem: Environmental > Aquatic > Freshwater > Lake | place: Lake Michigan... | reverse complement strand
TATTTTTATTGGCACCTACAAAGGATCGGATTACAAAGACTACATTACTGCCCGAACCAATATGGCTGGAGTAAATTACATTAAAAAGCTTTTTCCGCATAAAATTGTCAAGGAATTTGATTTGGTAAAATCTAAATTGGAAGCTCGTGACAATGCCCTGCATTTGGATTGCTGTTTTCAACCAGTAGGCGAAAATAAAGGCATCATTTACAAAAGCGGTTTTCGTGAAGAAGCCGATTACGTGTTTTTGTTAGAACTGTTTGGCAAAGAAAATTTATTTCACCTCACCCGAGAAGAAATGTACCACATGAATTCTAATGTATTTTCTATTGATACGAATGTGGTGGTTTCCGAACAAAAATTCACCCGCCTCAATACCTGGTTGCGCAACAATGGCTTTAGGGTAGAAGAAATTCCCTATGCCGAAATCGCCAAACAAGAGGGCCTGTTGCGCTGCTCGACTTTGCCGTTGATCAGGGAGTAGGTTGTCGGTTGTCAGTTGTCAGTTTTCGGTTTTCGGTTTGCACCATGAATATAAATTATATACGCCAAAAAAATAAGATATGAGCACTTATCAGGATTTAGACATTTACAAAATTGGATTAGCATTATTTTATCAAACACATCCAGCATCCTTAAAATTACCAAAACACGAAATGTATGAATTGGGCAGTCAATTGCGCAGAGCTTCTGATTCAGTCATCACAAATATTGTTGAAGGATATGGAAGAAAACGATACAAAGCTGATTTCATTCGATTCTTGGTGTTTTCTCATTCAAGTTGTTTGGAAACCATCAATCACTTGGATAAATTAAGCAATCTCTATCCAACAGAAACTGAGAATTTTCTTGAACTTTCAGTGCAGTATGATACACTTGGAGCTAAAATTTATAGTTTTATAAAATATGTAGAACAAAACTGGAAATCTTAATTTTGCAATCAACCCAGAACAGAAAACAGACAACCCACAACAGACAACTGAAAAATGAACCAAACCACCTCCTCAATCCTCATGATTCGTCCGGTTGCTTTTCGTATGAACGAGCAAACCGCAGTCAATAATTATTACCAAAAAGTACTCGACAACTTATTGCCAGCAACGGTCAATGCCAAAGCGCAGCAGGAATTTGATGCTTTTGTCGAAAAATTGCAAGCGATGGGAGTTGATGTTACGGTTGTTGATGATACCCTAAATCCCGATACGCCCGATTCCATTTTTCCAAACAATTGGATTTCGTTTCACCAAAATGGCGACGTGGTCTTGTACCCCATGTTTGCTGAAAATCGCCGAAGCGAACGCCGCGAAGACATTTTGGATATGCTAGAAGAAAAAGGCTTTCAGATTGAAAACATAGTCGATTATACCTCTGCCGAAGACGATGGTTTTTTCCTTGAAGGAACTGGAAGTTTGCTCTTGGATCGGGCCAATGGCATAGCCTATTGCGCGCTGTCTCCACGTGCCGACGAAGAATTATTCATCGAATTTTGTGAAGATTTTGACATGGCTCCGGTAATTTTCAATGCCTATCAAACCATAAATAATGAACGCAAGCTCATTTACCACACCAATGTAATGATGTGTTTGGGAACCACTTTTGCCGTGATTTGTGTCGATTGCATAGACGACAAACACGAGCGTAAATTTGTGTTGGAGCAATTAAAAAAATCTGGAAAAGAAGTGATTCTTATCTCGGAAGAACAAGTAAATAACTTTGCCGGAAATATGTTGGAATTGGTGGGAGCCAATCAGCAAAAATTGTTGGTCATGAGCGCAGCGGCACACCAAAGCCTCACTGCCGATCAACTTGCCAAATTAGAAAAACATGCCCAAATTGTCAGTTCCAGTTTGGATACTATTGAAGCCTGTGGCGGAGGTAGTGCCCGTTGCATGATGGCCGAGATCTTTTTGCCAAAAGTGGCTAAATCCCTCGAATAATACTCAATACCGCACTGATGATGTATTGAATGCCAATAGCAATAGTCAAAAATCCGATGATGCGTGAAATGGCTACAATACCTGAAGATCCTAAAAAATTGGCTAAATAATGCGCGCTACGCAACACAAAATAGATGGAAACGGCTACCAAAAAAATGGCGATAGTCGAAATAATTATCTCATCGGGGGCTTGGTGTTCTTGGTAGTAGGCAATTAACAAGGAGATTGAACCTGGTCCGGCAAGCATCGGCATGGCCAAGGGCGTTAAGGCAATGTCGTTTCGGTTCTGAATTTCTTCTTCTACTTTTTTGTTGATCCCCTTGTTTTTATTGAACTGTCCATTGAGCAGCGAAAACCCGGAACTGGCAATGATGATGCCGCCAGCTATACGTAATGCAGTAATAGTAATGCCAAAAAATTCGAGTACATATTGACCCACAAAAAAGGAAATCAATAAAATAACACACACATTAATCGAAGTCTTTAAGGAAACACGGGCACGGTCTTTTGGGCTGTAATCTTGTGTGAGACCCACAAAAATAGGAATAGTGCCAATTGGATTTAAAACCGAAAACAAGGCAAAAAAAAGGTAGATAAATAATTCCATAGTATAGAATATAAACTGGGCTTAACTTTGGCAAAGGTAAAATTAAAAACAAATAAGTTTTACTTTATTTGAATGCGATTCAATTTTGTAATTTTGCAGCATGAAAAACAAAAAAACCTTGGTTCTTGGAGCCAGTACCAAGCCCGAACGCTATGCCTATAAAGCTATAGAAAGTCTAGTAGCCAAAGGGCATTCGGTATTAGCCATTGGACAAAATGCTGGAGAAGTGAGTGGCATCAAAATTCAAACCAAATTAATCCCCATCAAAAATATAAATACGGTAACACTATACCTAAATCCGTTGCGACAACGGGACTACTACAACTACATTATTGAGGCCAAACCCAAGCGTGTGGTCTTTAATCCTGGTACCGAAAATCCGCAGTTTTATCAATTGTTACAAAGCAACGGAATCGCCGTAGAGGTTGCCTGTACTTTGGTGTTGTTGGCTACCAATCAATATTAGAATTTGGTTTGTCCGGTTGCGGGCTTGCTAATAATCCATAATCCAAAAAAGGTAAGTAGGCCATTGATCAAAATAATTTCGGTTTCAAAAACATAAGCACCCACGAGCAAACTGCTGTATTTGCTCAAAAAGAAACAAAGTAGCGGAGCAACCACACACACCAGTGGAACCCACTTGTCTTTTACTGTTTTGGATTGCCAAAATAACCCAAACCCATACAATCCCAGCAACGGGCCGTAGGTATAGGAAGCAATCTTAAAAATGATGCTCACCACCGAGGAGTCGTTGATTGCGTTGAAAACCAAAATCACCAAAAACAACAAGACCGAAAAGCCAATATGCACCCAATGACGGGTTTGTACCACATTGGTTTTGTGGCTGTTTTCGGGTTTGTCCATCCCCAAGAAATCAACACAAAATGAGGTAGTGAGTGCCGTGAGTGCGCTATCAGTAGTAGCAAAGGTCGCGGCGGTAAGGCCGAGTAAAAAAATAATAGACGGAATTAAACTCAGGTGATGAAAGGCAATTTCGGGAAATAGCAAATCAGTTCTGGGATTGCCTGTGGCCAAATCTAGTGGCACCGCTACTTGGTTTTGCTGCGCATATATGTATAATAAAGCACCGACACTCAAGAAAAAAACATTAATCACAATAAAAATACCGGTAAACGTAAACATGTTTTTTTGCGCTTCTTTGATGTTGACGCAACTCAGGTTTTTTTGCATCAAATCTTGGTCTAAACCCACCATTGCGAGTGTAACAAACATTCCGCCAATAAATTGTTTCCAGAAATAGGTGCCTTTTAAATAATCTTCAAAGAAAAACACCTTCGAATAATTGCTGTTCTTGATGGCTTCAAAGGCCTCGACAGGGCCGTAATCTAGGTTGTGGCAAATGATAAAAATAGTCAAGAACACCGAAGAGACTAAGAAAAATGTTTGCAAGGTATCGGTAATGATAATGGTTTTTAATCCGCCGCGGTAGGTGTAGGCAAAAATAAAGGCCAACGAAAGCAATACCGTTACAGCAAAGGGAATATTATAATAATCAAAGACATAGCGTTGTAATACAATCACCACCAAATACAGTCGAAAGGCCGAGCCAATGGTGCGGCTAATTAAAAAAATACTGGCTGCCGTTTTGTAACTGATTACGCCCAAACGCTGCTCAATGTAGCTGTAGATCGAGGTGAGGTTCATGCGGTAATACAACGGCAATAAGATGGTGGCAATGAGCACAAAACCTACCGCATTTCCCAATACAAACTGAAAATATTTAAACTGCAAATCGGGGTTTCCAACTTCGCCTGGCACCGAAATAAACGTTACGCCCGAAAGCGCGGTACCAATCATTCCAAAGGCCACTAAATACCACTTTGAATTTTTATTGGCTTTAAAAAACGCATCGTTGCTGGAATCTTTTTTGCTCATGAAATGCGAAATCAAAAACAAAACGCCAAAATAGAGAATGATAATCGTGAGAATGGTTGCTGCCGACATAAGGGTTGGTTTAGTTTGGCCAAAATACGCATTCAATGGGTATTTCACAATAATAAATTTAATTCTTAGCGGTTATTTTCCAAATTTCTAATTTCCAAATTCCCTACTTTTGCTGCATGGAATTCTCTTCAAAACTATTGGAAAAAGCCGTGCACGAGATGGCACAATTACCCGGAATTGGCAAAAGAACGGCCTTGCGTTTGGTGTTGCATTTGCTCAAAAAGCCCAAAGAACATACTCAATTTTTAACGGCGGCTTTGCAAGCGGCAAGAGAAGATGTGCAATTTTGCAATTCATGCCACAACATTTCAGATTTATCTACCTGTGAAATTTGTGCCAATCCGGCGAGAAACCACCAGTTAATTTGTGTGGTCGAAGACATTCGCGATGTGATGGCTATAGAAAATACGCGCCAATACAAAGGAATTTATCATGTATTAGGAGGAAAGATTTCGCCTATTGATGGGGTCGGTCCGGCACAGTTAAACATTTCCACTTTGGTAGAAAAAGTAAAACAAGGAGATGTTCAGGAATTAATATTTGCGCTCAGCTCAACTATGGAAGGCGATACCACCAATTTTTATCTCTACAGACAGATCCAAGATTATCCGGTAATTACCTCGACCATTGCCCGAGGAATTGCAGTGGGAGATGAATTGGAATACGCCGACGAAGTGACCTTGGGCCGAAGTATCTTAAACCGAATTCCCTTCGAAAATTCACTAAAAAACAGCTGATCCAAAATTAGCGACTAGCCTTTTGTTATTAGCGCGGAAAACCTATCTTTGTTTGCAATTTTTTTTAAAAAATAAATGAAAAAATTAATCGCTGGCCTGCTGCTTTTGTTGGTGTTAATCACCACTGCTTGTGTGCCTACCAAAGATTTGATTTACTTGCAAACTACCAAACCTGCCGATACCGCTGCAGTTCTTCACCCAATTGTTGCCAAGCCCTATCGACTACAGGTTAATGATATTATTAGTGTGGTGATCAAAGCCAATGATCCAAAGTTGGTTGAGTTATTTCGGGCAGCCGAACAAAGTACACAATTCAGCAAAACCGAACAAAGTTTGTATTTTGATGGGTACACCGTAAACGATCATGGGGCTATTCGTATCCCAATTTTAGGAGAATTGACTGTCCTGGGTTATACCTTAGACGAGGTTCGACTCAAAATAGAAAATCAATTACTTGCAGACTATTTCACCAAGGAAGCCAATGTTTTTGTGTCTGTAAAATTAGCCGGATTGCATTACACCGTAAATGGCGAAGTAGTGATACCGGGATCAAAAGTAGAATACAAAGAAAAATTGACCATTTTGGAGGCCTTGGCCAATGCAGGTGATATTACCATGACGGGCAATCGAAAAGCGGTCTCCATATTGCGCCAATTGCCGCAGGGCTCAGAATTGCACGAAATAGATTTAACCAATATCAATGCTATCGAATCGCCCTATTTTTATGTGCAACCCAATGATTATATTTATGTAAAACCCCTGAAGCAAAAATCGTGGGGTACCGGGAAAACCGGTTTAGAATCGTTGAGTACGGTATTGACTTTGTTGACCTTAATTACAACCACTTTTATTTTGTTGAAATAAGCACTGATGATAGATACCAAAGACTTTTCTTTTTTCGAAAACCAAAATAGTTTTGATTTTAAAGGATTTTTAATCAAAATTGTGAGCTATTGGAAATGGTTTCTACTCAGTTTAGCCATTACTTTTACTATAGCTCACCAGGTGAATATTCGCAAGCAAAAGGTTTATGCTTTGGAAACCTCCATCGCCATCAAAGAGGAAAACAATCCGTTTTTCACCTCCAATACCAGCTTGGTTTTCAATTGGGGTGGAACTTCTGATGAGGTGCAGAGTATTTCAAATACCTTAAAATCGAGATCCCACAACGAGTTGGTGGTGGATGAATTGCAATTTTATATTGATTATTTACAAAAAGGGGATTACAACTACCAAGATGTCTATGGCGAGGTACCTTTTGCAATCACGATTGATCAATCCAAAGGTCAATTACTCAATAATTTGGTTGGGATTACTTTTGTTTCCAACACCGAATATGATATACAGCTCAAATTTGAGGACGCCAAAGCCCCGTTAATGTATTATGCCAATCACAGCAAAGGCACCGCCACGGTTGTTCCTGGCGAATTCAAAAAAAGATGTAAAATAGGGGAGCAGCTGAATCTGCCGTTTCTAAATTGGAAACTCGATGCGTTATCCCAAGGCGACCAAATACAAGGAAAAACCTACTACATCCGATTCAACAATTTTGATGAGGTGGTAAAAAAAGGACAAAACGTGAGTATCGAAATTGATCCCAAAGCGGCTTCCATTTTGGTGTTATCGATGCAAGGGCCCAACAAAAATCGCATTGTCAATTACCTGAACACCACAGTAAAAACCCTGATAGATTCGCAATTGGATCGCAAGAATCAATTTGCCACCAATACCATTGAATTTATTGACAGTACGCTTGTTTCTATGGGCAATCAACTCAAGGAAACTGGCGAGGAGCTCACAAATTTCAACAAGCGGAACAACATTTTCGAGATCGAAAAAGGCGGTGAAAACATTTCGGCTCAATTGCTCGAATACGATGTGATGCGCGATCAAATTAACCGCAAGATTGCCTATTGCAACACCCTAAAATCCTATTTGCGCAACAGTGTAGATTATTCCAAATTGCCGGCGCCTACCGTTGCGGGTATCGATGATCCAAATATTGTAACCAATGTGGCCAAACTTATTGGCTTGTCGGCGCAACGATCGCAATTGGCTTATTCGGTGAAAAGCGAAAAAATATTCCAAGAGTTTGATAGCCAGATGGAAGCGGTAAAAAAAGTGTTATTGGAAAATGTAGCCTCCATCGGAAGTTCATTTCAATATGATTTGGTGCTGGTGAATAATAAAATTCAAAAAATAGAAAACGACATCAAGCAGCTGCCCGAAGACAAACAGGAGTTTCTGAAGATTTCCCGCAAATACGATTTAAGCGACAACATTTACAGTACATTTCTACAAAAACGCAGCGAAGCCGAGATTGTAAAAGCAGCCAATTTATCAGATATACACTTCATCGATTCGGCCAAAGATACCGGCGGCGGGCTTATCGGTCCCAATACGAGTGTGAACTATGTAATTGCTTTTTTCATGGGACTGCTCATTCCCTTGTTGATCGTTTTTGGCATCTTCTTTATGGAAAATGCCATTTTAAATACCGAAGACATCACCAGTTTAACCTCCATTCCAATTATTGGTGTAATTGGTGTAAAGCAATCGCAATCCAATTTGGCTGTTTTTGAACGTCCCAAATCCGCTTTGTCAGAATCGTTTAGAGCCATCCGATCATCCTTGCAATTTTTGTATAAAAAACACGAGATCGAAGGAACCAAAACCATCATGCTCACCTCATCTATCAGTGGCGAAGGAAAAACGTTTTGTTCGTTAAATATTGCCACGGTATTTGCCTTGAGCGAAAAGAGAACAGTAATTGTGGGCTTGGATTTGCGTAAGCCTAAAATTTTTGATGATTTCAATACAACCAACGAAATTGGGGTAGTGAATTACTTGATTGGCCAAAAAAACATGGATGAGGTAATTCAAAAAACACAAATACCGTATTTGGATGTAATTACTTCGGGGCCTATTCCGCCCAATCCTTCGGAGTTGATTATTGGCGATACCATGAAGAAATTTATGGAAGAACTAAAAACACGTTACGATTATATCATACTAGATACACCCCCGGTTGGTTTGGTTTCAGACGCCCTAGAACTCGACGAATACGTGGATGTGAGTTTGTATATTTTGCGCCAAAATTACACCAAAAAAGATATGGTAACCATGCTAAACAACCGCCACAAACGAGGAGAGTTGACCAACATCAGCATCGTATTAAATGGCTACCAAAATAAAGCCAAATATGGTACGGGCTATGGCTATGGTTACGGCTATGGTTACGGCTACGGAAATTACGCCAATGGGTACCACGAAGTGGAAAAACCCGAATCTTTTATCAAATCGATTTGGAATAAATTGAAAAGCTAAAAATGAAACTACTCATTACAGGAGGTGCTGGATTTATTGGGTCTAACTTATGCGAATATTTTTTAGCCAAAAAGTACCAAGTGGTTTGTTTGGATAATTTTGCGACAGGCCACCGACATAATTTGACGGCTTGTTTGCAAGACGAAAATTTCACCTTGATTGAAGGTGATATCCGCAATTTGGCCGATTGTCAACTAGCGGTACAAGGTGTAGATTATGTGTTGCATCAAGCGGCTTTGGGTTCTGTACCCCGATCGATTAATGATCCCATCACCAGTAATGACGTAAATGTTTCTGGCTTTTTAAACATGTTGGTCGCTGCGCGTGATGCAAAAGTAAAACGTTTTGTCTATGCCGCGAGTTCATCCACCTATGGCGATTCGGCCAGTTTACCCAAAGTAGAGGACGTTATTGGCAAGCCTTTGTCTCCCTATGCAATTACCAAATATGTAAACGAATTGTATGCCGATATCTTCAGTAAAACTTATGGATTAGAAACCATCGGCTTACGCTACTTTAATGTGTTTGGCCGCAAACAAGATCCCAATGGAGACTATGCGGCGGTAATTCCCAAGTTTGTAATGCAATTCATGAACTACGAAAGCCCAGTTATAAACGGTGACGGCATGTATTCTCGTGATTTCACCTACATTGACAACGTCATTCACATGAATGAATTGGCCATGACTACTCATAATCCGGAAGCCATCAACACGGTTTATAATACCGCTTTTGGCGACCGAACCACCTTGAATGAATTGGTGCATTATTTAAAAGAATACTTAGCCGAATGGGATCCAAAAATCGCTGTAGTCCCTGTAGTGTATGGCCCAAATAGAAATGGAGATATTCCGCATTCCTTGGCCAGTATTGACAAAGCCAAAAATTTACTGGGCTACAATCCCCAGTTCTCGATCAAAACCGGATTAAAAGAAGCCGTTGCCTGGTATTGGCAACATTTAAAATAAATTATTAATAGAAGCAAGAAAATGAAGATTACTAAAATTTGCTGTATTGGCGCTGGTTACGTAGGCGGCCCCACCATGGCGGTCATTGCCCAAAAATGTCCCCACATTCAAGTAACTGTAGTTGATTTGAACGAACAACGCATTGCACTTTGGAACCACGAAGATGTGACGCAAATCCCAATTTACGAACCAGGACTAAGTGAAGTCGTGGCCGAAGCGCGTGGAAGAAATTTGTTTTTCTCTACGCAGGTAGATCAAGCCATCGACGAGGCCGAATTGATTTTCATCTCCGTAAATACCCCCACCAAAACATATGGTGCAGGCAAGGGAATGGCTGCCGATTTGAAGTACATCGAATTGTGTGCCCGACAAATTGCCCGTGTTTCTACCACCAACAAAATTGTAGTCGAAAAATCGACCTTGCCGGTGCGAACCGCTGGTGCGATTAAGAGTATTTTAGAAAATACCGGTAACGGCGTACAATTTCAAATCCTATCCAACCCCGAATTTTTGGCCGAAGGTACTGCTGTCGAAGATTTGTTTCAACCGGATCGTGTGCTTATTGGAGGAGATCCTACACCCGAAGGCCAACAAGCCATCGAAGCGTTGGCCTCCGTGTATATGCATTGGGTTCAGCCCGATCGCATTATTCGTTCCAACGTGTGGTCTTCTGAATTATCTAAATTAACAGCCAATGCTTTTTTGGCACAACGTGTTTCATCAATCAACGCCATTTCTGAATTGTGCGAAAAAACAGGCGCCAATGTAAGTGAAGTGGCCAAAGCCATCGGGATGGACAGCCGCATTGGATCCAAGTTTTTGAAGGCTTCTGTGGGGTTTGGTGGCTCATGTTTCCAAAAAGATATTTTGAATTTGGTCTACATTGCCAAGTCCTATGGTTTGCACGAAGTGGCCGATTATTGGGAACAAGTGATCATTATGAATGACCACCAAAAACGTCGTTTTTCAAACGTAATTGTGCGCACCTTGTACAATACGGTGGCCGATAAAAAAATTACCTTCTTGGGTTGGGCTTTCAAAAAAGATACCAACGATACCCGCGAATCTGCTGCGATCTATGTAGCCAATGATTTGATACACGAACAAGCCAAGATTGCGGTCTATGATCCCAAAGTAGAAGAAGCTCAAGTGTTAGCTGATTTAAATTATTTAGAAACGCGATCTGCTGCTCAAAACGAAAAATTTACTCGTGTATATACCGATGCCTATGAGGCCTGTAAAGGGTCGCATGCCATTGCTGTGTTGACCGAATGGGATGAATTCAAAAGCTACGATTGGCACCAAATTTACAATTCGATGCTGAAGCCGGCTTTTGTGTTTGACGGCAGAAATTTATTAGACAAAACTGCCCTCGAAAAAATTGGCTTTGTATACCAAGCCATTGGCTCATAAAAAATAACAGGATGACTACACGAATTGCTGTAATTGGATTAGGTTATGTGGGTTTGCCCTTGGCGCGTTTGTTTGCAACCAAATTTCCTGTAGTGGGATTTGATATCAACACCACGCGTATTGCCGAATTAAACCAAGGAGTAGACAAAACTCTCGAAGTCGATTCGGATAATTTGAAAGCCGTGTTGGTTGCAAGTCCTTCAGATGAAAACGGCTTATTTTGTAGCAACCAGCTGTCCGACATCGAAAACTGTAATGTGTATATTATTACCGTTCCCACTCCAGTCGACAAAAACAACCGTCCCGATTTGACGCCCTTGTATAAATCGAGTGAAACTGTAGCCAAAGTGTTGCGCAAAGGCGACATCGTAATTTACGAATCCACCGTCTATCCGGGGGTAACCGAAGAAGAATGTGTGCCGGTTTTGGAAAAAATTAGCGGACTCAAATTTAATGTCGATTTCTTTGCAGGCTATTCGCCTGAGCGCATTAACCCCGGAGACAAAGAACATACCGTCGATAAAATTCTCAAAGTGACCTCGGGTTCTACGCCCGAAATTGGTATACGAGTAGATAACTTATACAAAAGCGTCATTACTGCGGGAACGCATCTGGCTCCAACCATCAAGGTTGCTGAAGCCGCCAAAGTGATCGAAAATTCACAGCGCGACATTAACATTGCCTTTGTGAACGAATTGGCCAAAATATTCAATGTATTGGGAATCAACACCCAAGATGTCTTGGCTGCTGCAGCCACCAAATGGAATTTCTTGCCTTTCAAACCAGGCTTGGTCGGCGGACATTGCATTGGCGTTGATCCCTATTATTTGGCTCAAAAAGCACAGGAAGTGGGCTACCATCCAGAAATTATTTTGGCTGGTCGTCGTCTCAATGACAGCATGGGCGAATACGTAGCCTCGCAGGTTGTGAAACTCATGATCAAAAAAGGAGTGAGCATTAACGGCTCTTCGGTTTTGTTGTTGGGCATCACCTTCAAAGAAAATTGCCCGGACGTGCGCAACACCAAAATTGTCGATGTGATTCAGGCTTTGCAAGACTATGGCATACAAATAACAATTTATGATCCGTGGGCCAATCCAGCCGAGGTAGCACACGAATACAAATTAGTTACTTCACAAACCTTGCCTAGCGGGCAATTTGATGCAATCGTTTTGGGCGTGGCGCACCAGGAGTTTTTGGGATTGGATTATGCCAAATTCAAAAAACCACACAGCATAGTGTATGATGTAAAAGGAATATTAGGCGAGGTAGCCGATGGAAAATTATAAGCAGATGAAGAAAATTTTAATTACTGGAGGAGCAGGGTTTATCGGATCACACGTGCTGCGAAGATTTGTTACCAAATATTCAGATTACCACATTTACAATTTGGATGCCTTGACCTATGCGGGCAACCTTGAAAATATTGCCGATATTCAAGATGCATCCAATTATACTTTTGTGAAGGGAGACATTGTAGACGCTGATTTTATCGATGATTTGTTTGCAACTCACCAATTTGACGGCGTCTTGCATTTGGCCGCCGAATCACACGTTGATCGTTCCATAACTGATCCATTGGCTTTTGTAAAAACCAATGTAATTGGCACCATGAATTTGCTCAATGCAGCCAAAAAAATATGGGCCAACGATTCTTCCAATAAACGATTTTACCACATCAGTACCGATGAGGTCTATGGCTCCTTGGGCGCCGAAGGTTTGTTTACCGAAACAACCGCCTACGATCCCAATTCGCCCTATTCGGCCTCCAAAGCGAGTTCGGATCATTTTGTACGGGCCTATGGCGAGACCTATGGTTTGCCTTATGTAATTACCAATTGTTCCAACAATTACGGACCCAATCATTTTCCGGAAAAATTAATTCCGCTATTTATCAATAACATCATCGAGAAAAAACCCTTGCCGGTTTATGGAGATGGCAAATATACTCGCGATTGGTTGTTTGTAGAAGATCATGCGGTAGCGATAGATTTGGTGTTTCACGAAGGAAAAAATCACGACACCTACAATATTGGCGGATTCAACGAATGGCAAAACATCGATTTGGTCAAATTGTTGTGCGCGTTGATGGACCAAAAATTAGGACGTACTCCCGGAGAATCAGCTGAATTGATTACCTATGTGAAAGACCGTCCGGGACACGATTTGCGTTACGCCATTGATGCATCCAAAATCAACACCGAATTGGGTTGGAAGCCTTCAGTCACTTTTGAGCAAGGATTAGCCCGTACCATCGATTGGTATTTGGACAACGAGGATTGGCTCAAAAATGTAACGTCGGGCGCCTACCAAAACTATTACGCCAGTCAGTATTCGTAGCAAAAAAAATCAACTAATCGGGTATGAGCCAACTCAAAAAAGGTGCTTTACTTTCCTATTTGTCCATTTTCTTGACCAATGGAATTGGCCTCTTGCTCACACCCTATATCATCCACAAACTGGGCGATTCCGAATACGGGTTGTACACCCTAATTGGTTCCTTGATTGCCTACATAGGCGTATTGGATTTTGGACTCAACAACACCATTATTCGATTTGTAGCCAAATACCGCGCCCAAAACGACAAGCCCGGCGAAGAGAATTTCTTAGCTACTTCCTTGCTCATTTACGCGGCCATTTCGACGTTGATAGTAATCGCGGGAATTGCGCTGTATTATAATTTAGAGACCCTATTTCCCAAACTCACCGTAGCCGAAATGAGCAAAGCCAAGCTCATGTTTGTGGTACTCATTTTTAACTTAGCCATCGAATTACCGGGTGGAGCCTTTGCTGCGATTTGCTCAGCCTACGAAAAATTTGTCTTCCCTCGCGCGCTTAAAATCTCCGAATATGTGTTGCGTTCCCTTATGGTGGTTGCGCTTTTGTGGAAAGGCGGAGACGCTATATCGATAGTTGTTTTGGACACTATACTCAATTTGTTGGTTATTGTAATCAGTGCCTATTATGTATTTCGCAAATTACAGGTTAAAATTAAGTTGCATGTGTTTGAATTTCCCTTGGTTAAAACTATTTTTTCCTATTCGGTTTGGATTTTTGTCTACGCCATTGTGGGACAATTTCAGTGGCGATTTGGTCAGGTGGTGTTGGGGATGCTTTCGGGCACAACCGCTGTGGCCATCTATGGAGTGGGCATTATGTTGGGAACCTATTATGGGGCATTTTCGGCCGCCATATCGAGTGTGTTTTTGCCGCGTGCCACCAAAATGACAGTGCTTGATGCCACTCCCGCCGAACTCACCAGTATGATGATTAAAATTGGTCGATTTTCATTCCTAATTTTGTTGCTCATCTTGGGTGGCTTTTTCTTGTTTGGACAGCAATTTGTGTTGTTGTGGGTAGGCAAAACCTACAGCGATTCCTGGATTATCGCCTTTACGATTATGGTATCGTATACGGTTCCATTGGTGCAAACCTTTGCCAACTCGATATTGGAAGCTACCAACCGGTTTTATTTTAAATCGCTCACTTATATTTTCTTTATTGTATTGGGCACTGCATTGGGCGCATTCCTGGTGAAGGATTACGGCAGTTTGGGCTTGTTGTTTGGTTCCACCTTGGGTTGGATCATCAGCCAAGTGGTCATGAATATTTATTACCAAAAAGTAATGAAACTCGAATTGCGACGTTTTTTTTCCGCTGTGAGTGATCGCATTGTGCCCGCCTTTTTGTTGCTCTTGGTTTTGGGTTATTTTCTCAATTATTTACCGGGTTCGGGATGGATGAATTTGGTGAGTAAAATCGGAGTTTTTGTAGTACTGTTTGCAGTAATCATGTTCCAATTGGGCATGAATGAATTTGAAAAACAAACGGTTATGGAGTTCTTGCCTTTTTATAAAAAAAAGCAGAGACCACCGGCCGAATAAAATAAATGCTATATTAGTTTCCTATACAATCAAGTTGAAACACAAACGCAATTCTCATGCTCTTTAATTCGCTTTCTTTTGCGGTTTTTCTCCCCCTGGTTTTTTTGCTTTACTGGTTGTTGAGCAACAAATCCTACCGTCTGCAAAATTTGCTTTTGTTGGCCGCGAGTTACTTTTTTTATGGCTGCTGGGATGTGCGATTTTTGGGATTGCTCGCTTTTTCTACCTTTTTAGATTATTATTCCGGACTTCAAATTGCACAAGCATCAAAAACGATATACAAGAAAATTTGGTTTTGGACCAGCGTTGGGATCAATTTGGGCTTTCTTGGGTTTTTTAAATACTACAATTTCTTTGTCGATTCGTTTGCTATGGGACTCACCAAATTTGGAATGCACATCGACACTTGGACTTTAAACGTCATCTTGCCAGTGGGTATTTCTTTTTATACGTTTCACGGGCTGTCCTATGTGATTGATATCTACAAAAATCGCATCCAGCCCGAACGCAATTTTGTAGACTATGCCGTATTTGTGAGTTTCTTCCCTTTATTGGTGGCCGGGCCAATCGAACGCGCTACGCATTTGTTGCCGCAACTCAAAACCAAACGCAGCTTCAATTATACACAAGCGGTCGATGGTTTGCGCCAAATTTTGTGGGGCTTATGCAAAAAAATAATCATTGCCGATACCTGTGCCCAGTATGCCAACCTCATTTTTGACCACAGCGATACCTATAGCGGAAGTACCTTAGTAGTTGGAGCCGTTTTATTTGCTTTTCAGATTTACGGCGATTTTTCAGGGTATTCGGATATTGCGTTGGGAACCGCCCGTTTGTTTGGGATTGAGTTGCTACAAAATTTCAGATTTCCCTATTTCTCTAGAGACATCGCCGAGTTTTGGCGGCGTTGGCACATTTCGCTGTCGTCTTGGTTCAAAGACTATTTGTACATCCCGTTGGGCGGAAGCCAAGGAAGTACGTGGCTGCGCATCCGAAACACGCTTATCATTTTTATAGTCAGCGGATTTTGGCACGGAGCCAATTGGACGTTCATCATCTGGGGCGCCTTGAATGCGGTGTATATTTTACCGTCCATTATATTCAAAACCAACCGCAATCACCTGGCTATCGTGGCGCAAGGCAAGGTATTTCCCACTATAAAAGAAACCGCACAAGTGTTATTCACCTTTGGATTGACCGTGTTGGCTTGGATTTTTTTTAGAGCTAAATCGGTTTCGCACGCTATTGAATATATTGGCGCCATTTGTTCCAAGTCGGTATTGAGCATTCCCGAAGTGAAACCACCGCTGGTTTTTGTAGTGTTGATTTTGTTTATTCTGATGGAGTGGAGGGGAAGAACTCACAATTATGCCCTCGAGAAAACTGCTTTTACTAAACCCAAATGGGTGCGTTGGACTTTGTATCTAGTATTAATTGGGTGTTTGTTTCAGTTTGCTGGACAGGAACAAGCTTTTATTTATTTTCAGTTTTAATGAAAAAATTTCTACTGCAACTGCTGTGTTTTGGGGTGCTATTTTTAGCAATCGATCGAACATTGATTGTACTCAGAAATTATGTTCCGCGACTCGAAGTCGACCAGCGATTGGAACAACTGCTCCAAAAAAAGTTGAAAGCCGATGTCTTTGTATTTGGATCTTCTCGCGGCGCCAGAGATGTGATTGCTTCCCAATTGGGCGATTCGTTGCAACAAAAAGTATATAATCTTTCCTATCCCGGTGGCGATATTGAATTTCAATATTTTGTTTTGCAACAACTCTTAAAATACCAAAAACCAAAAGCAATTTTGTTGGTGATGGACGAAAACACCGAAGTTGGTACCTCCGAGAATGTACGCTACCGCTTGGATCGTTTGTATCCGTTGGTGAAATACCCGGCCGTGCGTGAGGAACTCATTCGCAAGGAAGAAAAAAACAAGTATGTGTCGGAGCTGTTTATTTTGCATCAACTCAACAAAAGCAATTTTGATTTGCGACACCGAAAACCATCGCCACTCGATACTCCGTTGTCTTGTGGTTCGATGCCTATAACTACGCAGATGCCTGGGTTTACGAAAAAATTTAACACGGCCATTCCGGATTATGATGCGCAAAAAGAATTTGCCTCCAAACGCTATTATTTCAACCAATTTTTGAACGCTTGCGAAAAAGCAAATACCAAAGTCGTGTTGGTGTTTCCGCCCAATTTTTATGCGCCTTCCCCTGCTTTTTATGCACGAATGCAGCAATTGGCAAACCACCGCGCCTATCTCATGCGCTACAACTCGGCCTATGCGCACTACCTAAACTCCGATTTGTTTACCGACAAACATCATTTACGTCAATCTGGAGCACAACTATTTACCTCCGAATTGGCCGGTTTTATTCGGGAACAACAATTACTTTTACCACCAAAATTCAATCCCTAATATGGCGCGCAAAATCCTTACGATCACCTGCCACAACGTCTACAATCACGGCGCGACCTTGCAGCAATTGGCTTTGCTCAAGCAGTTGGAGGCGATGGGGTTTGAAGCCGCTACTATAGATTATTCGCCCAATTATTTGAACCAGCATTTCAAATGGACCAAGGTGTCGAATGCTTTTTTTGCTCAAAATGGGTTGTTGAAATTGCTATATTGGGTGCTCAAGTTTCCACAAAATTTATGGAACCGCCAACGCAAATGGCGTTTTGATGCCTTTGAATCCAAAACATTGCGCACTCATCCCGGAAAATATTCTAGCAACGAAGCGCTCAAAAACAATTTACCGGAAGCCGATGCCTACATTTGCGGCAGCGATCAGATTTGGAATTCCTATTTTCAGAACGGCAAGGATCCCGCTTTCTACCTGGATTTTGTGCCCGATAATAAACTCAAAATTTCCTATGCCGCCAGTTTTGCCACCGATTCCATTGCAGCAGAACTGAAACCTTTTGTAAAAGTCAAAATCAGTCGGTTGGATTGGGTTTCGGTGCGCGAAGCTTCGGGTGTACAACTGGTTAAAGATTTGGGTATTGAAAACGTAAGCCAGGTTTTAGACCCTGTATTTTTGCTTGATCTCGCCTATTGGCAAACATTCGTCAAGCCTATTTCGGGGAAGTATATTTTTATTTATGATTTTGATTCCAATCCGGTGTTGCGCGATTTTGCGCTGCAGCAAGCCAAGGCGAGAGGACTTCAAATTTATACGGTGAATAACAACATTCGCTATGCCGACAAAAATTTCTATTTGCATGGGCCCGATGTGTTTTTATCCCTGGTGTATGGTGCCGAGTTGGTGCTCACCAATTCGTTTCATGCGGTAGCTTTTTCGCTTATATTTCAAAAACAATTTAAGGTGTTTAATCGCGCCGAGAAAATCAATACCCGCATGCGTGATTTGTTGGCTTCCGTACAGCAATCTCAATTGTTGGTGCAAACGGAACAAGAGTGCGAGATCGCCCTCCAGCCCATCAACTATCAACTTGTTGAGGTTGAATTGTCCAAAGCCAAACAGCGTTCTCAGGAATTTTTATCTACCGCTTTATCTACGTTAATCAAAAACTAAGATGGAACTCAGCAAACAACAAACCGATTATACCAAGGGAATTGCCATAGCCATGATGCTTTGTTTGCACCTGTTTAATCGCGAATACCGCGGCTTGTTTGCGCCTAGTTTGTTTATAGGAAATCAACCACTCACGTATTATATTTCTCTTTTTTGCGATTGCTGTGTGTGGATCTATTGTTTTTGTAGCGGCTATGGCTTGTACATTACCCGCCAAAATAAACCCGCCACTTTTGTGCAAACCAATCGGATGCGGGTGTTGAAACTCTACCTCAATTATTGGGTTGTCTTGCTTTTGTTTGCGGTAGTGTTGGGAATACTACTAGGAAAATCGGCTGATTATCCAGGCAGTTGGCTCAAATTTATTTACAACTTTAGTTCCTTGGATTCTTCCTACAACGGTGCCTGGTGGTTCATTTCGAGCTATGCGTTGCTGGTAGTATTAGCTCCGTTTTTATTTCGAATCCTAGATAAGTATAAGTTATATCAAGTAGTTGGGGCTTCATTTTTAATATATATTTTGGGCTATTATGCGCGCATTTATCAGCCCGTTTTGACGGATATTCAGTTTGTGCAATTGCTTTGGCATCAATTGTTTATGTTGGCCAATGCGTTATTTCCGTTTGTGTTGGGCGCCTTGGCCTTTCGCAACCGTTGGTTTTCTAGCTGGATGAACTGGGTTGCTAAATTGCCATTTCAAACTGCTGTTTTGATAGGAATACTTGGCCTGTTGGTTGTGGCACACGGTTTTGTACCGAGTTTGTTTGTAGCTGTTTTCACCGCAATCGCATTTGTGTTTTTGTTTAATGGGATCCAATTGTCAGCAGCTCTGCAACGTGCTTTGGCCTATTTAAGTTCACACTCCACCAATATTTGGCTGGTGCATTTATTTTTAATTTCCAGTTTTGCCAAAACCTGGAGTTATGCGCCACAGCAACCGGTCTTGATTTACTTATGGGTATTGGGCTGGTGTTTGCTTATTTCGCATGGGATTAATTTACTTTATTTGCCGCTTCAGCGATATCTACTCACCAACTGGTTTGCAAAATGAAAATTCTATACATCACCAACGGAATACACGGCGCCGGCGGACTCGAACGGGTACTGTCGGTAAAGGCGAGTTATTTGGCCGATGTCTTGGGGCATGAAGTGCATATTGTGGTGTTGAATAATAAAGGTGCTTCGTTGTTTTATACATTCAGTGCAAAGATTCAACTGCATCAAGTGGTCGTGACTGGAAATCCCTTTCGCTACGTTTGGCAATATATAACAGGCATGCGCGCTAGTGTTGCGACCCTCAAACCCGATGTGATTTCGGTTTGTGACGATGGACTCAAAGGCTTTTTCTTGCCGCTGTTGTTGCCTAAAATTCCAATTATCTACGAACGGCATGTGTCCAAACAAATGGCCTATGGCGTAAATCCATCCCCGTTAAAAAGACTGCGTGTGGGAATTCAATTGCAGTTGATGACTAGGCTGGGCCGAACATTTGACAAATTTGTGGTGCTCACCCAAGACAATTTGCAAGAATGGAACCTACCCAATGCTGTGGTCATTGCCAATCCGTTGTCGTTTTATCCCGAGAATCAATCATCGCTTACAAACAAAACCGTGATTGCGGTGGGCAAACACACCTACCAAAAAGGCTTTGATCGTTTGTTGCACAGTTGGGCCGCCATTTTGCAAACCCAGCCCGATTGGATTTTGGAAATCTACGGCAAAGCCGATGAAAAGCAACGTTTGTACCAATTGGCCAAGCAATTACAAATTGACAATAGTGTGCGTTTTTTTGAGCCCGTGCCCGATATTGCGACTCGTTTTTTATCATCCTCTGTGTTTGCGTTTTCTTCGCGCTTCGAAGGATTTGGCATGGTGCTTATTGAGGCGATGGCCTGCGGTGTTCCCTGTATTTCGTTTGATTGTCCGTGTGGCCCGAAAGATATTATTCGCTCGGAAGAAGATGGATTTTTGGTACCCAATAACAATATTGATGATTTTACCCAAAAGTTGTTGCAGCTCATCGAAAACCAAGACTTGCGAAATAAAATGGGTGCTCAAGCTAAAATTAATGTACAACGGTATTTGCCGGAATTTGTGGTGAAACAATGGGACGAACTCTTTAAATCACTTGCCTCATGAAAGTAGTTTTTTCAACTGATCAAATCTACCTGCACGGCGGTATCGAGAAAGTAATGGCCCAAAAAGCCAATTATTTTGCCGATGTTTTGGGCTATGAAGTATGTATTCTCACCACCGAGCAAAAACAACAACCACCATGTTACGAATTGTCACCCAAAATACAGTTGGTTGATCTGCACATCAATTACAAGCGGGAAAAACCGTTTGCACATCCTGAAAATTTGGCTAAAGTTCCGCTGCATTTTATGCGATGGATACAAGTATTGCGAAAACATAAACCCCAGCACTTGATTGTGTGCAATTACGCCTTTGATTTTTATTGGACGCCCTTTTTGTTTTCTAAAATCGCCAAGTACAAAGAATATCATTCGTCGCGATACTATATTTCGAAAGTTCGATCGGCCGCCAAGGGATTGGCCAAATTGGGCTATGCGCTACAAGATTATTGCGAACAAAGCTATACAGCCTTGCTGCTGCTCAATCCGTCAGAAATCGATTTTTATTCGTCCCAAAATAGTCAAGTGATACCCAATCCGATTGGGCCCTCAAAGCATACGGCTCCCTTGGTTGCCACCCAAGCCATTGCAGCCGGACGTTTGGCGCCCGTGAAAAGATTTGATATTCTTATCGAAATCTGGGCCCAAGTCGTGGAGCACGAACCCACTTGGACCTTATCGATCTACGGACAAGGCGAACCGGAGTATGTGGCCTATTTGCAAGCCAAAATTCAAGAATTAAAAGTAGAAAATCAGGTATTTATTCGTCAGGCGGTGCCTAATTTGCCACTAACCATGCAGGCCTATTCGATGTATCTGATGACATCGCATACCGAATGCTTTCCGATGGTCTTACTTGAAGCCCAGTCGGCTGGACTACCTTGTGTTTCCTATGCTTGCCCTACCGGACCTGCGCATATCATTAGCCCAGACCAAGATGGCTATTTGGTTTCTAATCAAAACCAAGAGGCGTTCGTAGAAAAAGTACTATTTTTGATTCGCAATCCTGAAATCCGAACACAAATGGGTGCACAGGCCAAACAAAATGTGCTCCGATTTTCACTAGATAAAGTGATGAACCGTTGGGCAGCCTTGTTGAATCAAACTCTTTAATATTCGCCCTGTGAATGAATTAATTCCTGTTGAGATCTATACCATGCTGTACTACAATTTCTTGTTGGTATTTGTACTGATTGTGATTTTGCAATCGGCTACTGTAGAGCTCACAGATTATGCCAATTTGCGAATCAAAAACAATATTGGACTTGGTCTCTTGGTGATGATTATTGCCTACATGGGGTCGCGTCCCATTAGTGGCAAGTACTTTGCCGATATGGCTAGCTACGCCTTTAATTTTGACAAATACAAAACAGGTGACCCTGTCGATTTGACCACCAATAAAGATTTGCTCTTCGAATTCTTTTCCAAGTACTGCTCGGGTATCATGACAGTTGAAATTTATTTTATTGTTTGCGCGGCCTTGTATGTTGTTCCCTTGTATTTATTTGCCAAAAAGGTATTTGAAGACTATTGGTTTTATGGCTTTTTGATGTTGGTAATTTCTCTGTCCTTTTGGGGGTATGGCGTAAATGGAATTCGAAACGGCTTGGCTACCTCGGTGTTTTTGTTGGGTATGTCTAGGAAGAATATTGTGTTTTCATTATTGCTCATTGGCAGCACCTATTTTTTACATAAATCGATGTTCATCTTGCTTATCGCCTATGGGATAACTTTTGTCCATCGTGATTATGCCAATTATTTGCGGGTATGGTTATTGGCTATTCCGTTATCGCTGTTGTTGGGTGGATTTTTCGAAACACTCTTTTTGAATTTAGGGGTGTTTGCCAATG
>Ga0209550_10001491_pt1 | contig 22382 bp, 20 predicted proteins | sample LauGreSuBDMM15SN_2_FD_187567 | JGI IMG/M metagenome (GOLD analysis project Ga0209550, IMG submission 187567) | Freshwater lake microbial communities from Lake Michigan, USA - Su13.BD.MM15.SN (SPAdes) (version 5) | ecosystem: Environmental > Aquatic > Freshwater > Lake | place: Lake Michigan... | reverse complement strand
TTCTTGAATCGCTCCTCGAGAACATCGTAGTCTATGCGATCAGAACGCCTTTGATCAGCCTCAGCCATTCCGCTGCTGTTTGTTGTTGAACTTCGTGTTGGCACGCTTCCTTCCTCTTCATCTCCGTCTTCTTCGTCCTCTCCCACATACTTGGAATGGACTACGATAGGGAGAGCGTCGTAAAGACCCTCTTTGGCACAGCTCAGCAGCGTCTATCCGATGAAGCGCTTACCCTTAGAGTGCTTAAAGAGCACGGCTTCACTGCAAACACATGGAGTAATAGGTTGAAATGGAGCATTTTTATACTCACTTATTTTTTTTCAGGCATTGCTTCAATTCTGTTATTTACATGGAAGTCAGCAAAGATGATGTTGCAGAAAAATATAGTGCTTTCCCCATACGCTTATTTTCAAACACTTGCAGGAAATAATTTTCCAGTACAACATGCCGATGGCGGACAAAGTCATGAAATATTTAGTTGGTATCGACAGTGGAATGGGAAACCTTCAGCTGTTAACAGGTTTGCACATAGTGTGGCCAATATTCCGCATGACAGGAAGATAGAATATACGCAATATATGTCTTTTATGTTTCCCTATCTGCGTAAGGCCAGCCAGGTTTTGCCTTATCTTACATGGGGCATTGTGGCTTCTATTCATGCTTTTTTTGATTGTTTACTTGGGAGATTTTGGCATGCTTTATTGCTACGTGAGGCTTCAAAATCAAACATAGTTAGATTGTTAGAGCATGATAAATTAGCCCAAGACTATCTTTTTCATAATTCAAATCATATTTTTAAACCACTTTGGACACACGAAGCAGAAAAAAGAGGATCAAGGGTGCTTTTTTATTTTTATTCTACTAATGTTGAAACGTTCAAGACAAGTTCTGGTTATCCGTTGCAGGAACATACCTGGCATGTTATGAGTTGGAGCAACTACCTTGTATGGGATCAGTATCAGGCTGATTTTATAAAAAGGTGTGTTGGCGACGTTGGACATAAAATTCACATAGTAGGGTCGATATGGTTTAGCACTTCAACCAAAAGTATACCATCTATTAATAGTAATAAATCGATTGCTGTATTTGATGTTCAACCGATGAGGGATTCATTTTATTGCATTTTGGGCCAATCAAATGGATATAATACCCCAAGAATTGTTAACCAATTTTTGACAGATATTGCTGATACACTTCTGGAGAGAAATTATACGCTCTTATTTAAACAAAAACGTAATATTGGAAATTTGGTACATAAAAAATATTTCAATCTTACGGAGAAACTTAGTAATAGAAAACAATTCATTTCAGTAGATCCAGGATTAGATGCAATGAGGCTAATAGAACAATCAGCAGCAGTAATTTCTATGCCATTTACTTCAATTGCAATATTGGGTAAACAGCTTGGTAAAAATTCCATATATTATGATCCATTCGGACAGATCCAAAAAGATGACAGAGCTGCGCATGGTATTCGTATAATTACCGGCAAAAAGGAACTTGAATGCTGGCTTGACTCAATACAATTATTTTAACAATTAAATTTTCTCAGTATGGACAAAATTCATTTTATGGATATCGGAGCAAGATGGGGAATTGGTTGGCCATTTTGTGATTTACCCAACGCCAATCTTTCACTTATCTTGGTAGAGCCAGATCCCGAAGAAGCTGATAGATTGCAGTACCTTTTTAAAGGTAAAAATATTGATTTTAAAATATTTCAAACTGCGCTTTGGTCTGAAGCAATTAGTTTACCACTGAATTTAACTAATTCGCCAGGTTGCTCTTCAATATTTCAACCTAATATACAGGTATTAAAAAAATTTCCCGATGTTGAAAGATTCGGTGTATCAAAAAAAATAAATATTTATTGTGATACAATTGATCGTTTATTTACAAAAAATGAAATCAAAAGGGTTGATTTCGTAAAAATTGATGTCCAAGGAGCTGAACTGGAAATTTTGAAAGGCGGCAAATCTTTCTTTCGGGATAATTTGATAGGGATTGAAGTTGAAGTTGAATTTCTGGAAGTTTATAAGAATCAACCATTATTTGCTGAGGTAGACAATTTTGTAAGAAATGAATTAGGGCTAGAGCTTTGGGATATTAGCAAAACATATTGGAAGCATAGCCATAAAAAAATGAAATCTGTCCCAGCAAAAGGAAAATTAGTATTTGGTGATGCCTTGTATTTTAGGCCTATTGAAACAATTGTAGATTTTTTGTCGAACTTTGATAAAGAAATGGCTAAAAGTAAAATCAAGGTTTTGATTCAAACAACACTACTTTATGGATATATTGACTACGCTTATGCATTAATAGAAGATCAGCGGATTAATCAGTATTTCACACAGGAAGAAATTCAAATAATTATCAGAAGTATTAAAAAAATTAATAGGGGATTACATTTTAGATTTAAAGGTTCTGGCCAATTGTATTTAATCATATTATCCATAGCAAATTTATTTAAGCCAGTTTACCAAAAGTTTGCTAGTAGAAATGATTTGCAATTAGGATCAAAACGGAAATTTTTCTTTTGGAATTATTAAATAATATCATTATGTTTAAAAATTGCATAAAAGTTATCCTTAAAAAATATTTTGATTTTTGGTCATTGCTGTTTTCTGACACTAAAATCGGATATTTTTACACAGAATATTTTATATATAAGACTCTCAATAAACAAAAGGAAGTAAAGCACAATGGTGTTAAAATGGTCTTTTGTATACCCAATAAATTAAATTTATACAGAGCAGAAAGTTTTTCTAAAAAGGAGCCAGACACTCTTGCATGGATTGATTTAATTCCTGAGGGGTCACTAATCTGGGACATTGGTGCAAATGTTGGACTATACTCTGTGTATGCTGCCAAAGCGCGAAATTGTAAAGTGTATTCCTTTGAGCCTTCTGTATTTAACTTGGAACTATTAGCACGAAATATTTTTTTAAATAAACTTCAAGATACAATAACTATAATTCCTGTTTCTTTAAGTGATAAGTTGTCAGAGAATCGTTTTCAAATGACGTCAGTTGACTGGGGGGGAGCATTATCAACCTTTGGTGCAGGCATCGATCAATTTGGCAATAGCATTAAAGAAGTTTTTGAATATTCCACAATTGGAATTTCAATGGATGAAGCTATTAGGTATTTGAATCTGCAATATCCACGATATTTAAAGATTGACGTAGATGGTATCGAACATTTCATTCTAAAGGGTGGATTAAATGTCCTGAAGCAAGTAGATGGGGTGTTGATTGAAATTAATGAAGAATATAGCGAACAGTTACAAGAATGTGTGAAGTATCTTGAAGAGGCAGGTTTAACGTTATTTAAGAAATGTTATATTGATTCAAATAGTCAATATAACCAATGGTGGGTTAGGTCAATAGGTTCTTAAAATTAAACGATATGCAAAAGAATATTTTTTCCTTAGGTTCCTGGATAACCATTGGTCATCCTTCCATTGCAGAAGTAATGGCAGAGGCAGGGTTTGATTGGTTATGTATTGATCTTGAACATTCTGTAACTGATTATGCAGAAGCACAACAATTGATCATGGCAATTCAGGGAAGGGGCTTAAAGGCATTTGTTCGGGTTGGGGAAAATAACACCAGGATTATCAAAAGAATACTGGATGCAGGAGCCGATGGCATAATAGTACCTAGTGTAAATTCAGCTGCAGAGGCAAGAAAGGCAGTTCAGGCACTTAAATATCCACCTGTTGGTTCAAGAGGTGTTGGTCTTGCCCGCGCACAAGGGTATGGATTTAACTTTGAGAAATACAAGTCTGATAAAGCAAATGAAATCAAGCTAATTGTTCAGATTGAACATTATAAGGCCATTGACGAACTTGAAATGATTTTAGAAGTAGAAGGAGTGGATGGTACTTTCATTGGTCCATATGATTTATCTGGTTCAATGGGTAAACCAGGCAATTGGGATGATCCAGATGTTTTAGCAATATTAAACAGGTATGAAACAATTACTAGGAAATATGATAAATTAATAGGGTTTCACGTTGTGCCACCTGATTTTTCTTTAGTAATGGAAAAAGTTCATAAAGGATATAATTTTATAGCATTTAGTTTTGACGCAAATTTTCTAGGTCAAATGATCCGTGAACAATTAAAACAGCGAAAATAATATGAAAATTCTTGGAGTTGTTCCCGCCCGTATGGCTGCAAGTAGGTTTCCGGATAAACCTATGAAGATGATTCAAGGGATGCCAATGGTTGAGCATTGTTATCTAAGAAGTGCCATGTGTCCCTTGCTGGATGATATTGTTGTGGCTACCTGCGACACATCAATTCTTGAGTATATTATTGAGAATGGTGGTAAAGCGGTTATGACTTCCGACAAACATGAAAGAGCAACTGAAAGAACTGCTGAAGCATTAATAGTGCTTGAAAAACAATATCCGGGTAAGCAATATGATATTATCGTAATGATTCAGGGTGATGAACCTCTTATTGATCCTGAGATGATCACGCAAGTGATAAACCCTCTGCTGAACGGTAAAGCCAATGTGTCAAATTTAATGGTATCATTACCAACTGAGGAAGATATAAATAACCCAAATAATGTCAAGGTAGTTACGGGTATAAATGGAAATGCATTGTATATGTCCAGAGAGCCGATTCCTTCAAAAGAAAAATTCAAAGGGCAGATTAATTATTTTCGTCAGTTAGGTCTCATAGCTTTTACCAGAGAAGCATTGTTGGATTTTATTGCCTTAGAAACAACAGAACTTGAAAAGATTGAATCAGTAGATATGAATAGGTTTCTTGAAAATGGTATATCTATTCACATGGTAGAAACAAAATTTGAAGTAGATGCTGTTGATACCCCCGACGATCTGATACGTGTAGAAGAAAAGATGAAAAACGATAAACTATACCAGAAATATAAAAGATCCGGTCAATGAAGGTAAAAGTGTCAAATATAGCATTCTCAAAAAATCCATATTTAGTTGGCAAATTACTCGCTGAATTCCCTGATGCAATCATAAATGAAAAGGGAACAAGAATGAGTAATGAAGAGTTGGTAGGTTATTTTTCAGATGCTGAAGCCGCCATCGTAGGACTCGAAGTAATCAATGCTGAACTGCTGGATAAATTGCCTCAGCTGAAAATGATTGCCAAATTTGGAGTTGGACTCGATAATATTGATCTGGAAGACTGTAGACAAAGAAATATTTCAGTAGGCTGGACAGGAGGTGTTAACAGGAGATCTGTTGCCGAAATGACACTTGGCTTTATGCTTGCTTTATCCCGAAATCTGTTTTCTACTTCTGCGCAACTTAAAGAAGGAAACTGGAATAAAAATGGTGGTTTTCAACTGACCGGGAAAACAATAGGAATTGTAGGTTTTGGGAATATAGCAAGAGAATTGGTTTTTCTTTTAAAACCATTTCAATGTAAAATACTCGTGAATGATATCATTGATTTATCCGCTGTTGTTTCAAGGTTTGAAGTGACGTCTGTTTCAAAGGCTGTATTGTTTCAGGAATCAGATATTATCACAGTACATACGCCATTAACATTTGGCACAAGAAATCTTTTTAATAATCAGGTGTTTGAAAAAATGAAATCATCGGCACTTTTGATTAATACAGCAAGGGGTGGAATAGTTAATGAGGTTGATCTTAAATTGGCTTTACAGGAGAAAAAAATTGCCGGAGCAGCTTTGGATGTTTATGAGGAGGAACCCCCGGTAGATAGCGAACTGTTGCAATTGGAAAACCTGATCTGTACTCCACATACCGGAGGAAATTCTTGTGAAGCTGTTGTGGCAATGGGAATGTCAGCGCTTGAACATTTGATTGATTATAAAAACAGATGCAAATAATATAAAATGAACAAATTAAAAGTAGGTATTGCAGGCTATGGGATTGTTGGAAAGAGACGACACCAATTTATCGACGCACATCCCTCACTAAAGGTTACTACTATTTGTGAGCAGAATTTCACAAATTCTTCAGTAGACTTACCTGGTATAGCTTGTTATAATAATTATAAAGAGCTTTTAGAGAACGAATCATTAAATATATTGTTTGTTTGTTTAACAAACAATATAGCAGCAGAAGTTACCATTGCTGCTCTAGAGAAAAAAATGCATGTGTTTTGTGAAAAGCCTCCTGGAATGAATGTCGAAGATATTAGGAATGTTATTGAGGTGGAAAAAAAATATCCTGAACTTAAACTTAAATACGGTTTTAATCATAGATACCATGACTCTGTAAGGGAGGCACTTCGGATAATTCAATCTCGGGAATTGGGTGATATCGTAAATCTGCGTGGAGTTTATGGTAAGAGTCGTATAATACCCTTCTCAGGCGGGTGGCGTTCTAAACGTGAATTGGCAGGTGGTGGGATATTACTTGATCAAGGCATACATATGGTAGATCTTATGCGTTTGTTCTGTGGAGAGTTTGAGGAAGTTAAAAGTTTTATATCCAATGATTTTTGGGGTCATGATATAGAAGATAATGCTTTTGCCATTATGAAAGACAAGAAGGGGCGTATTGCAATGCTTAATTCATCAGCTACTCAATGGCAGCATAAGTTTAATTTAGAAATTTCGCTTTCGCAAGGTTATATCGAATTACACGGTATCTTATCTGGTTCTAAAAGTTATGGAGAGGAAAAAATTGTCATTGGGCTTAGGGATGAAGAATCAGATAACGGCCAAATGGAACAAAAGACAATTAAGTTTTTACAAGATAATTCATGGCGCGACGAAATAAATGAATTTGCAGCAGCCATTATTGAGAATAAACCTATAATGTCAGGAACCAGTTATGATGCTCTGGAAACGATGAAACTCGTTTTTAGTATCTATTATAGTGATGAAATCTGGCGAGAACAATTTAATATTAATAACCCTAACTTGTAATTAAAATAAGTTTAATATTCTAGACAAAATCTATCAAGAAGATAATCATTTAAAGCATATTTTTTTGTTAACTCAGCAACATATTGACATAGTTTTACATGCCTTAGATAAAGCCATGGATGTAGCTTTATCCTATTTTGATAATCCTGGTATTTTGACAAATGAGTTAAAGGATATTAAAACACTTGTTGATTTGAAGATGAATGAGTGTATTTTAAGTGAATTATCAAATACGGGATTTCCAATTCTTTCGGAAGAATCCGATTGGAAGCATAAAGCAGTTAATCTATCGGGGTGGATTGTTGACCCTTTAGATGGGACTTTAAACTTCACTCGTAAATTTCCTTGTGTTGGTATTTCAATCGCATTCATGGTTGACGGTATTCCTACTCATGGATTCGTTAAGGATATATTCAATAATATTTCTTACACTACTAATTTGAATGGCAGAGCAACAAAAAACGGAATTGCGATGGATGTTTCTAGTGAATCCCAATTGAGTAATGCTATTCTCTCGACAGGTTTTCCTTCAGGAGCAAATTACGGTACCAGTGAATTGATGCATTTTGTCTCAAATGTTCAGGAATTTAAAAAAATAAGGGCATTAGGCAGTGCAAGTTTAATGTTATGCCTTGTGGCAGAAGGTGTTTTTGATGTATATTATGAAAAGGGAATTTATCTTTGGGATGTTGCGGCTGGAATTGCTCTGGTAAATGCATCAGGGGGTAAGTACAAGTTAACTAAAATGGGTGAACCTTATAAATATGAGGTGCTTGCATCCAATTCAGAGATTTTTGAAAATGCTTTACAAAAGCTTATTGCAAGCCGCTAACTTTTATGATGCCAGTTTTTCTATCTTTTGTTTATGAAACATCTACGCCCGTTTATGGGGGTTCAAAAAATACGATTTCTTTTACACCAAACAGCTCCATTAAACAAGGGAATAATTCTAATGGGTTTATAATTAATATCCCCAATCATTCGGGTACTCATATTGACTTTCCCCGTCATTTCAGTGATGAAGGAAAATCATGTTCTGATTATCCTCCTTCCTTCTGGGTTTTTGAGAAAATTGGTTTTTTAGCTTGCTCAATTGAGGAAGTACCTGACAAAATAAAAGACCTGCCAAGTGATATTGAATTATTAATTCTGAAAACTGGCTTTGGAGCAAAGAGAAGCGAAGATGAATATTGGTCAGCACAACCGGTAATACCAGCTTCGTTTGCTAACCTCTTTAAGTATGCCTTTCCGCAATTACGTGTTTTTGGTTTTGATCTTATTTCTTTAACTAGCAAACTGGATAGACTAGAGGGGAAAAAGGCTCACTTATCTTTTCTTATTGAAAATGATATTCTCATATTGGAAGATATGAATCTTCAACACCTAACAAAATCTCCTTCTAAAGTAATCATCACTCCGATATTGATCAAGGATGCGGATGGTTCACCATGTACCGTTATTGCTTTTTGAAATAACGAAATTACCTTTAACTATAATGACTGAAAATCAATTTCTAAATATTTGTGCAAATTGCAAGTCAATATTAAATGCGAATGATTCCACTATTCAGCGAGTTGCTATACCTTGGATGCATCCAATCAGGGAGCATCCGATTGCATTACAGCAATATGTTGATTTGGTTTTAAAACCAAACAGGATTCAAGTTTCAAAAAAAAAGCTCAGAGATTTCATAATCTATTCTGGCATATGGATCAGGCAACTGTATAGGGCGATAACCCGGGGTAATGATTATTGGAAGAGTAACGATACGCTTCCAGATAATGTAGATTGTTTATTTATTTCTCATGTTGTAAATCGGTCTCACTTAAAAAATACGGATGATTTTTACTTTTCTTCTATTCCGGATGAATTAGTTAAAAGAAACTTTAAGGTCTTGATTGGTTATATTAATAACCTTGGTGTATTTAATAAAACTATCAAAAATACTATAGCAAAATCCTTATTCCCTAAATTATATTTTACAGATTCACTTTCATTAAAGCAGGAACTCAGTATTAGAAAATCTTTAAATAAAGAATCGAAATTATTAAAGTGGAATGCTTTAAAAGAAAGTACTCCAATTAGACAACAAATATTATTCAAAGCAGCTCATGAAATTTTATCAGGTGAGGCTCAATCAACTATGCGCATTTTTGATCAGGTAAAAAAACTGGTTGAAACAGTTCGCCCTAAATCTATCATTGTTCCGTATGAGGGGCACGCATATGAAAGAATTTGTTTTGCAGCAGCAAGAGCTGTAAAACAAGATATAATTTGTATTTCCTACCAGCATACGGGTGTTTTCCGACTTTCAAATGCTATAAGACAAACCCTGGCCACTCAATATAATCCTGATATCATCCTTACGCCAGGCATTGAAACAACGAATGATCTTAAAAAAAACCATGAATTTGCAGGGATACGTATTGAAGTCTTAGGGTCGGTCAGAAGTGTAATAGATTCTGGTAAAACGATTATACATAAGAAAAGAGCCCAACTTGCTTGTCTGGTAATGCCAGAAGGTATATTGTCTGAATGCTTGCAGCTATTCAAATTTTCCATTGAGTGTGCATATTTGAGACCTGATATTAATTTCATTTGGAGACTACACCCGAGTGTCTCTTTTGAGAAAATAACTTCACATTCCAAAGTATTTCAGAATATACCTCCGAATATCATTTTTTCAACTGTCACCATTGAGAATGATATTGAGCATAGTACCTGGGTACTTTACAGGGGCACGACGGCCATTTTGAAGGCTATTTCTGCAGGCTTGCGGCCATTCTATTTGCAGAATTCCGGCGAACTTACAATCGATCCACTTTATGAGCTGGATAAGTGGCGAATAAATGTTACCAAACCTGAAGAACTTGATAGCTGGTTGCAGCATGATATATCAACTGCATTTAAGGATTTTCCAGAAAACTTGCCGATAGCTCAGGAACTTTGTTTACAAAGGTTCTCGAAGCTCGATATTAATGTACTTGATACTATTCTAAAAGAAAGAACCAGCAACTGATATTTATATATATGCCAATAATTCGGGAAGCTGTATTAGAAGATGCTAAAAAGGTTGCAGCGTTGCAATACAAATTTGGGATAGCTCCTGATACAGAAGGTGATTGGAAAAGATTGTGGGTGGATAACCCTGCTAAGCATAGCGACAATCCTATAGGATGGGTGTTCGAAGAGAAAGACAAAGTGGTTGGTTTCCTGGGCAATGTTTCTCGTAGTTATGTATTGGGTGAAGTAAAACTAAAGGCGATGGCAGCAAGAGGGTGGGTAGTTGAACCTGCGTTCAGAAATGCAACTGTTCTACTACTGTCAAAATACTTGAATCAGAAAAATGTAGATATACTACTTAATTCAAGTAGTAATGATACAGCATATCAAATTTTCGCAAGAATGGGTTCTAAAACGGTGCCTGTTGATGTATATGCAAAATTGCTTTTTTGGGTAACCCACGAACAAAATTTTATTACTTCAGTTGCAGCTTATTTTCATTTGCCAAAATATCTGAACTGGTTACTGGGGTCGGTAGGAGGTTTTTTTTTCAAATTCCCGAACCTATTCATCCTAAACTATATGAATAGTAAATTAAGTTCATTAAGTCATCAATATGAAATGAGACTTATTGAACCCAATTCCATCGGAGTTGAATTTGATGAATTATGGGGTAAGAAAAAGAAGGAGCAATTGCGTTTTTTAGCAGATAGGTCTGCTTCAGCTTTACGTTGGCATTTTTCAAAGCAGGAATTTAAAACCCGCCTAATTTGTTGTTACGAAAACGGAGAGTTGAAAGGTTATCTCGCATTGGCTAAAATTCAGAATGTGAAAACTGCGTTTATTAGACATGTGGTGATTGATTTAATAGCACTTGTTGATACGAAGTCAATCATTGAATTCATGATCGCTAGTGCATACCAGCTCTCACGCTCTGAAAATATTGTTGCCCTGGAACTATTGGGTTTTACTGAAGAAATAAGAAATGTTATTTACGGAATGAAAGTTTTGAAAAGAAAAAGTTTTCCGACACCATTTACTTTCAAGTTGGTTAATAAACACTTATCTGCAGATGAGTTTTCGAAAAAACAAACTTGGTATCCCTCTCTTTTTGATGGGGATAGTAGCCTCTGATAGCAATTTAGAAAATCAAAACAAATTTTAAGTGTTACTACGGGATATTCTTAAAGTGCCTCTGGGGCATTTATTTTACAATCTTCCATCAGCAAAAAGACTAATTAAAGATGGTATGACTGTATTTGTATATCATGAGGTTACGGATACGCCAAGTCAATTTTCAATTGATTATGGTTTGTCTGTTTCAAATAATACATTTCGGAAACAAATTCATTGGATACAAAAACACTTTAATATTATTCATCCGAAACAATTAACCGAAACGGCCCTTTTGCCCAATAATGCTGCACTGATAACTTTTGACGATGGTATGCAAACTAGTTTTGAAAATGGACTTTCCATACTAGAAGAAATGAATATACCGTCATTGTTTTTTTTGAATATGGGTTCCATTGTAGAAAAAAAACCGTTGGTTTCTGCCATAGCTTGTTTTTTAGGAAAGCAGTCTTCAGCGTTTAAAAGTTTCTGCAGCTTACAAAAGGTTGAATATCCATATCATCTTACGTTTAGTCCGACTATCGTAAACCATTTTCTGTTGCAGCATAATGATATAGATAATAATGCTGTAATGGAATACCAAGGTCAATTTGCTGCATTCCAATTGGTGGAAAAATGGAGTTATTCGCCAAATGTTGTTTATGGAAACCACTTATTTGAACATTGGAATGCGGAAGCATTAAATGACTATGAATTCAGGGACCAGTATATCCGTAATGAAAAACTCCTGATGAAATTTAGTAATTTCAGTAAATTCTTTGCTTTTCCCAATGGTCAGCCTAAAACTTGTTTTAATGAGCGCCATATTAGACTGCTTAAAGAAATGGGCGCAGTACGGATATTTTCTTCATCTGGACAGATAAATTCTGATAAACGCATATTTTTACTAGACCGGATTAGTTTTGGTATGTATGATCAATCAAATGGAGCCATGTGGTTTAAAGTTGGATTTACTTACCTAAAGTCTAAGTTTCGAAAATATTTTCTATAAGCAATGCAGAAGTCCATAAATAAGATTCATTTCGTTTTACTATTACCCTTATTGATTATTACTATGGTTTTGGTAAATCAGACGGATAAATTATTTATTTTGATTGGTCAGATTACCGGATGGTTGAGTTATGTTTTTGCTGGTTTGGCAGTATACAACTCATTTAAGAATAAACTTTGGATTTATTTATTATTCTTATTGATTATAACTACAAAAGCCTTAGCCGTTGTTTCTGGTTTATCAACTATTGAAACTATCTATATTGTTTGTCAGAATACACTTTTTTGCATCGCTGGAACCGTAATTGCTTTTCTTAAACCTAATCTGGTATACAAGCAAATAATGGTATTTTGTATACTCAATGTGATCTTAGCAATTTCACAGGTAACAGGGTTAGGCGGAAAGTTGGCTATGATATTAACAACCCATGGGGAAGGGCCTTATACAACACCGGTAATTACCTTTTTCAAAAACGAAGCTGATTTTAATTACCTTTTAATTCAAGGCAGACCTGCGGGTCTTACACAAGCAAATATTATACTTTCATTGATCATTATTTTTGCTATTGCTATTCATTTTTCTCGACAATATAACGTGTTTAAATGGGGAACACCATTACTAAGTTTGCTGATAACATTGTCCATGGCTAAAATGGCCTATTTTGGTTTTATAATTTCCGGGATAATTATTTTAATTTGGGGTCAGCGTTTTCAAAAATTGCGTATTCTCAGATCACTGATTCTCATATTTATTTTTTTGTTTATATATTCAATTTTATTTCCTGGACTGGCATCTGTTAATCTTTCTAAGGAAACAATTGATGCCAGCATTTTCTTGCGTGCAAACGATATCATGTTTGCCTTGAATCCTGAATACCTAATAGGAGGAAACAGACCTTTTTTTGAAGGGACAAGTTTTTTTTATGGTGGGGAGGAAGGTGAATTTGTTTCTGGTATTGCGAGTGTATTGGCTAAAGTATTTGATAACTTGTCGCTATTTGTATCCGGGATGGTTTTACTAGTATTATTATATATCTATGGTCTTAGGAAGTTGAAGTTAAAGTTCCCAAGTATAAGACTAAAAATTATTAATGTTTTAGTAATAATATGCGTTTTTCCGGTAACTCATCCTATCTGGCCATTTCAGATTTACTGGTTTATGCTTGGTTATGGATTGCTTCCCTTTTATTTTTATATACACCCTCGTTTTATAGAAGATCAGGATTACAGAATTCGTAATTCATTTTAAATTTATTTTGATTTTTATATTATATGCCAATATCCACTAATATTAAATATGCAGGTTCAGACCTGGCATTTCTTGTTCCTACAAAGGATAGACCCGGCAAAATGACAAATCTTTTTGATAGCTTAACTTGTCAAACGATTCAGTGTAGCAGAATTATTATTATTAATGGTGGAGAAAGTATTGAAGAGCTGGTATTAAGCTATAAGGATAGGTTACCGGTCGAATATTATGAATGCAGGCCACCTGGACAAATAAGGCAGAGAAATATGGGGATTGCATTGTTGGATAGTAAAACCCCACTTGTAGGTACTTTGGATGATGATATAGTATTAATGCCGGATGCAGTTGAAAAAATGATTACATTCTGGAATACATTACCAGATGCTACAGCAGCAGTTTCTTTTAATATAATTAATTGCGAACCTGTGAAGCATAGTTGGATTAAAGGGATAATGGGACTTTCCGGACCTTTACCTGGTAAAGTTTTAAAATCTGGAATAAATACACCTATCTTGTCAATTCGTGATAATGTATCTTCCCAATGGGTATGTGGAGGAGCAACTATTTGGCTTCAGGAGATTCTGAAAAAATACACAAACGCACCTCAGGATGCGATGTGGGCAAGCTCGGAGGATCTTAATTTTAGCTACCCAATTGGTAAGCTATATCCTATGTATGTTTGTGCCGATGCAAAAGTTAACCACGAACATGTTTACGACCTTCGTATCAAAAGAAAACACCGATATTATGGCCGAACAGAAACGCTTTGGCGATTCTTTTTTGTTGAATCTCACCAGGAATTATCGCGAATGGCTTTTCTGTGTTCACAGTTCACTTCAATTATAGCAAGATTTATAAAAGGAATTATTTCCCTACAATTAAGACATTTCCAATTCGGGCTTGGTCAAATTGAAGGCGTATATGTCGGAATGAAAGCCATAGTCCAAAAACAAAACCTGAAGGAAATGCTTAATGAAACTAACACAACAGATAAAAAATAATAGTTGTACATTAATTTACGATGAAAGAAAAGTGCAATATTTTGCTTGCGATAGGTTGTTCTAAGATCGGGGGAGCACAAAAGGTATTTGCAACCCTCGCAAAGCAATTAAGTTATCAGGGTTATAACGTAACCGTATTCTTACCAGAGGGGCCGCTTGCTCAAATGTTACGACAAGATAATATTTCAACTACTGTAATAAAGTTCAAGTCCTTACAAGGAATAAGAACTATTTCAGGTTTATTGAAGACAAATAAGTTTGATATCATTAATACACACCTGACTAATTGTAGTTTTTTAATTGCTCTAATTAATATTTTTTACAGAAAAAAATTGTGTTGTTCCTTGCATAACGCAATTATTCATGAAGGTTTAAATAGGATACAAAGGCTTATTTACCCTTTTATATATTTTTTTATTTATAAATTTAGTGATGGTATTATTGTTAATTCCGAGAGTAATAAACAGCATTTTAGAGATGTTGCACATATATCTGCTCATCATATTCGGGTTATCTATAATGGAATTGATGTAAGTGAATATATTATCGAAGAAAATGTTTTAAAGGATAATGGAGGGAAATTTCAAATTGGATATATAGGCCGTTTATCCATTGAGAAAGGTGTGATTTATCTTATTGAGGCATTGTCCCATATTGATGATATAGATTATGAATGCGTAATTATTGGTGAGGGGCCGTTAAGATATGAATTAGAAGATATTGTTGTATCAAAAGGCTTAAAGAGTAGGGTAAAATTTCTTGGTTTTCAACAGAATGTAACCCCTTTTTTTTCTGAAATGGATGTTTTTGTTTTACCCTCACTTAATGAGGTATTACCAATTACCATCATTGAAGCATTTGCCCATAAAGTTATTACAATTGCTTCGGAAGTTGGAGGAGTCCCTGATTTAATAACACATGGTAAAACAGGATTGCTTTTTCTGGCAAAAGATACAGATAATCTCTTGGAAAACATTAATTTTGTTTACAGAAATATTGGTGAAAAACAAAAGATGGTTGATAATGCTTATGAGAAATTTATTCAATCATTTTCAAGTGATGTAATGATAAGAGAAATTTCAAAATATTTTGATTTCATCATTGCCAAATAAGTAAAATTTTATTGATTGATAATAAACTACAACCAATACATAACATATTTTAAAATCAATACATATGTTTTCAGAATTGGAATCATATAACTTTTAATGAGTCTTCGGAATCTTACACGTGGCCAAATTTTCTAAGACAGCTTGTGTCAATTAGTTCGATAGTTTAGTGAATTGATGTTTCTTGGTTTAAAAATACGCAAAGCCATGAATATCATTGAATTTATTACCCATTTTCCAGACGAGGAAAGCTGTGAGATCTATTTGAAAGGCCACAGAGAAACCACGGGAATTTATTGTAAAACCTGCTCTGGCTTCTCAAAACAATACTGGTTTAGTGCGAGTAAGTTTTTTGAGTGCAGTAAATGCAGAAGAAGGACTTCACTCAAAGCCGGGACTGTAATGGAATCAAGTAATCTGACTTTATATACATGGTTTGCCGCTCTTTTATTGATGTCGGCTACCAAAAAAGGCTTTTCTTGCCTTGAATTTCAGAGACAACTGGGTTTGAGGAGATATGAGACGGCTTTCAATCTGATGCATAAAATCAGGACAGTCATGGGGAAACGTGATGATCGCTACAGACTTGAGGATATGGTCGAATACGACGAAGCTTATGTGGGAAAGTCCGCTAAAGCCCAAGTCCGAAGCAAACTCAAACGAGGCAGAGGTACTCAAAAACAGTCAAAAGTGACTGTAATGGCCGAATCAACTGTTTTGGAAGATCCTGTGTCAGGAAAGTTCGACAAGAGTTGCAGATACTTCAAAATGAAGAAGATAAAGAACTTGGAGGCAAATTTAAATATAAAAATAAAAAATAATGAAAAAAAGATGCAGATAATCTCTTAGAAAACATAACTTTGTTTACAGAAATACTGGTGTAGAACAAAAGATAGTTGATAAGGCTTATGAGAAATTTATTCAATCATTTTCAAGTGGTGTGATGCTAAGAGTAATTTAAAAATATGTTGATTTCATTATTACCAAATAAGTAAAAATTTATTGATTGATAATAAAATACAACCAATACATGTCTTTTCAAAATTGGAATAATATAATTTTTAATCATTTTAAAACAAATTTTAATAAAAAATATAAAATAATGAAAAAAGATGCAGTTTTTATAAATGGACCTTTCTTAGAAGGATTTTCCCGGGAATCTAGAAGTCCTGCTGTAACGAAAAGTGGGACTTTGTACTACCCTGCTTGGCTTGCGTATGCCTGTGGTTATGCTGAGGATAACGGTTATGATTGTAAATTGATAGATAGTATAGCTGATAAATTATCATTTGATTCTTCTGTTGATCTTGTAGTAAGTTATAAGCCAAAGATTGTGGTTATTGGTACAAGTACTCCAAGTATTGATGCTGATTTAACCTTTGCTAGAAAGTTGAAATCATTGTTAGGTGAAACATTAATTATTTTGGTTGGGACACATGCATCTGCATGCGCCAAACAACTTGTTTCTGAATTTGAATTTATTGATCTTATCGCAAGAAGAGAATATGATAATACTATTTTACAAATTTTAGATTGCTTAAAGAATTCAAATTCATGGCAAGATGTTAAGGGGATATCTTATAGAGATAATAATGGAGAAGTTATCAGTAATATTGATCAGCCTTATATTCATGATTTAGATATTATTCCTTTTGGTAGCAAGGTTTACAATAAGCATCTGAATATCAGAAATTATTATTACGGACATGTTAGATATCCAATGATTTCAATTTTCACTAGTAGGGGTTGTAATGCGAGATGTAATTATTGCCTTTATCCTCAAACAATGTTTGGTAATTTTAGGTCAAGAAGTCCCAAAAATATAGCTGATGAATTTCTTTGGATTGCTCAAAATTTGCCTGAAGTAAAAGAGGTTTTAATTGATGATGATACATTTACAATGAACAAAGCACATGCTCAAGCTACAGCAAAAGAATTGATTAAAAATAATAATAAAATTAAATGGACGTGTGAGGCAAGAGCAAATTTAGATTTTGAAACTTTGACCTTGATGAAAAAAGCTGGTTGCAGACTTATAGTTAATGGGTTTGAATCAATTGATCAAAATGTGTTAGATAAGGTAAATAAGGGTATTAAAATGGATGAAGTTTATAATTACACGAGAGATGCAAAGCGTGCTGGTATTAAAATTCATGCTTGCTTTATGGCAGGTAATCCTGGGGATACAATTGAAACATTAAATAAATCTTTAGAATGGGCGATTGATCAAAACTTTGATACTGTTCAATTTTTCCCTTTACAGGTTTACCCTGGCACCAAAGCATATGATTGGGCTATACAAACAGGTTATATTAAAGAACAGAATTATAGAAATTGGGTTTCTCCTTCTGGAATGCACAATATGACAATAAACGAAAATGAAAATGGTCTAACTTTTCAGCAATGTTTAGACTTTTGTGATGAAGCTAGACGAAAGTTTTATTTACGGCCTTCATTTATTTTCAAGAAACTCGTAACAGGAATTTTTCAGCCACAAGAACTTAGAAAAAATGTAATAGGTTTTATGAATATCCGAAAATATCTCTTCAAGAATGTTTCAAAAGAATTTACTAAATAATAAACAATAAATTTTTACCTAATGTTAGAAATACAAACAAAGCCAATTTATTCAACACAAATGTTTGAATGTAAGGTTATTAATATTGACCATTTAACAGATGCAACCTTCTTGTTAACGTTTGAAAAGCCCGTATTTGAATTTGCTTCTGGTCAACATTTTATTGTGTCATTACCAGGCGATTTACATGATAGAGAATATTCTATTTGTAGTGCAGAGAAGGATTCCTTTTTACAGATATTAGTAAAAGAAGTTACTTCGGGCTATTTTTCTCCCTTACTTAAAAAAGTTAAAAAGGGGGATATATTAAATGTTAGAGGTCCACATGGTCGCTTTTGTCTTGACTATTTTACCATGCAGAATAAGCAGATTGTTTTGATAGCGACTGGAACTGGTATTGCGCCTTTCAGAAGTATGGTTAAGTCCTATCCAGATTTAAAATTTAATGTTATTCATGGTGTCAAGAATCCTAATGAAGCATATTTTTCTGAAGAATTTGGAGATACTTATAAATTGTGTACCTCGCAAAGTAAAAATTTAGATGGTTTTCAAGGACGAGTTACAAATTTCTTGGAAGGATTAAATTTTGAATCAGACGCTGTTTTTTATTTGTGTGGCAATTTTGATATGATTTATGATGTTCAGAATATATTAAAATCAAAAGGCCATAGTTTAAATTCAATTTATACAGAAGTTTATTTCTAACTAAATTTAGATGGAGATAATTTATTGGGGATCAATTCTGATTGTAATTTATACCTATTTTGGGTATCCCTTAGTATTGTTATTAATTAAGAAAAAAACAAAAAGGTTAGATTCTAATGTTTTTGATTGTGTAAATGCCAATTTAGATTTTCTTATTTTAGCTTATAATGAAGAGAAAGTAATTAAAAAGAAAATCCACGAGTCGCTTAATCTAATTAAGAATTTTAATAATGCTAGAGTAATTGTTGTTTCAGATGGTTCAACAGATGGGACCAATGAAATCTGTAAATCTTTTATAAATTTTCCTAATTTTCAGTTTTTCTCTTTGCCAAGATCAGGGAAATCTCAGGCAATTAATAAAGTAATGACTTTTTTAAGTGGAGATTATGTTGTGTTTTCAGACGCAAATGTTGAGTATACTGAAAGCACGATTATAAATTTATTAAACCCATTTATTGATAGTAATATTGGTTTTACATGTGGTAAAGTTTTATATAATAATCCAGGCGAAGTCATTAGTGGTAAAGGAGAATCTTTTTATTGGAAATATGAGAATTTTCTAAAAAAACAAGAAAGTAAAATAGGATATATTGCAGGTGCAACTGGCGCCGTTTATTCTATAAGAAAAAATCTATTTATACCATTGCAATCTAATTGCATAAATGATGACTTTACTATTTCAATGAATGTAATCAAGCAAGGTTATCAATCAGCTTATATTGAAGATGCAATTGTTTATGAATGTGTAGCACCTTCAGTTGAGGCAGAATTTAATAGGCATATTAGGGATGCTACTGGCCATTATTTATCTTTGATGCATCTCATAGGGTTATTAAACCCGTTAAGAGGGAAACCATCTTTTGTGTTCTGGTCTCATAGAGTAATGCGATGGATTGTCCCTTTATTATTAATTGCTATCTTTATAATAAATATTCAGTTGTTTAATGGGTTCCTTTATAAACAATTCTTTTACATGCAAATTGTATTTTATTTATTTGCATTAATTGCTTTATTATTTAGGAACTTAATCAAGTTGCCATTTATTTTATTTATTCCTTTTTATTTTTGTAATCTGAATTTAGCTTTATTTATTGGATTTATTAAAGCTTTGTTTATTAAACAAAATGGTAAATGGGAAAGCACAAAACGATAATTATTTTAAAAGTAGATAGAATCAAATTGTGTAAATTTAATTTTATAATGATATCTTGAGGATTATTATCATTAAGTGTTTTTTTTGTTATATTCCTTTTCGTAATGTATATGTAATTCGTGGATGAGTTTCTGTACAAATATTTTTCAGGATTTTGCTTTATATATTTTTAGTGTCTTTTAATAAAATATCCATAATTTATTAAAATATATTAATAATTTATATAAATAGAATTTTAATAGTATATATCATTTTTTATTTGCAATTATATTTATACTATTTTTGATTCTAATTAATGCTTTCGATCATTTAATAAGTAAAAGTTTTGATTTCAAATTTTTTTTTGATTCAACTATAATGTTCAATAAAATTTTTTTGGAATTTAGCGATTAAAATTCATTTTTATTTTTAGTTTTCTTTTATAATTTTTATGTCATGAAAATATTAAGCTAACAGTATTCTCAAACCTATTATTTATTTCTCTTCTTTATTGTTACCACTGCTATATGTATATTTTATTCACGACCTATCTAAATTGGATTCAAGGAACATATATTGCAATTTTTATTTCTTCTATAATTAATTAGTTGCGTACAACTTTAAAAGCTTGAGAAAGTTTTATTTGCTAAATTTGTTAATTATATATGGAATGTTGTTTATAAGTTTATTTTTTCTGTTTCGATTTTGGATTGTAGTGAAATTTATTGTTGAAATGATAATTTTTTCCAATCATTATTATTCATAAGAAAATATTTAAATTTTATATTTTTAATAAAAAAAATATTTATTAAAGTACTGAAATTGTTGAAAAAAATATCTTTCGGAGTATATGCATTTCATTATATTATATTTAGAATACTCCCTTATAATAAAAAATAATGGTTTTCTTATTTTGGCATTGACGCTTTTATTTTCTTTTTTTTCATATTTTGGTTACAAACTATTTTTTTTGTCGTTTTTAAATAAATAAATAATCTATTTTTATGAATAAGTTCCTAGGTGTTTTTCTATTGATTTTCTTGTCGCCACTTATTTTATGTATTGCAATTTTGATCTTCATAGAAGATGGGAGACCTATATTTTTTAAGCAAAAACGCGTAGGTGTAAATTGTACTTTATTTTACATATTTAAGTTTAGAAGTATGAAGAATAATACGCCGAACGTAGCTACGCATTTATTAAGAAATCCAGCAGCTTATTTGTTAAAAACAGGAGGGATTTTGCGAAAATTGAGTTTGGACGAATTACCTAACCTGATAAATATTATTCGGGGGGAGATGGTACTTGTGGGTCCGAGGCCGGCGCTGTATAATCAGGATGATTTAATGGCGTTACGCATGGCAGCGGGAGTGGATAAGTTAAAGCCAGGGATTACTGGCTGGGCCCAAATCAATGGTAGGGATGAGATTTCTGTTGAGGAAAAAGTGGAATTGGAGAAGGAGTATTTGGAGAGGAGGAGTTTTTGGTTTGATGTGGTAATTGTAGTGAAAACGTTTACGAGTGTATTAAAAAGTAAGGGAGTAGCGCATTGAGGGAGGTAGTCCCTGAGCTTGCCAATGGGAAGAATAGAAGATATTTAAGAAATTATGAATCAAAGAAATATTATTTTGAGTCATTATAAAAACTTGCATTTCCCGAGCTTTTTTTGTTTATGGAGATACCTTCTTAATAATTGAAATATAAACGCAAGTCTGAACTAAAAATTTTGCCAACTTATATCCAGTCCCAATTTAAGGGTACTTTCAGCCTCTTTATAACTTAATTAAGCTTATTTTTTATTGAAAATCATTTTTTGAAATTTTCCGGATTTTTATTCATAAATTTAATCATCAATGAATCTTTTTTAAAATGATCCGGTACATAATTTACTTGTATTTTTGGATTTTTCTGCCTGTTTGTGTAATCCATGCTCAGGAAACTGCTTTTGGTAATCAAACTATAGATGAGTTCCTTAGAAGGAAGTCTTTAACCGACACCATTACTAATAGTACCGGCTGGATGCTTCGTACTGCATCTGGATCAGTTGAGGGTATTTTCTATCAAAGTGACAGTGCGTCTTCAAATAAAAAGCTTTTTGACTATGACATTCTTCCAATTTATTTCAATACTCGATTAGATGATGCCCGACCTTATGTGGGAGGCGAATATGGGATGATTCCTGCTCGTGGTGCACAATCATTTTTGAGTACAGGATTTCAAGCACGATTTTCTATTTTGCATATTCAACTTCAACCTGAGTTAGTTTTCGCACAAAATTCATCTTTCTCAGGATTTCCAGACACTTTTTCTTCTGGTATAATTGGTGCTAGATTTTCTTATTGGAATACAGGAGATAGCCCAGAGCGATTTGGTAATTCTACCTATACCAAAGCATTCTGGGGGCAATCAAGTATTAGTCTGCGTGCAGGTGCTTTTGAAGTGGGTGCAGGAACGAAGAACATCTGGTGGGGGCCAGGGCAATGGAATTCCTTAATCTTCTCGAATAATGCTCCTGGATTTCCGCATATTAGTTTGAATACAATTAAACCAAAAAAAACGTTTCTAGGATCTTTTGAGGGGCAAGTAC
>Ga0209550_10001490_pt1 | contig 22386 bp, 13 predicted proteins | sample LauGreSuBDMM15SN_2_FD_187567 | JGI IMG/M metagenome (GOLD analysis project Ga0209550, IMG submission 187567) | Freshwater lake microbial communities from Lake Michigan, USA - Su13.BD.MM15.SN (SPAdes) (version 5) | ecosystem: Environmental > Aquatic > Freshwater > Lake | place: Lake Michigan... | reverse complement strand
ATCTAAAATGAATGAATTCATTTATAAAATTATATAAAATTATATAACATTATTTTTTTCCAATTATAGCATCAATTGAAATATTATTAATTTTTTTAATATTAGAATTAATATCTAATTTATTTATATCTTTATTAATAAATATATTTGGTTCTGTTATTAAATTAATTATAGAATCATTTTTCTTTGCTTTAATAATTTCTTTAATTGACATAATTTTTGTATTACTAAATTCTCTTGGTTTTTTTTCAGTTAGTTTTTTAATAAATTCTAAATCACATTTTTTAATTCTCGGAAATCCTCCTTTAATTAATTCTATTTTGTTACTGTCAAAACTATTACTTGAATCTAACATTTATAATATATTGTAAGATAAATTTTAAATTAAAAAATTCTAAATCACATTTTTTAATCATCAAAAATAATAATAATTTTGCCACTTTTTGAATTATTATCTATTTTAGTAATTTTTATATTAGATGATAAATTTTTAGGTAATTTTGATAAATTAATAGAATTCTTTATTTCAAAATTATTTGAAATATCATTGATAATATTACTAGAAAAGTCTTTAAAAATATCATTTTTAATATTAATATCTGTGATTTCATCACATACTTTGAGTATATGATTAACATTACAACATTTACCAGGATTATCACATGTAAATTTTAAATAGTGTTTATTATCTAACTTTCCAATAAAATTAATATATAATATTCTATGTAAAGCTAATTTTCTTTTTTTTAAATAAAAATTAACATAACATGATTTATTATTATTACATTTAGTTAAATAACCTTTCCATATTACACAATCATCTAAATTAAAAATACTATTATCTATATTTTTGAGTAATCTAATAATATCATTTAATTCAAGAAAATATTTTTTTTCCGTATCTTTTTTTTGTTTTAAACAAATTTCGGTTAATAATTTATTTTTATTTACTTTAATTGACATTATATTAATAATATATATTTTTAAATTTCATATATTGATATTAAGTTATTTGGTGTTGTATTTATTGTAATATTATTTGATATATATATTATTTTTATTATATTTTTATCCATATATTTTTTTGGTAATATATATTCTGAATTATTATTAAATTTATTATAAATAATTTTATCATCAATTATGAAAAAAGGATTATCAAATTTATCAATTAAAACAATTGGTATTAAATGAAATTTATTTAAAATAAATAAATCAACTAACCCTAAATAATAATATTCTTTTTGTAAAAATAATTTTGTCTTATATTCATTAATAAAATTATCAAATGATAATTTAATAATAGATTCAAAAGATTTATATAATAACTCTTGATTTTGTTCATTTACAATCCAATCATATATATATGATTTAAAAATATTTGCTAAATCTGTTTGTAAATTTGAATAATAACCAAGATTTCTAAATGTGATATCAGATAAAGGATTTTTAATCCAATAAACAGAATTAGCATATGCTCTAAAAACTACATTTGAATTTACTATTTTTTGATAATATATATTACCTATTTTTTCAATTGGATTTAAAATATCATCATTATTTAATTTTGAAGATTTTAATATTTTACGTCTTCCAATAATAGGAATATTTGATTTACCAAATATCTCACTTAAAATTTTTTTAATGTTTAAACTATCACTTTTAATAATTTTTTGATGTTCTCGATATATATAATCATCATAATTTACTATATCGGAAACAAAATAAGTATCTATATTTAATATTTCTTTTGATTTTAATTCATTATTTACTAATTCATCTGCAATACGAGAAATATACTCTATTAATTTTATTTCATCTATTGAATAAATACATTTATTTTTATTCCAGAAGCAATGTGAATTTATAATACATTCATCTTTAACTCTATTATTAGAACATAATTCTCTATTATTCATTACTTTATAATTAGTTAAATCTAATTTTTCATTATTATCTCTTATATGTAATAATTTAGCTTCACCTGCTCCGCCAATGATATTTTTATTATTATCTTGTATAACTTCATTAAACGTATTAAATAATTTATCTGATGTTAGTTTATATAAAATATTTTTAATATTTTCAATTTTATTAGATTCTTTAGAATCTAATATTTTAATAATTTTACTTTTAATACTAATAAATAAATTTAGATAATTTGACAATTCAAATCTAAAAAGTTCATAATGTTCACTATCAAAATTATTCTCTATTGTTTTAATTATTCTATTATCTGTAATAATAGAAGATGTTCCTTTTTTAATTTCATTATCAATAATGTCATATAATGATCTAGATTCTATTATTGCATTTGGTATCATTTTATTTAAATCAGATTGTGTCATTTTAGATTGTTTAACAGGAATAGATATTTGATTATCAATAATAATTGCTTCAATTAGCATTTTTTCATCATATTTTTTAGAATAGATAAAACCAATTGGTTCAATTGAAATAACTTTTGAAATATTTTTTAAAAATACTAATGTATCTTCTACAGATTTAATATAATTTTCATTTGTATTTTCAATTGGTAGATTATATACAATACCAGATGGTTTTGTTGGTATTAAATAACCATCATGAGTAACAAAATATTTACATTTATTTCTTAAGTCAATAATTTGAGAAGTTATATTATATTTATCTGAAAGAATTAGATTATAATAAATATTTTTAGCATTAGCTATTTTAATATTTGAAAATACTATATTTTCGCATGACAATTTCATATATTTCGCTAAATGACCAATAATTTTATCATTATTTATATTAAATATTGAAGTAATTTTAATATTTTTATCACTATTTTCTTTAAAAACTTCAACTATCGGATAATAATTATTATCTTCTTTTAATAAAATTATATTTTTTCTTAATGGATCTTGATAATAAATAATATTTTCTATATTTTTACATAATAATATAAAATCTACTATTTCTGTTGTATCTTGTATTTTTTTTTCTATTATATATGTATTTATTCCTTCTGGAATTATTACTCCTGGAATACATATAATATCATCTATTATAGTATGATCTAATTCCAAATTTGTATTAAATATATTTATAAGATTTTCTGGAGTTTTAAATTGTGTTTTTGTATCACCTGAGTTTGAGAATGTAAATATTTTATCATCTTTAATTGCTTTAATAATTAATTCTTTTATATTTATACTATCGATATCAAGACAAGAAGCAATTGCATTTAAATATGGATATTCTTCTTGACTAGAACCAAATTTCATAAAATATCCAGTAATTGATTCTGTTAGATAATTATTTTTAATTATTTTAGTTTTATCAAGCATATTATTAAAAAAATAATCTAAATATTTTGATAAATAACCAAAACGTCCTGATAACATTTTATTTGTATCTTGTAATATATATAATTTATCACCAGCAAAGCTCTTGGTAATATCTGTTTCTTTAAGTTTACCTAAACATTGTAGATGAAAATCTCTTTTAGATTTATTTTTAGATAATCCAGGATCTTTTTTAAAACAACATGGTGCACATAAACCAGATGGATTTAATGATCTAGATAAAAAACCAATATGCATATATTCTCCATTTACATCTGGGCTACATGTATAGAATATAGTATTTGCTCCTTGTAGTTGTGCTGCTTTAATAATAACTTCTTTTTTTTTTCCTTTTTCGGTAATAGTAACTTTTTTTTCATAATCACCAGTTTTTGAATTTAAATAATAACCATTTTTAAGCATATCGTCTAATTTTTTTTCAGTATATAATGATGGTCTTCTATTTTTATCACCTGATTTTTGGCAATTACGTGCCCATTGACTTTGATTTTTACTAGGTGTATATCCTAATCTTACTTTATCTAATTTAGTAATTTCTTTAATATTAGATGTTTCAATTTGTTGTTCAATAACATCATCAACTTTATTTCTTCTTTTTGCAATATTCGTTAAAGTTTTTAATTTTTCTTTAATTTTAATTCTTTGAGGATTTTTATTTAAATATGTATCTGTATATAGATATAATAATATAGCCATAAATTCTAAAATTTCATCTAATTGGTGTTGTGATCTAGTTCCAGATATTCTAATTTTATAATTTTCTTTAGATTTACCTTGAATGTCAATACCAATTCCAGGTGGTTTAAATTTAGGAATATTTTCTAATTTTTTAAGAATTTTTCTAGATTTTTTAAGTAGCGGAAATTTTTTCACAACTTCTTCAATTTTTTCTAATGCTATTTTTTCAGTAACATTAAATTGCTTTGAAATTTCTACTGCAAGTAAATTAGGAATAAATTCATAATTTCTTAAAAAATGTACAATACGATTTTCTATTTTTGACTCGTTGTCATATTTAGAAATTCTTTTGTAACGCAAATAAGTTCCATATTTAGATTTATCATTTTTTAATTCAGATTTTGATACACGTTTTCTGGGATCTGTTACAAGTGAAATATACGGAAAAAAATATCTTGCAAAATCTGATAAATCATTATGATTAATTGAATATTTTTTTGGAAGTTCAAAATGTTGAATTGTATTAATAAATGCATATTTAAATTTATAGTCTTCTGGTGAGATTAATTTTGTTTTTTTATTTTCTTTATTAATTTTATTTATTAAATCTTTAATATTTTGATATGTCATTTGAATATCTTCAATTGTTGCATTATCTTCTTCTTTCCATTGTGTTTTATATTCTAAACGTCCTGTTTCAAAAAGTGTTACTGCTATATATTTATTAGCAGAACCACCTTTTTGATCAACTTTAATTTTAAAATTTATACCATATGGCGAATTTTCAAACCATTTAGCTAATATAGATTCTTTATCTGTCTCTTGATTTTCTTTATTAAATTTAAATATTAGTTTATCTCCATTACTTTGAAATTGTACAAATGGATAGGTTGGTTCAACTATAAAATAATCAAAAATTCTACGTAAATCTAATTTATCCGACTTGAAGATTGATATAAAATCAATATTCACATGAATAACTGCTTGAGTTATAAAATTTGACTTTAGTATACTCTTATAATCAAGTTTGTTAATTTTGACTTCTTCAATAGTTCTTGTTATTTCTCCTTCTAATAATAAATCATTTTTAATATTTTGATATATTGATAAAATTTTATTTGCTTCTATTCGTTTTAAATCCTCATTAGAATTTACATAATCAATAATATGTTTAAATTCATCAAAAGTTATATCGTTAAAATAGATACGAATATATACATCATATAAATTTCTTATTTCTTCAAAATTTGCATTATAATTTTCACCAATTTCATTGTAAACATCAATAAAAAAAATTTCATTGTTCAAATAATAATTTTCATATTCAGCTAAAATATTATTTTCATCATCTTCTCTTTTAATTTTAGATCCATATTTTTTAATATTATCTTTTAATAATTTTAAATTTCCTTTTAGTTTTTCATAAATATAAAGATTATCATTTGGTTCAATATCTATTCCTAATAGCTCGTTCTTTCTTATCCATTTTTGTCCTAACATAATTTTATCTCTAATATAACTTATTTTTTCATTGTTGTTTTGAGCATATTCATATTCAGACCATAAATAAATTCTTGAAGGAATCATATATGGACTTGTTTTATAATATTTAGTATCAGCTTGAATACCAGAACATATCTTTTGTTTAATTACTTTAATTGTATCTGATTCAAATATATATTGATTATACACATAATTTTTAATAAAAACATTTTTTAATAAATCATCATATGCTAATTTATTTTTATCTTTTGGAAAAATACATATTTTTTCTAATTTATCATCACGATTATCATCTGCATTTTCTATTGCTGTATCTATTAAATCTTTAATTTTATCTGCATTTTTATCTATTTTTACTTCATCTTCTCTAAACATATTATCAATTTCTTCAATATCATATGATTCATCTATATCAAGTTCTTCACCTTCAAAAGATTCATCAACTGGTTTAGTAAAATCTATATTTAATAAATCTTCATCATCTATTTTTTCATCATTATTATCATCATCGTCATCATCATCGTCACCACCAAATTGATTAGAATTTAATAATTTATTTATACTCGAGTTTTTTGTTGTATAATTATTATCTTCTTTTTCATCATCTTCATCTAAATTATTTTTAATAATTTTAATTTTATAATTTCCTTTAAATATTGTTTGAAAATTATATTGTGATCTAGTTATATATTTAATATTATCAATATGTTCATTATACCATTCTTTAGAAAATTTTTCGATAATATCATTACGTTTTTGTGATGATTTTGAAATATTAGTAATTGAAAATGATAAATGTTCAGTTATAAAAAAAAATTTATACCAATATTCACCATAAAAATTTACTAACAAAGTTATTTCTTTATCTGATAAAGTAATAAGTGTATCAAAAAAATTTAAATCTTTTATTTTTTTAAGTACTTTTATTAAATTAGGTTGTAATAAAGATCCAACAAAAATATAATATTGATATTGATTTTTACGATTATCATTTTTATATTTATATATAATTTTAATAGGAGAATTCATAATAACATATAAAAAGATATTTTTTAAATAAAAAAAATATTCAAACTATTGAAGATTAAATAAATAAAAAATTTATATTTAATTAAGATTGATAATAATACTACAAGTTATATTATATAGCTTGAGTACTAAAATTATTAATTAAATCATTTATCTGTATATCATCTTCACATGCATTTAATAGACCATCTGTCATATATAAAGTATTTAACTTTACTGGTTCTGGTGATACAACATATTTAAATCCTTCATATTCTGTTAAAAAATCATTATTTGTAGAATGTGCAGGATTTAATGGATGGAATGGTGGAATTGATATTAAACAATAACCAATATCTGTTGATTCATCTAATTGATAAACTTGACAAAAATAATAAGAAGATATGTCAGTTAGAGTATCAGAAAAAATAAAATGAGGACATAGATGAAAACTTGTAGTGTACCATGTTTTAGTGTCTGATCTAACATGTAAATCAAGTTTTTCTACAATACTAGTTATTAAAGGAGAATCAGTAGATGATAATAAATATTTATTAGGATAATTAAATAAAGATGATTTAATACCTTTAATATTACCATTTGGAAAGTAATAATTAATTTTCACATTTGGTAGATTATCTAATATAACACAAGGACACAAATCTGTCTCGTCTGATTGTAATTTTGGTTGAACTAGATGAGAAGCAATAATATACTCTCTATTATATATAAATGATGGAGAACCATAAAATTTTTTTAGATCTCCTCCTATTAAATCAAGTGATGCTAACTTGATAAAAATTTCATCATTTTGTTTATTTACTAACATCTCTGATAATTTACCCCAATGATTAATAATTCTTTCCCAAATTATTCCATATTGTTTCATCTCATGTAGTCTATGTTCCCATTTATTATTTGTAACAATTTGATAACATGCTTTAAAATCATTTGCATCTATTGGATGCATTATAATAATTTCATTTACTTGAATTTGTTTCATTTGTTTTTCTATTAAACGAGATGATAGACCTTTTGCTTCCCAACATTTATCACGATTACAAAAAATAGAAAATGAATCACAATGATTGCATTTTATAAAAACATTAGATTGTTCTTGATTCATATTAATTATAAATTAAATTCAAGTAAATGAAATTGATTTATAATTCAATTTTTTTAAATTAATTGACTACCTTCTAATATATTCGAAGTTAAAGTTATTCCACAATATTCAGGTTGAGTTTTTCTATAATTTAAATATTTATATAATCCTTTTTTAACAGATTGTTCTAATAAAAATATATTTATTTTTTTAAATAATACTGTATGCCCTATTTCTGGACAACCTATATGCGCTACTTCATGTATTGCAACATACATTATTTCATTAATATCATGTAGTTTATTTGTTTTTTTAGATCTTAAACAAAATACCAGTTCTTCTCCTTTATTTACTGAATAAGATGTATATTCAGATTTTGCTGAAGATTCTTTAATTACAGAGTTAGGTAGTCTTTTTTGTATCATTTTTATGTATTTATAATTTTCTATAAGCTCATTATCATCTGTTAATTTTTTTTCGACCAAATTAACAAGATAGTCTATAAAATTTAATAATTGGCTCCTTATATCAGCTAACATATTGGCTGCATCTTTTTTATCTGGTAAATTACGAACTAGATAACTTTTTTTATCAAAAGTTTCAACATAACAAACTTCATTATAATATAAATATTTAAATATAAAAATAAAACATAATAAAAAAATTATAAAAATTGTTTCAATCATTAATAATATATAGTAAAAATATTTTAATTAAGATTTTAAATAATAAAATTTATTTTCTAAATAATGATTATATAATTAATATGGGTGGTGCAAATAGTAAAGCTAATTCACAAAATAATGAAGATAATAAATCTGATTCTCAAATTGATATAATATTTTCAGAACTTAAAAAAGAGATTAACAGCGATATTAATAAAGCAGAAGAGGATATTTCAACCATTTTTTATAAACCAAAAAAATCTAATAAAACAGAAATTGATATTAAATTTTCTGATTCTGAATCTGCTAATAAACCAAAAAAATCTAATAAAACAGAAATTGATATTAAATTTTCTGATTCTGAATCTGCTAATAAACAAAAATCTAATTTAAATATAATGTCTAATACATCTTCTGAATCTGCTAATAAACAAAAATCTAATTTAAATATAATGTCTAATACATCTTCTGAATCTGCTAATAAACAAAAATCTAATTTAAATACATTTTCAGAAACATCATCAGTTAATAGTGAACAAGCTAGAGCCATGAAAAATATACAACTTTCTACAAGTGAAAATTCTAATTTAAAAGGTGGTTACACTAATTATGATTCTGATATTGATATTCAAATTGTACCATTAATGGATGGAGGTAACTCAAATAACTCAAATAGTTTATCAGAATCATCACCTTTTATTACATCAGAAGTCTTTAGAAAAACTTTAAAAAATAATACTCTAACTGGAGGTTTAAATGTTTCTGAATCAGAATTTGATTCTAATAAATTATTAAATATAATTATGCAAATGGGAGGTAACAACTCCGATTCAGAATCAGATTCTGACTTGAAAAAAAAATTAGATGATATGGACTCTGATGACTCTGATAGTGATGATCTTTTTGACGATGATTCAGATGATGATTCAGATGATGAATCTTCAGATTCTTCTGATAAAAAAGATAAAAAAGATAAAAAAGATAAAAAAAATAAAAAAAATAAAAAAAATAAAAAAAATAAAAAAGTAACAACATCTACATCATCTATGAGTGGACCTAAAAGAACAAGTACAAATAATGATAAAGAAAAAGAAAAAGATGATTCATCAAGTTCATCATCTGATTCATCATCTGATTCATCCTCTGATTCATCTGATTCATCATCAAGTTCAGAAAAATTATCATCAAGTTCAGCACAATTACTATCATCAACAGCTTCTCTATTAATTCCAAGAAGAGTAAATGGAATATTAAGTGAATCATCAGATAGTGTATATATTATGTCATCAGATTCATCTATTGGGTCAAGACATATTAATTTATTAAGTTTTGATGAAAAAGTAAAATCTAAGAAAGAAAAAAAATATTAAATTATATATCTTTTAATTTTTGATTGATTTCATCTACCATAATATTTAAATATTTATTAGTTTTTTTAGTTACAGATTTTTTTGTATTTTTTTTTTTTTTATTATTCATATTTTGATCTATCTTATGATTTATCAAAATATCATCTACATTTATAATTGATTTACTTTTAGTAAAACAAGAATCTGGATCCCACTCATTATCTTCATTATTTTCAATAATACCATATTTTTTTAATTTTTTTAATCCTTCTTCTCGAGCTTTTTTATCAAACATTGATTCATTCCTAATTGTTTCTAATTTAATAATTGTATTAAAAATTTCATTTAATTTATCTGTTAGTAATTCAAAAAATTGTATACATGGGTTCATTATTTGATTTGATATATAGAATAAATAATCAATTTTAAGATTATTTGCAATAATAAAATCAGGATGTTCAATTCTTTCAGCTTGTAACATTTTTTTTGAATTTTCATGTGCAACTGTAACAAATGGAATTCGATCATTAATTTGTGGACTATTACCTGGATCTCTTTCTTGAATTCTTTGACACAGTTTTACATGTGCAATAGAACAATTGACATCATCCCAATACCATGTTCCAGCGTCTCCTTCTTTTCCTTTTTCATCTGTTGTTTTTTTAGTACCTTTATAATTTGCTTTTAGAGTTTTAGTTGTAATAAAATCTGTAATAGGATATTTACCATCTAATATATCTTTTAAAGATTTTTTTAAAAATTCTAATGCTTTTGGAGGGTCTTGTTCATCCATAGCAATTTCAATTGCTTTACCAATAATACGATGTACAATAGTTGCATTATCTCGTCTTTTTAAAGTGTATCCCATAATAACACGTTTATATTTATCTGGATTTTCTTCATATTTATTATAAATATACTTTTTTTTTTCCATCAAAGATAATGGATGACAAACTTTTTCAAATTCCATATTTTGTGGATGAGGTAATCTTATTTTTAAAAATTTAGATGCAATTAATCCTAAACATATACACATTTTTCTACACCAACGATCTGTTGGCATATCGTTTGTTAATTTATTTGTTATTCTAAAATCATTAAAATTTGAATCTGTATCACCATAAATTACTTTTGGAAAAGTCATATAGTTAGAATATAATTCTAATATTGTCGGTTTTAAAATTGTTTCAATAAACTCGATATTATTACGATCTTCTAATTCTTGATCTAATATTTTATTTACTTCTAAATCATCATTATTTATCCATGCATTATACAAACTTAATAAAATATTTGTCATTTCTTCCTCAACATATTGTCTTGCTTGTTCTAATCTTAATCTACCAACTGCAGTAGTTGAAGCAGCTATATCTTTACAATAAATAGGTGAAGTAGGTGCACCAAACTGTCCATAAATTGAATTTGCAGTTACTTTTAACGCTAGTTGTTTACCATCATAAATTTTTTTTTTAAAAGGATCTTTTTCTTTCTCCATATTTTTTTTAGCAATTTTTCTCTCTGTTAATAATTTAGTTAAGATTGTTCCAACAATTCCATATGTTTTTTGATTACCTTTTTCATCTAAAAAATTTTTAGGTGTAGCAAATACACATTTTTGTTTTCCAACTTCAATATTATTTTCTTTAATAGAATAATAAATTTCTCGATAATGATAATCTGGTAATCCTTCATATTGTGGATCTTTTACTAAATTTTCTGGACTCATATCCATTTCTCTTTCAGAATTAGGATATAACGAATTAAAATCAAGAACAGCAATTGGTCTTGTATAAAATCCTTTTTCTGGTGTAAAAACTGTTGCCCCTTCATATCCTACTTTGTTTAAATTATTTGGATCTTGTGGTGGAGGTTTTAAATCTTTAATTAAATAACCTTCTTTACTGCATGTATAACCAAATAAACTCAATGCTTTAATTCCTTGACCACGTAATAAAATATAATCAAGTGATACATATGATACTGATGCCATTGCCAATCTTTGTGTAACTATATCTAACTTGTGCAGTAATTTGGATACTAAAGCACAATCTTGAATACAATATTGATGTATTTTAGATCTCTCTTTAGGACCTTTTGGATAAGAATCAAATAATTCTTGAATAGGCATATCATCTTTAACTAGACATATATTAATATCAGAAGGTTCTGTATTAATAAAATATTCAGTTTCCATAGTTATTATAATTTCTGACTTTTCTACATCAATATCAATAATTTGAATTTTTTCTTCATCAACTATATTTTCTTCTTCAATTTTAATATAATTTGATGGTTTTAATTTACTTATATCAGTTTTTAATCTATAAATATAATTTTTTTTGTTATCATCAAAAGATTCTAATGTTATTCCAGAAACCTTCTGTTTCATAAAATTCTCAGCAACTTTATCTAATTTAAAAGATTTTAATTTATAATCCTGTTGAACCATTTTCATTAAATCTATTTGTACTCGACCAATTATATTAAACAAATACATTAAATTATCACCAAGACCAGATGAAGATAATCTTTTTTCCTCATATTTACATTGATGATCTTTTATTCGAGAAAGTTGTGAAAATTTTTGAAGACAGTTAATTTTAGGGTGGCATGCTCGATCATATAAATATCTATTATCAAAAAAAAATATATTATATCCAGTAATAATATCAGGATCTTCTCTTATAATTAAATCTCTCCATGCAAGTAAAACTTCTTCTTCTGTTTGATACATTTCCTGTTCATCTGCATTTGCTATTTTTGTAGAACTTCCTAGACCAATTGCAGATGATTTAATAATTTCATCTGAACCATATTTAGTAAATGTTGTACAAATTGAAACAATTTTGTCAGATATTCTATGAGCTTGAGGAAAAGAACCATCAATACTTATTGTTTCTATATCATATGATGCAATAATAAAAGGAGCTAATCCTCTAATTTCTTTTGTAAATGGTTCAATATCATTCCACATTATTCTAACATTAATATCAGTATTAGTTACATCTAATAAATTTTTTTCATATTTGCCAGCTGGCAATAAAATCCAACCTCCAGAGTCTAAATCTTTAAGATGAATTAATCTAATAAATGGATCAATTTTTGATTCAAATGTCTCAAGTTTAATTGGTTTTGCTTCTATTCCCTGAAGTTTAATTGATTGAGAATTAATTATTCTTGCATAACTTTTACTAGCGATCATCGAATTAAATACTAATTTAACAAATTTAAATTTTTTTTTACCACAAAAACCAAAATGAAGATCATATTTAGTTGCTACTTCATAACCGACTAAAGAATCATTAAATTTTTTATTCATATTTTTTAGCTCTGATACAAATTTATCAATTTCTCGATCAGACCATCTTGCAAATATTTTTACATAAAAATGTGGTGTAAAATTATCAAGACGTACACATACACTTTTACCATCCAATGTTCTACCAAACATCCTTAATACATATTCATCTGAATAATTTTTAAACTTGTTAGATTTAGTATTATCACTATCTTCATCTAAGTTTTGGTCTGTTTCGTACCATGAAATAACATTAAATTCTAAATCATTTTTTTCCATATTAATTATTGAATTATTTATTACTTAAGTAATAAATAATAAATAATTCAATTTTTGTTACCAAATAATATATGAGTTCTGCAGAAAAATATTTAAAATATAAAATAAAATATTTAGATTTACAAAGAACTCAAAATTTGTCAGGTTATGATCAACCACAAATTAATACTGAATTATTCTCAGTTTTAGATTTATCTGATTATTCTAATATTATAAAAAAACTTGTTAATATACTTGAAACTATAACTGATAGCGAAATAAGTGATATAATTAATTTTAAGAATAAATGTACAGGAGAAAGTATTTTACTTTTAGCATCTCAGAAAGGTTATACTGAAATTGTTAAATTATTACTTGATAAAGGAGCTAATCCCAATATATCAAATAGTGGAAATACTTCTCTAATTAGAGCATGTAATAGTGGTTATACTGATATTGTTAAATTATTACTTGATAAAGGAGCTGATTATAATATAACAGATGTGGCAGGATATAATCCTTTATGTATAGCATGTAATAATGGTTATACTGATATTGTTAAATTATTACTTGATAATGGAGCTAGTCCTAATATATCCAAAAATGGAAAAACTGCTTTGATTCGAGCATATAAAAGTGGATGTACTGAAATTATTAAATTATTACTAGAGAATGGAGCTGATTATAAATATATATAAAGTAATAGATATAGAATGTAATTTTTTATATTAATAAATTTATAAAAAATATAATTTTAATATTATTATTTATTATATGTCATATAGACAAAAATATTTACAATATAAAAAAAAATATTTAGAATTAAAAGGAGGTACTAAAAGTAAACCAAAATCAATATCACCTGATGGAAATCCAAAATTACATAAATCTATTTTAAATACAAAATTATCACTTAAAGAATATGTAGATAAAATTTTAAATATATTACAAGATCAAGATGAAACTAAAAATGTAAATAAAATAAAAATAGATATTAATGAATTAAATCAAAATGGATACACTGCATTACAATTAGCTATAATCAGATTATTTGATGATCCTACATATTTAGAATATTATATTATTGCAATAATTATTTTGATTAATAAAAATGTAGATATTAATATATATTCAGATGATGGTTATACTGCATTACATCTAGCAATGCGTTTAAAAAAATTATATGATAAATGGTTACCAGTATTTATTTTAAAAGAAGATGAAGAAATTTTAGGTAAATTAAAAAGCAAAAGAATAATAATAAATCGAGATGATGTAATTAATATTCCTAATATTTTAATTGAAGCTGGAGCTAATATTAATGCTTTAACAGTTAAGGGAAAAAATACTGCTTTACATATTGCTATTAAAGAAAATAATATAAGAAATGTATCTTTATTACTTGATAAAAAAGCTAAGATTAATGAAATAAATAATAATGGTTTCACTCCACTATGCTTGGCTATTTATTATAACGATAATAATGATATAATTAATATATTACTAAGATCAGCTAATCCAAATATATATTCTAAAGAATATAATCCTTTACATCTTGCTATTATTAAAAACAAAAATGATGTCGTTGATAAATTAATTTATCTTGGTGCAGATATAAATAAAACTTGTAATGGATTAACAGCTTTGCATATTGCAGTTATTAATGATAATTCTCAAATTACTAAAATTTTACTTTATAAAGGTATTGATAAAAATGTTAAAAATAATGATGGTTTAACTGCTTTGCATATTGCAGCAATCAAGCAGAATATTGAAATTATTCAAATTCTAGTTAATGAAGGTGCAAATCAAACAGAACAAGACAATATAGGTAATTATCCATTTTGTTATACAACTCATAAATCTAATGATCTTTCAGATGTACAAATAAATCCAGCAATATCTTTACAGTTTAAAAAAGATTATAAAATTGATGAATTTAGATTATTACAAAATACAGATAAATTATTATTAGAATTAAGTCCTCCAATAAAGTTAGCAAAGCCATGGATATGTAATACTGGAAAAACAGGATGGATATTTAATTTTTAATTAATTTAATTACAAAATTAAATATTTATATTATATAATTATATAAATGAAACAATATTTAGCATTATCTCCAAATATTAAGACTGACTCAAACTTAATATTTGATGCACCCGATTTTAAATATGCAAAAAAAATTTTAACATCACGTATTAAAATTGATACAATTTTACAACAAGTAACATTAATTGAACTAAATACATTAAAAACTAAAACTTATTTTATACAAAAATTAAATTAAATAAAAATTGATTTTTTATTTAATTTAATATATTAAAAATATTAAATTAAATATGGACATGACTGAAGATGATGAAAGTTTTATTAATGGTATATATGGTTTAGATAATTTAGGAAATACATGTTATTTAAATTCAATTATTCAAACACTAGCTAATATTAACTTGTTTAGAAATTTTTTAATAGATCAAAAATTTGTAGATTTAATATTGCATAAAATAAATTTAATTAAAAATGATAATTTAAAATTTAAAATAACAACTTTTGAAAACTATTCAATATTTCAATTTTATAGAATTATAAAAACTATATGGACTGGATCTGTTGATTCAGAAACATTAAAACCAATAACATTAATTAAAAAAATTAGTATGAAAAATTCAATGTTTAAAAGTAATGAACAACAAGATGTACAAGAAGCATTTACTATACTTGTTGAAATGATGCATTTAGAAATTGCTCAAAATGTTATTACTACAGAAATAAATATGTCAGATCATCTTCAAAAAGCATGCTATGATTTTTGGGCAAAAGAATATTCTCCATTATATGAAATTTTTCATGGAATGTACTTGACATCTAGAACTTGTTCTAAATGTAATTATCTAGCTCGTGAATTCAATCCTAATTTGTTTTTAAGTGTAGATATACCTACATCTACAAAATTAACATTTGATAAAACAAATTTTGATCCTTCTATTTATATTGATATTAATTGCAAAATTCCTACTATTAAAATTGATTCTTCTGTTAAACAAAAAATGTGTAAAAATTTAGATAGTAATACTATAGATCTTATAGCAGATAAACATATAATAATTAGTAATTATAGTGCTAAATATAATCTAGAAGATTGTTTAGAAGAATTTATATCTGATAAAAATATTGATGATTGTATTTGTCCAAACTGTAATAATAATTGCGAATGTTCTTCAAAAACTGAATTAGTTATTCCACCAAAAGTTCTATGTATTCATATTAAAAGATTTGGAAATAATTTAATTAAAAGAACTAATCATATAATATTTCCATTAGATCTTGATATTAAAAATTTAATTAAAAATAATGAATTAAATTTAAAAACTAAATATAATTTAAAATCAGTTATAAATCATTCTGGATCAAATCTAAATTATGGACATTATTATACTTATGCATACTCTTCTATTCATGAAAAATGGTATAATTTTAATGATGATAATGTAATACATATTAATGAATCTGAAATTTGTACTCAAAATGCATATTTGTTATTTTATGAATTAATATAATTATTTAATTAAAAAAACTAATACTAACATCTTTGGTAATACTTCAATTTGCATATATTCTTTTAATTTTTCTGAAAAATTTTCTATATTATAATTAAGTGGTAATTTTAATATTATCATCTTACATATTTTATCATTTCTAATTTTTTCACATAAATCTTCTAATGTAAAATTTCCTATAGTTAAAGATAATGTTTCAAAATCTTTATAATTTTTACCTCCCCATGGTGGATCAATAAATATTACATCTTGATAAATTTTATATATTAAATCTAAATAATCACCTTTTATACATAAAATATTTAATTTATCATATAAAGCAATATTTGATACTAGATAATTAAATCTTATAGAATCAATTTCAATTGCATTAATATAATAAAAAAATGTTGAAAAAGATAAAGTATTACCGCCAACTCCAGCCATTGCATCTGTTACAATTATATTTTGTGAAAAAAAATTTTTTTTTATAATTTTTGATACAATATCTGCATTTTTAGGAGTAGATATAGAATATAATCCAACATCATCTATTTTTAATTTATTATGAAATTCTTTTGATATATATGGGAAGTATTTATATACATAATTAAATTCCATTTTTTTTAATTAAATAATTATATTTACTATTATTTAAATATTTTATATTATTAATGAGTAAAAAAACAGATAAAAATGATGATTTATTAGCATTAAATTATCAAAATCAGAAGTTTATTAATGAATTTATCAAATTAATAAATTTAATTAAAATTGAAAATATTAATATATCTGACAAAAAAAAAATACAAATTAATAAATTTAGAATTAGTAATTTAAAAAAAAATCTTCAACAAATGTCTAAATTTAAAATACCTATTATTTCAATAAAACAGTTAATTGGATTACCTGGTTTTGGAAAAGGAACTGTATCAAGAATTGATGAAATCTTAAATCAAGGATTTTTATCAGAAGTTAAAGAACTTGAAAAATTATATCATAATATGCATGAAAAAAATAAAATTATTGAAGAACTTTGTAACATTATAGGTATAGGCCGTATAATTGCAACTGAATTAGTTAATAAATATAATATTGTTTCATTAGATGATTTAAAAAAACGAGTTAAAAATAAATCTATTAATATAAATGATAAAATTATTCTTGGATTAAAATATGCTGGTAAATTTGAAATAAAAATACCAAGAAAAATTATAACTAAAATATATGATTCAATCTACGAAAATGTTCAAAAATATAATCCAAATTTATCTATTAATATTTGCGGTTCTTATAGAAGAGGATTACCTCAATCTGGTGATATTGATCTTCTAATTTGTGATCTAAATTTATTATTTAAAGAAGATGTGCAAAATTCAAATGTATTACAAAAATTTATAAGTTTTCTTAAAAAAAAAAAAATTATAACAGATGACATTACTAGTGATTCAGTATTAACAAAATATATGGGATTTTGTAAATATAAAGAAAAAACATATAGAATAGATATTAGATTAGTACCTTTTGAAAGTTATTATTCTGCATTACTTTATTTTACTGGTTCATATCAATTAAATACAATTATGAGACAAACTGCTAAAAAACTTGGTTATAAATTAAATGAATATGGTTTATATTATATAAATAATTCTAATGAAAATGAAACTATTCCTATTAATTCAGAAAAAGATATTTTTGATCTTCTTAAAATAGATTATTTAGAACCAGAACAAAGAAGTATATAATATTATTACATATTTAAATATTCAATTTCCATCCATGTATTAGTTGAATCAATTACAATATCATCTATATATTGTTTATATAATTTATAAATATAAAGTTGTATTTGTGTTAAATTCACTGTTGTTTTTTCATGTAAAAATGAATGTGTTAAATTAACAATAAATGAGTTTCCTTTTGATCTAGATATAGATGTTTTAATTAAATTATTAAGATTTTCCTGACAGAATCCTAATATTCCATTTTTATTTGCTTCTAAATATTCTTCATTATTAATATTTTCTTTAAGATGCCAAGAAATATTATAAGTTATTTTATATAATCCAAATATTTTTAAATTAAGTACATTATTATTAATTATATCAACTAAATTTGTATTAAATACTGTTTTTTTATAAAAATTTATCTCAAAAACATCTGAAATATTTCTAAATTTACTTGAATCAATGCATAATTTATTTTTAAGATTTGTTAAATATCCTCCATATAATAATATTTTATTAGATCCAAATTTTGTTTCATTTATATTAACTATTAATTCTTGAAATTTAAATACAAAATGCCATTCACCTTCATACCATATAAAAATTTTACCATTTTCTTCACAACAACAATTTGATATTATTGCATAATCTCCGCTTTCATATATTTCAACAGACGTAGCTAAATCTGAAAAAGAATTAAAAGTTCTTACTATTTTAAAACTTTTTCCTGGATTCCCTTTTTCTCCAGGAATACCTTGATCACCTTTATCACCTTTATCACCTTTATCACCTTTATCACCTTTATCACCTTTATCACCTTTAATTCCTCTTTCACCTTGAGGAATTTTAAATGTGAATATTGCATTTGTTAAAGTTCCAATATTCTTAACTTCTGGTTCTGTACCAGGTAGACTTGATTCTATTTTGTCTATTTTAATTGTTGGATTTATACCATTAGAGCCAGTATAACCAGTACAACCAGTATAACCAGTACAACCTGTATATCCAGTATATCCAGTATAACCAGTATAACCAGTACAACCAGTGTATCCAGTTGCACCAATAACAGTTTTATAATCTGATAAATAACCTGAAAATATAAAATTAGAATTATTATTACCTATAGTATTAGTTCCAATGATTGATATACATAATAATAAAAATGATCCAATATCACCATTATTTGGAATAATATCTTGTTCAACAAGTATAAATTGTCCTATATTTTTAGATTCTAATTTTATATTTTTAATGTCAAAAATTGTTTTTGCATAATTAAATATTATAAACCCTTTGCCTGTTTCTCCAATAGGTCCTGTTTCTCCTATTCTTCCCGTAGGTCCCATTAGACCTATAGGACCTGTGTTCCCAATATATCCAGTTGGTCCTATATTTCCAGTACAACCAGTATATCCAGTATAACCAGTATAACCAGTATATCCAGTTGAACCTTGAATACCAGTTGAACCTTGAATACCAGTATAGCCAGTATAACCAGTATGTCCTGTTGCACCAGTATGTCCTGTTGCACCAGTATGTCCTGTTGCACCAGTTGGACCGAATGAACCAGTTGCACCTGTACATCCTTTTAATTGATTATAATCAGTTAAATATCCTGAAAATTTAAAATTAGAATTAGTACTTGTAGTACCAATTGTATTATTACCATCTTTTGAAATACATAATAATAAATAAGATCCAGAATTACTACTTTCATTAATTGTATCATTTTCTATTAATATAAATTGTCCAATATTTTGATACTGTATTTCAAATAAATTATTATTTATATCATTTATTAAATCATTAAATGTCGTAAAATATGCAAAAATTATAAATCCTGTGCCATTTTCACCTGCTGGACCTACTGGACCTTGACGACCAATCGGTCCTGCTGGACCTGCTGGACCAATAGGTCCTACTTGGCCCATCGGCCCAGCAGATCCATTCAAACCATTTAGGCCAACTGGACCCATTGGTCCTATTGGTCCCATTGGTCCAGTATATCCTGTTGATCCAGTATATCCTGTTGAACCAGTATATCCAGTAGGACCTATAGAACCAATAGGTCCTACAAGTGTAAGTAGAGTACCTGGTACAATAGTTATTGGTAGAGTTGATATATTTTGTAATATAACTTTAAAATTATTTAAATTTACATCATTTTGTTGTTTAGCAACAATTTGTAAATAAGCAGAAATACTATTTGAATTTATATTTGAAATTGATACATATGCACCTGGTGTTAAAAATATAGAATTTGTATCTAATGTAATATAAATTGTATTTGATATATCATAATTATTTGTACTTCCTGGATTAATTAAAATTGTATTTTGTCCTAAATTTGGAATTTGAAAAGTAACAGCCGAGCCAGCTGATCCAGTATATCCAGTATAACCAGTATATCCAATAAAAGTTGATAATATTTTATAGTCAGCTAATAAACCAGCAAAAATAAAATTTGAACTTGGATCAATACCTATTCTATTTATTTGATTATAATTTTTACATATTAAATAATATGCACAATAATCTCCAGATATATCTGCATAATTTGGAATAGAATATGAAACATCGTAAGGTAGTTTGTCATATTCAACTAAAAAATACTGACCTATAATATTAGTTTCTAGTTTGGACCATATTAAATCATTACTTATATCTTGAAAAGTTAGAAAAGATCCATATAATTGAAAACCTCGTCCTGATGAACCAGTATAACCAGTATAACCAGTATAGCCAGTATAACCTATATAACCTGTATAACCTGTATAACCTGTATATCCAGTATAACCAGTATAACCAGTATAGCCTGTATGACCTGTAACACCAGTAAAACCAGTAAAACCTGTATAACCAGTATAACCAGTAGATCCAGTAGATCCAGTGTAACCTGTAACACCTGTATATCCAGTATAACCAGTATAACCAGTATAGCCTGTATGACCTGTATAACCAGTATAACCAGTATAACCAGTATAACCTGTATAACCAGTATAACCTGTACAACCTGTATAACCAGTATAACCTGTGTAACCTGTATAACCAGTATAACCAGTATAACCAGTATAACCAGTATAACCTGTACAACCTGTATAACCTGTATAACCTGTGTAACCTGTATAACCAGTTGATCCAGTGTAACCTGTATAACCAGTGTAACCTGTATAACCAGTTAACCCAGTAGAACCAGTATAACCTGTACAACCTGTATGACCAGTATGACCAGTATAACCTGTAGAACCAGTAGAACCAGTTGACCCAGTATAACCAGTTGACCCAGTATAACCAGTATAACCAGTAAAACCAGTGTATCCAGTAGCCCCAGTAACTCCAGTAAAACCAGTATAACCAGTAGCACCAGTCGAGCCAGTATAACCTGTATAACCAGTTGATCCAGTATAACCAATTAAACCAGTATATCCAGTATATCCAGTATAACCAGTAGAACCAGTTGCACCAGTTAAAGATAATAATACTTTATAATCTGTAAGTAATCCTGCAAATATAAAATTTGAATTTGTATCACGACCTATTCGATTTATTTGATTATAATTTTTACATATTAAATAGTAAGCATAATAATTTCCAGAAATATCTGCATAATTAGAAATAGAATATGAAGCATCATATGGTAGTTTGTCATATTCAACTAGAAAATACTGACCGATAATTATTGTGCTTCGAGTTGGCCATATTAAATCATTACTAATATCTTGAAAAGTATTATAAATTCCATATAAAGTAAAACCTTGTCCTGGAGAACCGGTATAACCAGTATAACCTGTATAACCTGTAACACCAGTAAATCCAGTAAATCCAGTATAACCAGTATATCCAGTAACTCCAGTATATCCGGTATAACCTGTAAAACCAGTATAACCAGTGTATCCAGTAACACCTGTATATCCTGTAAAGCCA
>Ga0209550_10001489_pt1 | contig 22390 bp, 3 predicted proteins | sample LauGreSuBDMM15SN_2_FD_187567 | JGI IMG/M metagenome (GOLD analysis project Ga0209550, IMG submission 187567) | Freshwater lake microbial communities from Lake Michigan, USA - Su13.BD.MM15.SN (SPAdes) (version 5) | ecosystem: Environmental > Aquatic > Freshwater > Lake | place: Lake Michigan, USA... | reverse complement strand
TTTAGATGTGCTTTTAAAAAATATACATAATATTAGTGAACTTTATAAAGATAATAACAATGATTTCATTATAATTGAAAATAAATGTCATATTGAATATCTATGGAATAAAATAGATTCACTAGGGTTTGACAGAATGAAAACTTTTGTGTTATTCGGTGAGTCAGAGGAAAGGATAATTAATTATTTCAAAGTTTGTTATCTTTCAACTAACAAATATGACATATTTACATCCAATTGATTTTTCTTCTTGAGAAGAATAAGTAATAATCAAATTATATATATATAATATAAATAGTTAAAAATATCCCATTTATAATTATAATTATTTATATGGATTTAATAATAACAGAAAAAAAAGCATCTATATGTCTTAATATGATAGTTAAGAATGAATCACATATTATAGAACTAACACTTGAAAAATTATGCAATAAAATACATTTTGATTATTGGGTTATTTGCGATACAGGTTCTACTGATAATACACCTCAATTAATAACGGATTTTTTCTTTAAAAAAGAAATACCAGGTGAAATGTATCATGATGAATGGGTTAATTTTGCACATAATAGGACTCTAGCCTTAGAACGAGCATACAAGAAAACAGAACTTCTATTAGTTTTTGACGCGGATGATGAAATAGTTGGTGATATAAAAATTCCTGAAAATGTTTTATTTGATGAATATCATTTTAAATTTGGTTCGTCATTTGGAATTAGTTATACTAGAACATTGATGATTAATAATTACAAAAAATTTGAATATTTGTCAGTAATACATGAATTTATAAGTTCTAAAGAAGGTCATTCAAGATCTACAGTAGTTGAAGGAGATTATTTTGTTGTATCTGGTAGATCTGGTAGTAGGAATTTAGATCCAGATAAATATCTAAAAGATGCACAAATACTTGAAAATGCTTATACAGAAGCTGTAAAAATAAATAATCATTTGTTTCATAGATATGCCTATTATTGTGCAAATAGTTACAAAGACTGTGGAAAGTATGAAGATGCTATTAAGTGGTATAAAATAACTATTAGTCATGAAAAACAATGGAATCAAGAAAAATATACAGCTTGTTTATATATTAATGATTGCTATATGGCATTAAAAGAACCCGAAAAGGGATTTTTTTATCTAGTAAAGTCGCTATCTTATGATAATGAAAGAGTTGAGTGTTTGTTTCCGTTGTTAGTTCATTATTGTTGTGAAAATATGCATAACATTGCTTACAATTATTATTTAATTGTAAAGGATTTTTTTGAAAAAAGATATCTAACTACAGATATGTCAAAAAAATTGTTTGTAAATATAGATAAATACAACTTTTTTGTCCCTTATTACATGATAATAATTGCAGATAAAATGCAAGACTTTAATTGTATTATTAAAATGTATGAAATCATATTCACAAAAAAACAGAGAATGTTTGAAGAATGGTATATAAAAAATCTACTTTATAATTTACAATTCTTTTTAAAATACATTCCAAAAGACGATACTACATTTATTGTTTTAGCAAATGAATATTTTACTTTTTTACATAAAAATGGAATTAACTTTCAATGTTTTGACTTTTTAAAAAAATCTGAATATAAAGATGCTGGGTTAAAAATAGAAAAATGGATTATTAGTGAAGTAACTTATAAACCTCAAAAATTCTCACAAGAGGACTGTAAAAATTCAAAGAATATTTTATTTTATGCAGGATTTTCTGATATAGAATGGAATTATTCATATATGTTAAGTAATGCATTAGGTGGTTCTGAAAAAGCAGTTACATATATCAGTCAATGTTTTCCAAAAGAATATAATATTATTATTAGTGGGCATGTTAAAAATGAAACAATAAATAATATACAATATGTTCATTTAAATGAATTACCGACTTTATTTGAAAATATGTCATTTCATACTGTAATTGTATCAAGATATATTTCTTTTTATGAAATGTTTAAAAACTGTTCTTTTTATCAATCATTTATTTGGGCACACGATGTTCATTTATTGCCTTATGGTTGTAACATTAATGATAGAGAAATATTAAATAAGTGGAATAAATATATTAAAGGATGTATATGTTTAACTAAATGGCATAGAGATCTTTTTGTTGAAAAATATCCAATGTTAAAAAACAAGATTACATTAATTAATAACGGGATTGATATAGATGCGTTTAAAAGAGTAAACCACAATGTTAAAATTAGAAATAAGTTTATTTACTCATCCAGACCAGATAGAGGGTTAAATATTTTGCTAATGCTATGGCCTGAGATTTTACAAAAATTACCAGATGCAACTTTAGTAGTGGCATCTTATGGCAAGTTTCCATCTAATCCAGAAGAGAAGATATTACAAAATATTATAGATAATAATGAAAGTATTACATATTTGGGTAAACTCAGTTCTGAAAATTTATATCAAGAAATGGCTTCTTCTGAGTATTGGCTTTATCCTACACATTGGCCTGAAACATCTTGTATAACTGCTTTAGAAATGCTCATGTCTGAAGTTATTTGTTTATATTATCCAGTCGCTGGACTTACAGACACAATGAATAATTATGGATTAAAAATTAGTAGGGGAAATGAAATTGATACTCTTGTTATTTTAACAGAAGAACAAAAGGTTGATTTAAGAATGAAAGGAAAACTATATGCCGAATCATGTTCTTGGTTAAATAGGTCAGAAATATGGAAAAATATGTTATTTGAAAAGAGATCAACTAACAAAACCAAAAGTATAGCTATTTTCAGCTCATTTAATTTTCATTATGAAATGTATGGTTATGTTATTAATTTCTGTAAAACAAATAATTATGAACTTACTATTTTTACAAGCTCGCTTCATTCTAATGGATGGCTAAATTTTTATAAAGACAATTTTATAACTAGTAACTTTTATTTTGGATATAAACATACAAATGAATTTGAAAATTATAGATCATGTTTTGATATTATTTTTGTTGTAACAGACGACGATTATGCTTTTAAACATGAATGGATAACTAATAAATGCGTTTCAATAAATCATTATTTTAAAATAAGACGACCTGAATATATTAATAATTTGGCTACAAGACCTTTCTCTGAAAATTTAAGAGACTGGGCAATTCCTTGTTATGAATTATATAGTGTAAATGATAAAAGCAATCTACAAGAAGATTCTATAAATATAGCAATAGTAGGAGGGTTACTATATGAATTAAATTTAGATGTAATTAATAGGCTTGAAAGCGATAGAGAAATTAATTTGTATATTTGTGGAAGACAATCACATAATACTATTGATTTTAGAAAGATTAATAAGAATATCAATGTTATAATTAATACCAATATTGATACAACATATCTATTTAATTTGCTTAAAAAGTGTGATTATATGTTAATAGATGCTACTACTAATACGGATCATATAAATGGATTTAGTATGACTGGGTCTATACCATTAGCATTTTCTACACTAACACATTTAATAATCAGTAAAAATAATAATAAAATCTATAATTTTAATAATGTCATTGAATTTGATATAGAGTCTTCAAATAAAATTATTGTTGATAAGTCTCATGTTAATTTTGAGCTTTTATCTCAAGAAAGACAATCCCTTATTTCTATGTTTAATCTTTACATTGAGAAAACGTTTTCTATACAAATACCAAAAAAAATAATACAAACTTGGGAACACAAAGATTTAAATCCACCATTTCAAAAAATCATTGATATTTGGAAAACAAATAATACAAATTATGAGTACTTATTATTTGATAAACATGAAAGAGAACAATTTATCAGAAATAATTTTGATGAAACAATATTAAACACATATAATTCTATAGTTCCTGGAGCATTTAAAGTTGACTTATTCAGATACTGTTATTTATACATCTATGGAGGTGTTTATGTGGATATTGACAGCTTATGTATAGGGAAATTAGATGACTTCTTACTACCTAATATTGAGTTTGTTGTTCCAATAGATTTGAATGTTAGTGAGTCTGAAGGAACCCATAATTTAGCATGCGGATTCATAGCATCAATTCCAAAACATCCAGTACTATTAAATTGTATTAATAGAATTGTTCATAATGTTAAAAATAATATTATTCCTTCTTCTAAGTTGGATTTTACTGGACCAGGTGTTTTAGGAAGAGCAGTTAATATGTTTTTAGGAAACAATGAAACACATTCATTTGTGGGTAGAGAAGGACTACATAATAATATCCATTTTTTAAAATTTGAGATGGGTTCAGAATATATTAAAGACCTTAATGGAAATATTTTATTCCAGAATAAAAATGGAAACCAGCTCATAATATATTTATATAATATTGAATGTAGTAAATTATCCAACTACGTTTCTTGGGTAAATTGTAGTAATACAATTTCACATAACATTATTGAGAAAAAAAACATAGCATTAATGGTATATGGTCAGTTTAGAAATTATAGAGAAAATCTTATACATAACATAAAAATGTTAAAACCTATTATAAAGGGACATACCGTTCACGTTTTTGTGTTAACAGATCAAAACCCTTCTGGAAATTATTCAAACGAGAATAAAGATATAATCAATCATATATTTATAAATAATGGATTTAAAATTCATATTTTTGACTGTGTGGAAAATTATGATATGAGCCAAGAAAATATTTGTTGTGAAAGTTTTTTTAAAACTGCTCATGATTTTTCAGGAATTGAAAATAATTTTGTTCCCAAAACTATATACAGAAAATATTTTTTGAATAAACTCAAGAATGATTTTGTTAAAACAAACAATATCTCAATAGATTTAAATTTATATTGTAGATTGTTCGATATTAAGATAAATAATAATTTAAGTTTTGAAACAATTGAAAAAGAAACTAATAAAATATATAATGATAGTACAATTGTATTAGGTTCGTCTGATACAATTTTTATCGGAGCACAAAGACCAATTGATCATTTATTCAATATAGCTGAATATTATATGGAAGGTAATAATTATCATGAAACAATTTGGCATAATAATGATTTTGTAAATTTTGTTTCCAGTATGGATATTTGTTTAGCTTCTTGTAGAGCTACATATTCTCCTGAAATTCAATATATTGCACGAATGTTTTTTAGTGATGAATTCAAATATAAAAATATCAGAGTGGATTTTCATAATTTAAATAGCGAACATAATAACAATGCTCTATACAATGTTGTGTTAGATCCTAATCGTAAAAATATACAGCTTACTTCAAAATTAACTACATATAATTTAACAAAGGAATATATATATTCTGTAACAGAAAACATACCTGTAAATTTTTTAAACTATTTTACATCACAAGGTATAATTGATTACAATAAAGACATTGGAATTGAACATTATAAATTACTATGTTCTATATCACAGCAAATAAATAATGGTATAATAATTGATATTGGAACCCATCATGGAAATTCTACAATTTCTCTAGCATATTCATTGACCCATTCTTCAAACAACTTAATATACTCATTTGACATAAAAAATTTATTACAAGATTCATGTGGAAGATTTTTTAATGATTATAATGTGAACTATCTTTTGGAAAATATATTTGATGAGAATATTAGAAATAATTATAAAAATATTTTACTGTCAAGCTCGTTAATAATGATAGATATTGATCCACATAATGGAATATTAGAATATGAAATGTATTTGTGGCTTAAAGACAACAATTATAAAGGAATTATTCTTTACGATGATTTGTATCTAAAAAAAGGACATATAGGAAATAATTACAACGAAACATCACATAATATGAAAGATTTTTGGGATAAAATACCAGAAAATGAAAAAATTGACTTAACAAATATTGGTCACTGGTCTGGAACTGGTTTAGTTTGTTTTGATTTTACAATAAATAAATTTATTTTGAATTGAATGTATAATTCTAACAAATAATATATTATATTATATCATTTGTTAGTAATGTTTATTGACTAATTTCTGTTGAAAAGAAAAATGTCTGAAATAATCTTCCATTTTCTTTTGTATCTCCAAAATACTCCATAGACATGTGATATCTGTGAGCATTAAATAAGATTAGACGATTAAATACGTTTCCTACTTTGTCAACTAATTCCCATTTTGTTAAGTCTTGGCTAAATCTATCTAATTCTTTTTTATTGTTTAAAATATTACTATCTTCTTCACACATTGTTCCATCTTTAAATTTATAAAATCCAGTTCCAGATGTTAAAGGAGCATTTGGTGTTAAGAATAAAACTCCAGCCCAATTATTCCATTGGTCTGTATGAACCCAAGAACGGTCTCTTGATGTAGTGTATTGAAACGAACCATTATATATTTCTGATGCATTTGAATTATCTGGTTTAGGACAAGGAAAATCTGTTATATTTCCTCCAAATGGAAAAATATATTTTTGAATAATTTCTTTTAAATGATCATTTGCGTAAGAAATTGTTCTTTGTCCGGGAAAATTACCCTTTACAGAAAATTCTTGAGTTAAAATATAATTACGAGTTTCCATTGGATTATTATAAAAATTATCAATAATTATTAATCCACAACTAGGAGGTCTATTTGAAAAAATAGATGGATTATGGTTTACACTTTTTGAATTAATTGGTAAATCATTTGACACATTAGTTAATTCAATTGTATCATTTATATCTGTAATAATATTAGCTTCAATATTCTTCTCAATAATATCCATATTAAACTAACAAATTAATTTATGTTTAAATGTTTTTTAAATAATCAATTAAAAACAAAATACAAATTAAATTATGATTATTGAATTAAATAAACAAAATTATCATGTTGATACTAATGAATTCACACAAATTCATCATAACGAATATAACAATCTAATTATTAGAGATAAGCTTGGTTATTATGAGAGAATCGTATCATTAATTTGTGAATTTTCAAACTTGGGTATCTTTGACCTTATTTGTTATAAACAGACCCATGGAGGATTTGTACCAATAAATTGCTCACCATATTTTAAAAATCAATATATCTTAGAAACAGACAGTATTCAACAATTTAATATTCATAAAAACATATCAGAACGAAATATTGGTAATATTTATTGGCAAATAAATAAACAATTAGACAACATTATTATATATTCTGAAAATAGTGAAGACATTGATGTTTCTTTTATTAATGATTATACTCCAATTATACTAACAAATTACGATAAAATATTATTAGAAACAAATAAATATAATAATTATTATGCTCTATCCGGTACTACTTTATTTTTGTATGTTCCTTCTAATTTACACCAACAATTTATAGAACATTTTTATTATTATATTGATAATAAAACAAATACATTGAACTATGATAATTTAATTAATTTATGTGTGATGGTTAAAGATGGAGGAGAATTATTTGAACAAATGATTATAAACAATATAAATATTATTGACAGATGGACTATTTTAGATACTGGTTCAACTGATGGAACTGTAGAGACAATAAATCGTTTGTTAGTTGGTAATAAGAAAGGAACCTTGTATCAAGAACCTTTTATTAATTTTAGAGACAGTAGAAACCGTTGTTTAGAGTTAGCTGGGACATCGTGTAAATACAATATAATGTTAGATGATACGTATAATATTGTAGGTGATTTAAGATCATTTTTAACTGAAATTAGAGGTGACCAATTTGGCGACTCTTATAGTTTAACAATTAAAAGTCATGATGTTGAATATATATCAAATCGTATTACAAAAACTGAAAGAAAATTGCGATATATTTATACAATGCATGAGGTTATCCAAGATAAAGATAATATTAATGTTCGCGTTCCAGATAATAGAGCATATATAAATGATGCAAATAATACATACATGGAAAATAGATCTGACAAAAGAAAAGAATATGACCTAAAGTGTCTATTTGAAATGGTTGAAGAATATCCTGACGAACCTAGACATTTATTTTATTTGGGTCAAACATACAAAATGCTTGAAAATTTTGAAAAAGCTGCAGAATATTATTATAAACGCGCTTTTTTTCATATAGATGGGTTTGAACAAGAGAAATTTGATGCACTTTTTGAATATACTAGAATTAGTATTTATCAATTAAATAAACCTTGGACCGAATTTGAAAAGTATTATAAATTATGTACTGAATGGCAACCAACCAGACCAGAAGGAAATTATTTCCTTGGGATTCATTATTACTTAGACGGTGACCATAAAACCGCATTTGAACACTTCAAAAAAGCACATATAATTGGATTTCCAGCACATCAGCAATACAGTTTGAAACCAACGATTAATTATATTTTTATTCCTTATTATTTATCATCACTATGTTATCAATTCAAAGACTACAAACTTGGTCTAGAAGTTTGCTCTCTATATTTACAAAAAAATAAACAAGAAGAAATGTATTATCCATTAATATTAGATTGGTATAAAATATATTCTTTTTTAGTTGCTATGCCTTCAATAAATGAAAAACCTAAAACATTTTTAAAACCTATATTTTGTATTGTTGCTGATGGAGGTTTTAATAAATGGTCCGGTTCCAATATTTTAACAACTGGAGTTGGTGGTTCTGAAACATGGGCTATTGAGATGGCTAGATATATTAGTAAGAATTCTAATTTTGAAGTAATTGTTTTTTGTAATTGTGAGAACGAAGAAATATTTGAAGAAGTAAAGTATATTAAATTAGATAGATATTTAGATACTATATCTACTATTAAGATTGAACACTGTATTATTAGTCGTTTTTCTGAATATATTCCTGCTACAATAGATGGACACGTAGAAAATATTCATTTAATATTACATGATCTTCAATTAAGTGGTAATGTGATTCCAATTCATAATAAAATTAAAAATATATTTTGTTTAACTGAATGGCATTGTAAACACTTCTTAGAAACATTCCCACAATTTAAACATATATGTAGTCCATTACATTATGGTATAGATTTTACAAACTTTTTAAGCGATACAACTAACAAAAGCAGTCTCTGCGGAGCCTTGTGCAAAATACCGTATTCATTCATTTATTCATCTTTTCCTAATCGTGGTTTAATCGTTCTTTTAAAAATGTGGCCTAAAATAGTACAACACTATCCACACGCTATTTTAAATATATTTACAGATGTAAATAATAAATGGGCAAATGATTTTTATAAAGAGGAGTTGGAAGAAATAAGAAATATTCTTGAAGATTATAAGATTAATTATCCCTCTGTTATAAATCATGGTTGGGTTTCAAAGAAAACATTGTCAGATTATTGGAAGCAATCATTAATATGGTTCTATCCATGTAAGTTCAAAGAAACTTTTTGCTTAACAGCACTTGAAGCAGCACTAACAAAAACTTTAGCTATTACTAATGGTCTAGCCGCATTAGAAGACACTGTTGGTTCAAGAGGCATAAATATACCAGGAGATGTATTAACTTTAGAATGGCAAGACAATGCTTTTTTACAAATTTGTAACGCACTTGATAATACTAGTTCCACAAGCCATCTTATTGAAGAAAATTATCAATGGGCTTTAAATCATTCTTGGGAAAATCAAGCAACATATCTGTTAAACAAATTTATTAATAAATCTGAAACGATATTTGATAAGCATACAGAAAATATAATTATGAGCATAACTGAACCAATTAATAAAATATATTACATCAATTTGTCTTCTAGAACAGATAGAAACCAACATTTTTTGGAACAATGTAATAAACATAATATTCCTCAAAATAAAATTGTCAGATTTGAAGCCATTAATGGTCTAACACACAGTTTTTCTTTAGAAGAAATGAATTTGTTTCAACATTCAAATTATTTATATATGCCAACTAAACTTCAAATAATGGGAAATCAGCTAAGTCATTTTAATATATTTTTAGATATGATAAAACATAATTATCAAACCATTGTAGTATGTCAAGACGATATTGTTTTTAAAAATGGGTTTACAAATTATATTGATTTTTTAGTTAATAATCTTCCTGAAGACACAGAAATTCTTCATTTTGGATTTCATAAATATGCGGTTCGTGATATATTTTTGCCTTGGGACTTAACAAGTGACAAACAACAACTAACATTTGTTAGTGTAAATGATTATATATGTAAATTAAATCCTGATTTCAATGCATTATACAACACAAATAATTCAACTGGATATATTCTTACTTTAAAAGGTGCCAAAAATTATGTTGAACATGTTCTTAAAAATGGTTTCAAATATGCTACAGATTGTGACATAAATAAGTATTTAATAGATAAAGACATATATTATGGTTCTAAAATAGTTCTAGCAACTACCTTTCCTGAATTCGGTTCAGATGTATTTGAAAATATGTTCAATAATGATACATTATTAGACCCACATAAACTAACAATAAACAACAATTTTTTGGATTATGCCAATATGTATAATTGGACAAATGATCTCCCAGAAAAAACAAATGCTAAACTTACTTTTGTTAACATGTTATCTAAATTTATTTCATATCCGTCTTGTGAAATTCTAGAAGTTGGAACATTTGTTGGAACATCTGTAATCGGGATGTTACAATATTTACCTAATGCAAAGGCAACTACAATTGATTCTTGGATAAATTACGAAGAAAAAGAATGTGGAACTAACAAATTAACAGATTGTCTGGAAAATATTGAACAAAACGGAATTGAAAATATATTTTATGAAAATGTTTTAAAATCTGGATTCAAAGACAAAATTGTTGCTTTAAAAGGTGATTCTTCGTTTTTGTTAGTTGAATTGTTAAAACATAACAAATTATTTGATTTTATATATATAGATGGTTCTCATAAAGCAATAGATTGTTATACAGATTGTTTATTGGCTTGGCAAATGTTGAATAAAAATGGAATCATGGGTATAGATGATTATCTTTATAAAATTTCATTAGAAGATGAATTTGATAATGTGCAAAAAGGAGCTGATCATTTCTTAAAGAAAATAGAAGGCCAATATATACTTTTGGAAAAGGGTTACAGAGTGTTTATTCAAAAGATTTAAATTATTAAATATTAAGTTTATTAAATTTACTATTTAATTTGTTACTATAATAAAATTATGGTATTTGTGTTGCCTTTATTGTTAACGCCATATTATTGTAACCGTTATTAAAATATTTGTCTGAATAAATATCCAATTGGTTATTTGTATTGAGACCTGAAGTAGAACTTAGTGTTATAGCATTGTCTACATAAACAGAACCTAATGTAGGCCAAGTAGCTGTTGCTAAGCCACGAATAGTAGTAAATAACTCAGCACCTGTTGGATTTGAAACATTTGTCCAATTTGCAGTTGCGGTTGGATTTGTAGCATAAGATATTCTTGTTGTTGAAAATGGTGTTCCAACTGCCACAAATCTTTTACCCGTAAATTTAATATCATAACTAGTAGTATGAACAGGTCCTGACCAAGTGGCACCACTATTTGTAGAGTATAATATTCCTGAACCAGGACCTGAAATGCCCAAAAGAAAAATACTACTATATGTTGTTCCCGATGTTCCTGATGAAGATGGATAAATTCCATAACATAAACAATATGGAGCACTTGTGCTAGCAATTGAAACATATGTAAAGGTTCCTGTAAGTGAAGCTGTATATAAAACAAAGGTCGCACCACCAGTATGATTTGTAGCAAATAACCATCTATTATCTCCCCAGGCAACACTTGGAAACACACCAGAACCTGCTGATCCGTGATAAATGTATATACTTGTAAGTGCTGTCCAATTAATACCATCTAATGAATAAGCAGCTCCTCCACCACTTGTTCCTGTTGCTGTTGCACCACCTAATTGTGAATTATTTACAGTCCAAGTAGATCCCGATCCAGAAATTATGTATGTATTTGCTGATACCGTTCCACCAGTAACTAATTGACCAATTGAAATTGTTCCTGTTACACCACTTACGGTTAATGTAGTTCCTCCGGCTCCAAATGAACCTGTAAATGTTGCTACATTTGTAAAAGCTGTACCTGCTCCAGTAACAACGAAATAATTTTGACCCCAAATAACATTTTGACCTGTTGCAATTCCTAGTGATACAGCTGTATTTGCTACAGCATTCCAATTAATTCCATTATAAGAATAAGCGATAGAATATATTGCACCTCCTCCTACCGCAACAAACACAGTTCCATTCCAAGCCACATTATATACAGCAGTTGTCAATATTGATTGTGAAGCAACAGTCCAGTTAATTCCATCATAAGAGTAAGCCAAAACCCCTGTGCTACCACTTATTCCACCAGCAACCCATATTTTTCCATTCCAACAACCTCCATATGCACTTGTTGTAAAAGTCAGTGAACCTAAACCTCTCCAAGAAATACCATCGTATGAGTAAGCAATTGTATTTGCTCCTGACCCAAATGCTAGAGTAGGTTGTTGAATTGCTACATTTACATTTTGAATTCCTGAATTTGGTAAATATGAAGACCAAGCAAACCCATTACATTCCGAACCAAATGTATTAGAAGCATTTACCGTCCAAGTAATTCCATCTGTTGATGTAAATATTTGAGCAGAAATAGAAGGAATACTATATCCAGCTATAAATCTATTTCCTGCCCAAATAACATACGTTACAGAGTTATTAGAAACAGTGGCTGCCGTCCAATTGATTCCATCGCTTGAATATAAAATTGGAGTTATGGTAGCAGTGTTGGTCGTAGTACCAGTGCATATAACCCACCTATAACCATTCCATGCTACACCACCCTTACCAAGTAGATCATTATTTGAAAACGAAGCACCTGATCCAATAACCCAAGTTATACCATCATATGAGTAATATGGGGATGTAGCAATAGGAGTGGATGTTGTAACGGTATTATTCCCAACTGCAACCCACATTGTTCCATTAAACCCAATAGCATAAGCTCCAACTGTAAATGTATTTGAAGTAACAAGTGTCCAATTTTTACCATCATAAGAATAAAACATTTTTTGAGTATTGGTATTTGCATTACCACCACAAGCTACGAATTTATCTTCACCCCAAGCAACATCAAATCCAACGGATCCTGTAAATCCTCCACTTGGCAATGTAACAGCAACCCAATTTATTCCATCATAAGAATAAGCAAGCTGATTTGTTCCAGTTCCTACTGCAACCCATAACTCTAATAGAGGACTCCAGGCTAGTCCTTTAACATTTGTTGAAAATATAGATGTTGAATTTTGAACTGCTGTCCAAACAATTCCATCAAATGAGTAACCTAATGTAACACTAGTTCCTGCCGCTGGAACTCCTCCCGCTACCCAAATAAGTCCATTTGTTGCTACACAAAAACAACTTGCACCACCAGCACCAAAAATTTGATTTGTACAAGCTGTCCACGTTGTTCCACTATCTAAAGAATAATATAATGTATTTGTGGCTCCTGAACCATAAGTTCCTGCAGCAACTACAATATTTCTAGGAAATGTTATTGAATTTGGTCTTACTGAATTGTATGCTATTCCATTACCAGAGCCAAATACAGCTGTTGTTGAAAATGGATTTCCTGTTGCTCCACCTAGTGGCACAAACCACGATGTTCCATCATATGAATATAAAACTGTTGCTGTTGGTGCCGTAGTAGCTGTTGAGTTTTGACCAACTGCGATAAACTTTGTTCCAGTCCAAATAACAGATGTTCCACATCCCGTAGTTCCATTAAATGTAAATGCAGTTGAAACTGTCGTCCATATTAATCCATTTACCGAAGTGCTTATTGTTATAGTTGTAGCACCTGCAGAAGCATTTCTTCCAACTGCTACCCATCTTGAACCATTCCAACATACTCCAAACCCTGATGCTCCACTTGTAGCACTAAATACATTTGTTCCGCTTGTTGTTGTTGATGTCCATGTTATTCCATCAGCTGAATAAGCAGCAGTTGTTCCTGGAGTTGTAGCTGCAATAGCACCTACCATAATAAATATTGTTCCATTCCAAGCAACAGATTTAAATGCTGCACCTGCTAATGCGGTAAGACCAGAACCTGATGTCCACGTTATACCATCTGCTGAATATCCTACTATAGCACTTGGAGTATTTGCTGCAATTGATTGTCCGCCTACTACAACCCATCTTGAACCATTATAACATACACCATATGCTACTGAACCTGAACCTGTTGCAAAAATATTATTTGCTGCAGCAAACCAATTAATTCCATCATAAGAATATATAATTGTATTTGTTACTGGTGTTGCACTTGCACTACAACCAACAGCTACAAATTTATCTTTTCCCCAAGCAACTCCAAATGCAACTCCACCAACTGTTCCATTGAATGTTGTTCCAGTTGTAACTGAATTCCAATTTATTCCATCATATGAATAGGCAACAGTCACAGTTGGAGCTGATGCTACAGCGACATTTGAACCAACAGCTACCCAAACTGATCCATTATATGCTATACCATTACAATAACCTCCTGCGGTGTTAAATGGAGAAGTTGCCGCATACCAATTTAAACCATCTGCAGAGTAGTTAATAGATTTTGCCGTAGTAGCAGAACCATCTTTTCCTACAGCGACATATCTTGCTTGCACAGTTGGACCAAATGTATATGTTTGAGCATTATCAACCCAGTTATCCAATTTTGCTACAACATTACTTGTTGTAATAACTTGATTAGACGCATATGGAATACTATTTAATTTAACTGTTTGGCCATAATTTGACATATTTATTGTTTCAATTGTTGGTGCTCCCTCATAAACAATTTCTTTGTTAGTTGTATCATAATATAACGTATTTGCTGCTGTGCTTTGTCTAATTGGTGCCGCATAGAAAGCAGATTGTGTTTGCGAATTAAGAGGAGAACTAGTAGCATTTAATATAATACTATTTGCATTTTGTTGTGTTAATCCAGCTTGGTAACCAATTGCTATTGAGTTTGTTCCTTGTTGTGTTAAACCAGCTTGGTAACCAATCGCGGTTGCATTTACTCTTTGACTTATTTGTCCAGCTTGGTAACCAATCGCTATACTTTGTGAACCTTGTAATGTAGAACCTGCGTTTGAACCTATAGCAATAGAATATACTGATTGCGATGCAGCCCCTGCAAATGTACCAATTGCTATAGCTTGAGAACTTTGTTGTGTATTGCCTGCCTGCCAACCTATTGCAATTGATTGTGATTGTTGAGTAATACCTCCTGCCAAATAACCAATCGCTATTGAACCAGAACCTTGATTTGTTACTCCAGCGCTTGTTCCGATTGCTATAGAATTAGTACCTTGTTGACTTGCGCCAGCGCTTGTTCCAATTGCTATTGCTAGTTGTTGTTGTAATGATGTGCCTGCGCTTGTTCCAATTGCTATTGCTTGTACGGATTGTAATGATGAGCCAGCATTTTGACCAATCGCTATAGCCGAATTACCCTGACTAACTTGACCTGCTGTCCAACCTATTGATATAGCCGCGTTACCTTGACTTTGATCTCCGGCAGCTTGACCAATAGCAATAGCTCTAAAACTTTGATATAACCTTCCTGCTGCCTGTCCAATTGCGACAGACAATATTCCTTGACTTGTATTACCTGCGCTTTGTCCAATTGCAATTGATTGTCCACCCTGAGATGATTGTCCAGCTCCATTTCCTATAGAAACACTACTTGCACCTTGATTTTGAACCCCAGTTTGATAACCAATTGCTACCGATGCTGTGCCTTGACTTGTTGAACCAGATTGATCTCCAATAGCAACAGATGAAGCCCCTTGTGACGCTACTCCAGAAGTAGAACCTATCGCCACAGCATTTAAGCCTTGAGTTTGTGTTCCGGCATTTACACCAATTGCTACAGCACCTGTTCCTTGGAACGTTTCACCTGTTTGCCAGCCTATTGCTACTGCTTGTGTTTGTTGTGAAAAATAACCGGCTTGAAATCCTATTGCTACTGCATTAGCTGATTGAGCTGTTCCACCTGCTTGAAATCCTATTGCTACTGAAGCAGAACCTTGTTGAGTTGAACCAGCTTGATAACCTATTGCTACAGAAGCAGAACCTTGTTGCGTTGATCCAGCTTGGTATCCAATGGCTACTGCTTGTGTTTGTTGTGAAAAATATCCGGCTTGATAACCCATGGCAACTGCATTAGCTGATTGCGTTATAGCTCCTGCTTGGAAACCGACTGCTACTGAAGCAGAACCTTGTTGACTTGAACCAGCTTGATAACCTACTGCTACAGCGTTAGCTGACATAGTATAAGCACCCGCTTGAAATCCAATTGCTACAGATTGTGTTCCTTGTTGCGAAATTCCTGCTTGATATCCTATAGCTACTGCTGCTGTTCGTTGTGTTCCAAAACCTGCTTGATAACCTAGGGCAACCGCATTTGCTGATTGTGTTATTCCACCTGCTTGATAACCAATTGCTACTGATTGTGTTCCTTGAAATGAACTACCAGCAAGATAACCAATTGCTACTGCTTGAGTTTGTTGTGAGAAATAACCTGCTTGATAACCTACTGCAACCGTTAATCCTGATTGTAACGAGAATCCTGCTTGATTCCCAATCGCAACAGAAGCAAATCCTTGACCAGATAATGCAGCCTGAAACCCTATTGCTACTGATGCACCTCCTTGTTGAGTTTGCCCTGCTTGATAACCTACCGCTACGGATTGACTTTGTTGCGAAAAATAACCGGCTTGGTAACCCATTGCAACATTATTAGCAGATTGTGTTATTGCTCCTGCTTGAAATCCAATAGCTACAGATTGTGTTCCTTGTCTTGTTGAACCAGCTTGATAACCGATTGCTATTGCTTGTGTTTGTTGTGAGAAATAACCAGCTTGATAACCAACTGCTACAGCATTTGCTGATTGTGTTATAGCTCCTGCTTGGAATCCAATTGCGACAGATGTAGAACCTTGAAATGTTTGTCCTGCTTGAGCACCAATTGCTACTGCTTGCGCCTGTTGTGAAAATTGTCCTGCATTAAAACCAATTGCAATACTTTGCGATTGTTGTGTAATTGATCCTGCTTGGAAACCAATAGCAACTGATGAACCACCTTGTTGTGTATAACCAGCTTGAAATCCAATTGCTACTGATTGACTTTGTTGTGATAAATAACCAGCTTGATATCCCATGGCAATAGAATATGAGCCCTGCCACTGTCTTCCTGCTTCACGGCCAATAGCAATAGAATTAAACCCTTGAGTGAAAAATCCAGATTGAAGACCAATTGCTATAGAATTAGCTTGTTGTGAAAATTGTGCTGCGCTAACACCAATCGCAATAGAATTAAACCCTTGTCCTGTTAAACCAGCAGAACTTCCTATAGCAATTGTATCAGTTTGTTGTGAAATATAACCTGCTTGATATCCAATTGCTATAGCATTGCTAGCTTGTCGGCTTGCTCCCGCTTGAATACCAATCGCTATTGATTGGGTTCCTTGTTGGGTTTGTCCTGCTTGATAACCTATCGCTATTGATTGCGATTGTTGTGATATATAACCTGCTTGATAACCAATTGCAACTGTACCAGTACCTTGTTTTGATGAACCAGCTTGGAAACCAATCGCTATACTTTGAGAAGATTGTTGTGTATTACCAGCTTGGAAACCAATTGCAACAGATGCTGAACCTTGTTGAGACGAACCTGCTTGACAACCGATTGCTACAGAGTTAATTCCTTGACCTGTAAAACCAGATAATCTTCCAATTGCTATACCATCGCTTAATTGATTATAAGCACCTGCTGAATTACCAATAGAGATAGTATTTTGACCCTGTGCTGAAAAACCAGCTTGTAGTCCTATTGCTACTGAATTTCCTAATTGTTGGAAATTACCGGCTCTGTCTCCTATAGCTACGCTAGAAACACCTTGTCCTGTACCACCTGCTTGATTACCAATCGCAACAGAATTTCCTCCTTGTTGTGTCTTACCTGCTTGATTACCTATTGCCACAGCCTGACTTTGTTGTATTGTATATCCTGCTTGATATCCCATTGCAACAGAATATGAACCTTGTGCATTATACGCAGATGAATAACCTATAGCTACTGCATAAGAACCTTGAGTAGAGTTGCCTGCAATTGTTCCTATAGCTACAGATTCGCTTCCTTGTGCATTAAATGCAGTATTCCAACCAATAGCTACGGAAAACGAACCTTGAGTAGATTTACCCGAGCTTGTTCCTATAGATATAGAATTTTGTCCTTGTCCAGAATTTCCGGATTCATAACCCATCGCGATAGCATTATTACTCTGATTATATTTACCAGCTAACCACCCTAATGTTATAGAAGAAGCACCTTGATTATATTGTCCTGAACCTGTTCCAATTGCTATGGCATCTCCTCCTTGATTTGACGCTGCTGATTGAATACCTATTGCCACACTACGGGGAAATTGTCCACTATTTGCTGCTTCATACCCAATTGCTACAGAAAAACTATTTTGACCAAATTGACCTGAATTTCTTCCAATTCTAACAACATCGCTTCCAACAGTCCATTTAGATGTTGTATCATTCCAATACAAATAATCTGCCCAATAACTACCTGGAGGAACGGGTGCTGAGTAAGGACCATTTGCTAATAACCATGCACCATCTAATGTATCATAAATTAAATGAGTTGTTTCATCATAATAGTCTAAATTTATAGATGCTAATGTTCCTCCATATGGATCGGAAAATGTTCCGTTTACTATTAAAGTGCCAAAAGGTGGATATATTAAAGCCATATTATTTAATGTTACGGATGTATTTGGTAATGTTGTTGAAAAATTACCTCCTGCATACATGTACGTACTATTTGCCAATACTGCATTCACATAACCACTAGTTCCATCATAAGTAGGATTTATTACTTGATTAAATAGTAACGTGCCTGTGTTACAACTAGCAACATGATTTAATGATAATGCTAAAGAATTTGTTCCTGTAAATGAACCACCTATTAAAATTTCACTTGGAACAGCTCTAAACGATAAACTTAAAACTGGATTATTTAAACCTATATCTGTACTATATGTAATTTGAGACCAATTTAAACCATCCCATCTACCAATATAATTTAAATTATACCCACTTCCGGTATCTATAAAATCTCCTCCTACATACATATATGAACCTGTGCTTGCTAATGCTCTGACTGTATTACTAACACCATATCCATTTGACGGTGTATTATAAAGTAATGGTTCCCAATAACCATTACTAGGTGATAACCCAACCCATTTAACTATATTTTTAATTCCAGATACTGTGTGAACCGTAGAAAATGAACCACCTACATATAAATCGGTTCCTAAATATTCTAAAGCATAAACTGTTCCTGATATTCCATTTGTTGAATAACTTAATTGATACCATGAAGTAGTTCCTGGAGGACTACTATTATAATATAGACCATATGTTATTCTATTTACATTATATAAATTAGTGCCACTTGTGATCTGTGTAAATTGACCTCCAATACAGAGTCTTTTGGATGTTCCAGGATCATTACTTATATCTAAAGCATAGACTGTGCCATCTGTTCCTTCTCCTGAACCAAATGAAGCAGTTGTCCACTGTCCAGTGAGTCCACCCGTAGTCCCATACCATTCTGCTATAAAATTCTGATTATTAGGTCCCATTTGTGAAAATGTTCCTCCAACCCATAATGTAAGATTAGTATCATCGTATGCTAGAGCATATACAGAACCTGTTCCATTTGAACCCACTGATGTCGTTGAAGGGTTAACCATTTGATACCAACTCATTCCTGCCTGAAGATAATATGCTATATTGTATAAAACTTGAGTTGTCCCGTCTTGGTCTATAGTAAAATCACCGCCAGCATAAACTATGTTATAATTATTATCTACTGCTATTGATCTAACTGTTCCATTTAGAGCTCCACCTGGATAACCCGAACCATAAACAGACCAAGTAGAAGCAGAATTTAACGAATAGTTACCAATATAATTTAGTGGTGATGGACCTGAACCACTACCGTCATATGATTGGGTAAAAGAACCACCAGCTATTAAATAGTTTGATCCAGTATAATAATTAAAATTAAGCGCATAAACTGTATCATTAAAACCACATTGGTTTCCTGGTACAGATGGAACCCCTCCGCCAAAATAAATTGGATACCACGCACTATTATAGTAAACAGCTATATTACCTACTTGCGTAACAGCCCCACTATCTACATCATTAAATGTACCACCTACGAAAACATATTGTGGGAAATATGTTGTATTTAAAATCGTATATACAGTTCCTCCGGTGCCATCACCACTTGAACCTGCTAATTTGAACCAATTTGAAGAAGCACCATTCCAATAAGAAATATTTGATGTTGCTATACCACCTGAATGTGAAAATGAACCACCTACATAAATTTGTCCGCTAGTAACTAGATCTAATGCTAGTGTATATACTGTTCCATTTACACCATTTACTAATGTAGTTGAATCTATTAATCCATACCATGTATTAGAACTTAAATCGTATCTTGCTATATTATTTGCCTGAACACCACCTGCTACGTGAGTAAAAGAACCGCCGATATATATACTATTACCAGAGGGCTCATATAGTGTTGCATAAACAGTATTACTAGCGCCTTGTGATAAACCAGTAAAAGGTAAAAATACATTATTAAGGGGGTCATAACCTGCTATATAATTTAGAGTTTGACTATTATCGGATGTAAAATTACCACCTACAGCAACAAATTGAGATTGACCTCCAGGAGTATATTTAGTCATGGCTTGAACAGAATTATTTAAACCAATAGCGGGACCAATTGTATTCCATGAACCTGAGCTATAATATGAAATATAATTTAGAGATGTTGCAATCGCAGATGATGTAAAAGAACCTCCAGCATAAATTTTAAAATCAGTTGGATCATAAAATATTGAATATACATCACCTGAAGCAAAACCTCCAGCCAGTGTATCTGTAATTGTAAAACCATCTTGACTTGCTTTAAATATATGTCCTACCGAAGTGCTACTAGGTCCAGCAGCAGTAAAATTTCCTCCAACAAATACATCGTTTGATACAGTATCCACGTCTAATGCATATACAGTTGCTGAACCTCCAGAAACCCCCCCACTTGTAGAAGATGTATTACGAGGATAAGGGGCATATCCTGATGTTCCTGTCGCATGGTTCACTAATGTTAATTGTTGATTGGATGATCCTGCTGGTAATGTATAAGGACTATATGTTATATATAACACTTCTGGAATATATGTTACTTCGTGAGTTGTCGGATTATAATGAACATAATTAGAAAAATTAGCATCTGGTATTGGTATTCCAGTTCCATCTGCATCTCTTAGAGACTTAATAACTGTTGTATTTGCTCCAGCTCCTGTTGTAGAAACACCAATTACAATTTCATTACTATTAGAACTATTACTATTAGAACCTATAACAATTGAATTGTCATTAGTAACAGAAGTTGATTGATATCCTACTACTGTATTATAACTTCCTGTAGTTGAATTACCACTAACTGATCCTAAAATAGTATTAAAACTACCAGTTAAAAGACTTTGACATGATTCAGCACCGACTACTGTATTAAAACCATTAGTAATGTTTGTGCCAGTAAAATTTGTTAACGACTTGTATCCTATTGCTGTATTGTTGACTGAAGGTGATGATGTAGCTAAAGTTTGTAATGATTGTGCTCCCAAATTCAAATTTGTTACGCCTAAATATGAGTTATCTGTTCCAATTACCCATTGACTTCCATCCCATAATAAATATTGACCTTCTATTGTTGCTCCTATTATGCTGCCTGTTACACCAGCATTTCCTGCAAAAGCAAAAGAAACAGTGCATATATCTCCTGGATTTATTGTTCCATTTTGTGCTGCAACTGAGTAAATAGGAACTTTATAAACATTTGGTACAGGATTACTAACTACACCTGTTAGAGATAAATCATAGAAATTATTAGATTGACCGTCAATACTAATTCGTAGTCTACCCTTTATAGGTTCATTTGTGCTATCACATAATAATGATAACCAAGTGCTTACATCAGCTCCATCATATGTTGTTTTATTTAATTTTATAAAATCATATGCAATTCCTGATGATTGTAATGAGAAAAACCCTGATCCTGGATCTGCTCCATCAGTATCTCTTTTCCATAAAAATGTATCACCCCCGAAATTTCCTAACGCTCCGGTAGAACCGGTGGCTCCGGTAGAACCAGTGGCTCCGGTAGAACCAGTGGCTCCAGTGGCTCCAGTGGCTCCGGTAGAACCAGTGGCTCCAGTGGCTCCAGTTGCTCCAGTGGCTCCAGTAGAGCCAGTGTTTCCTTGTGCTCCAGTAGAGCCAGTGTTTCCTTGTGCTCCAGTAGAGCCAGTGTTTCCTTGTGCTCCAGTAGAGCCAGTG
>Ga0209550_10001486_pt1 | contig 22401 bp, 20 predicted proteins | sample LauGreSuBDMM15SN_2_FD_187567 | JGI IMG/M metagenome (GOLD analysis project Ga0209550, IMG submission 187567) | Freshwater lake microbial communities from Lake Michigan, USA - Su13.BD.MM15.SN (SPAdes) (version 5) | ecosystem: Environmental > Aquatic > Freshwater > Lake | place: Lake Michigan... | reverse complement strand
CATGTCAACACGTCAACAAGAAATCGATGCATTGCAAAAAGATTGGGATACAAACCCACGTTGGAAAGGTATCAAGCGCGGTTACACAGCAGCTGATGTAGTTCGTCTACGCGGTTCATTTCAAATCGAGCACACATTGGCTCGTCGTGGTGCTGAAAAACTATGGAGCTTGGTTAATAACGAGCCATACGTTAACTGTTTAGGTGCTTTGACTGGTGGTCAAGCGATGCAACAGGTTAAAGCGGGCGTGAAGGCCATTTATTTGTCAGGCTGGCAAGTTGCTGCTGATAACAACACCTACTCATCTATGTACCCTGATCAATCTTTGTACCCAGTTGATTCAGTACCTAAAGTTGTTGAGCGTATCAATAACACTTTCCGCCGTGCTGATGAAATTCAGTATTCAAAAGGTATTGAAAAAGGTGACAAGGGTCACATTGATTGTTTCGCGCCAATCGTGGCTGATGCTGAAGCAGGTTTCGGTGGTGTATTGAATGCCTTTGAATTAATGAAAGCCATGATCAAGGCTGGTGCTGCTGGTGTTCACTGGGAAGACCAATTAGCTTCAGTGAAGAAGTGTGGTCACATGGGCGGTAAAGTGTTGGTTCCAACACAAGAAGCTTGTCAAAAGTTGATCGCTGCTCGTATGGCTGCGGACGTTTGTGGCGTACCAACATTGGTGATCGCTCGAACAGATGCTGAAGCTGCTGACTTGTTGACATCAGACTACGATGAAAACGATAAGCCATTCTTGACTGGTGAGCGCACTGCAGAAGGTTTCTATAAAACTAAGAAGGGTATCGATCAAGCGATTTCACGTGCGATTGCTTATGCTGAATACGCTGACTTGGTATGGTGTGAGACTGGTACACCTGATCTTGAATTTGCTCGCAAGTTTGCTGAAGCAGTTCATGCTAAGCACCCAGGCAAGATGTTGGCATACAACTGCTCACCATCATTTAACTGGAAGAAAAACTTGGACGACGCAACCATTGCTAAGTTCCAACGTGAGCTTGGTGCGATGGGTTACAAATATCAATTCATCACATTGGCTGGTATTCACTCTATGTGGTACAACATGTTCGACTTGGCTCAAGACTATGTTGCACGCGGTATGTCTGCTTATGTTGAGAAAGTTCAAGAGCCTGAGTTCGCAGCTCGTGATCGTGGTTACACATTCGTATCACACCAACAAGAAGTTGGTACTGGTTACTTCGACGAAGTAACAACAGTGATTCAAGGTGGCGCATCTTCTGTAACAGCTTTAACTGGTTCTACAGAAGAAGAGCAGTTCCACTAAGCAAGTCATTGATTTGGGCGTATCCCGCCTGAGTTGATAGCCCGGCCAAAAGCCGGGCTTTTTTATTTCTTAAATTTTTTATGATTTATTGGGATAGTCTATTTGAGCTTCCCAAGATGCTTGAATGAATGCTGGTAACTTCATGCATTCATCGAATACTTGTTGAATCTTTGTGAATTTACTTAGATCGCAATTGCTTGCTTTGGCGTTCATGATCTGCGGAATCAGGCACACATCAGCCATGCTGACTTCATCGCCAAGGCAGAACTTTCCTTGGCGTACCTGTGTTGATAATGTTTTTTCTACGCCAGTTAAACCAACTTCAAGCCAATGTTTGGCCCATGAGCTTTTCTGATTGTCACTGAGCTTTAATTCTTTGTGTAGATATTTGATTACCCGCAAATTATTCAAAGGATGGATGTCGCAAGCAATGTCCATGCTCAAAGCTCTGACCCAAGCGCGTTCATGAGCATTATTTGGTAACAAAGCAGGTGTTGGATGGATTTCTTCTAAAAATTCAATGATGGCCAGTGATTGGCGCAAAACATGAGAGCCATGCTCTAAAACAGGGACCAGATCCTGAGGGTTTTTGGCTGAGTAGCTTGGCAGGTGCTGTTCACCGCCTTGCTTTAAAAGATCAACAGGAATGACCTCATGTGTGAGATTTTTGAGATTGAGTGCAATTCTGACTCTAAAAGCCGCTGAGCTTCGCCAATAGCTGAATAATTTGATGTCCATGAGTCATTCATTGTTTAAGTTTTACCCAGTTTATATCTAGAAAAGGTTTTCGTCTTTTTCTGAATTAAGCGAAAATACCACCATGAATACAAATTGTCCTTTGTGCACCTCGGATGGTGGTGAGTTGATTTGGAAAAATCACGAGTTACGCGTCATTTTGGCCAATGAGCCAGAGTTACCTGGCTTTTGTCGAGTGATTTGGAATGAACACGTGGCTGAGATGAGTGATTTGAGTCTGGATCAGCGTGGTCGTTTATTACACATCGTGTTCTTGATTGAAAAAATCATGCGAGAAGTCATGCAACCTGACAAAGTGAACCTCGCCGCTTTAGGCAATATGGTGCCTCATCTTCATTGGCACATCATCCCTAGATTCAAAGAGGATGTGTTCTTTCCAGGATCTGCTTGGTCCGAGAAACAAAGAGAAAGCAATGCCGCTCATCTTCAAAAGCAGTCAGTCAAAGTCCCCGTGATGGTCAAGCGCATACAAGATGTCTTGGGTCACGTTTAAAAAATTGTGAGTTACTGACTTAGATGAATCCACAAAAACGATTGGCTTTTTTTGAGGCACTGAAAAGCAATAATCCCAAGCCGACCACGGAACTTGAGTACACCACGCCTTTTGAATTGTTAGCGGCTGTTTTATTGTCAGCGCAAGCAACAGATGTCTCGGTCAATAAAGGGACCAGAGTTCTATTTCCAGTAGCCAATACTCCTGAAGCAATTCATGCGCTTGGTGTTGATGGCTTGATACCCTATATTCAGCACATTGGATTATTTAAAACCAAAGCAAAACATTTGATAGAAACTTGTCGTCTGTTGATCGAGCGCCATGGTGGAGTAGTTCCTGAGGACAGAGACGCTCTAGAAGCATTGCCAGGGGTTGGCAGAAAAACAGCGAACGTCATTTTAAATACAGCCTTTGGTCATCCAACCATGGCGGTTGATACACACATTTTCAGGGTATCAAATAGAACTGGATTGGCACCGGGTAAAGATGTTTTAGCCGTTGAGATGGCGCTGCTTAAGAGAGTCCCCAAAGATTATTTGATTGACGCGCATCATTGGTTGATTTTGCATGGTAGATATACCTGTAAGGCCAGAAGCCCCGATTGTGCAAAATGCATTGTTGAGCCATTATGCTCATTCAAAGAAAAGAATTTCTCCATATGAGTTTGTTTAATCCCAGCAAAGAGGAAGTCAGGCAATTTTTTTGTGAGGCCTGGGCCAAGCAAGGGCGCTCTGGCATCCTCACTCCCATGGAATCAATCGCGGCTAGATGGATGGTGGAGCATCCTGAGTATCACGGCATCTTAAGTGATCTTGAATCTGCCAAAGAGGCTGAGTACACCCCTGAGAAAGGACAAACCAATCCTTTCTTGCATCTATCCATGCACATGTCCATCACTGAGCAGGTGCAAATTGATCAACCACCTGGTATTCGTGAAGCCAGTAAGCAATTGTCGATCAAGTTAGATTCTGAGCATGAGGCTCAGCACAAAATCATGGAATGTTTGGGGCAAGTTCTTTGGAATGCGCAAAGAGATGGAACTCCGCCAGATATGGTGGCTTATGTTGAAGCCATTAAAAAATTAGTTTAGTGTTGCCTGTCTAGTAAGCCAGGTATTTAGCTAGATGACTGAAGCTTCTCTTGAGCTCTGGCCATGGCGGCTGCAATGATGGCGCGCTTGCGTTCAATCTCTGATTTCTCATCTTCGGTTTTGGCACTTTCAAGATCAAGAGCCTTGGCTTTATTTTTAGCCTTGAGAGCCAGACGGCGTACATTGTCTAATTCTTCGCGCTCCAATCTCTTTTCACGAGACTCATAACGATTTCTGGCTAGATCAGCTAGCTCCTGACTCCAGGCATCCCAGCCAGTTGTTTTTCCAGTGACAGGAACCATGGTGATGCAATCAACTGGGCAGGGTGGAATGCACAGATCACATCCTGTGCACCATTCATCAATCACCACATGCATTTGCTTTGATGCTCCAATGATCGCATCAACTGGGCAGGCCTGAATGCAAAGCGTACAACCAATGCATACCTTTGATTCAATTAGAGCGACTGATCGAGGGCGTTCTTCGCCATTCAGAGGGTTGAGTTCTAAAACTTCTTTGTTGAGTATTTTTGCTAAACGGGTAATGCCTTCTTGTCCGCCAGGAGGGCACTGGTTATGAGAAGCTTCACCAGTTGCCATGGCTTTTGCATAAGCCCTGCAGTCAGGGTAGCCACATTTGGTGCATTGAGTTTGAGGAAGTGCGGCTAATAGACGATCCGATAGGTCATCAAGACCGTCTATGGCTTTATGCATTCTTTGAGGCTGATTTTTTGGTGGCTACTTTTTTAACAGCAGGTTTTTTGACTGCTCTTTGTACAACAGCTTTACTTCCCTTGATCGCATGTTTGCGAATGAATTGCCCAACTTCTGGGTAGACCATTTCGCGCCAACGACGACCAGAGAAAATACCGTAGTGACCAGCACCTTTGACTTCATAGTGCTGTTTTTTACTCTCAGGAATGTTCTTACATAAACCGTGAGCAGCTTTTGTTTGACCGCTACCAGAAATATCATCCAACTCGCCTTCGATGGTTAAGAGGGCAGTGCCTTTGATATCTTGCGGTTTGACTAATTTACCACCAACAAACCATTTACCGGTTGGTAAAGCGTGGTCTTGAAAAACTGTTTTGATGGTTTCTAAATAATAGGCTGCATCCATGTCCAACACAGCGTTGTATTCATCATAGAACTCAATATGAGCTTGAGCATCTTGTTTATCGCCCTTGACCAAGTCTTGGAAATAATCCCAATGAGATTGAACGTGACGATCAGGGTTCATGGCAACAAAGCCGGTGTGCTGAAGGAAGCCTGGGTAAACACGACGTCCTGCGCCAGGATGTGGAGGAGGGACAGTGAAGACCACATTGTTTTCAAACCATTCGTATGATTTGTTGGTGGCAGTTGAGTTCACCATGGTCGGGCTCTTACGAGCATCAATAGGGCCACCCATCATGGTCATGGTTCTTGGGGTTACTTCACCATTAGAGGCCATCAATGAAATTGCACCTAATACAGGGACCGTCGGCTGACAAACAGACAGAACGTTCAAATCTTTTGCACCGATGGCGCGAATAAAGTCTTGGATGTAATGAACATAGTCATCCAAAGAGAAAGTACCGTCTTCAAGAGGAACCAATCGGGCATCAACCCAATCGGTGATGTAGACCTTGTGATCTTGTAGCAATGTGCGAACTGTGTCGCGCAACAGGGTGGAGTGGTGACCTGATAAAGGAGCCACGATCAAGATCGCTGGATCTTCTTTGAGTTTTTTGATGACATTGACGTCATCAGAAAAGCGCTTAAAACGAACTAATTTGCAAAATGGCTTATCAACCACGGTGAATTCGTTGATGGCAACATTCTTACCGTGAGCCATCACCGTTTTAATTTTGAACTCTGGTTTCTCATATTCTTTACCTAAGCGGTATAGAAGCTCATAACCAGCAGCAATTCTGGTGGCTGAGGGAAGGAGTGAAAGTGGGTTGCTGGGATTTACAAAGGTCTTTGCTGTTGCCTGAGCCCATGCTGTCAAAGGTTGAAGCAAGGCTTTTTGGAATTCTTGATATTGATACAGCATTAGTTAATCTCCCGAAATCTAAAAATGTCCAAAACGAAGTTAAGGACTAATGTGCCATTGGGCACTTTTTACATTAACTAGATTATCCCTAAAAATATCGATTTGTGCAATGCAACATTTTGGTGCTGTGAGCACCAAAATGTTGTCTAAGACATTGATTTTAATAGCTTATAAAACTGAGGCAATTGCTTTGGCTACACCATCAATATTCTTGCTATTGAGGGCCGCAACGCAGATACGACCCGTAGAAACAGCATAAATGCCATATTCCTCACGAAGACGATCCACCTGGTCCGATGTCAGACCAGAGTACGAGAACATGCCTCTTTGGGCATTCACGAAGCCAAAATCACGTTTCGCACCAGCTTGGGCCAATTTGGTGACCAAAGAATTGCGCATTAATTTGATGCGATCGCGCATTTCTGCTAATTCTTGCTCCCACATGGCGCGTAATTCTGGGGTGTTAAGGACGGTTGCAACCACCGTACCACCATGAATAGCTGGGTTGGAGTAGTTAGTGCGAATCACACGCTTTAACTGTGACATCACGCGTGTGGATTCATCTTTGCTCTCAGTGACAATGGATAGGGCGCCAACGCGCTCCCCGTACAAAGAGAAAGATTTTGAGAATGAGCTAGAAACAAAGAAACATAGACCTGAGTCGGCAAATAGGCGAACTGCAGCACCGTCTTGATCAATATTGTCTGCAAAACCTTGATAAGCCATGTCCAAGAAAGGAATCAATTGTTTGGCTTTGCAAATTTGTACAACTTGCTTCCATTGATCCATAGACATGTCAGCACCGGTTGGGTTGTGGCAGCAGGCGTGCAACAAAACCACTGATTTGGCTGGAAGAGCCTCTAGAGACTTGACCATGCCTGTAAAGTTCACGCCACGTGTCTCAGGGTCGTAATAGGTATAGCTTTGCACTGGGAAACCAGCATTTTCAAAGATACCGCGATGGTTTTCCCAGCTAGGGTCGCTAATAGCTACCACCGCATTAGGCTCTAAGCGCTTGATAAAGTCAGCACCAATCTTTAGGGCACCTGTACCGCCAACTGCTTGGGCTGTCACAACACGGCCAGAAGTCAAAATCGCAGAATCTTTACCAAATAAAAGGTTTTGTACCCCTTGGTTGTAGGCCGCAATACCTTCAATGGCCAGATAGCCGCGGGCAGCAGATTTTTCCATCATGATCTTTTCTGCAGCTTGTACAGCACGCAATAATGGAATCTTTCCATCATCGGTGAAATACACGCCAACCCCAAGATTTACCTTGGTTGCGCGGCTGTCAGAGTTATAGGCTTCATTGAGGCCAAGAATGGGGTCACGGGGGGCAAGTTCGATGTTTGAAAAGAGGCTCATAGTATGAAATATGTCAGAAAGTTCAAGCAAGCCTAGAATGATAGCCGAGATGCCAAAAAAGACAGAAAAAAAATCAGAAATTGACGCTTTGAGCCCAGCTGAAAACATTATTCGTTTTCCGGGCTCTCCGTTCCTGCTACATCAGCCATTTCAACCCGCTGGAGATCAGCCTGAGGCCATTGCTCAGTTGGTGGAGGGGATTGAAGACGGCTTGATTTATCAAACTCTTTTGGGCGTCACCGGTTCAGGGAAGACCTACACCATGGCCAATACGATCGCACGTTTAGGTCGTCCTGCCATTATTTTTGCTCCCAATAAAACACTTGCAGCTCAGTTATATAGTGAGTTCAGAGAATTCTTTCCGCAAAATGCCGTTGAGTATTTTGTGAGTTACTACGACTATTACCAGCCGGAAGCGTATGTGCCAACCAGGGATCTTTTCATTGAAAAAGACTCTTCGATCAATGAGCACATTGAGCAAATGAGATTGTCAGCTACCAAGAGCCTTTTAGAAAGACGCGACACGATCATTGTTTCAACGGTTTCTGCAATCTACGGTATTGGTAATCCTGGCGATTACCATCAAATGGTTTTGACGGTTCGACAGGGCGACAAATTAACTCAGCGCGACATCGTGACACGTTTGATTGCGATGCAGTACGAGCGCAATGACGTAGATTTTTCAAGGGGTACCTTCCGAGTTCGAGGCGATACCATCGACGTGTTTCCGGCTGAACACAATGAGCTAGCTGTTCGCATTGATTTATTTGATGACACGGTGGATAGTCTTCAATTTTTTGATCCATTGACCGGCAGGATTCGTCAACGCATTCCACGTTTCACAATTTATCCAGGTTCGCACTATGTGACCCCTCGTGAAACTGTCTTGCGTGCGATTGAAACTATCAAAGCAGAATTGCGTGAACGATTAGATTTCTACGTCAAAGAAGGTAAGTTGGTCGAAGCGCAGCGCTTAGAGCAACGCACACGCTTTGATCTTGAAATGTTGTCCGAGTTAGGTTTCTGTAAAGGCATTGAAAACTATTCAAGACATTTGTCGGGCGCCAAACCAGGCGAAGCGCCGCCGACATTGGTGGATTACTTACCGCCAGATGCGTTGATGTTCTTAGACGAAAGTCACGTTCTGATAGGTCAATTGAACGGTATGTACAACGGTGACAAAGCTCGTAAATCAACCTTGGTTGATTACGGCTTTCGCTTGCCATCAGCGATGGACAACCGGCCGCTGAAGTTTGAAGAATTTGAAAAGAAAATGAGGCAAGTTATTTTTGTCTCAGCCACTCCAGCCGCTTACGAAGAACAGCATGCCGACAAAGTGGTCGAGCAGGTCGTAAGACCGACTGGCCTGGTGGATCCTTTGATTGATGTTAGACCGGCATCCACTCAAGTGGATGATGTGCTCAGTGAGATACATGCCCGTATCAAAGTGGGTGAGCGTGTGTTGATCACGACTTTGACGAAGCGCATGTCAGAGCAGTTAACTGATTTCATGTCTGACAACGGTATCAAGGTCCGCTACTTGCACTCTGATATTGATACCGTTGAGCGTGTAGAAATATTAAGAGACTTGCGCTTGGGTGTTTTTGACGTATTGATTGGTATCAATCTCTTGCGCGAGGGTTTGGATATTCCAGAAGTTTCTTTGGTGGCCATTTTGGATGCTGACAAAGAAGGTTTCTTGCGCTCAGAGAGAAGTTTGATTCAGACGATTGGTCGCGCTGCCAGAAACGTTAACGGTAAAGCCATTTTGTATGCTGACAAAATGACTGATTCAATGAAGAAGGCCATTGGCGAGACCGACCGTCGCAGAACCAAACAAACCGAGTTCAACAAACTTCACGGCATTACTCCTAAGGGCGTTGTGAAACGCATTAAAGATATTATTGATGGTGTTTATGACGTTGATGAGAAACGCCAAGAGCTAAAATACGAACAAGAAAAAGCTCACTATGAAGATATGAGCGAAAAACAATTGGCCAAAGAGATTAAACAGCTGGAAAAGCTGATGGTTGATCATGCTAAAAATCTTGAGTTTGAGAAAGCAGCGCAAACAAGAGATCAACTTCTAAAATTAAAGGCGATGGTTTTTGGTGCTGAGTTACACGACACAATTCAATTAAATGGAAATTAGGCATGTTTGGTTTTAAAGATTTTCGCCGTTTGTGGGCGCGTTGGAAAGAATCAAGAGATGCCTCGCAAGCATTGGATACTCTATTGCTTGTACCGAATGACACTGCTGACTTGGCGGATCGGAATCGCTGGATCATTGAATTGGCTTACTGGCTGCGCCGTACAGAAAAATCATCAAAAAATAAGCCAGCCACAACTGTGGAGGGTCACCCAGAACATGCACGCTTAAGATCATTTTTAAAAATTCTGGATCAACGACCAGACGTCAAATTAAAGATTGCGAAGTTGATACGGAGTGTTTTGCGAGATAACGATGCGCTCTCATTGCTTTGTGACACAGGGGTTGCAACAAAGCCCAGTTTTTGGGGAGAGATGACGGAGCGTTTGCGCAATCATTTGATTTCGCCGCCACTTAATAAACCAGAGCTGACAGTTTTATTTGCTCTTGGCTTTGTTGGACCGCACGATGCCTCTTGGGTTCATGATCTAGATGATGATTTGTTGCGCTCACTCCATGATTTGACTCATTATCAAGAAGATAACTCTGGCACAAATACCATGTTCAAAGACATGGCTGAAGCCATCATGATTTTGATCAGCTATATCAGTTCTGCGGGCTTGAGTTATTCCGTTAGATCAAGATTGCGAGGGGTCAGTGGTCAGGATTCACCTTTTTATCGTTTGGGTAAATTGGCCGAGGATATTCTCAAGGCTGAGCCTCGCTTAAATGATTCTGGTTATCAAGCCAAGTTAAAAGAGTTTCAAGATGTATTGAATGCTTGTTACATTGCTTGCGATGATGTTTATGCTCACCTTGATGAAAATGGCGTTTCAGTGGAAACAGTTTTCCAAGTTGAGACCATGCGTTTGCGCCTATCAAGAGTTGAAAAATTGCTGGAGGCTTGGCTTCATCGTGATCAAACGCAATTGTTGGCGAAGTTAACAGCCGATTTGATTCTGACTGTTCAAGGTCATCGCAGTATCAAGCGTCTTGCTGAACAAACATTTGCTTTGCTATCAAGAAAAATGGTGGAACGCAGTGCGGAAACTGGGGATCATTACATCGCAGGGAGTCGTAAAGAGTATTTTTCAATGCTCAAAAAATCGCTGGGCGGTGGTGCGATTATTTCTGGCACGGTCTATTTGAAGTTTTTGATCACCAATCTTGGCTTGGTCCGTTTCTTCGAAAATATTCTTTTGACTGCTAACTACGCTATTAGTTTCTTATTGATTCAATTTGCTAATTTCACATTGGCAACCAAGCAGCCCGCTATGACTGCCCCAGCCTTAGCGCAGTTATTGGACGACGTTAAAACCAAAGAGGGCTTGGATCGTTTTGTCGATCGTGCCATGGCCTTGATGAGGTCTCAAGCAGCATCTATCTTTGGTAACTTGGCAATGGTTGTTCCTGTGGTGATCGCCATACAGATAGGCATTATTTTGTTGTTGGGTCATCCCACCATGAATCCAAGCAAAGCAGCTTATGTTTTCCACACTGTATCGCCATTCAGCGCAGCATTTTTGTTTGCGGCTTTCACAGGCGTGCTTCTATGGCTCTCTAGTGTGATTGCTGGCTTGATTGATAACTGGTTTGTCTTGCATCGTATTCAAGATGTGATTCGTTACAACCGCAGAATCACCATGGTATTTGGCGACATCAGAGCTGCAAGATGGGGGCAGTGGTGGAGAGACAATATCTCTATCGTTGCTGCTAACGTTTCTTTGGGTTTCTTGTTGATCTACGGACCAACCTTTTTGGGCTTCCTAGGCATTGGTATGGAGATCCGACACATCACACTTTCCGCTGGTCAGTTTGCTGCAGCTGCCACAGCTCTTGGCTGGAAAACATTCTTGATGTCAGGCTTTTGGTTGGGTATTTTTGGCGTCTTATTGATTGGCCTTTTCAATGTGCTGGTCAGCTTCTCTTTGGCTTTTAATATGGCGTTGAGATCAAGGGATTTGCCTACTTTGGATAGAAGACGCCTCTATGTGGCTGTTAGACGTCGAATCAAGTCTGACTTCAAGTCATTATTGCTACCACCTAAGTAATTGATTTTTATGGTTTATTTACCATGGGGTATGGCTTTGCTGAGTACTTGAGCAGTTTAATGGGGTATCTGATAAACTTGAGCACAAGAGTCAGGTATTAAACGTTTCAACAACCCAATATTGATGAGGTAAGAGATGAGACTAACAACCAAAGGACGTTTCGCTGTCACTGCAATGATTGATTTAGCCCTGCGCGAATCTCATGGACCAGTAACACTTGCCGGCATTAGCCAAAGGCAACATATTTCATTGTCATATTTAGAGCAGTTGTTCGGTAAATTACGCCGCTTTGATATTGTCGAAAGTACTCGCGGACCTGGTGGCGGTTACACCTTGGCGCGCAGAGCTGATCAAGTCACTGTGGCTGACATCATCATCGCTGTTGATGAGCCATTAGATGCAACCCAATGCGGTGGCAAGGGCAATTGCAGCGGTGAAGATGCTGGTCATGGCCGTTGTATGACCCATGATTTATGGACCAGTTTGAACCAAAAGATGGTCGAGTATCTCAGCTCAGTGTCATTGGCTGATTTAGTCAAACAACAAGAAGGCAGAGCCCATGTTCATGGCGTGCGCGAGAGCAAGATAAAAATTGAAGCTCCAAAATCCGCTAAAGCTTCAACGGCCAACACAAAAAAAGAAGTTGAAGCCAAGAAAAAACCATTGGCAAATTCAGTGTTCACTTTTGCTCAGCAAATTAATTGATACCAATCATTGATGTGGTCACAGAATAGATAAAAAAATATTGAGATTAAAGGAAGCAAATATGTCATCACCTAAACCAGTCCCTATGTTTAGTCCAGAGCACTTCCCGATTTACATGGACTATTCAGCCACAACACCAATCGACCCAAGAGTGGTCGATGTGATGATTCCATATCTTCGTGAGCAATTTGGTAACCCAGCCTCACGCAGTCATGCTTATGGTTGGAGTGCTGAAGAGGCTGTTGAGAATGCTCGAGTGGAAGTTGCAAAATTGGTAGGCGCAGATCCGAGAGAAATCGTCTGGACGAGTGGCGCTACTGAAAGCAACAACTTGGCTATCAAAGGTGCGGCTCACTTCTACAAAGAAAAAGGCAAGCACATCATCACAGTAAAAACAGAGCACAAGGCAGTTTTAGACACTTGTCGTGAGTTAGAGCGTGAAGGCTATGAGGTGACATATCTTGATGTGTTGCCAAACGGATTGATTGATTTTGATAAATTCAAAGCCGCCGTTCGCCCAGATACGATTGTTGTTTCTGTGATGTTTGTGAACAACGAGATTGGCGTGATTCAAGATATTGCAAAAATCGGTGAATTCTGTCGCGAAAAAGGTATTGTGTTTCACGTAGATGCAGCACAAGCCACAGGCAAGGTTGCCATTGATTTACAAACTCTCAAAGTTGACTTGATGAGCTTTTGTGCTCACAAGACATACGGTCCAAAGGGTGTGGGTGCTTTATTTGTGCGCCGTAAACCACGTATTCGTATCGAGGCTCAAATGCACGGTGGTGGTCATGAGCGTGGGATGCGTTCAGGCACTTTACCAACTCATCAATTGGTTGGTATGGGTGAGTGCTTCCGCATTGCTCGTGAAGAAATGGCGACTGAAAACGAGCGCATTCGTATGTTACGAGATCGTTTATGGAATGGCTTGAATCAAATCGAAGAGGTTTACCTCAACGGTGACATGGATCAGCGCATTCCTCATAACTTGAACATCAGCTTTAACTATGTTGAAGGTGAGTCAATGATCATGGCATTGAAAGACATCGCTGTGTCATCAGGTTCTGCATGCACTTCAGCGTCATTAGAGCCATCTTATGTATTGAGATCATTGGGTCGCAATGATGAATTGGCGCACAGCTCAATCCGCTTCACCATCGGTCGCTTTACAACGGTAGAAGATGTTGATTTCACCATTGAGTTGGTCAAGAGCAAAATCGCAAAATTAAGAGATTTGTCACCGTTATGGGAAATGTATAAAGATGGCATTGATTTGAATACGATCCAATGGGCGGCACATTAATTTTTATTGATCAATCAATAGTATTTAAAAGATAACTGAGAAAGTAACTGAGGAAATAAAATGGCATACAGTGAAAAAGTAATTGAGCATTATGAAAATCCACGCAACGTTGGCTCATTTGAAAAAGGTGATGATCACGTTGGTACCGGTATGGTTGGTGCGCCAGCTTGCGGTGACGTGATGAAATTACAAATCCGCGTGAATGATCAAGGCATCATTGAAGATGCTAAGTTTAAGACTTATGGTTGTGGTTCAGCGATCGCCTCATCTTCTTTAGTAACAGAGTGGGTCAAAGGTAAGACTTTGGATCAAGCGCTTGAAATTAAAAACGCTGCGATTGCTGAAGAATTGGCATTGCCACCAGTAAAAATTCACTGCTCTATCTTGGCTGAAGATGCCATCAAAGCAGCAGTGGCTGACTACAAAGAAAAGCACGCTAAATAATCATGGCCATCACTCTGACAGAGAAAGCAGCTAAGCACATCACGCGTTACATCGAGCGTCGTGGCAAAGGCGTTGGCTTGCGTCTTGGGGTTAGAACAACTGGTTGTTCGGGGCTCGCTTATCAATTGGAATACGTTGATGAAATCTTGCCTGAGGACACCATGTTTGAGTCCTTGGGAGTCAAGGTTTATGTCGACCCTAAGAGTTTGGCTTATTTGGATGGCACCGAACTTGATTATGTGCGCGAAGGTCTGAATGAAGGATTTAAGTTCCAAAATCCTAATGTAAAAGATGAGTGTGGTTGTGGCGAATCTTTCAGGATTTGATGATTACTTTGCCTTATTTCAGCTAAAGCCACAATTTAAGATTGATAGGCAGGCTTTGGAGTCTGCTTATTTGACTGTGCAACAGAAAGTTCATCCTGATATGCATGCTCAGGCCAGTGATTCTGATAAGCGTGTCTCCATGCAGTTATCAGCTTTGGCTAATTCAGCCTACCGAACACTCATGAACCCGATTCAAAGGGGGTTATACATGTGTGCAAGGAATGGCGTAGATCCTCAGTTAGAAACTAATACGGCGATGCCTGCTCAATTTTTGATGCAGCAGATCGAATGGCGGGAGACTTTGGATGATGTCAGAGATCAACCTTCTGAATTAGATCAGTTGTACAAAGAAGTAGAGCAAACAAGAGCGAATTTATTGAAAGAAGTTGAGCTTGCGATTGATGAAGCCAGTGATTTTGAATTGGCAGCAAAGCAATTACGAGCTTTATTGTTCATTGATAAATTCAGTGTAGAACTTGAAGACGCAATATCAGCATAAAAAATAATTAATAACAAATAAAAATATGGCCTTATTACAAATTGCCGAACCTGGTCAATCACTTGCTCCTCATCAGCGTCGCATTGCTGTTGGTATAGATTTAGGCACAACCAATTCATTGGTTGCTGCTATGAAAAATGCTTTGCCTGAAGTCTTAGGTGATGAGCAAGGAAGAAAGTTATTGCCGTCAGTGATTCGTTACCTGCCAGGTGGCACAACCCAGGCGGGATACCAAGCGTTACAAAATGCCAATGGCGACCCAAAAAACACCATCATTTCTGTGAAGCGTTTCATGGGGAGGGGTCTTAATGATATCCAGCATGCTCAAACAATGCCCTATGAATTTGTCGATGCTCCTGGCATGCTCAAAATTAAAACAGTTTCTGGTGAAAAGAGTCCCGTTGAAGTTTCTGCAGAAATTTTAGCCAGACTACGTCAGCGTGCAGAAGACTCTTTCGATGATGAGATCGTTGGGGCAGTGATCACGGTACCTGCTTACTTTGATGACGCGCAACGACAAGCCACTAAAGACGCCGCTAAATTAGCTGGCATTGAGGTTTTGCGGCTTTTAAACGAGCCAACTGCTGCAGCCATAGCATATGGCTTGGATAATGCTTCCGAAGGCTTGTACGCTGTATATGACTTGGGTGGCGGCACATTTGATATTTCTATTTTGCGTTTAAGCAAAGGTGTTTTTGAGGTTCTATCTACCGGCGGAGACTCTGCTTTGGGTGGTGATGACTTCGATCATCGTTTGTATTGCTGGGTTTTAGAGCAGGCAAAGTTACAGTTGTTGTCTGATAAAGACACTCGTTTATTACTCACTGCATCGAAAGAAGTTAAAGAGCAGCTCAGTAAAAATCCTTTGGCTCGGGTGCATGCAACGTTGAGTGATGGCACAGTGATCAACGTTGGTATCAGTCAAGCTCAGTTCTTTGAGTTGACGCAGCATTTAGTGAACAAAACTTTACTAGCGGCCAAAAAAGCTCTGAGAGATGCTGGTTTGACTGCAGAAGAAATCAAGGGCGTGGTCATGGTTGGTGGTGCTACTCGCATGCCTCATGTACAAAGAGCTGTTGGTGAATTATTCGGTCAGACACCATTAACAAATTTAGACCCGGATCAAGTGGTAGCAATGGGTGCTGCCATGCAAGCAGATTTGTTGGCAGGCAATCAGCAAAAGGGTGATGAGTGGTTGCTGTTGGATGTGATTCCACTTTCCTTAGGTGTTGAAACCATGGGTGGTTTGGTTGAAAAAATCATTCCACGCAATACTCCGATTCCAGTTGCAAGAGCTCAGGATTTCACAACCTTCAGAGATGGTCAGACAGCATTGGCTGTCCACGTTTTACAGGGTGAGCGCGAGGTCGTTGATCATTGCCGGTCACTGGCAAAGTTTGAGCTCAGGGATATTCCACCGATGGCCGCAGGTGCTGCCAGAATTCGGGTGACTTATCAGGTGGATGCGGATGGTTTGTTATCCGTTACAGCCAGAGAGCAACATTCAGGTGTTGAAGCAAATATCAATGTAAAGCCTTCTTATGGCCTGTCTGATGTGGATATCACCACCATGCTTCAAGATGGCTTTAGTCACGCCGCTGATGATGTTCAAGATAGAGCGTTGAGAGAAGAGTTAGTGGATGCAAAGCGTTTGATTGAAGCCGTGGATGCTGCTTTGGCCGAAGATCAACAATTGCTAGACCAAGATGAGCTGGATGTTATCAATCGTAAGTTGACAGCGCTTAAGGACTTGATTGAGTCAGCAAAGGATGCCCAGGTATTGAGGCGTTCAGTTGAGTCATTGTCAAAAGCAACTGATGATTTTGCTGCTCGCAGAATGAATGAAAGTATCAAAAAAGCTTTGTCTGGTAAAAAGATAGAAGAAATTTAATAGGAATTAAAAATGCCACAAATTGTTGTTCTTCCTCATGCTGATTATTGTCCTGAAGGGGCAGTATTAGAAGCTTCTGCAGGCTCCACTATTTGTGAAGCATTATTAGAAAATGATATTGAAATCGAGCATGCATGTGAGATGTCATGTGCTTGTACAACTTGTCATGTGATTGTGCGTGAAGGCATGGCCAGCTTGAACCCATCTGATGAGGCCGAAGATGATTTGCTTGATCGCGCCTGGGGCCTGTGTCCACAATCACGTTTATCTTGCCAAGCAGTGGTCGCTCAGCAAAATTTGGTCATTGAGATACCTAAGTATTCAATCAATCATGCCAAGGAAAATCATTGATCTTTGGTGTGTGAAAATGAAGTAATTGAAATGGCAGATATTAAAAAGGGACCCTAGGGTCCCTTTTTAATGTCGCTACTTCCATTGAAGATTTTTCTACTAAATATTTTTAATCTTCTTTTCTTAAGTGCGGGAAAAGAATCACGTCTCTGATATTTGGTGAGTCAGTGATCAACATCATCAAGCGATCGATACCAATGCCACAGCCACCAGTTGGAGGCATACCGTACTCTAAGGCGCGAATGAAGTCTGCATCAAAGTACATCGCTTCTTCGTCACCAGCTTCTTTTTGAGCAACTTGAGCTTGAAAGCGTGCAGCTTGATCTTCTGCATCATTTAACTCAGAGAAGCCGTTGGCAATCTCACGGCCTGTGATGAATAGCTCAAAGCGCTCGGTGATGCCTGGTCTTGTGTCAGATTCTCTTGCCAATGGGCTGACTTCAATAGGGTAGTCAATAATGTACGTTGGTTCCCATAGATGTTCTTCAGCCGTTGCTTCAAACAAAGCTAATTGAAGGGCTCCAAGACCAGCATTTTTAAGAGTTGGTCCATTGATGTCTTCGCCAGACTTTTTAAGTTCTTGACGAACAAATTCTTTATCTTCCAATTGAGCCGCGGTGTACTGTTTTTTCGATAAAGGAGCGTACTTAAGAATTGCCTCAGCAATGGTTAAGCGCTGGAATGGCTTTGATAAATCCAAGGCTTTACCTTGGTAAGTCAAATTCGCAGTGCCCTGTGCATCGATAGCTGCTGCTCTGATGAGTTCTTCTGTGAAGGTCATGAGCCATTTGTAATCAGTGTAGGCTGCATAAAACTCCATCATGGTGAATTCTGGATTGTGTCTTGGGCTGACACCCTCGTTGCGGAAGTTTCTGTTAACTTCAAAGACTCTTTCGAAACCACCAACCACCAAGCGCTTCAAATAAAGCTCTGGAGCTATCCGCAGATACATTTCCATGTCTAAGGCATTGTGATGGGTGATGAAAGGTTTTGCTGCAGCACCACCTGGAATTGGGTGAAGCATCGGCGTTTCAACTTCCATGAATCCCGCGTCTTGCATGTGATGACGTATTGAAGACATTGCTTTGCTGCGTGCCAAGAAGGTTTGACGTGTTTCTGGAGAAACAATCAAATCAACATAGCGTTGACGGTATTTCATCTCTTGATCTGAAAGACCGTGGAATTTATCAGGAAGAGGGCGCAATGATTTTGATAAAAGACGTAAATCTTTTACTAGGATCGATAGTTCGCCTTTGTTGGTTTTAAACACCACACCTTCAGCAGCGATGAAGTCACCCATGTCCCAATGTTTAAAGGCATTGTGAGCATCAACTCCTGCATCAGCATCATTGATGTAAAACTGAATTTGACCCGTACGATCTTGGACAGTCGCAAAGCTGGCTTTCCCCATCACGCGCTTGAGCATCATTCGACCAGCTACTTTGACCGTGATATTTTTTTCAGCCAGTTGCTCTTTGCTGATTTCACCATAGTGCTCATGTAAGTCGGCAGCATGATGTGTAGGGACAAAATCATTGGGGAATGCCACACCATTTTTGCGTAATTGAGCTAATTTTTCGCGACGTTCTGCAATGATGTGATTTTCATCGACGATGGGCGTTTGTTCTTCTTGACTCATGATATTTTCGCTAACAATTGAATGGTGATTAAGTAATAGTGATGGTTAAACGCCTTGCTTTAAGCTGGCTTCAATGAATGGATCTAAGTCGCCGTCTAAAACTTTTTGCGTATTCGATATTTCTACGTTGGTTCGAAGATCTTTGATGCGGCTTTGATCTAGAACATACGATCTGATCTGATGACCCCAGCCCACATCGCTCTTTGTGGCCTCTAGTTTGTCTTGTTCTGCTTGGCGTTTACGTAACTCATGTTCGTAAAGGCGAGACTTCAACATAGACATAGCTTCTGCACGGTTTTTATGTTGGCTTCGATCGTTTTGACACTGCACCACAATGCCGGTTGGTACGTGAGTCAAGCGAACCGCTGAGTCTGTTTTGTTGATGTGCTGTCCACCAGCGCCAGAGGCACGGTAGGTATCCGTACGAATATCCGCTGGATTGATGTCAATCTCAATTGAGTCATCAACCTCTGGGTAAACGAACACACTCGTGAATGAAGTATGACGTCCATTGGCTGAGTCAAAAGGTGATTTGCGCACCAGGCGATGTACACCAGTCTCTGTTCTTAAATGACCGTATGCGTATTCACCATCAATTTTGATTGTGGCGCTTTTAATGCCAGCCACATCGCCGTCGGAAACTTCCAGTACTTCAGCTTTAAAGCCTTTGCGCTCACAGTAACGAAGGTATTGGCGTAACAACATGCTGGCCCAGTCGCAAGCCTCAGTTCCACCAGCGCCAGATTGAATATCAATGAAGCATGAGCTGGGATCCATTGGATTGCTGAACATGCGTCGGAATTCAAGGCCCTCGACTTGTTGGCGCATGCCATCGGTATCGGTTTGAATCGAGAGAATTGTTTCGAAGTCACCTTCCTCTTTGGCCATTTCAAATAGTTCTTGGCTTGAGGTGATGTTGTCCGTCAGAAAATTAATAGTGCCTACGACACCATCTAAAAGCTTTTTTTCTTTACCCAGGGCTTGGGCCTGCTTAGGATCATCCCAAATTTTGGGATCTTCAAGGGTTTGATTAACTTCGACTAAACGTTCTGCTTTGTTGTCGACGTCAAAGATACCTCCGAAGCTCAATCGTACGAGTACGCAGGTCTTCGAGGGTGTTACTGATGAGATTTAATTGTTCGGCTTCCATGGTCGGCAATTATAAAGGGTCATCGAGAGCTTCTATGTGTAATTGAGCTCTGGCAACCCCCTGATAATGGTCTGTAACGACTCGATAAGCCAATCTGGCTGGGTTTGGTAGGGTTGCATTTCTGGAAAACCAAATGCCGTTGAAGGCTTTTGGATGACTTGAACCATTGGAATTAATGGCTTTTAACTGAACTCTGAGGTGTTTTTCTTGAATCAAGGTTTGAGTTAGCACTTCAAACTCACCTACAAATACTGGGGCAGGGAATCCTTGACCCCAAACTTCATTGGCAAGCATGGTGCCAAGTTCTGGGTCAATGAATTCTGGATCTAGTCTGCCATCGTGAGCCAGTTGTCGTTGGAGTACTTCTGGGGTCATCAAGCTTTGAGCCACTTCTTCAAAGCAAGCTTTGAATTCCTCAAATGAATCTTCTTCAATCGTCAATCCCGCAGCCATGGCATGACCGCCAAACTTCAAAATAAGATCTGGATGCTTTTTAGAAACCAAATCCAAGGCATCTCTTAAATGAAATCCTTGTATGGATCTGCCTGAGCCTTTGAGAACGGCTTGTCCAGATTCTTCACCTGGAGCAAAAATCAGGGTGGGGCGGTGGAATTTTTCTTTTAATCTTGATGCAACGATGCCGATCACGCCTTGATGCCATGTTTCATTGGCCATGCACAAGGTGGCCTGGTCACCAACTTGGATATCTATTAAGCTGGCCAATGCAGTTTCTTGCATACCCGCTTCAATGGTTCGGCGTTCGCGATTCATGCGATCAAGTTCGTGAGCCAATCTCAATGCATCCTCTGGTGAATCTGAAATCAAACATTGGATACCCAATGACATGTCAGCCAATCGGCCGGCAGCATTCAGGCGAGGACCCAAGGTGAATCCAAGGTCAAATGAGCTCGCACGATTGGGATCTTTTCCGGCAGCGATGTAAAGAGCCCGAATACCCGCTTGCATTTGCCCACTTTTAATTCTCTTGATGCCGTTTGAAACCAAAATACGATTATTTCTATCTAGAGAGGCAACATCTGCAACAGTGCCAAGCGCCACTAAATCTAAGAGGTTTTCTAGGCGTGGTTGAGTTTCTGCAGTGAAAGCGCCTCGAGCACGAAACTCGGCGCGCAGTGCAATCAACAGATAAAACATCACGCCAACACCGGCCAGTGCTTTGCTTGGGAAAGTGCAATCAGGTTGATTGGGATTCACAATCCAGGCAGCTTTCGGGAGTTGATCTGCCGGTAAGTGGTGATCTGTGACCAATACTTCAATGCCCAATTGCTGGGCTCTTTCAACGCCAGCAACGCTGGCGATGCCATTATCAACGGTGATTAAAATATCTGGTTTATCAGGAAGACCGGAAACCAAATCGACGACCTCTGGTGTCAAGCCATACCCCAAGGTGAAACGATTAGGAACAAAGTAATCAATATTGATGTTCCAGGGTGCGCCCAAAGCTCTTAAACCTTTGAGGCCGACAGCGCAGGCAGTGGCGCCATCGCAATCATAGTCAGCAACAATCAGTAATTTTTTACCTGCTTCTATTGCATCAGCCAAGTATTTCGCGGCTGACTCGCAATTTTTAAGTTGTGCAGGTGGGATCAGGTTCTTGAGTTCGAGTAAAAGTTCTTCTGGTTTTTCAACACCTCGAGCAGCAAACAATTTTGCCAATACTGGGTGAGTGCCACTTTGCTCAAGCCAAACGGCACTTTTTTCTGAAAATTGGCGCTCTTTGAATTGAATGGTCATGAGCGAAGCATATCCTGAAGTGAGCCTACAACTGGTTTTTTCCAAAGGGCAAAACCTTTTTTAGGCAGCTGTTCAATGGTGATCGTTCGAGATCTTTCTTGGCCTTCTGGAAAATCAATCAATTCAATTGCTTTAATCTCATGATTGATCAATGCTTCATTCGCCTTTTGCCAAACAGTGTTCAACTCTGGGTCAGAGGTTGATAGCAATGAGATCGTGCCATCTAAATTCAATTCATTCAGCGAAGTGGCGTGAGGTTTGTTCAGGTGAGATGCGAGCAAGTTCAGGCATCCATCTGAACTGTGCCAGTGCTTGGCGTCTAAGAGCCTCTCGTTGGGTTTGATGTCATTCAGCGTGCCATTGCCGCTGATCCACACAGAGTTGATGCTGAGCATGCCTTCAGCTTGTCTTGCTTCATTGACTGGGTGATTGAACCAAATCATCTGAATCTCGTTTTGCCATTTGCGCCATTGTCGAGCCACACCTTCTTGGCTTGTATCAGATGGCATCCAATGATCAATGTTACGACTTTCTGCTTGAGCTGTGCTAACGGTTGATAAGGTTTGAAGTGCTGAAGATTCAATGAACCATTTATGAGGCTTGCTCCGATGAGTGATATCACTCATTTCCGCAAAAATATCTTTCACTGATTCAAATAGGGCATCAGCTTCCGATGCTTGAATGTCTAAAATTGCAGTGCTCGTTAAAACCAAGTGGTCTCTGGCTGCATGGATGTGTACCGGCTCAATTTTTGCCACACAAGTATTTGGCTTAACAGTAACACCATGCGATTGGAGTTCCAATGGGGCGCTGGCATTCTGGCTGCCCAGTAAAAACTTTTCATAGGGCAGGCCACGGTCAAAAGATTCTTGATCATGGCTGTCGGCAATAACGAGGGTGTATTTCATAACCTTGATTTTAGGGGGCATTTAGACCTTCTGTCCAAGAGCAAGCTAAACTCTTTCATATGAATATTTGGCCGATTGAACTCGAAATCGCATGGCGCTATACCAATGCCAGGAGAAAAGGCGGGAAAAACAAGGAAACAGGGTCTAAAGACGGGTTTTTGTCATTTATATCATCTGTATCAATGT
>Ga0209550_10001483_pt1 | contig 22438 bp, 18 predicted proteins | sample LauGreSuBDMM15SN_2_FD_187567 | JGI IMG/M metagenome (GOLD analysis project Ga0209550, IMG submission 187567) | Freshwater lake microbial communities from Lake Michigan, USA - Su13.BD.MM15.SN (SPAdes) (version 5) | ecosystem: Environmental > Aquatic > Freshwater > Lake | place: Lake Michigan... | reverse complement strand
TCAGTTGTATTCGCCGGGCAGGTCGTTTTTGCGCACCGTGACCCGGCCGACCCGCTTGCCGGAGAGGCGCAGCAGTTCATCGCCGGAAAAGCTGTAGCCCAGGCCGGCGCCGATCTGGGCGACGTCGTCGGCCGTGGCGGCAGAACTAATCGCCTGGCGCAGGGCCGGATCGTCCTGGACGACCGCCAGGAAGGCCTTGAGCTGGTCGAGGGCCATGGCGGACGCACGCGGACGCCCCAGCATCGGACAAGACAATCCAGGTACGGTCACGCCATGGTTGCCCAAGCCCCCGTGCTGCTGCGTCGATTCCTGGTATTGGTCCTGCTGCCGTTGCTGCTGCTGCTCGCTCCAGCCGGCGTCCAGGCCTCCCTATTGCACCTAGAGGGTCCGGTGCCCGTTGACCTGGGCGTGCAGGCCGGCTCCCTGGCCCCCTGTGCCTCGAGTGCCCATTGCGCCCGCGCCAGCTGGCCCGTGGCCGATCCGGCTGGCGCCCTGGCCTCCTTGGGCCATCTGCTCGGGGAGCAGGAAGGACTGGCAATCCAGGAGCAAACCGCCAGTTACATCCACGCCACGGCCACCAGCCGCCTGTTCGGCTTTGTGGATGATCTCGAGCTCTACGCCGACCAGGCCGGCGGCCGCCTCCAGGCCCGCTCGATCTCGCGCCTCGGTGACTCCGACCTGGGCGTAAACAGCCGGCGCCTCGACCAGCTCGGGGCGTCCCTGGGCCATGGCTAATCCCACCAGCCCCGCAGGGGCCAACCCCCAGGAGCCCACACCAGGCCGGGTGCGGATCCTGCACAGCGCCGACTGGCAGATCGGCAAGCCCTACAACTTTGTGGGCGATTCACAGAAACGTTTCCGTCTGCAGGAAGAACGGCTGCGGGCCCTCGGCCGCATCGGGGCGGCCGCCCGTCAGCAGGGGGCCAGCCTGGTCGTGGTGGCAGGCGATTTATTCGACTCCACCACCGTGGCGATCAGCACCGCCCTGGAGGTGCTCGAAGCGATCGGCGCCATGGCCTTGCCAGTGCTCGTGATCCCCGGCAACCACGACCACGGCGCCCCCGGCGGCATTTGGGATAGCCCCGACTGGCAACGCCACCAGCCGGAACGGGCCCCGAATCTGCAGCTGTTGCTCGAACGCCAGCCCCTGGAGCTGGCGCAGCTGGTGGTGTTGCCCTGTCCCCTGCTTCGTAAGCAGGACACCAGCGATCCCACCGGCTGGATCCGGGGCCTCGATTGGGCGAGCCTGCCCGCAGGCAAGCCCCGGCTGGTGATCGCCCACGGCAGCATCCAGGGCTTTTCCGGGCGGGACTACGGCGCCGAAGCGAACTGGGGGTCCGCCCCAGATCCCGCCGGACCAGGCGCCATGAACCACATCGACCTGGCCCAGCTACCCCTGGGGGAACTCGATTACATCGCCCTGGGCGACTGGCACAACCTCAAACAGGTGTCGAGCAAGGCCTGGTACAGCGGCACCCCAGAACCCGATCGCCACGACCAAGGCGAGGCCAACCAACGGGGCCAGGTGCTGCGGGTCGACCTCGGTCGGGGCCAGGAGCCCCAGGTGGAGGTGCTGCCCACGGGGCGCCTCAGCTGGCACAACCTGGCCATGCACCTGGGCACCGACGCCGACCTGGAGCAGCTGGAGGCGCGGATCCAGGAGCGCACCGGGGGCCGGGTCAGCCAAGATCTGCTGCGCCTGGAGCTCAGCGGCAGCCTCAGCCTGGCGGCCCATCGCCGCTACAGCTCCCTGCTGGCCGATCTAGAGCACCAACTGCTCGACCTGCGGCTTAAGGGCGGTTGCGACCAGGCCCCCCAAGCCGGCGAACTGGCCGCCCTCACCGAGCGCCCCGAAGACCCCCTGATCGCCCGCGTGGCCATGGAGCTCCAGGCCCGACTGGCCCGCCAGGAGGGGGTCGATGCTGGGGCTGCCGCCGTCAGCCGCGCCGCCCTCTGCGAACTGTTCCGCCTGGCCACCAGCCCCTGAGGGGGCCCGACCGAACCAGGGCCTCCAGCCCCCGATCCAGCCCCGCAACAGCCACCCCGCCCCATCCCGGCTCCAGCCTCCCGGGCGATCCTTTCCTCCATGCGCCTGCTCTCCTGCCGCCTGCAGAACATCCGGGTCCATGGCGACCTGGCCCTGGAGTTTGGCCCGGGTCTGACCCTGATCGGTGGTCCCAATGAGACGGGTAAAAGCACCCTGGTGGAGGCCCTGCACCGCTGTCTGTTCCTGCGGGCCACGGCCACGGGCGCGCCCGTGGAGGCCCTGCAATCACGCCTGCATCTGGGCCAGCCCCAGGTGGAGCTGACCTTTGCCGCCCGCGGCGAGGCCTGGACCCTGGTGAAGCGCTTCAGTGGCAGCTCCGGGAAAGTGCTGTTGCGCTCCGGCAGTGGGCACCAGTGGCAGGGGCCCGAGGCGGAGGAGCAGCTGGCGGAATTGCTGGGGGTGAAGGAAACCCTGGGCAGCCGCCAGGCGGGCAGCCTGCTGCGGGGACGCTGGGCCCATCTATGGGTAATGCAGGGTCGCTCCGGCGACGACCTGCTGGCCCAGGGCGGTGCCCACTACGACCTGGAGGCCCTGGTGGCCCAGCTGGAGCGCGGCGGCGGTAGCGCCATGCAATCGCCCAAGGACCAACAGCTCGCCAGCCGCCTCGACGCCCTGCTGGCGGAAACCTTCACCACCAGCCGCGGCAACCTGCGCCGCCAGTCGCCGCTATGGAGCGCCCAACAGGCGCTTGAGGCGGCCGAGGCGGCCGTTCAGCACGCCCAGGATCAGCTGGCCGACTATGGGGCGGCTAGCGAGGAGCTGGGCCGCAGCACCGCCAGCCTGCAGGAGCTGCAGCACCTGCGCCTGCCGGAGCTGCGCCAGCGACAACAGCGCCTCCAGGCGGCGGCCACGGAACGGACCCGGCTCGAGGCGGCCCTGGCCCTGGCGAAGCAGCAACTCGAACCCCTGCAGATGCGCCAGCAAGCCCTGGCTAGTGACCTGGGCGCCTGGCGCCAGCTGGGGGCCAGCCTCACGCGCCTAGGCCAGCAGGCCCTGGAGCTGGAAACCGCCCGGGAGCAGGCCAAAGGCGAGCTGGCCCAGCTGGAGCAGCAGGGGTCCGCGCAGGAGCAGCAGCGCGCCAGCCTCGAGGCCCAACGCCAAACGATCACCGAACGGGGCCAATGGCTGCAACGGCTGGTGGAAGAGGCCCGGCTCCAGGCAGACCTGGCCCGGCTCAACGCCAGCCTGGCCCAACGGGAGCGCCAGGGGCAGATCCGTTCCCAGTTGCAGGCCGAACTGGCGGCCCTGCCACCGATCGATCAGGCCGCCCTGGCGGCACTCAGGGGCCTGGAACAAGCCCGGCGCGATGCGGGCACCCGCCTGGGCGCCATGGCCGCCGGGGTGGAGCTGCTGCGGGCCGACCAACCCGTGACGCTGGCGGGCCAGCCCCTGGAGCCGGGCATGGACCTGCGCCTTAGCGAAGCCAGGGAGCTGCAGGTGGGCAGCGGCGTGGTGCTGCGCATCAGTCCCGGCGGTGGCCAGGCCCTAGCCGAGGCCCGCCAGCAACGCCAGCAAAGCGACACGGCCCTGGCGGCTGCGCTCGCGTCCTTCGGGGCCACCAACGTGAAGGAGGCCGAAGGCCTGGCCCAGCAGCGCCTGGTCCGAGAGCAGCAACTGGGCGCCCTGGCAAGCGCCGATGCCGGGGCCCTGGTAGTGGAGCCGACTGGGTCCCAGCTGGCCGGCCAGAGGCAAGCCATCCTCAGCCGCCTGGAGGAGCTGCAGCGGGAGCTGGCCCCCTTGGAGCCGCAGCGCCTAGCCCAGCTTGAGAGCGGCGAACTTCCGGCCGAGCTGGAGGCCCTCGAGCAGCGGCATCGTCAACTGCAGCAGAGCTATGCCGCCACCAGCGGCCCCCTGCGCCAGGTCCAGGCTGCCCTCGCGGAGTTGGCCCAAGGGCGCGAGGCGGCCCGCCAGCGCCAGGCGGCCAGCGGCGAAGCCCTGGCCAGCCTGAAGGGCGAGCGCAGTCACAACCAGGCCCGGGCCGAAGAGTTGGGCCAGCGTCACGCCAGCGAGCTCGCCCTGGCCACTGCCCTGCACCAAGTGGAGGCCCAGGTGGCGAACGCCGCCAGCCAGGTGGGCGCCCTGGGGACGGAGCTCGCTGCCGTCAGCGGCGGCGCTGGGACCAGCCAGCTTCCCCAGTTGGAGGCCCAGATCCAGCAGGCCGAAGCCGAGGTGTTCCACCTCATAGCCAGCCAAGCCGCCGCCAGGCAACGCTGCCAAAGCCTGGGCGCCAGCGATCCCCATGGGGCCCTGGAGCAGGCCCAGGCCACCCTGGAGCAGGCCCAGCGCCATCACGGCTCCCTGCAGCGGCTCTGCGATGGCCAGCTCCTATTGCGCGACCTGTTCAAGGCGGCCCAAGCCGACCTCTCCAGCCGCTACAGCGAACCCCTGGCCCGCTCACTCAACCGCTATCTCGAGCCCCTGCTGCCGGCGGGGGCCAGCTGCCAGTTGCACTACGAGAGCGACGCGGGCTTCTCCGGCCTGCAACTGCAGCGGGGCCAGGAGCGCTTCAGTTTTGGCGAGCTCAGTGGCGGCATGCGCGAACAGCTCGGCACCGCCCTGCGCCTCTCGATGGCCGACGTGCTCAAGGCCGGCCATGACGACTGCCTGCCCCTGGTTTTTGATGACGCCTTCACCAATGCCGATCCCGTGCGGCTGGCCCGACTCCAGCAGATGCTGGCCCTGGCCGGGGCCCGGGGGCTGCAGGTGATCGTGCTCACCTGTGATCCCCAGGCCTACACGGGCCTCGATGGCACCACGTTGAACCTGGCGCCCTTAGCCCTTTGATCTCGCCATCCGGCTGAAAGGTCAAACCAGCACCGGTAGCTGGGCCGGCTCCTGGGGTTGGAAGTGGAGGCGACCCTCCAGGACCGACACGGCCACAACCGTGCCGGCGAGGAATTGGCCCGCCAGGATCGCCTTGGCGATTGGCGTTTCCAACTGCCGCTGGATGGCCCGCTTCAGGGGTCGGGCGCCATACACCGGGTCGTAGCCGGCCTGGGCCAGCCAATCGAGGGCCTCTTCGCTGAGCACCAGGCCAAGTTTGCGCTCCTCCAGCCGTTGGCGCAACCGCGCCACCTGCAGGACCACGATCTGGCGCAATTCGTCGCTGCGGAGGCTGTGGAAGATGATCGATTCATCGAGGCGATTGAGAAATTCCGGGCGGAAGTGGGCGCGCAAGGCCCCATTCACCCGCTCCTCCATCTCGCCATGGCGGGCCGGGTCCCCCGCCAGATCGAGAATCGACTGGCTGCCGATATTGCTGGTGAGGATCAGCACCGTGTTGGTGAAATCCACCCTGCGACCCTGGCCATCGGTAAGACGGCCATCATCGAGGACCTGCAGCATCACATTGAATACATCGGGATGGGCCTTTTCGACCTCGTCAAACAGGATCACCGCATAGGGCCGACGCCGCACCGCCTCGGTGAGCTGGCCGCCTTCCTCGTAGCCCACGTAGCCCGGTGGCGCTCCGATTAAGCGGGATACGGTGTGCTTCTCCATGTATTCGCTCATGTCGATGCGCACCATCGCCTCCTGGCTGTCGAACAGCTGGGCGGCCAGGGCCTTGGAGAGCTCGGTTTTACCGACGCCAGTGGGGCCCAGGAACAGGAAACTGGCGATCGGCCGATTCGGATCGGAGAGGCCCGCGCGGGAACGCTGAATCGCATCGGCCACGGCGGTGACGGCCTGCTCCTGGCCAATCACCCGTTGGTGCAATTCGGCTTCGAGATGCAGCAACTTTTCCATCTCCGACTGCACCAACCTGCTCACCGGAATGCCGGTCCACTTGGCAATCACCTCGGCGATGTCCTCTTCTGTGACCTCCTCGCGCAGCAGGTTCTTATCGCCATGGCTTGCACTCAATTCGATCTCCTTAGCCGCAAGTTTGCGGCCTAAATCGGCCAGGGTTCCGTATTCCAGTTGGGCGGCCCGGTTGAGGTCATAGCTGCGCTTGGCTTGCTCCACCTGCAGGGTCACCTGCTCGATCTCCTCCTTGATGGCGCCCAGCTCATCAATCGAACCCTTTTCCTTCTGCCACTGGGCATTAAGACCACTTTGCTGCTCTGATAACTCGGCCAGCTCACGCTCTAGCTTCTCAAGCCGTTCGCGGCTGGCCGGATCGGATTCCCGGGCCAGCGACAATTTTTCCATCTCCAGTTGCAGGATGCGGCGATCGAGTTCATCGATCTCCTCGGGCTTGGAGGTGATCTCCATCTTGAGCCGGGCCGCCGATTCATCCATCAGGTCGATCGCCTTATCGGGCAGGAAACGATCGGCGATGTAGCGGCTGCTGAGCACGGCCGCCGCCACCAGGGCGTTATCGGCGATGCGCACGCCGTGGTGCACTTCGTAGCGCTCCTTGAGGCCCCGCAGGATCGAGATGGTGTCTTCCACCGTGGGTTGGTCGACAAACACCTGCTGGAAACGGCGCTCTAGGGCCGGATCCTTTTCGATGTGCTGGCGGTGTTCATCGAGGGTGGTGGCGCCAATGCAGCGCAGCTCGCCGCGGGCCAGCATCGGTTTGAGCAGGTTGCTGGCATCCATGGCGCCGCCGCTGGCGCCGGCCCCCACCACGGTGTGGATCTCATCGATAAAGAGCACAATCTGGCCCTGGCTGGAGGTGACCTCCTTGAGCACCGCCTTGAGCCGCTCTTCGAATTCACCCCGGTATTTGGCCCCGGCAATCAGGGCGCCCATATCCAAGGCAATCAGCTGGCGGTTTTGCAGGGCCGTGGGCACGTCGCCATTGACAATCCGTTGGGCCAGGCCCTCCACGATCGCCGTTTTGCCGACGCCCGGCTCGCCAATCAGGACCGGGTTGTTCTTGGTGCGGCGAGAGAGGATCTGGATCGTGCGGCGAATTTCCTCATCGCGGCCAATCACTGGATCGAGCTTGCCCTCGCGGGCGGCAGCCGTGAGATCGCGGCCATATTTTTCCAACGACTCGTAGGTGCCTTCTGGATTTTGATCGGTCACCTTCTGACTACCACGCACCGCCTCAATCGCCGCCTTCAGGGTTTTGGCATCGCCACCCGCCTGGCTGAGCAGCTGGCGACCACAGCGGCCATCGGCCGCCAGGGCCAGCAAGAGATGCTCGATGGCAATGAAGCTATCGCCGAACTCGCCCTTGAGGGTGTTCGCCCCATCGAGCAGGGCATTGAGGGCCTTACCCAGATACAGATTGTCCGGGGCAGCCGCCAGGCTTGGTTGGGCAGCAATGAAGGCCTCCAATGTCTGGGCCAGGCCGCTGCGATCCACCCCCGCCTTGTCCAACACCCGGCCCGCCAAGCCCTGCTGGTGGACCAGGGCGGCGAACAGGTGTTCGGTTTCGATCTGGGGTTGGTGTTTCTGCTGGGCGAGCTGCTGGGCGGCGACGATGGCGCCCCAGGCCTGTTCGGTGAACAGTTCAGCGGTGGGTTGCATGGCGGATCCTCCTTGGAGGGGCTTTGGACAGGACCGTATGGCGGGCGGCCTAGGCGGCAGGAGAGGAGCACCGAACCGGCCGGGACGGCCCACCCACCCCAGGTTGGGCTGACCGTCCCAGGTTGGCGCAGGAACCGTCCCTTAAGAACCACGCTGGCGCTAGGCACCGCGCCCCCTGCTGGCCACCATCACGTCGTTGCTGAATAACGCCGCCGCGGTGCAATCAGCCGTGATCGTGGTGCCCCAAACCAATGACCAGCTCAACGACGGCTCGGTGGAGGCGGTGGGCAACTTCGGCGTCAGTTTCAGCTACCTGGTCAATGGCCTATCCCTCTAGGGCGGTGCCAATTACCAGCAGGGGCCTAGAGCCCTTGCCACTGGGGGTTGGGGCAAAGCTTGAGTGGGCAGCCATCGGCCCGGTAGATCGCATCGGCAGCTGACAGGCAGCCAGCGGCATTTTTCGCCTTTACCTCCTCGGGCCTTAGGCGCTTGGGCTGTAGAAAAGACACCTGGCTGGGCACCACCAATGGGCAACTGCTGCCGTTGCGCGGCACGATGCCGTTGACCATCACCTGGGCCAGTCCCTGGCCGGCGGGTTCCGCCTGGGCCAGGGCCTGAGGAAGCACCAGACCAATAGAAAGGACCAAGGCCACAGGCTGAGCCAATAGGGCAGCCAGGGCCAGCAGGGTTGGAGCCTGCTGCCGCCGATCTTGCCGGGCCCTTGCCATGATGCTGAATCGATCGGGTTACCACTCTGCCTGAGCAGGGCTTGACTAACCCCGGCGCCCTGGGCCCGCGCCCTCTCTAGCCCTCCCCTTTCCAGAGGATCCACTGGTGCCTAGCCGCCAAGACACGCCAGAGCCGCAACCCACACCGGGGAGCGCCCCCCCCGACCCCCAGGGCCAGGAGCCTGCCGGCGCCCAGAACCATGAGCCGGCAGGCTCGGCGCTGATCGAGCAGCTAGCTAGAGAGTCCAGGCAATTCGATGGCACCGGCGCCGACCCGGAGCGCAATTGCTGGTTGGTGGTCCATCGCCACCACCATGGGGTGCTGCCCAGCGAATACGACATTCGCGAGATCCCAGAAGATCTCTACCTGGCGGTTTTAGCGGCCCGGCGCGCCAGCGAGCCCAGCTGAGCCATCCCCATGGCGTCCCCATGCCAAGCCAATAAAAAAGGACCCCCTAAGGGGTCCATCGTGCAAAGGCGAGCAAGCTTGCCTAGGTGAGATCAGGCCCAGCCTTTGATGGCCTGGGATTCGATGTAGGAGGCCACATCTTCGATGTCAGGGCCGCTGAGCTTGCCACCGAAGGCGGGCATGGCGTTTTTGCCATTAGTGACTTGGTACACAATCGCCGCCTCATGGCCAGCGCTGTAGTTGGCCAAGTAGGCCTCAAGGGCATCCTGCTTAAGGGTGCGTTCAGCGTTTACCACGTTGCCGCCACCCATGTGGCAAGCGGCGCAGTTGGCGGAGAAGATCTGGGCGCCGTGGGTTGCATCGGCGGCAAAGCTGGGAGCTGCACCCAGCACCAGCGCCAGGCAAAAAGCGATCAGAGATAGAAAACGGCGCATCGGAGCTCGTTCAACCTCTTGAAGTTAGGGCTGAAGGGGGCCGCTCTGCTGGGCTTGCCACTGGGATCGAAACACTTTGTCGGGGAAGGGGCCCCGGGGTGGATGGCTCTCGTAAGCCCGGCCCCTACAGCCGGCCCCGCTGGGCCAGGCCCGCCGCCTCAAAAACGGCCTCCAGACTGGGGGCCCCACTGACCAGGCCGAACCGTTCCGGTGGAGTAACCGGCTCATGCTGGAAATGGCGCTGGCGAATCGAAAAGCGATCCCAGGCGTTCACCTCAATGCGCAGCAGCTTGATCAGGCCCTCAATCAACCAGCCGGTTAGGTCAACGCCAAAGGGGGCCTGCCAGACGCCGCGCCAGCGGCAGAGGCGGCTGACCGTGCCATTGACCGTGACCACGGGCTGGCCCAGCACGAGGCGCCGAACCGCACCCTGCCCGGGCTCCGGGTTGGCCTGGTGGGGCTGGGTGGCCAGGTGGACGCAAACCCGGGCGATGTCGCCGGCATGGATGAAGTGGAAGCTGGCGTCCGTCCGTAGCCAGCTGGCCAGCCACAGCCAGCGGGTTGCCTCGGCCAGGCCGGTGGTGAGGTAACTCGTGGGGAAGGGGCCGCCGCCATCAACCCGACCACCAAACACCAGGGTGGGGAACACGGCCACGATCCGCTCCGCCAGGGGATGGTGCTCGAGCTGCTCCAGGCAAATGGCCTTGGTTTGGATGTATTCGGTGCCGAACTCCATCGCCTCGGGGAGGGTTTGCAGCTGGCGGTTGAGGATGCTGGCCGTGGAGAAGTAGATCACCTGCTGCAGCCTGCCCGGATCGGCGGCAGCCAGCAGGGCCTTCACCGCCACCACGTTCACCTGCATCGCCCGCTCCGGGTCGCCCCAGGCGGTGGCGGTGTGGATGATGCGATCGGCGCTGGCAATCAGCTCGCGATGGGGCTCGCCATCGCGCAGGTCGCCCACCAGCAGGGTGATACGGGGATGGACCGCTGGCACGGCGGTGAGCTTGGCCGGATCGCGCAGCCAGAGCAGCAGCTCGGCGTCGGTTTCGCGAAAAAGCTGCTCAGCGATGTGCTGGCCGACGCAGCCACTGGCGCCGGTGATCAGGATCCGCTGGCTCAAACGTCAGCTCCGATCAACTCATTCACCGCTTTGCCGGTCTCAAAGAAGACACGGGCGTTGTCCTCCGGGGTGCCGGGCAGGATGCCGTGGCCCAGGTTGAGGATGTGCTTGCGGCCCTTGGCCTTGCGCACGCAATCGATAATCCGCTCGCGGATCGCTTCTGGGGTGCCAAACAGCAGGCCGGGATCGACGTTGCCCTGCACGCCGATGTGCTCGGGCAGGCGGGCCAGGCCCTCGGCCATGTCCACTGTCCAATCCAAGGAGATGATGTCCACACCGGTGCGGGCCATGCGCTCCAGCACCCCGGCGCTGCCGGAGATGTAAAGAATCAAAGGGGTGTCTGGGTGGGTGGCCTTGACCTGGTCGATCACCCGTTTTTGGTAGGGGGCCGCAAAGGTGTCGTAGTCGACTGGCGAGAGCTGGCCGGCCCAGGAATCAAACATCTGCACCACTTGGGCGCCTGAATCGATCTGATAACGCACGTAGGTGGCGATCGAATCGGCCAGATGGGCCAGCAGCTTGTGCAGGAGCACGGGCTCCTGGAAGGCCATCGCCTTGATCACGGCGTAGTTCTTGGAGCTTTTGCCCTCCACCGCGTAGGCGGCCAGGGTCCAGGGGGCGCCCACGAAACCGAGCACGGCGGCCCCATTGCCGACATCGCGGCGCAGGCGGCCCAGCACCTCGCCAACGAAGGGAAGCGACTCGGCCGGATCCAGGGGCCGCAGGGCATCCACCTGGGCCTGGGAGCGGATGGCTGGCTCAATAATTGGACCGCGACTTTCGATAATGTCGAAGTCGATGCCCATGCCCGGCAGCGGCGTGAGGATGTCGGAAAAGAGGATCACGCCATCGGGTTTGAAGGCGTGGAAGGGTTGCATCGAGATCTCATAGGAGAGATCCGGGTTCTCGGAGCGTTCGCGGAAGCCAGGGTGCCGGTCGCGCAGGTCCCGGTAGACCTTCATATAGCGACCGGCCTGGCGCATCATCCAGACCGGAGGACGCTCCACCTGCTCACCTCGGGCGGCGCGCAGCAGCAGGGGGGCGGTTCCAGACATGGCGAAAAGCAGGGCCAGGGGCGAACTTACCCGATGGCAGCGCCGCTTTCGGCATCGGCGTCACACAGCTCCTGACTCCGTTTCTCATCGCGCCTCAACACCAGCACGCTCAGGGGCGGCAAGCAAAGGTCGAGAGACTGGTCGTAGCCATGGATGCCGACGGCATCGCTGAACTTGCCACCCAGGTTGCCCAGGTTGCTGCCGCCATAGCGTTCGGCATCGGTGTTAAAAACCTCGGCGTAATAGCCCTCCATCGGCACCCCCATCCGGTAGTGGGCATGGCTCTGGGGCGTGAAGTTGCACACCACAACCACCCAGCGACCGGTGGTGGCCTCGCGCCGCATGAAGCTGATCACCGAGTGGCGGTTGTCGTTGCAATCGATCCACTGGAAGCCGAACTGGTCAAAATCGTCGCCCCAGAGGGCCCGCTCCGATTTGTAGAAGACATTGAGGTCGTCTACGAGGCGCTGCAGGCCGCGATGGGGTTCGTGCTCGAGCAATTCCCATTGCAGGTCGCCCCACACATTCCATTCGGAACGCTGGCCAAACTCCATCCCCATGAAGATGGTTTTCTTGCCCGGGTGGGTCCACATATAGGCGAGAAGAGCGCGCGTATTGGCGAACTTCTGAAAGTCGTCTCCCGGCATCTTGTGCAGCAAATGGCTCTTGCCATGCACCACCTCATCGTGGCTGAGCGCCAGCATGAAGTTTTCTGTGTAGTTGTACCAGATTGAGAAAGTGAGGTTGTTCTGGTGAAACTGGCGGAACCAGTGATCCAGCTCGAAGTAATCGAGCATGTCGTGCATCCAGCCCATGTTCCACTTAAGATTGAAGCCCAAACCACCCATGCTGGTTGGCTGGGTCACCATGGGCCAGGTGGTGGATTCCTCAGCTATGGAGAGGGCTCCGGGGAAGCGCTCAAACAGCACATGGTTGGCCTGCTGGAGGAACAACACCGCCTCGGTGTTCTCGCGGCCGCCCTGGTCATTGGCCAACCACTCGCCATCGGGGCGCAGGTAATCGCGATACAGCATCGAGGCCACCGCATCAACGCGGATACCATCAATATGGAATTGCTCAAACCAATAGACCAAATTGGCCACTAGGAAGTTGCGAACTTCGTTGCGGCTGTAGTTGAAAATCAAGGTGCCCCATTCCTTGTGTTCGCCAATGCGCGGATCGGCATGCTCATACAAATGGGCGCCATCGAAGAAGGCCAAGCCATGGCTGTCCTTGGGGAAATGGCCCGGTACCCAATCGAGAATCACGCCGATGCCCTCGGCGTGGCAGCGATCCACAAAGGCGCGAAATTCATCCGGCGTGCCAAAGCGGCTGGTGGGCGCATACCAGCCCGTGACCTGATACCCCCAGGAGCCATCGAAGGGATGCTCCGAAATCGGCATCAACTCGATGTGGGTAAAGCCGCGGGCCAACACATAGGGAATCAGCCGATCGGCCAGTTCCGGATAGGTGAGCAGGCGGGCACCGGGCTTAAGGTCGGCGGCGGCTACCGGGGCCCGGGCACTGCCGTCGGCTTCGATGTAGGGCTGGTCGGCGCTGGCGTGCATCCAGCTGCCCAAGTGCATCTCATACACCGAGATCGGTTGGTCGAGCGGATTGGCGTTGTCCCGCTCGGCCATCCAGCTGGCGTCGCTCCAGCTGTAGGTGTCGAGTTCGGCCACCACAGAACCGGTCTGGGGCCGGATCTCATGGCGGAAGCCGTAGGGGTCGGCCTTCTGGTAGCAGTGCCCATCCGGGCTACGCACTTCGTATTTGTAAATCTGGCCGGGCTTGAGGCCCGGGATGAACAGCTCCCAGCTGCCCCCCAGCCGCGACTGCATCGGATGGTGGCGCCCATCCCAGCTGTTGAAGTCGCCCAGCACGGAGACACTGCGGGCGTTGGGCGCCCAGAGACAAAACTGAACCCCGGCGATGCCGTTGTGCTCGGTGGCATGGGCGCCCATGCGCCGCCAGATGTGGTGGTGGTTGCCTTCAGCAAACAGCAGCCGGTCCAGCTCCCCCATCCACTCATGGCGGAACGACCAAGGATCGTGCTGCACGTGTTCGATGCCGCCGCGCCGGACGCGCAGCTGATAGGCGCTGCCTGGATCGCTCTCGGTGGCCGCCTCAAACACCCAGGGATGGTTGGGCGTGGCCATGGCCAGGGTCTGGCCAGCGATCAACAGCTCAACCTGCTCCGCCTCCGGCATCCAGATCCGCACCACCCAGCCGCCGCCCTCGAGGGGCTGGGGACCCAGGATGGCCAGGGGGTGGTCATGGCGGCACTCAGCCAACCTGAGGGCATCGTCCACCATCGAATCGAGCCGGACCAGCACAGGCTTCAGGGCAGCAACGTGGCTGGGAGCTTAGGCGCCCCCATCAGGCCCCCCGGCCGAATTCAGCGGGCCGCTGCAGGTTTGAGCGGTTCGTTCGGGAAATCCACACCGGTGATCTCGTTTTTGTCGTTGAGGACCACAAAAAGGCTGTCGGTCAGGCGCTGAAAATCCATGCTCACGATCACCAGCTTCTGATCGGGAGCGCTGTCGGCCAGCAACAGGTGGCGCACCTTGATGGCATCGCCGGTAACCCGCTGCAGCCGCTGCCATTTGGCCTGCAGCACCGACGGGGTGAGCTCGTCCTGAATCGCCAAGCTGAGGAAGCTGCGGGCCGTCACAAACTGGCCATTGATCAGGGCCTCGACAAAGCGCTTGACCACATCGGTCGAAAGCTGGTCAGCGTTGTCGTTCTGAAAGCCGGCCAGCTGGCCAGCGTTATTGAGCACTAACACCACATCCCGGGAGCCGGCCGTGGTGATGAGCGTGGCCTCCACCATCGAATTGCTCAGGCCAGGAAGCACCCGCAAGATCCGGTAGCTGAGCACCTTGGGCTGGGTCTTCATGGTGTTGGCCACCATGGCGGGGCTGCTGGTGCGTTTCAGGGCATCGGCAAACAGGGCGTAACGGGCATTGGCATCGCCGCTGCGCAGGGCTTCGAGCACCCGATTGGCTGCCTTGGTGATGGCCGCCCCGGAGGGGGGACTGGCCTGGGCCGGGCCCTGGGCTAGGGCACCAGTCAGGTCGGCGGCCTGGAGCTCAGGAAAGATGGGGCCACCGAGGGCAGTGGCCATGGCCAGGCCCAGCAGGGCGGAGCGCAGCTTCACGGGCACGGGCAAACCGATGAGGGGGAATGGTGCAGCCAGTTTGGCCCACCCCCCTCAGGCGCCGCCCTACCTCGAGATCGGTTTCACCAAACCCTCAAGGGAGGCCAACCATGGGATCCAACCGCAACCGGGCCTGATCGAGGTGCACCTCCAGGGTGATCACCCGATGGTGCGGCCCGGCCGGGCCCTCGGGGATGGCGCCCGTACCCGGGTTAACGGCGATTTGGGGCCAGGCAGCAGCCCCGATCGAGAGGCGCAGGCACTCCCCCGGCTGCAGGGTCACCAGCAGGGCCTGGAGGCTGAGGCTGCGGCGGCCCAGGTCCAGGCAGGAGTCCCCCAACCAGCGGCCCACGCCGGTGCTGAGCTGGAGCACCCGACCATCGGCCTTCACCACAGAGAGGGCCGCGCAGAGGTCAAAACCCGGCTGGTCGGCCCGAACATCGAGCTCCAGCACGGGCCGCCCCAGCAGCTCCATGGAGGCCCCCATCGGGGCGCTACTGAAGCAGGCCACATCGCAGCGGCGATCGAGATCCCCCCGCTCCACTGGCCCGGCATCGAGGCCCAGGTGACCGCCGCGGCCGGGCAGGGGCCGCCAGGGGTCGTGGACCAGCAGCAGCGGCGCCGGCGGCTGGGCGGAGTCGGCCCCAGGGCTGGATTCCACCAGGGTCAGCAGGCGTCCCTCCTGGGCATCGATGGCGGCCAGGCCCTGACTGTGCAGCCGCCAGATTTGGCCGCTTCCCGTGCGGGGCGAGCGGGCCAGCCAGAGCCCCGTCGCCAGGTCGGCCATCAGCACGCTGGGTTGGCGGACGGGACGGGACGGCGCCTGATCCGCTGGGCCCAAGAGCAGGGCCAGGGCTGCAGGGCCACCGGCCCTGAGCCCTTGGGCCTGGATCAACCCTGCAGCCCCACGCCAGCGGCCCTTGACCTGCCGCCATGGGACCTTGCCCAGGGACCAGGGGCTGGGGGCTGGGGCTGGGACCGAGGCCGCAGTGCTAGCAGGGGGCTTGAGGTGGCGATCGAAGAAGGCCAGCTGCAGTCGATCGAGGCCGTCTCCCCAGTCGAGATGGGTCCAGGGACCAATCCGCAGCAGGGGCTGGCCGCCGGCCGCTTCGGCCTGGCGCCAGAGGTCGAGCACGCCATTGAGGTAAGGGTCGTGCCAGCCACCGATCAACAGCAGGGGTTGGCGCAACAGCGATGAAGGTGGCTGATGGCAGGTCCAGCCCTCGCCGCTGGCGGGATCGCGCCGCAGCCAGGCCAGGCCCATGGAGCCGGGGTCGTGGCGCTCAAGCAGGGACAGCCCCTCGCCCAGGAAGCGGCCGCTTTCCAGGCTGGTGCGGATCTCCTGCCAGGCCTGGTGATCGTGGCGGCGGCGGCAGGCTAGGGCCGCCAGCTGCAGGGCCCAGGCCAGCTGCAGGGCCCACCAATGGGCGCCGCCCTCCGTGGCCCAGTGCAGCCGTTCATCCAGGCCGGCCATGGCTGGCGCCAGGGCATCGAAGCGGGGCCCGGGATCCTCCAGCAGCAGCTGGGTGAGGCCCTGGTATGAAAACCCGTAGCTACCCACCAGGCCGTTGCACCAGCTCTGGCGGCGCAGCCAGGCCAGGGTCGCGGTGGCATCGGCGGCTTCCGGGCCAAAGCCAGCCGCCTCGCCAGCGGAGTCGCCCCAACCGCGGCAGTCCTGCACCACCACGGCATAGCCATGGCTGGCATACCACTGGGGATGGGCATAGGTGATGGTTGAGGCGATCGCCCGGCCGTAGGGCTGGCGCATCAGTAGGGCCGGCCAGGGGCCGGACCCGGGGGGCAACCAGATGCGGCAGGCGAGAAGCACGCCGTCCTTGGCGGCGATCGAGTCGTCGTAGACGCGAACCACGTCTGGATCGGGATCGACAGGCCCCCGCCCAACTCCAGGGGTGGTCCCCCCCACCTCAGCGCACGTCAGGGCAATGCAAACCCACCACATAGGTGGTGAGGATCTCGGCGTCAGTGGCGTTTAGCCCCTGCATCGCGGCAATGCGGTTCACCGCTTGGGGGGTGGTGGAGGTGATGCCTTGGGCATTGAGGCTGCGCAATTCAGCGCAGATCGCCCCAGCCACCTTGGGGTTCTGCTTGACCCGATCGAGCAGGGCCGAACCGGCCTGGGCCGGCGCCTGGTTGGCCAGCAGCAGGCAGGCCCCCAGGGCCAAGGCACGACCCAGCCGCTGGGTTGGTCCAAGCAAAAGACCTAGATCTGGGCGCGGCAACAGGACAGCCAGCAAGCCAGGCCCGCTGGCCGCGTTGAAAGGGATGGCTGGGGCTTGGGGAAAAATGAGGAGGGCCAAGGAGAGCCTCCGACGGTTATTCCATTCTCGACGCCGATGCAGCATGGTCTGGGCCGGTGCGGGGTCAGTTCGGCGGGCGGGCGGCGGCCTGGCGGGCCTGGCGAATCCAGCGCTGCAGGGTCACGCCATCGACCCGGGGCGGCGCCATCCCCGTAAGCGAGCGCTCAAGCCGGCCCAGTTGCAGCAGCAACTGGTGGTGGGAGGCCTCCGCCAAACCCTTGGTGCTAGCGATACCGGCATAGAGCAACAGGGCCGCCTCCTCCGGCTCCAGCCCCACCTGCACCACCAACCGCGCCTGGCCGCGCAACTTGATCAACCGTTGTTCCGAGGCCCGGCCACTGCTGGCCAACCGGCGCAGGTCGAGGTCACTAAGGGACGCCAGAGCAGGCCAGGCCTCGATGGCAGCGGCCTCAAGCACGGCCGCTTCCGCCTTGAAATGGCTCGGAAAGCGCAACATCTAGGCGCCTCGCCAGCCGCCGTTTGGCCTTTGAGCCGCCAGCCCCGTACCGCCCACCAGACCCCTGATCAACGGGACCCCGACCAAGCAACTACCAGCCCGCCTCAAGGCAGCACCGTCACACCCTCGCCATGGAGGCCCACGGTGGCCTCAGCCAGCACCACCGGCCGGCTGAGGCCAGGCTCCACGGAATCGACCCGGCGCAGGCGCACATGCACGAGGCCATCGGGACTGGTGCGGCCAGTGCTCCTGAGGTTGAGGGCCACCTGCTCCAGGCTGGGCCTGTAGGCCGCCGAAGCCAGATCGGCCGGGGCGGCGGCAATCACCAGGTCGGTGCCGTTGTCAAACACCACGGGTACGGAGACGGCGCCGGCCACCTGGGTGCGGGGCGAATAGCTGATCGCAAAGGCCAGACACGAGATCGCCAGCAAGCCGGTGAAGCTGGTCACCCCCACCAAACGGAAGCGGGTTCCCCAGCCGGCCACGAAGCCCCCCACTGTGGCCAGCAGCAGCAGGCCGGTGGCCACCCCTAGCCAGAGGCCAGCCTTCAACAGCAGGGGTTCGGCGGGCATGGGGGGGTTCGCGCTGGAGAAGGCCTTTATATTGCGCCAACCTCATACGGTGACAGCCACAGGCCGATGGGGTTGCCGCCACACGACTCAACCCGGGCCCAGGTTCCGTCAGCCCACCAGCGACAGGGCCCGTCGGGTCTGCGGCGCTGGCAGGTGCGGCTGACCCTGCTGGCGGGCCTGGGGGTCGGTGGTTTCGCCCTGGCCGATCGGCTCGCCGGTGCCCTCTATGACCACTGGCACTGGCGCCTGGCCTACCAGCTGTCGCGGGTGATGGGCCACCCCCTGGAGCTCGGTGCCTACCGGGGGCTGCGTCCCTGGGGTCTGGAAGTGGGCCCGAGCCAGTTTCGCCCGGGCCCGGACAATCCCTCCACCCTGGCGGCGGAACGGATCTCGGTGAGCCTTAATCCGCTCGCCAGCCTGCGCGAATGGGCGCCGGTGCTGCAGTTACGCCTCAGGGGGGCCCATGCCCGGCTGCGGCCCAACAGCCAGGGGGCTTTCTGGCAACTGGGGCGCCAGCGCGCCGGCTCCAAGCCCACCCGGCTCGGCCTGGAGATCCACCTGAGCGATCCCGGCAAGCTGCGGCTTGAGCCATCTGGGCTTGCCCTTCTGGTTCAGGGGCACACCAACATTTGGTTGCAGCGCCAGAGCCTCGATCTGGCCGTCCGGGGGCGGCTGCTCGATCCCGTCCCGCTGGGGTCAGCAGGCGGCCGGGCCAAAACCGCCGGCTCGCGCCAACTAGCAGTGGTTGCCACTGGCAACTGGCAGCGCCAGCAGTGGGCCGGCCAACTGGACCTGCGCCAGATCCCGATCGGCCCCCTGCTGTCCCTGTTGCCGCGGCCCAGCCAGGCGCTCCTGGTCGACCGGTTGAGTGGCCAGCTAGGAGGACGCCTGGGCTTCCGCAGCCAGGGGGGCGGAAGCCCCCTACCCGGCAAGGCGACGCTTGGGGCCTCTGGTGGGGTTGCCATCGCAGGGGTTCGCTGCCAAGGGGGCCTCACCCTGAGCGATCTGCGCTGGCGGGCACCCCTGCTAAGGGCTCCCATCACCAGCGAGCAACTGCAATTCCACTGCGAGGACGGGGACCGGGGCTTCGGGCGCCCGCAGGGCGGCAAGACCAACCCAGGCCAGCGGCTGGTGCTCGCCCCCAGCTCCGTGGTCCTAGGCGACTGGCGCGGCCAGATTCAGGGGGATCTGGCCCTGGCGACGGCCCGCCGCGGCCAGCTCGATCTGCGCCTGGCGGCCCGCGATACCGGGCGTCACCAGGCCATCGAGGCCCACCTAATTGGCCCCTGGCGCCACCCCATGCTCACCCTGGCCGGCAGCCTGCCCCTTCCCGGTCAGCCGTCCTCAGGCCACCAACCATCAGGCCATGGGACTGGGGCTGCTCCGCCCCTGGCTTTCCGCGGCCGGCTGGGCCTCGATGGCCGCAGCGGCGGCTTGCGCCTCGGGCTTCCCCAACTGGAGCTCACCAGCGGCCGCAGTGTGCTGGCCCTGCGGGGCCAGCTCTGGCCCCGGCTTGAACTCACCAGCCAGCAACTCCGGCTCGAATCCGAACTGACCCAGGCCTGGCCCGCCCTCAAGCCCGTGCTGGGGGCCTCGCCCCGGTTGATCGGCCAGCTGACGGCCCGCGGCACGGCGGCCCAGCCCGAGCTGGCGCTGGACTTGGCCCAGGCCCGCAACCCCCTTCTGGGTTCGGTGCAGACCCAGCTCAGCTGGGCCCAGCAGCGCCTGAAGCTAGACAGCCTGCGGGCCCCCGGCCTCAGCGCCTCGGGCTCCCTGCCGCTGCGCCTGACGGCCAGCGGCAGACCCGTCTTCGGCAACCTGGATCTGGGTCTGGATCTGAGCCGCTACCCCTTGGAGCGGCTCACACCCCTAGTGGGGGCACGCCTGGCGGGACAACTCACGGCGAACGGCCGGATTGGCGGCCCCCTGCAGGCCCTCAAGCCCGAGCTAGTCCTGGTGATGGACCACCCCGGCGCCGGCCCCCTGGACCTGGACGAAACCTGGGCCGGCCGCTTCGGCCCCAACGGGGAGCTCCGCCTGCGGGCCACCGGCGACGCCACAGCCGGAGAACTGGTCGCCCGCATCAATCGGCGCTGGCTGCCCGAACAGGTGCGCCTCAGCCGCGGCGGCGGCCTGCTGACCCTGGCCGGCAGCCCCCGCCATTACCACTGGACAGCCCAGGGCCTGCCCTTAGATGGCCTCAGCCTGAGGCTCCAACAGGGACGGGCGCCCTTGCCCCTGCGGGGCAACCTCAGCGGCCGGGGCGCCCTGGATCTCCAACCCCTAGCCGTTGTTGCCGATGGGGTGGTGCGCGATCCGGGCCTGCCAGGGCTGGGCGGACGCCAACTTCAGGCCCGGGCCCGCTACCGCGGCGGCGAGCTCAGCCTCAAGGGCGAGTGGCTGGCCAAGCCCCAGGGCCGGGTGGCCTTCCAGCTGCGCCGCCGCCCGGATGGGACGCTCTGGAGCCGGCTGGAGGGCCGCAGTCTGAGCTCCGACCTGCTGCAAAACCTGCGCCTGGCCTGGCCCCTCTGGCAGCAGGCCGGGTCCCTCAAGGGCGGCACCGCCTCGGACCTGGGCAGCCTGGCGATTGACACCCTCGGCACCAGCCTCAGCCACCAACTGGCCGCCCTGGCCCTGGCCAAGCAGCGCCTCAACAGCCTGGTGCTGCCAGGGGCCAGCAGCCGCCAGGAGCTAGCCCTGGCCGACCTACAAGCCCTGGTCGATGCCGACCTGACCCTGGGCGGCCCCAACCCCGCCCGCCTCACGATCGACCTGGAGGTCAGGGGCCACCTCTGGCTGCGGGACCAGACCATGGACCGGGCCCTCGGCGAGGAGCCCTTTATCGCCCGGCTCCAGGGGCCGCTCCAGGATGGTCACGGTCGCTTCAGCTTCAGCCACCTGCCCCTGGCCCTGCTGGCCCTGGCCGGGCCCTTGCCGCCCTCCCTGGCGGGCGGCCTGGCCGCCTCCGGGCGCTATCGGTTGGGCGGCCCCAAGCCCCTGCTCCAAACCGAACTGCTGCTGGAGAACGGCCGCCTGGGCGACCAGCCCCTGGCCCTGGAGCGGGGCTCCCTGGCCCTCACGAACCAGGCCCTCGCCCTCGACCTCTCCCTACGCAGCCAGGGGGCCAGCAATAGCGTCGATCTCAAGGGGACCATCCCCCTGGTTGCGAGCCGCGAGGGGCTGGAACTGCGCCTGGCCAGCCGCGGCGATGGCCTGCGTTTCCTCACGGCCCTGGCCGGCAGTGGGCTGAGCTGGACCTCCGGCAGCACGGACCTGCAGCTGCTGGTGCGGGGCAGCGTGGCCGCGCCGATCGCCAATGGCTTCCTGCGCTGCCGCGATGGTTCCCTCAGCGTGGCCGGCCAGGCGATCCGCGATCTCCAGGCCATGGTGCTGTTCGATTTTCAGAACCTCGAGCTGCAACAACTCACGGCCCGGGTCGGCAGCAGCGGCCAATTGACGGGCAGTGGCCAGCTGCCCCTGTTTGCAGCCGCAGAGGTGCAGCGCCCCTTGAAACTGGTGTTGACCAAGGCGCCCTTCTCGCTACCCCTGCTGGCCGGCGTCAGTGATGGCGAGATCGAGCTGGGCGGCAGTTTGCGCCGGCCGGAACTGGGCGGTGAGCTGGCGATCAGCCAGGGCGTCTTCACGGTGAAGCTCAGCTCCCTGGCCAGCGACGCCAAACCCGGCCAGGTGGTCACGGTGCCCCAACTGGTGGAACAGGGCTGGGATTTCCAACGACCCCTGCAGGTGTTCAGCTCGGATCAGGAGAGCAGCAGCGGCCGCTCCCTGCGGGCAGCGATTCCCAACCTGCCGATGCTGGGCCTGCGCAAGCTGCGCCTGCGCTTCGGCCCCAATCTGCGGGTGGTGGTGCCCTCGGTGGGCAACTTCAACGCCACGAACTTCAACATCAAGGGCCTGCTCACCCTTAATGGCCGCCTCGATTCCAGCCTTCAGGCCAGCGGTGTGGTGCGGCTGCTGAGCGGCCGACTCAGCCTGTTCACCACCACCTTCAACCTCGATCCCGATTCCCCCAACGTGGCGGTGTTCACCCCGTCCCTGGGGCTGGTGCCCTACTTGGATATCGCCATGCGCACCCGGGTCTCCGACAGCCGCAGCAGCAACCAGGGCGATCGCAGCTCCATCTACGACTGGGCCCAGGCCGGAACCCCGGGCAGCTTCGACCAGCTCAACTTGGTGAAGGTGGTGGTGAAGGTGGGTGGTCCGGCCGACCGGCTCGCCGAATCGCTCCAGCTCAGCAGCACGCCGCCGATGAGCAAGGAGCGCCTGCTGGGCCTGATCGGCGCCAACTCCCTGGCGGGCCTGAGCGACGGCAACGCTGGCGCGGCCCTGGCCACGGTGCTGGGCCAGACCTTGCTGTCGCCCCTGGTGAGCTCCCTCTCCGATGTGATGGGCCAGCGGGTCAGCTTTGCCCTCTATCCCACCTACGTGGTGCCGGCCTACCAAACCCAAACGGAGGGTTCAAGCAGCAGCCAGCGCATCCCCTCCCAGCTGGTGCTCGGCTCGGAGATCGGCGTCGATCTGAACGAACGGTTCAATGCCTCGGTGCTCGCTGCCCCCAACCGCAGCGACATTCCACCGCAGGTGACCCTGCGTTATCAGGCCAGTGATCGGCTCGGTGTGCAGGGATCTTTCGATAGCCAAGGCCGCTGGCAAACCCAGCTGCAGCTCTTTTACCGGTTTTGAGCTGGTTCGTCTG